>QQTW01002767.1_pt1 | contig 12834 bp, 8 predicted proteins | sample 1904831 | NCBI WGS metagenome assembly QQTW01 (sample SAMN09435610, study PRJNA476489) | Subsurface metagenome, whole genome shotgun sequencing project. | reverse complement strand
CGTACTGCAAATTCACTGACGGCTCAGTTCAGCTTGATGAGGATGAGACCGGCGCCGGCTACACCTACTCAACACGTGAAGAAGACTATCGTGCACTAGAGACACTAAAGGCTAAGGTGCAGAGTCGACCCGGAGGGATAACCGATTATGAAGAGCCTCTTGGTCTTCCCGGACCCAAGCCGTGGCAGAGGACCTTCAACGACAACGGACATGTACAACAAAGTTAGCTGGTCTCGATACGGACCAAGCGGCATCGCCAACACTAACGCATGGCTTTGACGTGCTAATCTGACGAGGGCTGGCATTTCTGTCACGGTGCTTGCAAAGCAATCTCCAGATGTACAGGCCAGTCGTGGTATAGTAACGCAGTCAGCCGCAGGGCAGTACAATTGATTGGACGCAACGCCACGGATTCCTTTCACCGAAGCGACTGATGTCCATGGAGCTATCAGCCATCGTCCACCTTGTCAAGTGCGGAATGGATTGGTTCAAACTTCAGAGCCACTGGCCAACGGCTTTGGGGCACAGGCTGGAAGGTGCATGTCTGCAGGACAGTTCATCGTGAGCAAGCTCCATTGCGAGGTGAGGGCGGAGCGCGTTATTGATCGACGGCTTGCTCTTCTGTGGTCGGAGTCTCCGCCAAACCACATGGGCAACTTAGCACCGGGTCGCCGCTCACGACCCTTGCACACATGCAGAGCGTTTGGTCACGTCGCGGAACGGTACGCTGTGTCGATATAAAGAGATCTTCACTCATGGTGGACCATGGCTATTGCCGGGCCGATATGCTCGCAACACGAGCCTAAGATGCGGCAGCGTATGTTGCATTTTTTATCCACGACGTGAGGTCTCTATTCAGGGTGTTTGAAGCTTGCCGGCAGATAGACTCATCCTTTTCCGGGACGAAGAACCAAGCATCGGAGGCAGTGCCACTTGTGTGAGCTCCTTCCAGCAGCGCGAACGACCAGCTTTCATCTTCGTGTCGCAGGCCATTTGAGCCCGAGCAGTCTTGACGATCTTCAGCTCCAAGTGAATTTGAAGCGCACGGCAAGTCCACGGTAACTTGGAGAATACATAGGCAGCCTTGGCCAGATGCGAGAGAAACGGCCGAACCTGCAACGAAGGCGGTTCTATCGAGATTGATGCGCTTTCTGTGTTTTCGACGGTCTGTTGAAGCGGGGAGTCGACGGGAGAAGGCCGACTTGCCGAGGCAACTCGATCAGCTGCAACCACGAACCGGTTGACCACCAAGACCAAACCGACAGTAGGCGTTGCTCAAGTCTGGATCCAAACATCAGGAACGGCCGAGGCTCTGAGCTTGTGATTCAGGAACCTCACTTCTCGTACTTCTTCAACCGACCGCATCCGCTCCTTTTGTTCCTTTCTCCATGTTCTCACGCGTCCGTCGTCCCCCCTCGTTGCTGTGCACGATTATCGCTCCCGCACGGTTCTCGCAGGTGAATAGATCCCTCATTCGGGACGTGCACGTGTGGGGCAATTTAGCTGAATATAACGCAGGTCAAGACAGTTCCCTTCATGGTAGCCAGGACGCGGAATAGCAGCTCGTCTGGGCCTGCTGCAGGTGAGAGAATCGCCGTTCTCATGTCTTGCGCGCCAACGCCTTTTGCGATTGACGATTGGTTCGGGCCGCTGACGTCTTGCGCCGATTCTAGATCACAAGGAAGATCACTCCAAAGGACCGATGCTCCGGTTCGAAGACTCGCTCCCGCGTCTTCCCGTCCCTTCACTCCAGGAAACCGCGCAAAGATACCTCAAATCAGTCCATCCTCTCATTAGCCAGACCGAGTTTGAAAGCACGAAGAAAGCGGTAGACGACTTTGTCAGGCCTGGCGGTCCCGGCGAGGAGCTTCAGAAGCGGCTCGTCCGTCGGCGGGAGGACCCCAAGGTCGAAAACTGGATAATCGACTGGTGGAACGAGGGGGCTTATCTGGCAGTCCGCGACCCGGTCGTGCCGTACGTCAGTTACTTTTACTCCCACCGCGATGACAGGAGGAGACGGCACCCGGCCAAGCGCGCGGCGGCCATCACGACGGCGGTGCTGGATTTTAAGAAAAGGGTTGACGAGAAGACATTGGAGCCGGAGTATATGAAGAAGATGCCGATCTCCATGTCCTCCTACCAATGGATGTTCAATGCATGCCGAATACCGCAGACCGGGGCGGATTATCCGGTCAAGCATCCCTACCAGTCGAATCAGCATTTTGTTGTTATACGCAAGAATCAGTTCTGGAAGGTAGCGCACGAGGTGGATGGAAAGCAGCTCAACACGTCGGAGCTGGAACGGCAGTTCAGACGGATATATGAAAAGGCGGAGAAGAGTCCACCCTTGGGAACTCTCACTTCGCAGAACAGAGATGTCTGGGCAGAGGTGTGTAACAACGGCTGATTCCGCTTGTTTGGGAAAGCTAACTATTCTCTAGGCTCGAGGTCGCCTGATATCCATCAACCCTGCAAATACAGAAGCATTGAAGACGATCGAATCCAGCTCTTTCATCATATGCTTGGACGACGCCGCACCAGTGACGCTGGAGGAGCGTGCGCATCAGTACTGGCACGGCGACGGCTGCAACCGGTGGTTCGACAAGCCGCTCCAGTTCGTCATCAACGAGAACGGCACATCCGGCTTCATAGGCGAGCATAGCATGATGGACGGCACGCCCACGCACCGCCTCAACGACACCGTCAACGCCCTCATCTTCGACAACGCCCTCCCCTTCGACGACCCCACCGTCCGCTCCAACCTCCCCGAACCCCTCCCGCTCAAGTTCCAGCTCGACGCCCAGCTCCGCGACGACATCCTCACCGCTCAGCGCCACTTCGAGCGCGAGATCGGCATGCACGAGCTCAAAGTCCAGGCCTACCAGGGCTACGGAAAGGGACTGATCAAGAAATTCAAGTGCTCGCCCGACGCTTACGTCCAGATGATCATCCAGCTCGCGTACCACAAGATGTACGGCAAGAACCGCCCTACGTACGAGTCGGCCGCGACACGTCGCTTCAAGCACGGCCGCACAGAGGTCTGTCGCTCCGTCTCCGAGGCCAGCGTCGCCTTCTGCGACGCCATGGCCGACCCGTCTGTAGATCCCGCCCGGTGCGTTGACCTCTTTCGTGACGCGGTCAAGTCGCATGTCGAATACATCGCGAATGCGAGCGATGGTCGAGGTGTCGATCGGCATCTTTTTGGACTGAAGAAGTGTCTGCGTGAAGGCGAGCCCCTGCCGGCTATCTACCAGGACCCGGCGTACAAGTACAGCTCGACTTGGTATCTCAGCACGAGCCAGCTGAGCTCCGAGTACTTTAACGGGTACGGGTGGAGCCAGGTCGTTGATGATGGTTTCGGGTAAGTCTTCTGATTCCTTCCCAGCACTGTCTATGATATTGATTGTGATCAATCGCCCAACGTTCGCTCTTCTCAGCTCTCAACTGTGGAAAAGAAGCATTGGCTAACATTCCCTAAACAGGATCGCGTATATGATCAATGAGAACAGCATCCAGTTCAACATCGTCAGCAAAGGTCTTGGCAGCGACCGCATGAGCTTCTACCTCAATGAAGCCGCGGGTGACATCCGTGATATCATGATGCCGACTCTCCAGCCGCCCAAAGAGAAGCTTTGATCTGAAGCTTCGTGCGCTGAGGTCAGCCGCGGCTGTGCGGATGCCGAAAAGTTATGGATGGGAGGACGGAATCAGACTTCTTTTTTGTTCTCGTTTTCAGTGATAGATTGAGCATTGAAGGCATTCAATTGGCATTTTTGTGAGCGTCAGTCCTACAAGATCTGGTGCTCTACGTGTGGGTCTTCAGCCCATCGATTCTTCTCCTAAACTGTTCATACCCTATATGGCCTTAGGAAAGGTTCCTCACCAATCTCTTCATTTCCTGTGTCAGTTTGTTAGAAGCAAATACTTGCAGCGATGGGAGACTTCTCAACATGTTCAACATCTCGTGGCGTGTTTGAGCGAAACCGCTCATAGCACAACCATCACGTAGCACCCCTCCGTTATCCCAATATACATCAGTCTCAAGTTCAAGGTCACAGATTTACTGAAGGTAAAGCCATAAGCTAGATGAGATATAGCTCCTAGCACGATTCGGCGTTCCTCCAACCTAGTGTAAAGTTCCAATGAGCTGACCAATGCATGCTATGTACAAGTACATCCTCAATTTTCAAGGTATTATAGCCATACCTAGGTACCTCTCAAAGCGTATCCGTGTTGCTTTTATACATACTACTCTCCCCCGTCTCCCCCCCATCCGGACTCCCCTCCCTAACCCTCCCGACCAACTCCTTCAGCTCCTTGACCTCCTCCCTCAACGCCCTGACCTCTAACACCGCAGCCTCGGTCTCAACATTCGGCCTACACTCCTCGACCTTCTTCGTCCAGCCCTCGCTCTCCATGTCGATGTCCGTGAACTGCTCCCACTCCTCGACGGTGTCGTCGTCGGCCTCGCCGCGGCGCTGGTTCCACCGGACCTTGCGCGCCGTGCGCGTTTCCAGGAATGCGGTGATGACTAGTACTGGCGAGTAGATGACGCCCATGATCGAGTCATTGACGCGCTCGTACCGCTCCCGCGACAGCCACCATTCGAAGGGCAGGACGAGGAAGAAGAGCTCGATTAGGTTGAAGGCTGTGGTGGGGGTGGTTAGTTTTCGGGTGTCTTATAGAGACGCGCGATACGGTTCAGGAAGACTTACGAGCGATGTAGACGTTCTCATCCGGTGCTCGGACGAACTGCATGGTCTTTTGAGAGAACTTGAAACATTGTTAGTGAATTTCTTCATGACCGTAAGTAAGCGGCCACAGTACCAAAGCCATATATTCATCAATTGCATTGCCGGTGATATCCTCGTACGCGCTGTTGTACAAGGCAATGAGGATATTCAGAAGAACTGCTCGCTGTGAGTAGAGATTCCAACTTAGATATAACCGAGAATTACTCACCGACCATCACGAGAAAAGAGAAAATGTAATACAAGATCATACCAAAAGGAGGCGCGAAACTGCGAGACAGTTAGCATCGACTGTTTGATTTGCACGATAAAGGAGACCCGTACTTATCGAACCCGCCAAAGTCCGGAGATTGCATGATGGTGTTCGCCATTGCCGTGAGGATGAAAGAGGTAGCTTCGAGGTTCCGATCAACCTGGTCCAAACCGATAAAAGCTTGTAGAAACCCGATCAATATGACAAAGAGGAGTGCGAAGAAAATAAGCGACTCTTTCATCATGACTTTGACCACAACAAGCATAGCGCCGAAGAATCGGTACGTGTCGAGATAGAGCAAAAGTCGCAACCAGAACATAGGCGCGCTGAAGGCCAAGAAGTTGTAGCTCAGCTCGTTGTACTCTTCTCGTTTGCCGTCATTAGAGTTGTGTCCGAGGGCGATCATTCGCGTGATGAAGGAGACCGTCAAAAGAGCGTAGAGCGTAGAGTTGAAGACGTTCCAAAAGCTGAGATAGTAGAATCCGACTTTCCAGAATTTTACGACCTCGTCCATGATGAAGCCAGTGGTGAATACATAGAGCAACCCTTCGATAACATCGAGATCACCGCTCGGGTTGACCGTGTTGATGGCGCCTGTATACAGAGCGAGGTAAATGATGGAGAAGGCGACCTGTACTGCATTCTGATACTGTGGGACGCGCATCCGATCAGGGTCAAAATGGGTCCAGAAGTTCGTGTCAGCCTTGTGCCTGTATTGGACGAATCGTGAAGGATCATCGTCGTCCTGGACGAGCCAGCCTCGCCACAAGAATGAGATGCATCTCTGATAACCGGAAGAGCCAATCACGCGAAGAGCATGCAAGTCTACCGCCCGCTCAACCACATTTGCGGGCATTGTGGGTTTGCCATTCACAAGAACCGAGTAGCGATTGAGCAGCAGGTCTTGAAGAAGGTAGTCCTGGTCCTCCTCCGCTTCGATGCTGCAACAGATAAGCTTCCATCACCGGCCGATTCAGTGGTTCATGACCTGTTGGCAACTCACATGCGTTTGGCAATAATCTCGCAAGCCACGGCTCGCACATTGTGCATTTCCGCATCCCAAAGCTCGAGCTGAGCCTGCCTCATGAACCATTTCTTGACCACCAGCAAGCAGTACACCACACAAGCCTTGTACTCCTCTCCACCGGCTGTCTTGGCAGTCTCGACAACTGCATCGGTGATAACGCCACTGTGTGCCCGAGTGATTCTGTCCTCTTCGAGCTCACAAGGTATGACAGCCTCGACCTGATGTTTGAGGCGCAGAGCTACCCTGGTCACTTCTTTTGCGGGAATTGGAGACGGGGGCACATCGTGTCTTCTGGTGGGCAACACTGGACGAAAGTGAGATCGATATCGTATAAGGATGCTCGATTGGAGACATACGGGCGCGAAATTCGTCGTGACGGTGGCGCCTGTCCTGGCCGTCAACATTGAACAGCTCCCCCCATCGAACCATAGCTGCTGCTGGGAGCGTTGGAAAGGTACGACGCGCCGCAGCAAAGCAATGACTACAGAAAGCGAAGTTCAGCCTTTGACAGACACGTCAAGCCCACGCGACAGTACGTGAGGCGGAATCGAGTTGTCACAGCTTCATCCAAACAAAGAGCGGAATGAGCTTCAAAAAGTGGGATGCGGGGATCGTCACTGATCCTTCAAAGTTGGTTGCATATTGCTTGGCGAGGCTGGGCTGAACAGCTAGCGCGCAAAAAGACCATGCAGGACTCAACGCCGCCAGCCGTCCCCAAAAGGCCCGTGTATCCCTGCCTGCATCCCCGGATTTCGTCCCGTCGCGCTTTCTTGCCGGGTCCTTTTCGCTGTGGTCGCAATGGAGTCGTCTGCAGTCAACCGGCGTGCGGCAGGGAGTGTACCATCGGCTGCGGACTGGGCCCGTCTTCGAACTACCATCACAGAGCTCTATCGCGACAGACGGTGGACCATGGATCGAGTCCGCGATTATATGATTGCGCTGGGATATCGAGTCAACACAAGAATGGTCAGGACGCGCATCACTGGCTGGAGCCTCCATAGGAACCATCAATTGAAGGACATGACAGCTGCTCTTCGCTTGCTTGACCCCGACCCTGCAATGTGGCCATCACCGGAACCTATTTTCTTGATCCGGCAGCAACAGGTTACCGTTAATGAAGTTCTACGTTTCTTCAAGCGAAGAGGGATCAAAGATCCCATTCAATGGGCGCAGTCCGTCCCTCCGGACCTCGAGGAGCCACAAGTTACTCTCCTCAACAGTGATACAGAGTCAGCTGGTGAAAGCACCGGTGGTCCAGGCCAGACCATGCTGTCTTCCAGTTCCCAGTCGCCCTCAGCACAAACCCCTCGCCCTCCTATGCAGATTTTAACCCCCGAGCACAAAGCAGTTGGTACTCTGTATGCCTATTCTGCGGGCTACGTTGGCCTAGGTAACGTAGCAGCCCATCAGGAGCCACAGGTACATCACTTCACCGTCCATGGACGGTTTGGAGACCGTATGCAGGAAGGCCTTGCACAGATGATGCGAAACGGCTCCGGTGCCTTCCCTAATTTCCGTCGTGGGTTTGCCCTAGTCCAGAGTCTCCTTTCAGATTGTCACCCTATGGGTTTAGCGCAGTACTTGGCTGTGGTGTGCGAATTGGCGGCTCGAGGGGCGAATTCCATCCTATACTCTCTGCTCCGATATACTGCATCGATGGCATCCTCCTTGCGCGTGCCTGACTCACTGGCGGAGTTTCTACTCGCCATATACTCCTCCCAAGACGTTTTGGGCACCGCCATTCTAAGTCTCCGGGCCGCGCTAGCAGTGTTTACGGAGCAGCTGCCGAGTGACTGGCAGAGACTTTATATCCAAGAGCGACTATGCGATTGTCTATATCACGGCAAAGAGCGCATTGAGGGAAGTGGGTACCGTGCGCGGCTCTTATTGGACCAGGAGGCGTTCTATGGGCCCTTTGCACGAAACGTCCTTTGGACCCTGACAAACGTTGCAGATGATCAGTTGGTTTTAGGCAACGTGGACGGCGCAGAGGAACACTATACGACAGCATTGGAACGAGCTGAACACCTGGCGGGGTTCGGGCGTGCGAAGACCCGCTTCGCAGCACTCGAGGGTCTGGCCAGAATCGAGCAGATGCGCTTTGAACAGATGCGTCAAAGCCCAGGGGATCTGGTCCAAGATGTTGCCGGGCCACATCTGCAAAACGCCTATCGCTACATCGACGAAGCTTGCGGCGAGGCGTTGACCTGGTTCGACTCGTCAAGTAGGCGCGTAAGTCGGGTACGGGAGGAAAGAGGACGCATAGTGAATCTTTTGGCGCATATTGGCCATGAGACACCGCCTGGCTGCAATTCTCACGATGTTGAGCTGCATGCCGTATCTATGGAGTATGATTCGGCGAGCCCTCATTATCAGCCTTAAACTTCACATGGACATTGCCTCTTACTAGCGGGATGCATGGGCTTTTTGTACACGGTTCCATGCACTGCATGGTCGCTGAACGAGGCTGTTCGACACCGGCTATTCACACAGCGTTGCAGGCCGCAGCTCGGAGAGTTCGCTGGCTGCTCGAACCATGGTAATGATCATAAATAGAGAGGCACACTCCCGCCGCTGCTACAGATTCAGGTAATTCACAGACCAAAAGAGATTATCAAAATCACAAGTGGTCGCTTAAATGGCCAAAACGACCAAGTCCATTGCACCTCAATCGATCCTTTTACTGGCACTCCTAGTGGCGGCAGGGGCCCGGGCCGATTGCACCGATACATGCCAGACAGCATTTACGTATGTGGACAGCATCAATCCCTGCTGTCATCAGTATGAAATAGCGGTTCAGCTGATGCATGAAAAAATAGTACATGTACTGCCGATGGTTGGTTGGACTGTGCAGCATGGCTTACGTTTTGCCTCGGCCACTGTTCGGTTTCGCTGTTGTTCGGCTAGATGGAGAATTCTGAATAAGGTCAGACGCGCTGCCTGGTGTTGTTGACATTATTGTTAATCTGAGGGTTGCAGTTGAGAGCGATGGCATGACGTTGGACACGGCCCCGGGGGCCCAAATATCTATTTGTTCTTTGGGCTTGGGGTGTCGGGGTTTCGAAGGGAAACACTAGGCTCACAGATTACTATCGATTGGAGTCCATACCTTGGTCTTACAAACTGAGCTTCTTTGAGTTCCCAAGCTTCATTAATGAGCTTGCCCGATGGCTTCAAATTGTATGTTGGGACGGTGGGACCAGATTGTCCATCCCTGCTTAAACGATTTCTAACTCCCGAGTTGTGATATTGTCGTCGAATAGTGAAGATAGCTGCCGGTCAAGGCCGGAGCCCATCTCATGCCGCATACTATGATGAAAGTAGCCCACGCGTCTGTATCGCCATTGAATTCCTCCAACAGGCGTCAGCACAAGTCCTATTTCCGTATTCCAGCCCTGAAAAGTGTCTGTTCCTGGTTTTGTATTGGAGCCACGAGCGACCAGTAAACTGTATAATTCCATGTTTTCTGTAAGCTTGCAGTCTGGGTGAAATGGACATTCCGGATGAAGCTTCTGTATCCCTTGGCAATTTGGATGAATGCGAACGTCATGCTCAGTTCTTAGATCCATGCTTGAAGGGTCGTTCGGTCCGGATTTTGCTGGATTCGGAGCGCCAGGTTTCAGTTGGCCTAGTACTCTGACACAATATCTCGATTCATCCGCGGATGAGGGAGACTGTAGTTTGAATTCCGACGTCTCTGGCAAACGCGTGATCTTCGCAACCAGTGAAACGTATGCAGAGGCCTCATAAAGGATCTGTGGTCCACGCACTTCGATGCTTGCCCAGGACCAGGTCGGCGCTCTATCCCGGGAAGGCTCGCCTCTGCCTCCCCTCACATACCACAGCATATCACGGAGCATGTGCTCCCTCCATAGTCCAAATGACCAGGTAAGCCGCGTTTGCTTTTGGACTTGTTTGACAAGACCTGCTAGAGCCACCAACAGATCTGAACTGTGGCTCAGGTTTGTAGTGGAATAATCCTTGATCAGTTGATGCCAGAAGCTGAGGAAGCCGTCAATAGCAAAATCAGGGAGCCCATCGAGACCGGCCATAGAAAACAGGGTTTGATAGGCTGCCTTCGGCACAGCTCCACTGTGGTGGCACGCATCAGCCCTAGGCGTCGCTTCGCACCTGAGTTCGGTCCTGCACTCGAGATGGACAAAATTGCGAGTAAAGTGCAATGTTCGAGGGGCCAATATGCGTTCTTGAAACACCCATGCTCTAGTGTCCAGGTGATATCGTCCGTTATGGAACGGATGCAGCAAGCAATAAGGTGTACAGGGCGGCACAACCTCATAGCAAAGTTTGGTGTCCAGATCCAGTCGGCAGATGGTCTGGCTCAGTGGATTCCGCGGCACAATGAAGCCTTGATTTGCATCAAACGCTTCGGATGCTGCGATAGTGACAATCGAGTTCCCAAAGATGTCGTTCATTTTGCCCGCTTGGTCGAGCCAATCGTCCGAAGCGGCAGGAGAGGAATCTCCATCCTGCATAATGCAAAGAGCGTCGATCCACAGGTATCGAAAACCGAGGCCCCTTACGACTTGAATTGCGTCTCTGATCGTTTTAGGCAGACTTATGAGATGGATTTCCTTCTGAAAGTCGAGCAGGTTGAAGGATGTCATTTTATATGGCTTGCCGAAGCCCCAGCTATAGCTTAAAGCACAATAGTCCAAGTCCGGTTCATTCTCCGCCTCAATGAGCCGAATTCTCTCTGGACTTTGGAAAGCTTGAAGATCCAACAAGCGCCGTGGACGCGGCGGGGGCTGAGTTGGTCCATGCAATAGACTAAGATGGTCGTCCCCACAGAGGGGATGGGTTGTTTGACATTCGAGAATCCACGAATTGATAAAGTCGGCAGTTGCCTTCGAGTAGGTAGTGGCCTGCACCCGTGACATTTGATGTTCATTAGTAGCAGTATTTTCGAAACTGTCTAAGTCAATCAGCATTGAAGATATCTGAGACTCGAGTCTTACCCGTTATTGGGCATAGTCGTAGCGGATAATTATTCAAGATCATGTCATGGCTGCAAGGAAACAGAGTCATTAAAAATGTCCCTTCAGCCTGATTGAAAATGTCGAGTGAGATATAGATAGGATCATCGTCGTCAAAGAACCTTCGATCAGCATGGCCGCCCGTGCATCCCGTAACACTGCCAACGATTATGGAGCAAAAGTGACAGCCTGATAGAGCAGCAGATTTGATCTCAGCTCGGTGGTGGCAGTGGAGTAGGTGCTGCGGCATTGAAGGGACATCCTCGCCACCTTTAGCCAACTCCCCGAAGGTGAAGCTCAAACATGTTGCTCTTTCCCAGAATGATTTACAGTGGCTGCAGAGAACATGGGGCCGAGCCGTTGTATTATCAGGCTTATTCTGCGACATCCTGAAGGGTAAAGTTTGATGATGTCCCTTTGGCAAGATGGTAACTGAATCAATTGCGTTGAGTTGTCAAGATCCTCTTCGAACTTGCCGCAGGCGACACGGCTGTATGTCTTTCTTGCCGGTCAACCTGAGCAACACTGGACCCAGCCCACCGCCTGGCCCCTCGCGGTCTGCCGCTTTCCCTCAGTAACTGAGCACGTCGGGACTCCTCGGCTTCGCATTGGCATGAAGACCGTAGACTTTGTGGGTATTTGCGTGTCGGCGGCACTAGTTGAACTTTGGGACCGGGAGAGATTCCAAGGTTGAAGTGTTGTTTTTGAGCCTGAGGAAATCACTTGTTATCTAATCAATCGCGCCGCTCTATGAAAGTAGGCTAGTCTCCCACTGTCTTCCAACAACCCCTAAACGTCCAGGCCCAAGCCTTGCAAAAATGCTTACTTCAAGGAGTACTCTATATGCTAACCAAACCTTTCAAACGTTGACGACTGAGCTGACTTCGATACTCAATGAGAATCTGCTTGTGATATGCCATAGACAAGGATGCGCCCAGAGAAGTCTCCTGGTAGGTGTGCCGAGCTGCAGCCCAGGCTGAGCACCTGCTACTGCCACCCCGAGAATAATGCATACCCAGTCGCGGTCGACAACTCGAGGCTGAGCCTAGCAACCGAGGCTATGCTGTGTGCCCCTCAGTCCGGAGACAACCTGAAGCCTTTCGCTTGAAGATTTGTGGGAAGCTTCTTTAATGTTGTTTCCTCTTCTTTCTCTGACAATTCGGGCTCTGCTCCAGCCTTTCCGCACATTGTCTCCTCGATCATCCTTGTGAGCGAACCTGGACTACTCCCTCCAGGGCACTTCCACAAGCCTTCTCGTGGTTATACATACACCTACCTCGACCGTTATTGTGCGCTTCGAGAATTACCACCTTGCGTCTCGGCCATTCACCAACATGGCTACACTCTACAGACCGTGATGCGGACCCGCATCTCTAGCCAAGCAACTCCAAAGAACCGGTTTCTCGTGTACGGAACGTACATTCTGAACTTTAGCTTGTGAGCTTCGGCCCCGCCGCCGCCGCCGCCTTCGCCGTTTCTTTCGAAGATGGAGGCTCAATCCACTGTGTCAAATCCAAGCGGATCCCATACGGTCAATGCTGGAGACCGACCGCAAACTCCAAGCCTCCTCTGCAAGGATGTTACCACGACACCCGACCAAATCCCGACTTCAGCAAGTCCGGGACCGAACAGAAGCGTTCCACAAGAGATTGACAAGCAAGCAGGACATATTCAAGTCAGATCGTCTTGCGGAAAGGGATTTCCAGCTACGGAAGTAACGACGAGGCACGAAACTATACACACTGCATCGGAGTTCGTATGCGAAGGTGATTCATTTGTCGGTAAACTCTGGGGCTGCGGCCGGCGTTT
>QQTW01002766.1_pt1 | contig 12836 bp, 12 predicted proteins | sample 1904831 | NCBI WGS metagenome assembly QQTW01 (sample SAMN09435610, study PRJNA476489) | Subsurface metagenome, whole genome shotgun sequencing project. | reverse complement strand
TTAATCCTGATTATCCGACAATTTTAGGTAAGCACTTGGAGTGTGGTTGTATTGAAAGCAGCATTGATTTGAGCGAATTAAATAGCCGCTTTGGTAATGTTGCGGGTGCAGTTGTAGATTCGTTATTGCAGCAAAACAAGCTTTCTCTCAGCGATGGTGGCAAGTTGTGGGGTAGGGGATACCCCCACAAGGAAGTTAATATTAGAAGCAGCACGCAAACTTCGATTTCTCTGATTGATAAGTACTCTGGGGAAGTTATAGAAAGCATGTCGCTTCCCCTTGCTCATAGAGAAGTGTTTCCAAAAGCGATATATTTTGTACAGGATGAAGGTGGTGAGATTATTGCTTACCAATCGGAAAGTTTGGATGTCGCACGAGGGGAAGCAAAACTCGCTTTTTTGGGCAAGGATACGGATTTATTTACCGAAGCTGAGTCGGAGTTAAATATTCAACGACTTTCAAATTTAGCAGAGTCCAAGCTTATTCCCACTAATATTAAAGATGCTAGGTTGCGGTTAACGCTGGTTTGGGGAGAAATCACAACTTCTGTCATCGGTTACAAGTTGATGAAGCGTAGCTATGGGATGACTTGTAAAAACGAACGTTGTAGCAACTATAAGCAATCCCTAGAGGGTAAAACCTGTCTCAAATGCAAGCGTCCTCTGTACTCAGCAGAAGTAACAAAACTACAGTCAGAGGTGGCATTTAATGAGCCATATGTTACTAAATATCAAGCACCTTGCGTGTTGGTAGAGATAAACGAACCGCTAAAACAAGCACTTATTAAGCAGGTTAATTTGTTGAAGCAAGAGGTATTAAAAATATCAGGCGGAGAAATTCCCGAACAATATCAAGCGCTGTGGAAAAGCAATCCCGATTTTACGGCATTGCATAGCATTCAGCATCAAATCGTTAAGGCTGTACCGTTAGTGGTTTTATCCTCATCGCTGGATGTGGATAGTATTGTTCAGGAAAAAGAAGGTAAAGCGATCGCGTATTTTTACGATACCTGCGAAGGTGGGAATGGGGCAGCAGAGGCAATTTTTCATGAATTATCTCGTTTTGCAACTAAAGGGTATGCGTTGGCTAGTGAGTGCGATTGTGAAGCTGGTTGTCCCAGGTGCTTGCATTCCAGTAGTTGTCCGCAGCATAATTCCGGGCTGAATAAGGATTTAGGGTTGTTTTTGTTAGATGCAATTAGTCATTGTTAGAACTAAAGTATAATAATTTAATTTTTTTAATAAAAAATTTGCGATTCACGTAGGAGAAATGTAGTGCCACCAAGGGATGCAATCCATGAAATTGTCAAGCAGGCAGTTATTAAAGATGGTTGGATAATTACAGATGCCGATGACCCTTACGTAATATCTTACGGAGAGAGATTTCTTTTTGTTGACCTTGGGGCAAGTCAATCTGAAGAGTAATAGTATTCAGGGTAGCCTCATTGGAGCTGAAAAAAACAACAGCCGTATTGCAATAGAAATTAAAGATTTTAGAGCTAAATCTATAATTAAAGATTTAGAGCAAGCAATTGGACAGTATGTTTTATATGGGTTACTTTTCGAGAAGATAGACCCAGGGCGTGAAGTATACTTAGCTATTACTGATACTCTCTATGAAGATTTTTTCAACGAACCTATAGGTGAGCTTGTAGTTAGTGAACTACCATTAAAAATGATTATTGTAAATTTACAAAGGGTTGAGATAATAAAATGGATAATATAAATCAGTACCGTCAAATAGTCAAGCAAGTAGTTACTTACTACTCACGCCTAAAACCGTCGCATGGTAATATAAGGCTAGACACTATATTTGATGAAGCCCAAGATAGATATGGTTTGATGCAAGTAGGTTGGGACAGAGAAAAACGAGTAAGGGGTAATCTAATTTATATAACGTTGTCAGGTGGAAAAATTATTGTTGAGTACGATGGAATAGAATCAGGGATTACTGAAGATTTAATAGATAAAGGTATTCCCGAAGAAGAGATTATTCTAGCTTTTGTACCCCAGCAAGATAGTAAGCTTTCGGCATAAAATTATCCATAAATTCATCCTTCATGTCACCCCTCAGTAAAGTACTAAATCTATAGCTAATAAAAAAAGCTACCCATTTAAAGGTAGCTCAATTTAATAATTTCAAATACCACTTTTAGGCGATAGTAACTCTAATCTCTAACAATCGTAGTAGAGAGCGAACTCGTGAGGGTGAGGACGCAAACGCATCGGGTTAACTTCGTTATCAAGCTTGTAAGCAACCCAATTTTGGATAAAGTCTTCGCTAAAAACACCACCTGCGGTTAAGAAAGCATGGTCATTTTCCAAAGCTTCGAGTGCAGCATCAAGAGAACCTGGTGTCGAAGGAACTTTTGCTAATTCTTCGGGAGATAATTCGTAAATGTTCTTGTCTAAAGGTTCGCCAGGATGAATTTGGTTTTTAATACCATCTAAACCAGCACACAGCATCGCCGCAAATGCCAAGTAAGGGTTAGAAGTAGCATCAGGACAACGGAACTCCAAACGCTTCGCTTTTGGGTTGTTACCAGATAGCGGAATGCGAATCGAAGCCGAACGGTTTCCTGAAGAGTAAGCTAAGTTTACAGGTGCTTCGTAACCGGGCACCAAGCGCTTGTAAGAGTTAGTAGTGGGGTTAGTGATAGCTAACAGTGCTGGTGCGTGCTTGAGTAGACCGCCAATGTAGTATAATGCCATGTCACTCAAACCAGCATATTTATCGCCAGCGAACAAGGGCTGACCATCTTTCCAAATCGACTGGTGACAATGCATACCCGAACCGTTATCGCCAAATACAGGTTTAGGCATGAAGGTGACGGTTCGACCATATTTCTTAGCTACGTTCTTGATGACATATTTGTAAGTCATCAACCAGTCAGCAGCTTGGATTAACTTACCAAATTTAAAACCAAGTTCGCACTGACCGCCGGTTGCTACTTCGTGGTGGTGTTTTTCGATGGGGACACCGCAAGCCTTCATTGTCAGCAGCATTTCTGTCCGCATATCTTGGAAGGTGTCGGTAGGTGCTACTGGGAAGTAACCTTCTTTAAAGCGGGGTTTGTAACCTAAGTTACCACCTGCTTCAGTTCTACCGGAGTTCCATTTACCTTCTATCGAGTCTACATAGTAATAGCCGGAACTCGAATTTTGGTCAAAGCGAACATCATCAAAGATAAAAAATTCCGCTTCCGGACCAAAAAATACTGTATCGCCAACGCCACTAGCTATCACTGAATCAACAGCACGTTGAGCGATAGAACGGGGGCAACGGTCGTAGGGTTCCCCTGTACGGGGCTCGGCGATGCTACAAACGATACTTAATGTTGGCTCTTGCATGAAGGGGTCGATCCAAGCAGTGTTTGGGTCGAGAACCATTGTCATGTCTGAGGCTTCGATTCCTTTCCAACCCCTAATACTGGAACCATCGAACGGTACACCTTCACTGAAGCTGCTTTCGTCGATTTGGTCTTGGTACATAGTTAAATGCTGCCAAGTTCCCAGCATATCGATGAATTTCAGGTCAATCATCTGAATTTTTTGGTCTTGAATCATCTTCAAGACTTCTTGTGGGGTTGTCATAGTTACTCCTTAATCTGCTGGTTTTCTCTTAAATCATCAATAAAAAATTGTCAAAGCATCGCTGACCCTGCTTGGTCGAACCAAATTCTGACACACCTGGAATATCGTAAAAATATGAAGTCGAGATTTTTGTACTTTTTGATACAGAATTTCAAGTTTAAAGGTTATATTAACCTTTATCCAACCATAATGATACAAAAGTACACAGTGCATTATATGGGGGGCGACTTATCATAGAATCCTTAAGTAGAGCTATGTTTTTGTGCCGAAATATATTTTAAGGTGGCGCAATCGTTTGCGCGATGCTCATTCGGGAGCCGCAATCATGCGATCGCGCTTTGATGCATTTATAGCATCGAAGCAACCGAAAAATAAATATCAAACCTCAGATAGCAAAGATTGGGAGAAAAAGGAATGCGCGACGCTGTTACGAGTTTAATTAAAAATTATGACGTTGCCGGACGTTACTTCGACCGGATTGCGATCGACAATCTTAAATCATATTTTGAAAGCGGTACGGCACGAGTCCAAGCGGCTGTAGCTGTAAATGCAAATGCGGCGGCAATTGTCAAGCAAGCTGGTTCGGCTTTGTTTGAGGAGCAACCCGAATTGATTCGTCCTGGTGGCAATGCTTATACAACTCGCCGTTATGCAGCTTGTTTGCGCGATATGGATTACTATTTGCGCTATGCAACCTATGCGCTAGTGGCTGGCAGCATGGATGTGTTGGACGAGCGGGTGTTGCAAGGGTTAAGAGAAACTTACAATTCCTTGGGCGTGCCAATCGGTCCTACGGTTCGCGGTATCCAGATTATGAAGGATATGGTGAAGGCTCAAGCTGTTGCTGCTGGTGTTGCGAATACTAGCTTTGTTGATGAGCCGTTTGATTATATGACTCGTGAGTTGAGCGAGAACGATATTTAATCGACTACGCGAGTCTAACCGTGTAGTAGGGGTACGGCAATGCCGTACCCTTATTTATTTCCGAATGATGATTCCCTGTATCAAACAAAGCTTCAACAAAAAATTCCTCCCCCGACGCAGTTTTAATTGATAGCAGTATAGTTCTAGATTTTTTGTTACAACGACTGCCATTTGTGCATGAAACAACAAGCGATAACTGTGTTGCTGCAAGCGTATTTTGAGCTACAGCAAACAGCATTCAAATTGTACGAAGAATCAGATATGTTCTTTGACCGTGGTGACTTACTTGAAGCTGGAATAATTCAGGGAGTAGCCGATAAAATTTACGAAGAAGCCGAAAACTTAGACGTTTTTATTACCGAAATGGAGCCTCAATGATAGAACTTGATGAACTTCGGGCTAAAGCTAAAGAGTATTCAACGCAAGCGAAAAATTACAGTCGCAAAGCTATGGAAATCTCACCTACAAACCGAGAGCAAGGAAGAGAATTCATGAAAAAAGCTCGTGATGCGAGTCGCCGCTGCCAGGTCTTGATAAATGAAATACTTCGGAGAGATTCAAAATTATCAGAGCCATAAATTCTGTGATGATTTGCAACGACTGCTTATTGCATGTGCAAGTTGAACTTCCAACGCGAGTCTAACCATGTAGTAGCAGGGCTGTTTCATTCTTCGGAGAAAATAAGTTTAGCCCACAATATTGTAGGGGCACTATTCTGTGCCGTGCCCCTACGAGTGCCTCAAATTCAAGCGAAAAATGAGATTTCCAGATTTATTCTATAAAGAATGAAACAGCCCTGCCGTGTAGTAGGGGTACGGCAATGCCGTACCCTTTTCATATAGAGCTACAGGATTTGACTTTAATAATGCATGGGAAAAAGCGCCCTTATAGCAATTTACAGCAGCAAGCAGCTTGAAAAAAATATAGTAAGGGCACGGCAATGCCGTGCCCCTACGATAATCTAAACTTACGTACTCTATTTAGATGAAATCCGCTCTATATGTCGATATGTCATGTAGGGCTACTTATTCAAGTGGAGTTGCGATCGCGTAGCGGTTCCCGTTGGGAACATCGCAATTTGCTTTTTCGGGTACATTTCGCTTAACTTAACTAACAATTCTCCAAAATCCTTGTCTTCATTTTTGTCAACAAATTCAGGTAGTTTCCTCCAGTTGTTAAAATTATGCAAATCTTCATACGTTAAGTGACCGGATTCTTGCAAAAATTCCTTCCATATTATTCGCTTATCCGTGAAGACTAAGCCATTCTTGGCGGAACCAAAAGGTGTTGTATCGACTACGAAAACTTTTTCTTCTGGATTGAATGCATATTTGGAAAGCGAGTTTGTAAGCTTATCAATAGGAATATCTGGATAAAGGGTAGCGTCATGCGATCGCACGCAGACAAATAGTAATAAATTATATTTATAGCTGGCTTTACAAACATCCTCTGAGGCGGTTTGATGTGAAAGCCCCAGATATAGCTGTAGCCAAAGCTGTTAGGACAAGAACCGCGATTCGCGAGCGCGATACCACGAAGTGGTCGCATAATTGCATCGCGAGCGGGAATCGCCCGCGTCCGCGTGTGAGTTAACAGTGTCCTAAGCTGCCTATCCGTTGCTATAGTTGATAATGTGTTAATAGGTTAAAGGTTTAAATAACCAATTACAATATGGTTGAAGTTAAAAACCTCAATTATTATGAGATTTAATATTGACTAAGATAAAACCTTTGAATTTAAATTAAATAAAAGAATTTGAAGGTGCTGTTTGGTAGCTTTGTATATTTGTAAATTAATCCCAAATAATTCGCATATCTAATACAAACCCCGGTAACACATCTTCTCCTAAAAGGGTTTGCGGTTGTTCTAATACTTCTACTTCTTTTCCTAAACGGTAAATTTCAACATGTCGATTCTTTCGATCGATTAACCAACCGAGTCGCACGAGAGCATCCATATATTCTTGCATCTTTGCCTGCGTTTCTCTCAAGTTATCGGATGGAGACATTAATTCTAAAACGAAATCAGGAGCAATTGGTGGAAATTTTTCGCGTTGAGATTCGCTAAGTGCGTTCCACCGTTCTAGCTGAATCCAAGATACATCAGGGGAACGGTCGGGACCATTGGGAAGTTTAAAGCAAGTCGATGAGTCGAATACTTCCCCTAGTTCGGTTTCCTCGTTCCAAATTACAAACCGTGTGGTAACTTTCGCATTACGTCTTCCGGTTTCTCCTCCTGTTGGTGGCATTACTGTTAACTCTCCTTTAGCGTTGCGCTCAAATTTTATTTCGGGATTATCTTGGCAAAGCTGGTAAAATTGGTCGTCGGTAAGTTTGATAATGTTATTAAAGTTGATGGTAACAGCATTCATAGCAGCGTTAGATAAATAATTTAGGATTTAATTTTAGCGATTTAAATAGACGCATTTTTACATTTGTTAGGAGACGCTGGTAAAGCGTTAATTATGAAATAATCAGCTTAATCGGCTATATTTTTCGTAATAAGATGCGATCGCCCCCAGCCAACAGCGAGTAAAGTATCTAAGACGGGTCATTTCTGAAGCAGTTAAACGAGATTTGATTGATAAAGATACTGCGCTTTAGTATGAAAGACGCGATATATCGCGTCTCTAGATTTTATCGATAAAATAATTTTGTAGTGGGATGGGCATCAAGAGTGCCCGTCCCATACGCAACTTTACACCTCAGATGAAGATTCAACTACCGCAACGGGAGTTTGAACGGTGACTTTAGCAGGTGCTTTTTTCTTGAATGACAAACCCTGTTCGCTTTGGTCGATAATAATCGTGTCACCCGGCATAAAGGTGTTTTCAAGAATTTTAGTTGCGATCGCATTCTCAACTTCTCTCTGTATCGCCCGTTTCAACGGTCTTGCACCGTATGCTGGGTCGTATCCAACTTCAACGAGATGTTCGCAAGCTCTCTTAGATATTTCTAAGCTAATTTTTTGGTCTGCCAACAATTTTTCGACTCGTTTTAGCTGAATGCGGATAATTTTACTCATCTCGCTGCGACTGAGAGCATGGAAAATAATCAATTCATCGATACGGTTGAGAAATTCGGGACGAAATTGCGACGATCGCAATGCTTCCATAACCCGATTCTGCATTTTTTCGTACTGCCTATCATCACCGGAAATATCCAAGATATGCTCGCTACCGATGTTACTTGTCATCACAATCACGGAATTGCGAAAGTCTACCGTGCGCCCCTGCGAATCAGTAATTCTACCATCATCTAGTACTTGTAGAAGTATATTAAAGACATCGGGATGCGCCTTCTCAACTTCATCCAAAAGTATTACAGAATAGGGACGGCGGCGAATAGCTTCCGAAAGTTGCCCGCCTTCTTCGTAGCCTACGTAACCAGGAGGCGCACCAACTAACCGCGATACCGAGTGTTTCTCCATATACTCGGACATGTCCAACCTGACCAAAGCATCTTCCGAGTCGAATAAAAACTGCGCTAACGCTCGCGCTAACTCGGTTTTACCAACCCCTGTCGGTCCCATAAACAAAAACGAACCGATGGGTCGGTTAGGGTCTTTCATCCCCGCACGGGTACGACGAATTGCTGCGGATACAGCTTCGACGGCTTTTCCTTGCCCGATGACACGTTGATGTAAATGGCGTTCGAGTTGCAGGAGTTTTTGCCGTTCCGATTCGAGCAAATTGTTTACAGGAATTCCCGTCCACTTGGCGACGATTTCGGCAATGTCGGCTTCGGTAACTTGTTCGCGCAATAAGCTAGAACCAGTACTTTGTAATTCGGTTAACTGAATTTCCTTAGCTTCCCTGTCACGCTGTACTCCTTCGAGTTTGCCGTATTTCAACTGCGCGGCTTTATTCAAATCGTAAGCGCGTTCGGCTTGTTCGATTTGCACGCGCAATTTTTCTTCTTCTTGTTTGAGGACACTAATTGCTTCTAAAAGGTGGTTTTCACCTTGCCATTGAGCGTTTAATTCCTGCTGTTTCTCGGTTAAATTGCCGATTTCGCTTTCAATTCGCTGCAATCTCTCTCTAACTTGCGCTGTCGCTTTCTCTTCCCCTGCCAAAGATAGTTGTTCCATTTTCAACTGCATCAAACGGCGGTCGATGGTTTCCAACTCGGCAGGTTTAGAAGTGATTTCCATTTTCAACTGGGCAGCGGCTTCGTCTACTAAGTCGATGGCTTTGTCGGGTAGAAAGCGATCGCTTATATATCTCGCCGATAAAGTCGCAGCAGCCACTAACGCCGAATCGGAAATTTTAACGTTGTGGTGAACCTCATAACGTTCCTTCAAACCGCGCAAAATCGAAATTGTATTTTCAACGCTTGGTTGGTCTACAAAAACCTGTTGAAAACGTCTTTCAAGTGCTGCATCTTTTTCGATGTGTTTGCGGAACTCATCTAAAGTTGTCGCCCCAATACACCGAAGTTCGCCGCGTGCCAACATTGGCTTGAGCAAATTCCCGGCATCCATCGAGCCTTGTTGACCGGAACCAGCACCCACAACGGTATGTAGCTCATCGATAAATAAAACAATTTGCCCGTTCGACCCCGTTACTTCACGGAGAACAGCTTTCAGTCGGTCTTCAAATTCACCACGATATTTCGCTCCAGCGATCAAACTACCCATATCGAGGGAGATTAACTGCCGATTTTTGAGCGATTCCGGCACATCACCATTAACGATACGTTGTGCTAGGGCTTCGGCGATCGCAGTTTTACCAACACCAGGTTCGCCAATTAGTACGGGATTATTTTTGCTACGACGCGACAACACTTGGATGACGCGCCGAATCTCATCATCGCGTCCAATTACGGGGTCGAGTTTCCCAGCTTTTGCTGCTTCAGTTAAATCGCGTCCGAATTTTTGTAGCGCTTCGTAGCGAGATTCAGGGTTTTGGTCGGTAACTTTTTGGCTTCCGCGCACAGATTTTATTGTCGCCTCTAACTTTGCGGTTTCTAAATTCAGACCTTTGAGCATTCGTCGCCCAATGCGGTCATCTTCAGCGAAACCCAACAGCATGTGTTCGATCGAAATATACGAATCCTTCATCCGTACCCTAGCTTCTTCGGCACGGTCAAGCATCACGTCTAAACTGCGACTGAGGTAAAGCTGTTCGCTACGACCAACTTTCGGCTGACGGCGGGCATAATCTTCGAGTTGTTGCTGAATCTGGGTGGCATCACCGCCGGCACGGTTAATAATTCGCGCTGCTAAACCATTATCTTGTTGGAGCGCGGCAAGTATCAAATGTTCTACGTCTAATTGTTGCTGTTGATAACCGCGAACGATATCTTGCGATTTTACTATCGCTTCCCAAGCTTTATCTGTAAATTTATCTGGATCTGTAGGCTGCATCTTTAAGGAGTTGAGGTTAGGAGTTAGGAATTAGGAGTTAGGAGTTAGGAGTTAGGAGTTAAGAGTTAGGAGTTGGGAGTTAGGAGTTGGGAGTTGGGAGTTAGGAGTTGGGAACTATCTTCAGCTTCGCACATGACGAGTAGCGAATGAAAAAGTGTATCGGTTAAGTGTCTCGCCTGTCCGCCGATTTCATAAAGTTTTATTTTGCCATAATCGCTATACTCACATCTTCTACAATTCTCCGTAAGGCTTCATCTAAACAAAGGAAGAAATTTTTTGCATTCAGCTTTAAGCCCAAAATCAGCCTGATTATAACCAGTCAGGGGTGGAGACTATGGTAAAAAATTATTACATTTGATTTATGTGTAAGGACGGGCAAGGATGCCCATCCCACAAGACTTAGAAGGATTTAGATTGTGTTATTTTAATCTAACTAAGTAGGAACGTAAGATTATTTAATAAGATGACAAAAATTATAAATCTTGTAGGGTGAGCATCCTTGCCCGCCCTATCTTATATTTAATTACGCAAACGCTACTTATAGCAACTTTTATGGGGTACGTATTTCACAACTCCTAACTCCTAACTCCTAACTCTTAACTCCTAACTCCTAACTTTATCTAAAAAGAGAATACCGTTCTCAAAGTACTTTGCCAAATTGTGCCGTTACTCTTATCGTTATCGGGGTTGGTAACAACCGAAAATATGGGGGTGATACTGATGTTGTCGTTGAGTGGCAGGTTGTAGAATGCCTCGAAGTTGGTTTGGGTAGCATTGCCCAATTCACCTGTAACGAAAGGTTGTCCCATAGCTACACCTGCGAGGGTTCCGGGTATAACGAGATTACGTACTCCCAAACCGACAGCCCAACTTAAGGGATGTGCATCAAAATCGCGGTTGATAGCAGTATTAAATCCTTCATAACTGCCAAATCCCACTCTTCCAAACACTCCAGCATTGCGATTGAGTCCGTACTCGGCGTTAACACCAATAGCATTAATATCACTATTGTTAACAAGCGCATTAGTATATTGTAGTTTTAATTTTAGCTTGTTCGTAGGGGCGTATTCGACTTCAACGCTAGCTTGATGCCTATCTCCCGATAAACCTCGATCGAGTTGGTTTGCATCGGCGGCAATGTAAAGCGATCGCACGCTAAATTGATTACTAGGGTTCCACTCTACCGCTGCACCCGCACCTCCTACACGGTCGATTTGATTTTGGACAATCAAGGGATTATTGATAAAAATGCCCGAACTAAAATCAAAAGCTTCGTTGTTTGCGTAAGAATTTTTATCGATAAAGTCGCGTGGTGACATCTTCGCACCAACTGTCACAGCCAAATCATCAGCAGGACGAAATGTATAATACAGCCGTCTTAGGCTTAAATTTGATTCTTCATCGCTATAATCTAATCCACCTGCATTCGCAAATAAACCAACACTTCCCAATAAATTAAAACCTTCGCGTTGCTCGCTAGAAACAGCATCACCGCCATTATTACCCGATTCTAATTGAGTAACGAGCAAATCTTTCTTATTAAAACTAGTTAAAAGATTCAAACGAGTCCGCGACACAACAGTACTACTAGCACTACTACCTCCCGTTAACCCAACAATTTGCTGTCCTTGCAATTTGGTAGTAGTAGAAAATTGTTCGGCTTGAAGTTGGGCAGCTGTAACTTCAGTGGTATCAATTCGTCGCTGTAACTCATCCAAAGCAACCCGATATTCCTTCTGCAACCGTCGTAAAGTAATCGCGTCCTGACGAATATACTCATCTCCAATTGCACTTGCCAACAAATCCTCCACTTTATCCAAAGTCGCTGCCAGTGCTGCTGCATATTCATACCGCGTCATCGGTTGATTGCCACGAAACTTGCGGTCGGGGTACGCTGAAAGAATCTGATAACGCTCCATTATTGACTTTAACGCTTGATACGCCCAATCAGTTGGTTTCACATCCGCAAGTTCATCAACCGTAGGTAATGTATTCAAAGCATCCGGATTAATGTCAGTATTTTCCGGCTCCGCAGCCAAAACAGACCCCACCCCTCTCGTCCCCACGCTTTGCATGGGAATGCCTTCCGAGAAGTGCTTCCCTTGGATAGAGACACCGTTCGCGAATGCATTCCCAGGCTCTAGCCTGGGAACGAAATTGCTAGGGAAAGTATCAATTTCCGGTGGAGATACTTGAGGTGTGGTTTCGTCCAGCGTGCGTATTGGCGTTTGGCTAGTTATTACCGACTGGGATTGCGGTAAAGAATTTGCTACCGACGGCAAGCAAATTGTCGTAAATATACTGGAACAAAGCAAACTGCCGACAATTAATTTCGGCGATCGCGTTTCAGTATGCGTTTGCGAATTTGACTCCTCAAAGGAGTACTGCACTTCTCGTTTAACACTCAACTCCATCACACCTACATCCCTAGTAATAATTACTGATTAACTAGCTGTTGCTCTGTTCCTTTTGTGGTGGATGAACCCTGAGTACCCAACTGAATCAGTTCTACCTTATAACCATCGGGGTCTTCAACAAATGCAATCACCGTTGAACCATGTTTCATCGGTCCGGGTTCTCGCGTTACCTTTCCACCGAGACTTTTGACTGTTTCGCAAGTTCCGTAAATATCATCAACCCCAAGGGCAATATGACCGTAGGCATCACCCAAGTCATACTTTTCCTTACCCCAATTATAGGTAAGTTCTAACACAGCAGTATCAGACTCATCACCATAGCCAACAAACGCGAGTGTAAACTCACCACCTGGGTAATCTTTTCGTCGTAGCAATTTCATACCCAGGATTTCGCAGTAAAACTTCAACGACTCTTCAAGATTTCCCACCCGCAGCATTGTATGTAGTAAGCGCATAATTTCAGTTTCTATAGTTCTATTCAAATTTTAGACGAGTGGGGGGAGAGGGAGAGGGGGAGATAGGGAGGTGGGGAGAG
>QQTW01002765.1_pt1 | contig 12837 bp, 12 predicted proteins | sample 1904831 | NCBI WGS metagenome assembly QQTW01 (sample SAMN09435610, study PRJNA476489) | Subsurface metagenome, whole genome shotgun sequencing project. | reverse complement strand
CCTCGTCCTGATGGCTGGAAATACAGAAGAGACGTATAGATAGTAATACTGTACCCACCCGAAAATCATAATGTCGATAATAAGGCAGAATAGCAATCACTTGATCTTCATGCCTGAACGCCGTGAGGAGAGGACAGACATCCTCACAGCCTCGAATCTCATGGAGGAGTTCGAGCTCGTTCTGGATTCGCATCGGACTGCTCGTTACGTAGATCTTCTTGATCGCGACGTAGCGATATCCCTTTTTGGTCGTCGTCACCGTGTTCCTCGAGAGCTGTTCGGCAGTTGAAGTCGTGATGAATACGGCGTCGTTCGACCGGAGTCGTTTTGCGGATGGGGCATCTGGTTCGGATTCTGCTCCGTTCTCTTTTCCATATCTGATGGGCCTGTTGTTGGCCTTGTGGTACATGTCTTCGGCTTTGTAGACTGTAGAGAAAGTCCCTTGATGTCGCTGAGTTAGATAGATGCAATATGCATGGATCGACGAGGTAAATACCTTCTCCAATGCGTTTGATTAAACGATATCTCCGTGAAAGTCCCCGAAAGGAGGACCGAAACTTCTCCATATCTTCCGCGACTGATGAGTCAACTGGTTTACCATCGTCGTCGGAGTCTTCTGAGTTGGCTGCTTGTTCTCCTTCTTCGCCATTATCATGCTGCGGGTGTTGGTCTACATCGGCTGTCCCCGCCTGCTTCTCAGACATGGCGTCTTGGTGAATGGTGAAGTTGCCGTCACCGGCTTTGCGTTTGATTGTTACTGGCATATCTGCAGTTGAGCGGGGTGGAAGGGTGAGGGTGCCTCCCCGAACCACTTTCAATTGCTGCACAACGTCTTGTTCTTGATCGCTTGGTAGGTACGTGGGCCGCCCAGGATGGACCTTCTCGATATGATTTCTTAAGCACATCCCATATTTGTATCGGCGTGTGCAATAGAGGCAACGTTCGCCACCAGCATAATTGTTGGATGGCATGGAGTGTTCCAGTGATATGCCGGTCGTAATTACCCACTCTGTTGTTGTTTCTCACTCGGAACGAACATCATCTGAAGTTCAGGTGGTGAGACGCGCCGAGAAACGCGTTGCAAGTGAACACACTAAACCGAATTAGGAAATTCAATAACAAATACCCCCTCCACCGCACATCCATCGCGAACTTCAACGTCTCGCAAATTGATCACGGCTTTCAATCGACATTATGATTTTCGGGTGGGTACAGTATTACTATCTATACGTCTCTTCTGTATTTCCAGCCATCAGGACGAGGGTGTCGACGTATGGATTATGATGGTAACAATTGGATAGAACTTCTTCCGCGACATGCTAGCCTGCGATATGCGTGATTACTTCCGCTCGTTGTTCAAAGCTCTCGACGCCGTTCATGCGCACGGGATACTTCATCGGGATATAAAACCCACGTAGGCTTGACGTCCTTCTCCCCTCTTCTTCCTCCTCTCTCATTGGTTCTGTATTTGTGTCTAACGACATCAGGAACTTCCTCTACGACATCCCCAACAAACGCGGCGTGTTGGTCGATTTCGGTCTAGCGGAGGTATGTCCCGCTCTCCCCTCTCTATCATCCCCAACGTAATACTACTCCCTGAGATGCGCAATGGCTGACTGATCCGACTTTTGTCCGTTTTAGAGAGAAGGAACAGATTGGGCGCCCTGTCTCTGCACGGAAACGGCCCAGATCCGAAAACGACGGTTCGAGCTATGTCAAGTCGCTGAACAACATCCTTCGACGGGCTATCCTAAGCATGATGTCCGGTGGGTTTTTGGCTCATTATCCACCATTAGCAGCTCAATCAATCCCAGCATTGAGCTGAGAAGCGAACGTATCGCATCACCTACTAACAATTGAGATTCCTAGTCCCGCTCGACGCGCCAATAGGGCAGGCACACGCGGCTTCCGTGCCCCGGAGGTATTATTCAAATGTACCGCTCAAACAACCAGTTCGTTTCTCCTTTTCTTTCTCCTTCTACTCATCCCATCCCATCCCGCATCCCATCCGATACGAATCACGTATCCAAAGAGGGAATTGAATTGAATTCGATACACTAATGCGATCAAATAAAATAGAAATCGACATCTGGTCCGCCGGCGTGATTCTACTATCCATCCTCGCACGACGTTTCCCCTTCTTTAACTCATTGGATGACGTCGACGCATTAATCGAAATCAGCACCATCTTCGGCCGTCGTCGAATGCGGAATTGCGGATTACTACACGGTTCCATCTTCGAGACGACGATTCCCACAATTGGAGAACGGGGATTCAGTTTCGAGAAATTGGTGCTGTGGTCGACGGGCAAATGGCAGAAGAATGAAGACGGGACTGATGATCCTCTGTGGCCCGGCGAGGAACAGGCGATTAAATTGCTTCAGAAGTGTTTAGAGTTGGATCCGAATAAAAGGATCAGTGCAAGGGAGGCGCTCGAACATGAGTTTTTGTGCGCGAGTAAGGAGCAAGAATTAAAGGAGGAGGAGGCTATGAGGGGGTATCAGGGGGATGATGGTGATAGTCAGCAGGGGGAGGAGCAGGAAGGGGAGGGACAGCAAAATGAACAGGATGAGCAGCAGCAGGCAGGAGGGGAGCAGGATGACGAGTTGAATGGCCAGCTACGAGGAGAAATGATGGAAGAGGGAAACATGGAGGAGGCAGACACGGAGCAGCAGCAACAAGAGCAGGTCGACGAAGAGGAAGCAAAACACGGAATCGACGAAGGATGGAATACCCCTCTCGCTTTCGCCGCCGTTCAAGCAGAACTACGTCAACGACTAGTTACGGATGAAGTGGGAGGTGAAGAAGAGGAAGGCGATGTTGAAACCATTGGTGGAGTGCGGTTCGTGATGGGAGGAGATTCAGTCGAAGCAGACGACCCCGGACAAATAGAACAGGTCGATAACGGCCCGGATGAGTTGTCAATGCAAGGCGAAGACGAAGTCGAAGAGGAGTATGGCTATATCGATGAAGATCAAGCAGATGAAGCCCAATACCAAGACGAAGGAGAAGGAGAAGGGCAAGAAGAGCAAGAAGAGCAACAACGTCCCGGACAGATTGGCGTTGATATCCTCGCTCAGCAACAACCTCATACAAGGATGATGGGGAGGATGAATGCATGGCGGGATGAGATGAGATGAGATGAGAAGATGAGGTTCGTGTAGAGTTAAGCAGTCATCGCGTTGTTCCTATTCGTCTTGTCTGTCTATCTGTCTGTATGTCTGCTCGGCAAAGGAGAATAACGGGTTTGGAGAGATGGGCTTCTATTGATTGGGCATGGAAAGGAAGGAAGATGAAACAGGATGGGGCTTAGAAGTAGAAGTACTGTAGAATTAGCGCATTGTAGTTTAGTGTAGCGATTTCTTGGTTCTTTGGTTTCTATAGAGAAGCCGGGTCGTCGAAAGAGAGAATTATCGATATTGCTCTCTGATCTCTCTTCGAATTGTGTCTCGTTCGTAATTGACTATTTGTCCATCTCTGCAGGTGTCGATATTTTGTATAGTACATCGACTGGTTAATAGCGGTGGATTCATGAACTGTGCTTTTGACTTGTCTTGCTTCCCGTGAATCAAGTTAGGGTGGATGTCTCACTCGTTCGAACCACCTTCGACAATGCTGACCATCTCAATGAGGTAGGTAGCCTTATCAAGAAAGCGTCCACCATCCAATCATGTCAACATTCGCCAGACTCTCATGATGCACACATTTTTAGCATGAATCATGCAAGCGTGTTGTTGATTGATTGATTGATTGATGAAAGCAACGAACGACCCACACTAACGAATCAGAGTCCCATCGACGAAAGATTCCCTTCTCACGCAACCAATTCCACAATTCCCCCCGCCTCTTTAATCTTCCTCTCCGCCTCCTTACTCACATACCTCGCTCTAACGACCATAGGGATCTGCGGGAGACGTCCTTTCCCCAGAACTTTCGCGTAACCGAGTTGAAGGAGATCCAGGACCGGAGCAGTATCGGTGCGTTTTCCGTTGAGATATTCTTCTCGAGCCTCGGAGGGGACGAGACTCCAGAGCTGTTGCCCCACATAACATCCATTTCACATGTGTCAGTCGAAACGCACACTTCAGAGCGGAGGATACGATATAAAAACGGACCTTATCCAGATTCACAGTCGGACACCAATAATGATTCCTCAGGAGATGAAAATGTCGCATGCCAACTTTCCCGAAGTAACCAGGATGGTATTTATCAATGTTCGTTCGATGATGATGTTGACCACCTGCCATTCCTCGACCACCGGGGTGCTTGCGATGCTTGCCGATGCGGCCGTAGCCGGCGGAGACATGACCCCGACTTTTTTTATTTGACAAGAATTAGCTGCGGAACGGTGTAGAAAATGGGGATGGAGGAGGGTGGAGATGCGAGGACGTACTGTTTTCGGGTCTTGCTGAAGCGGGTGGGCATCTTGGTTGGATTGAGAGAGATGCCCGGGTGAGAAGGTGGTGAGGTTGGTGATGTGTTGTGGTGGGTGAGGTCGTGCGTGGTGGTCGTGGACGCGCTAAAGCGAGATCGGAAAATTAGGGCTTCGGAGTAGGGTTGAGCCGCAGAGCCGCATGGGAGTTCAGTTCTTGCGAAAGCGGCTTCGGCCTTCGCCGACGTCAGTTGAGGTCCGTACGAGGTACAGATATTCATGGGCCACCTCCTTGGGTGAGACAGTCTTATGAGAACAAACAGATATGCGCGGATCGCTATCTTGCAGAGACTTCACTGCCTGAGGAGGTACTAGCGGTGTAGCTTCTCTATAACGCTACTTCTGTACAGGGTGTTCCTTGGGCAATCCGCCCACGAGACGACTACGACGGAAAATAATGGCGATCCTATAGCTCTCAACTGGAGAGAATAAGAGTCTTGATGCACTCGAGCGTGGATGGAATGAGTCACCGCCCAAAGGGCTGCTCCTTCGCATGACCAAACCAAACTTCAATCCGCAACAAGATTGGGTAAACATGTTTACACATGACCACAGCTCCGTCCACAGTATACAGAATTTGGAGAGATTACATTCTTGATCGTTGTCGTCAGGGTTGGTCAACTAGAAACTCCAAAAGACCCTGAGATCGTTGCGGTTAAACCAACAATCTCATCTAGTTGACTATATAGCGACTGCGTATAACAATTGTTCGATATGGTTCATTGAGATTTTGGGGGAGAATGGATGTGGTGACCGATCAAGCGAGCAATGAACTTGTGAGTGGTGACTCATGTCACTCATCCTCGACTCGCCAGTTTGCGGGAGTTGGCCCATTGATGTCTACGGATCTCCGTACGATTCGAGAACCGTGCACCCAGTCGAACGCTGAGTAGATGTTCTTCAGCACGAGTTCATTGAGCAGTATAAGCTGGATCAATTCTACAGCTACTTCAAAGCAATGATTTTCTTGGACCGAAAAAAGCCCGACAGACTACCCATCACCGCCGAGAACGGCTTACTGCCGCCGTCACGCACTAAACCCTTCTGAATCCATCCCGGCAACTTCCCCTTTACTCGTTCATTCGTGTACCGCTTATCCAGCAGGATGATGCACGCATAGTCATTCCGATGTCGAATCGCCCGTCCGATGCTCTGATTGACGGCGCGCATGCATGCGTTTTCATAGAAGTCGCGTCCGGCCGCTTTCGCTTCGGTTCGGGCTGCTAACTCCAGGGATCCTGTAATGTTACTACTGCCCATAGCACGCTCATACGTACTTCGCTCGACGTGCTCGATCTTGGCTTTCCATTCGGCGCTGTGGATGTTCGGGTAGGGAAGGCCGACGACGACCACGCCACGACCGAGTCGATTGGAGAAATTGATTCCCTCCGATAACTTGCCTCCGATGACGGATAGAAGTAGACCACCCCTTCCTGCGTCGATGGCGCTGGAATATTGCTGGAGAATGTCGTCGATGGATCCACCGTCCTTGGGTTCTTGGAACGTCTGAACATGGTTAGACTAGACACTCCTGGGCGGGAGATGGATCTAAAACCCACCTGCTTATGTTGACGGATCTTGCTCGTCATGGATGTCGCATCCCATCGCTTGATCACCTCGTCGAGGTATGCATAGCTCGGAAAGAACACCACCAAGCCATCGGGAATGACTCGGCAGAGATTCAAGACTGCTTGACCAGCATCATCAATCTATATAGCTTTGGTCAGCGTCTTCGCGAACAGAAGTCGGATAATGACCTAGTACCATATGTGGAGAATTCCGCTTCTCAAATGTAAACTCCAATTCTCGTCCGCTGGGACCACTTGCAACGGGCCATGCAACCAGATTTCCGCTGGGAATGACATGTCCGCAGGATAACGTCATGATTCGATCTTCGGGAACGTAGGACAGCAGGTGGTTGGTGTAATCGCTCATCTATCATTGTCAGCAAATACGCTTCGGCCTTGTACCCATTAAGACTACCCACCGGAGACATGGTCCCTCCCGCCAATATCACCGCCCGAGCCTCCTCCACAATATCTCGAAAGTGGTGAGTTGGGTCCAGCAGCATGTACTTCAGACAGGCATCCTCGTCGCTGCGTGCAAAGACAAATCGGCCTTCGGCAGACGGGTTGGTAAGGACCAATAGAAAACTCTGGATGTGGGTCAAGACCGGCAGACTGGCTTCCTTCTTCCGCTTGGCTTCACCACCTCTTTGATGACCTTTTTCATTCATCACAGCCTGCTGCTCCTGATGATCAAGGTACCCTTCGACCTTCCGAGCCAGCTTACTCTCCTGTAGATATCGCATGAGTTTGTACAGATTGACCTGATCCACCCCTTTGCCGGCCATGAGATCTCCAACATTCACCAGGCACTCTTGTTGACCCCGGCGAACGTCGTCTTGCATGTAGCTCGTCAACGAGTCCAGCAAACGCACGATTTGCGCCACGTAGACTCGATTCTTTCCCTTGAGTCGGTTGCGGAACCGTTGCAGATAGACGCCGAGCTGTGCACGGGCCCGCAGAATCTGCTTCAGCGACACGTTGATGGAGTAGATGCCGCTAATGGCGTCCATGATATTGTGTGCTTCGTCGATGATGACGACATGGCCTTTCAGAGATAAATTCAGGGCTTCTCGAGCGGCTTTGTGCAGCAATAATGGGTATGGGAGAGTGACGATCTTATATACGTCAGTATAGTCTTCTCAGTGCTTGACTAGCATCTGGTAATATAGCAACATACTTCGCTGGGTTTAATGGCCGATCGAGAGGCGTAGTAAGGACAAATGGCCAGCTTCTTCCCCAGATTGCCCAGTTCTTCGATATCTCGAATTCGAGCTAGAGCATGGTCTCGAAAGTCATGCACGAGGACCTCCGTCTCTTTATTAGGAAGATGCGGGCATCGATGAGAAGCGTCTGTTGCGGGGAGTGTAAGCTGATTGAGGTTGTCACTAACTGACAATAGGTAGCTAATTGACCAACGTACCTTGCTGTTGCAGCTCGAGGCAACGCTCGTTGATGGCCGTTGTACTGCCCAAACTCGACACCTTGGGATTGATGCAGAGATTCTTTCGTGATCCAAGCGAGAGATGCTTCAGACTCTCCTCCAGCTGATCTTTTGTTTCCATGGTGTTTTCCCTATTGCCATCAACTTGAGGACTGAGATCCAGGGCAGAAGGCAGCTTGACCCGCCGTAGCTCTTGCACGAACTGGGTCAACTGAGAGTGTGTTCGCGAGCAATAGAATACCTAGTCTTTTAGTACGAAAGCCTAACACGGACAGCATGCACGGCTACCTTTAGTTCGTCATCCGGCTCTACTTCTTCGTCTTTGGCCTCAGCTGGTGTCATGCCCAGTCTCTACCATAGTTAGCGTAGGATTTCCCAATACATTTTCGTCACATACTTCCGCATCAACTCCTTGGTTTGTGCAGACATGCCATCCTCTCCTGAAGGATGAGCTGCCAATTTGGTCTTTTCGTCACTCTCGTAGTCATCCAAGAGGAACCGTGCCTCTTCGTCCACAGCCCCATCAAAATTATCTTGATCTTTTCTCTGATCTTTTCAGCAGAGTGATGTAAAATTCGACGGAAACGATGAGCATACCAACTTCTTCCGAACTGGTTCTCCGTTTTCAAATCTGTGCCGGGCTCGCACTTCTTTTGCACGGATCTTGCTCAGCCGTGCCTCGAGGTCTGTCCTCTGCTGCACCAGGGCTCGACGTCGTTGCTCTTTTGCATGTTCGACGATCCATGCCGGCTCATCTTTGTCTATTCGAGTTTAGCTTTGGAAGTACTCCATAAACAAATTAAGGAGGAAACTGTCTGCATAAAGAAGGAATGAAGGAAGAAATGATAAATCAAAGGGCACGAAAAAATAAGATGAACAAAGCTCAACCCGGAAATACTTGATGAACATATAAAAGGGAGGATATATATATGCACGAGGAATCAGCGCAACAAGAAATGGAAGAATCAAATGTCAGGGAGAGTACAAGATGATTACAGCTCATCTTCGAAGCACTTCATGAGAAACTAAAAGGGGGATATGCGCAGTAATCAACGCAGCAAAAAATGCAAGGACCGAAAATCCGGGAGAACACATCCAAAGCGGTCGAAACATTTAAAAAGAACTCGTTCAAGAAGTAGAAAAGGTTCCACCTACCATTTTTATCTCCTTCAATGCCCTCCTCAACCATCCTCCTTTTCCAATCCCTCAACCATGTCAACGACCCACAAATCAAACTCAATGACTTCCCCTACTCATTCACAATTGGCTTATTAATAATCCATCAAACTCGTGACTCTCAATTCGAGGCCGAGTGTAATAAGTCACCGCCCAAAGGGTTGCTGCCCGCTTGACCGTTCACCACAGCAAGTCTCCAAATAGTCTCTGTGATTCTTGTGAAAAACGGTGTTCAAGCACCTTGCCCTTATGGTCCTGCTCATCTTGACTAAAAATTATACTTTTCTTTGAGTATATGTATTCAGATTTGGAGCGGCTTGGAGTTGCGCTTGGTCAAGCGAACAGCAACCCTTTGGGCGGTGACTTATTACACCCGGCCTCGATTGAATTTAGTCTTTGGGTCTGGTTTCACTCACGGTACCTAGATGAATAGATCAGAAATTGAATCATACATACACAGATAATACACGTGTTTATAGACTTCTGAGAAGGACAATGTTCTGAAGTAGGGCCCGTCGGGTCACTGTGCGGTACTCTCTCAGGAGCTACTGAACTCCTGCTGATGGATTAAGTATGTAGTACGTACCAGTAGGAGACTCAAAGATCCCAACGCGGCCTTGTTCGATACATTCATATACTGCGTTCATGAAATCGAGCTGGATGTCGTAGGGGGTGTATGGGTGGTGGAAATCTCGTTGAGGCATCGTAGCTGGAGCGGGGACTGGGTCTGGATCATGGTGTGACATTGTTGAAGTAGGACGTGGTTGGTGGAGAGATCAGGAAGTTACAATATCAGATGGAGTGGACTAGTGGGGGAGTTGGGAGTCGATGGAGCGAAGATGGGCAGAGTTAAGTTACCGAGTAGACTCGACGCGTTCTCAGCGAGGGAGGCACGTGATGTACAGACACGAAGTTCGCGCGGTATCAGCTGACCTCCCTAGCTCTCTCAGACGTCCAACGAATCTTGTCCTGCAGTGGGACGGAGGGACAAATAATCGTTGAACATCTGGAGGATATTCTGCTCGAACGACCGCGGCCAATTGTCGGAACTGATGAGACAGACGGTCGTCGCCGTCGACATAATCTTGGATGCTTGTTGAACATCCCGAGGGTAGGTATCATCCCCCAAACCAGCTGTAGAATATGCATAGTTTCCCTCGAGAGGCTCTCCGAAACACACAATACAAGCAACGTTATCAAGATCCGCTGTTACCGTACAAGCTGCCGAGTACTGTATAGCCTCTATTATCGACAAAATCACACAAGCACCGTTTATGAACTAAAACACCCCACGATCCTATAGTTCTACCCAGACGCGAACTTCAAATACAGTCACAACAAGAACTACCAGTATAAACACTATAAAAACGCTAAGAAGGACATGAACTCTGAAACCACCCAACGCTGATTATGCAAATCAAGGAAAGGAAACAGGAGAATGGTTGCTATTATATGTGCAAGGAAACGAACTCTTCAGTCTTTTGATATATTCATAACCTCGACGAGACTACCTAGAACGACGGCATTCCGCGAGTCATCCATCCCAAACCGATGCTCTAGCTCTAACCTTTTCTCCTCTCTTTCGCCCGCTTATCTCATCATGGGATACGATCTTTTTCTTCGTTCTATAAACAGCTTGAGCATGGACGGTTGCGTCAACGAGCAGAGACCATCTCAACTCCGAGTCCCGTCCGTGTTGGCGACGGCCCTCTCACCACCGATTGGTCTTGGAGATCTCGTGCCCGTGTTCATCACATTCCACGCATTCGATCGTCTCGGGTCCTCTTCTTCCTCCATCGAGAAGACCTCCCCGGGCTCTTCATCAATCGAGGATACCGTCCTGTTATGATTGACGCTGGACGACGAGACCACTCTATCTAATTTGGTGGCCGTCGTGCCCATCCCACCTAGCTTGCCCGATCCGGGTCCGGGTCCCGCAGACTCGATGCTGCCCGAGGAGCTCTCCGCTCGTGACAACCGCGTCCGTTGCAGCTGCTGGGAGATCATCGACATGGACGTCTGTCGTGGCGGAGAGGCGAAATGGGGCGAGATATCTCCTGGAGTGGGCCGACTGATGGCGCGCAGAGCCGGACTGGCTCCCGGATGCAGCGTCGAGTTCCGTAGCGGCGATCCCACGTGTCCGAACCCGCTCGTGATCATGGTGTTCTGCGTCGCTAGATCCTCGTCTCGACGTTGCCTTGATACCAACGGTCCAAACCGCGAGGGACTCGATGCCAGCGGTGAACCCACCTTGCTGGATGAATCCGCGGGCGTACCGATTCCGCTAAGACTCATGCGTGTATTCAAGCCCTCGTCTTCGACCGCACTTCGCGAAAACCGCCGCATCTTCTCCTGCGGCGTCAGCAGCTCGTGCAGACTATTCGGGATAAAGTCCTCCTCGAACGCAAACGTGCTGTCCCAGTCGTCGTTGACCGCCGCTCGGGGTAAGCTAGCGGACATCATCTTGGGCTTGGTGAAGCGCTGCGAATGCATGATGCGCGGACCGATCGGGTCGGCCATGGTGGTTGGTGGAGTCGAGCCGAGGTTACTGCTCACCGCCTGTCCCCGATCGCCATTCCCGTAGACGGCATCGTGCAGCGTCCGCAGCGCCTCGGATGGTTTGGGCGACTCGAGAAGACCAAACTTGGACGGCACCGAGGCCGCCACGGGTCCATTGCGGGCGATCCACGATACGCCGTTGCTGTCAAAGGAGGCCGGCAGCGGCGCGTCCAGCGCGCTGAGTCCCTTGATGGCCGGCGAGAGGGGCAGTCGCGATTCGTCGCGCGGAGAGCCGTAGTTGGAATCCGGACGGGAGGCGACGAAGCCCATGTCGAAGGTCGGGATATCCATATTGGGCGGTGGCATGGTTGCCATCGGCGCGAATTCGTCCGGGATGGCATAAGGGTATGCGGGCCCGTACGGCATCGGAGGGGGAGGGGGATGGGCGTGCATGAGCGAATTGGCCAAGGCGGATGGATGGGGCGGGTAGAGCTCCGGGTTGACGCGTCCACCGAGGTCCAAGTTCCCTCCGGCGGACCCAATGCTCGGTCGATTCACTCGTCGACCATCTGGGAGGACATGGGCCAGCGCGCACTTGGCTCCAAACTTGCAATTTCCCTGAACATCATCAGCATGAATGAAGTCCGGCTATGAGATCGCAAGGACACGGGTCTAGTTGAAATAGAAAACGCACCTTGGCAAAATATTTACAGGGCGCCTGCGTGGTCGCCGGATCGACTGAATGCGCAAAGGGGCATGCCTTTCCCGCCTGACAAGCGCCCTGAAGGAAGAACTTGCACGGTACATGAGAAGTGTCTAGAGGAGTATCAGCATGGCATTGTAAAGATCATATCAATTGCGCAAACATACTCTTGCCGCTCGGAGGCGTCCGAGCTCCCTCAAAGGCATTCATTCCGCCCGGTCGTCCTGCGTGACGTGCATGCTCATTATTCATATGCTGGTGGTGATGATGGCCTCCATGACCGCCCATCTGTCCACGTCCATTCGGTACGTCGATCGATCGTCGTCCCTGCCGCTCTCCTCCACTTCCCATGCGTTCCTTCATATGATGCTCGCTCCGACGACGCGGAGGTCGCAATGGCTGGGATGAAGCGTTGAGCGCCTGCGCCGGATGGCGATCGGGCGGGGAGGCGCTGCCGAAGGCGTGCACCGGTGGCGGTAGCGGCTGTCTCATTGGGGTTGGCAGAGGCTTCAAGCCTGCCATGACTGGTGAGAAGCGGATGTATGATTGTAGGCAGCGTCGATTGACGTATGATAAGTGTCAGCCGAGGGGAAATAGTCAAAGGAGGCTCGCCAAGAGGTGATGGATTGATAAGGTCAAGTCCGGACGTAGGTCAGTGACCCAAGGTGAGGATGATCGAGTGAATGAGTAGTTCGGTAAGATCCTTGCTTGAAGTCCAAATGCTTGCTCTATCGAGGTGATATTGTAGTAGTCGATCTTCTTGGTATTCTGGTCGTGGTTCGGGTTATCATTCAGGTGACAGGGTCCTTATTTCTTCCCCCACACCGCCCCACCACCGTCACTCCACCACCAACCACCCGCCAGTTCGTCTGGAGTGGCACGAGCACGAGATGAGATGGATGTGGCTGAGGTAATCAACGTGCCACGAGGTTGACCAGAAGAACTACCAAGACGTGATTTGATAGCACTGGTCTTTAAGATGAGTCTGATATAGAGAAATGCTATATCCTCATCATCG
>QQTW01002764.1_pt1 | contig 12841 bp, 7 predicted proteins | sample 1904831 | NCBI WGS metagenome assembly QQTW01 (sample SAMN09435610, study PRJNA476489) | Subsurface metagenome, whole genome shotgun sequencing project. | reverse complement strand
CAACTGGCAGATCCTTGGTGGTGCGAGTTGAGGACCGGTATCGGACATCGCATTTGATGCTGGAAATGTAAACACCACCAAGCTCCACAGGGCGCCCGACCATCCATTATTCCTACCTTGTGGCTGCCGTTGTCGTCAGCTTCACCCGTCCAGAGAAGATGCTCATCTGAACTCTGGTCCATCATGAGATGTTTACCGTCCCATGTACCATGTCAAGATACCTCAACAAGATGACCTTGTTGATTTCAAATCCAGCGTGCCACTTCGTGTAACCCAGTAAGCCGTGTACCACATCGTCGGATCCGAAGAGGCGCTTTGGGTAGCATCAACCTGCCCGACGAGCTAGGGACCGGAGTTCCTTTCTTTGAGCGATTGTAGAACAGACCGCCACAAGGACAAGACGGTCTGTGGTCATCGCAAGCAGTGTTACGCTTACTGCTTCTCTGTGAAGGCCCATCCGATTCTCTGGGTACTCGTGGGCGTCATGCACGCAGGTGCCTTTCCTGCGTGCTTGTTTTCTTCGTTCTCTTTTTCCTTCTTTGTCTGGGTGTCATATATCTTACTCTAAGAGAAGATCATTATTGAGATCGATGACCAGTTAATGTTTCGTTGGTCATCTGGCATCCGATATAGACCTCCGTCCCTAGTTTCCAAGCCCGGTTATACATCCTCGGTGCTAGTGAGAGGTCGCAGTCCTCGTCAGGACTCTCTTTGTGTACTCCCACCTAGCTCCAATTAACCCCGAGGACTTCATATCCAGCCTCAATTCTCGTCATATTCCTACTTCAGCAAAAGGCATCCTATTGCGAACAACTCTACCCCCGTGAGACTCAACTACACTCATCGTCGACCGCTCATTACCGACATCATGGCGCCTCAATTGGGATTCATCGGTTTAGGCAACATGGGCATGGTGGGTCTTGCTCTCACCAGACGCTTCTCACTTCAATGACGATTGCTGACTGGAAACGGGATTATCAGGCCATGGCTCGCAACCTCATCCGCAAGGGCCAGCTCGAGTCCCCGCTCATGATCTTCAACCGGACCAAGAGCCGAGCGGAAGCGCTCAAAGCGGAGCAAAACAACTGCACCATTGCCGAGTCGGCCGAGGAGCTCGTGAAGAAATGCGACATCATCTTCACGAGCTTGACCGATGACGACGCGGTCGGGCAGCTGTACGGCAGCATCATGACCAACATGAATGTTCAGGGAAAGCTGTTCGTCGACTGTTCTACCGTCACCCCTCCGTGTGCAAACACAATCGGAGATATGGCGTATACCTGCGGAGCGGACCTCGTGACCATGCCTGGTGAGTGAAGAGAAGTCGACCACTTCAAATGAGTAGTTGATGTGGATCCGTGTTGACGTACGTCCCGCGATGAATCATAGTCTTTGGCGAGCCCGGCATGGCGGAGCGTGGTATACTCACGTGCGTCCCCTGTGGTGCACCCGGGGCCGTAGAGAGGATCAAGCCGTACCTGGTCGGGGTGTAAGTCGATCCCGTCCTGATAGATGACTAGCATTGATGCATGGAATGAAACTAGCATCGGTCGTAACATGATCGATTATGGCGGAGAGTCTCACGACAAGGCCGCCCTGCTGAAGATCATCGGCAACATCTTCATCGTCGGCATGATCGAGACACTAGCCCAGGGCCACACCATGGCAGAGAAGACAGGTCTCGGACACGAGAATCTGCATAAATTCGTCCAGGCCGTGTTCCCGGGTGGATCCGAGGTGTATTCGACCCGGTTTATGACGGGGGATTACTTCAATCGGGAGAGAGTGAGTCCACGGAACTTGAAGAGTCCTGACCCGATGGCTTCGAGATGACCAGTGGGCTCCGAGCTGACGTGACGATGATGTTTGAACAGCCGCATGTCTCCATCGATATGGCCATCGAGCTTGCCACCCAGGTCCAGGGCCTCGCCAAGGAGCACGGGGTCAAGCTGCGCGCGTACGACGTGAGCAAGGACCACATGGAGGCCGTCAAGGCGCACAGGGGCGTGCTCGGGGATATCGCGGGCATCTATGGGGCCGTCCGACAGGAGAGTGGTTTGCCATATGAGATTGACAATCCCAAGCCCCCGTCTGGTTAAAACCGTAAGAGTCGATGCCCGGCAGTACTTCATTGCGATCGGTATTACTATAGTTATACGACACGGGTATTGCATCGTGCTGTAACCGAGACATCAACCACCACTTCACTCGCAAATCATGGGAAGAGGTCCAGAACTGACTGCTGCCGATGGAGCTACAGCTCATGGCATGTCAGTTGCTGGAATGTCTACTCGAGCTATTGCTTCTCATTTTGGTGTTCATCAATTCACAATAGTACGTACAATTGCTCGAGGAAATGATCTTCCCAATGACGATGCATTCAAATCAAAACCTCGAGGCCCTGCACGCAAAATTACCCAACGACAGGATCAAAAGCTGCAAAAAGAAGCTCGGAAGGAATTACCTTGCACGCCGTCGCCCGCTAGCTGAGCTACACCACAACTTCATGCCTCAAGTCTCTCGACGAACTGTCCAACGACGCGTCTTTGAGAAAGACAAAGTGCGCAAACATCCCGCTACAGAGCGACCAGCTTTGGCTCCCAAGCATAAGAAAGAACGTTTAGAATGGGCACAAAAATACCAACATCTTAAAACAGCGGAGGATTGGGCCCACGTTATGTGGAGTGACGAGGTGGCAGTTGCTCAGAGTGATGGAACACGCGTCGTATGGGTCTTTCGGTCGCCTCGGGAGAAATGGCATCAAGAGTGCTATGAGCCAGTACCAACCGGATCAAAGATCTCTGTGATGTTTTGGGGCTGTATAGTAGGAGGCAAGAAGGCAGCACTCGTACCACTCTATCCTGACCAAGCAAGAACAGGCAAAAAAAGCATTACAGCTGAGATTGTTTTGGACGCGTACAAAGAACACCTTCCTCGTCTATTTCGTCGACGTTGGGATCGCGTTTTCATGCAAGACAATGCAAGAGTTCATACTGCTAAAGTCACAATGGACTGGTTGGATGAGCAAGGATACTCGGTGATGACATGGCCACCGTATTCACCAGATTTCAATCCCATCGAGCAGGTGTGGTATATGATGAAGACATGGATAGGCAAGCACTATCCCGAGATACGGGCGTTAGCATTGGGGGAAGAACGTACAAAGGCTGCCATCATTGAGGCAGTTGAAGCAGCTTGGGAAGCAGTGGGAGAAGGATACCTCAAGAAGTTGCTTGAGAGTATGCCTCGACGAGTTGAAGCGGTCTTGAAGGCAAATGGAGGCTACACTAAATACTAAGCGGCTTGTTCTACTCTCAATCAACTGTTTCTTCATCTCATAAACTACAATTTCATTGAGCTAGTCGTTGTGATGCTATGCCGGTCATATTATCATGCCGGTTACTGCACGATGCAATACCCGTGTCACCTGGCTATAGTCGTAGAGCTCTAGTCAGACACATCCATAACATGTGAATATCATTCTTCACCAGCTGCTCTGGCTCGGTAAAGGGGGCCAATTTGCAGTTCTCGAACGGGGAGTTGGGTGCTTCGGTGTCCTCTAGAACAGTCTTGGAGTCAGGCAACAAATAGGGTGCAAAGTAGCGGCAATAGAGAAATCGAAATCCAATCTAGGATCTCAGACTTTGAAGACCCTCGGCATGGAAACAGACAATCACGATGATGCCTAGACTCCAGGGAACCTCCGTCTTGGAATCTTCATGAGGCACCCTGGATCGGGGAAAGCTAAGGGAAACTGCTCCTATGCTAAGCCTGAGCGGAGCTCTCGTGGCAGAGCGTTTGTAGAGCATGGTAAGATGTAGATGACTCGAGCGAACGCCTTAGAGGATGTACAAATCCTCTGATACATCAGGTCCGACATGTTGAGGGTTCATAGCTCGAGGCTACAGAAGCGCAATTGAACTCCGGTAGGAAAATCCTCTCGTTGAGTTCAATATCAAATTGAACAGGGGAACGTGAACTCGGTTCAGACCATCGTGAGATTGGTAACTTTTACCCTGCTGGTGACCATTGCCGTAGCGATTAATTTAAATCTTGATTCAGATGATTGGTTTCTGCGACTGTCCGACCGAGCAATGCCGCGACGCTACCATGTGCTAGATCGCTTGCTTGCAACGTCTTCAGCAGTAGCTTCTAAAGATTGTTCAGCTACAATTTCCTAGACACTCGAATAACTCAATAAGACGCAAGGTATACAGGCAATGCTACTATACCGTTCATAGTAGTCCTTGTATATACCTGATATTGCTGAGTTCCGGAATTCGAATATACAGGTTCTCATGGTGGGAAGCAGGTGATCAATCCCAGTGCTGTTCCGTGGGTCGCGTGAACCACGACGTCCGATGCGGCTCTGCCAGCAGCCGCCAGGCGCTCTTCTCCCATCGAGCACGACATCTAATATCTTGAGAATGTTGATGGCGGATTCAAGCGAAAGATCGATTGAGTACTTGTGATATTATCGTTTCAGCCAGCAGTGATGATGTAGTCGGATGAGTCAGCAGCATATACGGATATTAGTCATCCTATCATCAGTCATCCTCGCCCTCTCTGGTTCTTTTTTGACTTGGCGCGCGTTCGTTCGTCCGTTGGGTGCATCAGGCAAAGCATCAACGTCAATTTCAACTTCATTCTCTCGTCTTCTTCATCTTCTCTGGTCAGGTCATTGGAGCTCCTTCCACCTCCATCCTCCTCTTCTTCGTCTCCATCGTCATCGTCAGCTTCTCCCTTCATCACCTCTCCTTGAATACCCTTGACCCTTCTTTCCTCGGACTCCCCCATTCCCCCCTTGTTCTCCTTCTCTCGGCTGTCGCCTCATCTCACCTCGTCTTCACTGCCGTTGCATCACCACTCGGCAACCAAGCTTCTCCTCGTACTCCGTCTCGGACACCGCATCCCAGCTATACCTTTTGGTCATTCAACGCCACAGCCAGCTCGACACCAGTCATACAAGCACATCATCTGCACCAGACGCGACGCTTGACCCATCGGAGATATCTGATATTCTCTGAGTCGCGCTCAGTCATCCACGAAAGGAGATGGTGGGCCTGACATCGGCCGCCGGCCTGGTGGGATTGCTGGCCGAACCGGATGCTCAGCTGCGCACCTACGCCCTGCGACGGCTCAACGATGAGGTGGATTTGCTGTGGCCCGAGGTGGCGGATTCGGTTGGTCAAATGTACGTGGACGCAGTTACTGCTGTTCCTATGTGTTCCGAGCTGCCGTGATGAATGATAGACTGGAGCTCCTCGCGCCAGCTAAGTAGCCAGGGAGCTGGCCCACATTATCTTAGGCGAGTGCGACGCGTCTGCTGACACCGTTGGATCATTGCAGAGAAGCGCTCTACGAAGATGAAGGCTTTCCCGAACGCGAACTGGCCGCCCTGGTCGTGTCGCGCATCTACTACCACCTCCAAGAGTACGACGAGAGCATGACGTTTGCGTTACGTGCGGGCAAGCTCTTCGATCTGAACCACCCGGGCGAGTTTGAGGAGACTATCATCGGTAGGGCACCCCAACATTCCCCGCCGCCGAGGATGGACGTCCTGTACGCGTGCGCATGCTGATGCTCTCATCTAGCGAAATGCATCGACAGCTACATCTGGATCATGGCCCGTCACATGCCTCTCCAATCCGCTGGAGCTGACCAGCATCTCCCGCCCGAGCTCATCACGACGTTTCCGCAGAGCGCCGAGGGCGGCGCGAGCACCTCGGCCGGTATGACATCCCCCACCACTCCCTTCACGCACTCCACCCTCCCGTCCAAGTCCTTGCTCTCGCGCGAGAGCAGCTCGACCACCTTCGAGCCCACCATGGCCAACGGCGCGAAGCCGAGCAGTAACGGAGCAGGCAACCACTTCCGCGGCCTGGGACAGCGGCTGGAGAACGTCATCTCGACGCTGTTCGAACAGTGTTTCCAGCAAGGTCGATATCGGCAGGTCATGGGGATCGCCATCGAAGCGCGGAACCTCGAGGTCCTCAAGCATACTGTGGTTCGCGCCCATAAGGACCACGAGCAACGACAGCAGAATGGCAAGCGAGATGGTCCTCCAGGGGCTCACGCGTTTGAGCTCTTGGAGTATCTCCTACAGCTCTGCATGACCGTGGTCCAGGAACGGGCCCTGCGAAACGAGGTGAGAGCGCCTTGGTCTGACAGGCCACCTGCTCAATCAGGTACAAGCAAGCTGACCGTCAATCGCAAACAGATCCTGAAGCTCATTCTGGAGATTCATACCATTCCCGGCATCTCCCAGCCCGATTACTTTGCCATTGCGCGCTGCGTCGTCTATCTCGACGAGCATGAACTGGCCGCGAGCATCTTGACCCAGCTGGTGAACGCGGGAGACGCGTCCTCGCTCGCCAAGGCTTACCAGATCGCGTTCGACCTCTTCGACAACAGCACGCAGGAGTTTCTCGCCAAGGTTCGGAAAGTCCTTCCCGAGGCGAAAGAAGCGGCGCCCGCCAGCGCGGGAGCACCCAGCACGGAAGAAGCGGGTGGTGAGACCGATGCGCAGGAGACAGACCGGCTGCTAGCCGATCACCAAGAAACGTCTGACGCCGCGCCTCCGACGGTGAACGGCATCAAGGAAGACGAGCCGCCGCTCTCGGACGAGCAGAAGAAAGCGTACACGGCTATTCGAAACATCCTGACGGGCACCAAGAGCATCGAATTGAACCTTGAGTTTCTCTACCGCAACAATCACACCGACCTGAACATCCTCAATCGGATCAAAGACAGCCTCGAGGCGCGCAACTCCATCTTTCACAATGCCGTCACCTTCGCCAACGCCTTCATGAACGCCGGCACGACGAGCGACATCTTCTTCCGCAAGAACCTTGAATGGCTCGGCAAGGCCGTCAACTGGTCGAAATTCACCGCGACGGCCGCCCTGGGCGTTATCCATCGGGGCAACTTGAGCCAGGGTCAGCGCTTGCTGGAACCGTATCTGCCACGCGACAACCTCGTCACCGGGTCCGCCTACAGTCAAGGCGGCTCGCTGTACGCGCTCGGCCTCATCTACGCCAACCACGGCACCCGCGTGTTGGACTATCTGCGGGAGCAGTTCCAAAAGGCCGAAGATGAGGTGGTGCAACACGGCGGCGCACTGGGCCTGGGGGTTGCGGGCATGGCCACAGGCTCGGACGACATCTACGAGGAGCTCAAGACACGCCTGTTCACCGACTCGGCCGTCAACGGTGAAGCGGTCGGACTGGCGATGGGTCTGGTGATGCTGGGCACCGGCAGCGTCAAGGCGCTCGAGGTTATGCTCCGCTACGCCCACGAGACGCAACATGAGAAGATCGTCCGTGGTCTGGCTCTTGGCATGGCGCTCATCATGTTTGGCCGGCAAGAGGCCGCCGACGAGCTCATCAGCGTCTTGCTCGAGGATGCTGACCCCACCTTGCGATACGGCGGCATCATGACGCTGGCGATGGCCTACTGCGGGACGGGGAGCAACAAAGCCGTCCGGAGGCTGTTGCACGTCGCCGTCAGCGACGTGAGCGACGACGTCCGACGGGTGGCCGTCATGAGCTTGGGCTTCATCTTGTTCCGCAAACCGAGCACCGTGCCCGGAATGGTAGAGCTGCTGTCCGAGTCCTACAACCCGCACGTGCGCTACGGGGCGGCAATGGCGCTCGGCATATCGTGCGCCGGCACAGGCTTGGCGGAGGCGATCGACCTCCTGGAGCCCATGGTCAAGGACCCGACCGATTTTGTGCGCCAAGGCGCCGTCATCGCCGTGGCCATGATCCTCATCGAGCAGAATGAGGCCATGAACCCGAAGGTGACGTCGGTGCGCAAGACGTTGCAACGCATCATCGGCGACCGACACGAGGACGCCATGGCCAAGTTTGGATGCGCGCTCGCGATGGGCATCATCGATGCGGGCGGGCGCAACTGCACAATCGGCCTGCAGACGCAGACGGGGAATTTGAACATGGCGGGCGTCGTCGGCATGGCCGTCTTCACGCAGTACTGGTACTGGTTCCCGCTCACGCACTTTTTATCGTTGAGCTTCACCCCGACCTCGATCATCGGTCTGGACCAGGATCTGGAGATTCCCCAGTTACGCTTCCACTGCGCGACACGACCGAGTCTGTTCGACTACCCGCCCGAGCAGGAGACGAAGACGGATGAGGCGCCCGAGAAGGTGGCGACGGCGGTGTTGTCGACTACGATGCAGGCGAAGCGACGAGCACAACGGAAAGAGAAGCAACTTCGACGGGAGAGTATGGATCTGGACCAGACGCCGACGACACCCAAGACGACCACCGTCCCGCCGGAAGAGAAGATGGATGTCGACGAGGAGCAGGCCGTGGAGTCGGACCAAAAGCCGAAGGCAGCAGAGGATAGTAAAGCGGGCGGCGACCGGGATGCTTCCACCGGCGAGACAAGCAAGAAGAAAGCGGACAAGGAACGGGAGCGGGTTGGGTACGATGTGATGAACATGTCGCGAGTCCTGCCGGCCCAGCTGCAACATCTCACATTGCCGGAAGCGCGATACGAGCCGGTCAAAGCAGTAAGTGATAAACTCGCTGACCAGATCATGGCTGATGCCTCTGCTGACACCTTTCTGCGCAGCCAACGGGAGGCGTAATTCTATTGGTTGATCAGCAGCCTTCCGAACCGAAGGAACTGCTCGAGCTTAAAGCCAAAGGAAATGTCGACCGAGCTGCCGCCGCACCCACCGCAGGAGGGACTGCTGGCGATGCGGCGGCAGGCGGAGCAGGTGCCAGTACCACCGAAGCCGAATCGAGTACCGGAGGTGCAGCCGAAGCAGCGGGGGTGTTAACAGCAGTGGATGAAGACGAAGAGGGTGGTGAAGATGCCGAGATGCCGCGAGAATTCGATTACTACTCGGAAGGAGAAGACGAGACGTGATTCAATCCAAAGGACAGCTTTGTTCTTACCTGCTCAATTTCCCACTTTCAACACTCTTCCTATCGCGGTATTACCCCCTTGACCCATTATTACCCGCTCTTTGGTTCTTCGTTCTTTCTTTTCCCACTATTGCTTTCCTTGCTTGCATCTACACCAGCACCCCCAGGCGAGGCGAGGCGCATCACAGAGGCTGGTTGATTGATTGATTGATATCTGGGGAGAGACCTCGTTTTTCTTTCTCCCTTTCTCTCTTTCTCTCTCCGTGCTGTCTCTTGAGCGAGAGAGATTCATTGCGCCGTGTATCATAGCTCGCCAGATAATCTAGTAATTGCCCTCGTTGAAATAATGTTCTCTGCAGCCAACATCATTCTAAGTGCACGGGACTATTCCGTTCAGAGGACCTTTGACATGGGTGGGATCTTTGATATACTCCGTTCGTACTACCAGACGTCTACCAAGTCAGCGTTCCATCTGACTATAAAAATGGCTTCTTGGTTTGCTTGGGGGCATGATGGTTTGAGACAAGCTCTGCTGATGCTTGTTGTTATATTCAAGAGCTGGAATCTAATTGGTTGAAGATCATGTTTATTGACATAATAAAGGTGAGCAGAGAGTGGTTGAATCAGGAACTGGATTTAATGCTAGCTTTTAGCTAATGATTTTTACATGTTGAAGTAAATTCTCAATCAGATCTAGAAGTACACAATATTTTCAAGTTGATAGCTACAAGTAGTGGTGGTTATTAGATGTGTTTGGTTTATGGATAGAACTAGTCTTGGAGCGCGAATGAAACACCTGCCCGTTCGTGAACGTCGTTCAAGTTCACCGTTGCACATGATATTGCTTACGTAATATCGATTTTCAACGTCCATCTTACAATGCACATGAAGTCCTTCGACCATCGTCGACCATCACCAACCCGCCGTCATGATCCTCCCTCCTCTCACCCAGGCATCTAGTCTTCCTGGCACCGCATATATCTGTACAAGATGTCTTTCGAGCTTCTGGCGTCGTCCACCACGTCAACAAACTCGTGGGATATCTTCCAACCGGTCGAGCTCGACGGTGGTGTCTGCGCATCAACATCTGCTGCTGCGGCAATATTTTATCGCCAATGATTTTATGCGCAGCCTGGCGCCCGAATCTACGGATTCAACCTCGACTCGAAATTCTAGCAAGAATGGCACTCTCGGGCTATGGAAGCTTGATCGAGTACGCCGATCGACGTCTCGGTCTTATTTTCAGTCCAATCCAGCCACGCAGTCGAAGCTGAACGAAGCTCTCCCTGGAACCCTGGCACCAACTTCAACAGCTCCAATATCTCAAAGACGAAAGAGAAGCGCTTCAGCTGCCAGCTCGGACGCAAACCGAGATCTCCCCCCCGATGCCTCCTCTCGACTCTCGACCCTCTCCATGGCCCTCCCGTCCACTTCCCTCCGACGTCTCTTCAGCATCTACCTATCCTTATCCAAACCCCGATTATCGTTCCTCATTGTCCTGACCACAACCACTGCATATTCGCTTTTTCCCGTCCCGGCTCTTCTCCTACCGTCAACGACCGCGTCACCATCGTTATCCACTTTGACGTTACTCTTCCTCACGACGGGCACGGCCTTGGCCTCCGCCAGTGCCAATTCTCTGAATATGCTCTTCGAGCCCGAACACGACGCCAAGATGAGCCGAACGCGGAACCGACCATTGGTTCGAAAACTGGTCACTCCACGCGCCACGGCCATGTTCGCTGGACTCACCGGTGCCGCGGGACTCGCTCTGTTATTATTTGGAGTCAATCCGACCGTGGCCGCGTTGGGAGGTCTCAACATCTTTCTCTACGCCGGGGTATATACCCCTTTGAAACGGCTCTCGGTGGTGAATACCTGGGTGGGAGCCATCGTGGGGGGCATCCCCCCGTTGATGGGCTGGGCTGCTGCAGCGGGACAATGCGCCACGGGGAGCGGAGGGTGGCAGGACCTCCTATTGGGACCCGAGAGCGTCGGGGGATGGTTGTTGGCTGCCCTATTATTTGCCTGGCAATTCCCTCACTTTAATGCTCTGAGCTGGACGATCCGCGAGGAGTATCGGAATGCAGGACACAGGATGCTGGCCTGGGTGAATCCCAAGCGCAATGCCCGCGTCGCGCTGAGGTATGCGGTGCTGTGTTTCCCGATCTGCGTCGCGCTGTGTGCGGCGGGAGTGACGGATCAGGGGTTCTTGGTGTCGAGCAGCGTCGTGAATGCCTGGTTGGTGAGAGAGGCGTGGCGGTTTTGGAGAAGGGAGGGGGGGAAGGGAAGTGCGAGGGCGCTGTTCTGGGCGAGCGTTTGGCATCTTCCTGTTGTGATGGTTCTGGCGATGGTGCATAAGAAGGGGTTGTGGGAGAGGGTATTGAGGGGGATCAGTGGAGAGGGTATGGAGGAGGAAGAGGAAGAGGAGGTGATGGAGGGAGAAGAGGAAGATAATGACGATGATGATGCTCTGCCGGAGGGCGTTGAGGCCTTGAATCAGGCATCCTAGGTGGGTATATATACACATATGTATGCATCTCTTCAATTCTCTTCAAGCTTCATTTACCGGCGGAATAATCATTAGCTCCCAAGCTATGCTATACCAAACAAGCTGATCTTCGAAAGCATCCTGTGCCTCAAACTGGAGGCAGCATAGTAGTCCAAAGTAGCTTACTTCTCAAGCTACGCTATACATCTCGTTCAACCGACGATATCAATATGCAGCAATATGAAAGGGTGACGAGCGCATTTCTCAAGTTTCTCTAATTTTCACTGTAAAGGTACGAACGAGCACTTTGTCCTAAGAAGCATATGACGGTAAGGGTGAAGTCAAGACTATCGTACACAGACTTCTCTGTTCTTGCCAAATGGGTAATACTAATTAATCAACTAATAGAGATTGTTTACTGTTCAACTCCACCAGCGAACGGTAGATCTTCTATACGCATCACTCTACTGAGAATCCTTTGCATTTAAAAATGCTATGTTGGTTGATTATATGCTAGAGGCATTGAGATCAAATGATCTTTAATACAATCATAATTTGTCTGACTATACCATGCTACATGGACAGCTGTGGTAATTTTAGAGCTAATACATGCTAAAAGCCCCAACTTCGAGAGAAATGTGTTTATTAGATGAAAAACCATCGCCCATTGGAGCTCACTCGCTGGCGAATTATGATAGACGCACGATTAGCATGGCTTTGCGCTGACGATGGTTCATCCAAGTTTCTACTCCATTATCTTTCATTACCTTTAGTAGATGTTTGGGTTCAGGCTTGACGACCTGCGATGATGCTATCAAACTTCGGTGAGTGAAATGGCTGCTGTTTTCTCTACTCCAAGCATCTAGCACGCGGGATGAGAGTAGTGGGAGTAGCTCAGTAGTAAGTTGTGAAGAACAAAAGCTGGTGCGTATTAGTCTTGTGCTCATTTCCCAGTCTGTGTCCTATGAATGCAATAAAGACCAAGGTATTGTCGGCGGTTTGACGGGTGAGGTTGAGAATAGACGCTTTCGGACGTCAGGTGACGTCAGGTGACATCACGTGACACGTAGCCAAGTCTAATTAGCCGGCCGCTAGCCCTAACTAGCCGGCTGCCCCTATATAGACAACGAGAGGAGTGAGTGGATAGAGCAGTCAGACAGCGAGAATAGACTATGAGAATAGAGAGGTTTTGGGTCGCAGCAGACGACTAGACTGCGAGGACTACGAGTGCATTCATCTATTGGACGGCCTACAGACGGTGGGCGACGCAGCGGATCGCAACGAGAGGGCTGCCACGCCCTAGCCAGACGCCAGCGAGTGGGTGCCAGCTGGCAGCTGCTCCCAGAGAAACGCCTTCAGTATTCATCGTCTATCACCAGTTGTTGCTGTTAACTCGGCTCGGAAATACCTTTCCCCATCGCAACCGCATTGCCCCACCACCCCTCCGTAACTT
>QQTW01002763.1_pt1 | contig 12842 bp, 8 predicted proteins | sample 1904831 | NCBI WGS metagenome assembly QQTW01 (sample SAMN09435610, study PRJNA476489) | Subsurface metagenome, whole genome shotgun sequencing project. | reverse complement strand
GCACACACACACACACACGCGCACATACCCCACTCATGCTCCCACCCGCGAAAGTGGTTTCGTTCTTGTCGTCCTTGACCATGCCAAGTCGGGCAAGTGAGCTGAGCTTGAAACCTGAGGCTTGTTTGTTTGTGTCGTTCATGTAATTGCCGATATCCAGAATGAGTGCTAAGACACTCATCAAGGAAGTAGAGTCTCGGATAGCTTCAGAAACATTGACGACATCCTTCAGTCGCTCAGATATGTGGTCATACTCAGGCTCGAAGCTTCGTGTCAGTGCCAATGCGCGCATACGTGCTGCCCAATAGTGCTGCAGCTCGAAAGCGGTCTGGAGGTATATCTGATCTTCACGAGTCAGCTCAGCAGGATCTTGTTCTCTGATTGTGTTTAACGCATCTGGCCCAGTCCAGTCCTTGCTGTACGCGGCCATCAGCTTGGAGGTGTTGTTCGGAATGGTGCAAAGATCTGGCTTTTGGAGAAAGTCCATCACGACATTGCTGTCAAGTATCTCCTTGTCACAATGTATGATCATGCGAACAATTTCCTCTGCGGATAATTGAGAGAATTTAGCCAAAGAGATGTGATAAGTCCTGCGAAGATCATTGGAGATGATCTGTTTCTTGTCACTTTTCTTCGATGACCCGGCACCAAGGATCTTCGTCTCTTTGGCCATGAACAGCTTTTCAACTTCGTCGAGAACACCTTTCTTCTGCAGCTCCACATATTTCTTTTCTTTGGCTTCGTGGGTGGGAGCATGAGTGGCCCACACAGTTACTTGTGGCATATCAACCTTGTCCCAATGCAAAGCTTTCAGCTTCTTCTTCGGGCGCATACCAGGATATGCAAGAGTCGGCACCGCTGATAGACCAACTCTGGGCATGAAATGACCGTGCTGTGCACCCGGCATAGGCGGAGGCGGAGGAGGTGGAGGAGCACCTCCATCAACAGGACTCATAAGAGCGGGAGCGGGAGGCGGCGGTGGGGGAGGAGGTGGAGGACCAGCCTCGAATCCAGTCATGACTGGGGTTAAGGGAGCCATACCGGGCATAGGTGGTGGCGGAGGCGGCGGCGGCGGAGGCCCAGATTCGAAGCCTGGCATCAGGCCAGGAGCGGGAGGTAGCGGCGGAGGCGGCGGCGGAGGAGGGCCAGTAAATTTGGCGTCTTGTTTTGGTAAAGATTCATCAGAAGGAGTCTTTGGCGATTGAGATTCAAGGCTGGGATGGGATGGCCCCGTAGTGACACCGTCTCCTTCATCGTCACTCGCATCGTATTTTTTGACTCGCGATGCTATTTCTCCTAACAGCCCAGTTGCCTGTTCTGGATTCATCCTAGGCCTCTTCACTTCCACTATCCGAGGCTTCTCAAAAATAACCGGGCCATCGGCAGCCTCTTCTTCAAGCTCCTCGAGCTCTTCACTAGTGGTTAATGCGTCAGCTGCCGCTCGGCGAGCTCCCCTCTGTGACCTATGAGCATTGCTCCGGCTGACGCTACCAATATTTGACTTGGTCTGAGTGAGGTGCCGCTTGGTCTTCTCCTGGAAATCAAGATCTGCTTGGTCGTCCATCTCTTCTCGCAGCCCTCGTAGGCGGTCTGATGGACGTGCTTGACCCCAGATCTTCCCTTCGAGCTTGAATTGAGTTTTGGTTCTCTCGAGGCTGCGTTCAAGTCTCTCCATCAGTCTCTCTCGATCTAGTATACCTTGCATCTGCTTTGGATCGCCCGCACCAAGACCGTCTTTGCCTGCATTTTTCGCTTGTGACGCTGCAACATCTTGGGCGTCCCGCAGCATAAGATACAATTCGCGAGTTTCCAACTCATTCCTTTGCAGTTCCTGTCCACGTATCCGTTGCAGGTCTGCCATCTCAGACCTCAGCGATTCATTCTGCCGTGATTGAAGTTCTATTATTCCGGTTTGCTCTTCGATCTGCTTCTGAAGCTTCCTCACCAATCCATCTGCACCTAGTTCGATCTGGGCTTTCATTTCATCGCGCTCTGAAATCGCAGCTTCTGCAATTTGTCGTGCTTCTGTAGCTTCATCAAAGGCCAAGCGTGCCTCGTTGTCGGTATGCAGCTTTTCAAGCAGCCTTTGCACGGTGAAGTTCAGACTCTGCTTCAAATCCATGTCGGGTAATCTTCTATCCATGGCAACATAGCTCAGCATAGCATCGACGAGCTGAAACATCCTTAATCGATCATCACTCTCGTTTTCTCGTATCAGTAACATATGCTGCATCGCGGAGAGAAAATAGTCCTGAGTTCGCGTTCCTCGCACCTTCGACATGATCGCATCGGTGATCTGTACTGGATCGGTCATGTCCTTGACATCTCCTTCCATACCACTTTGGATGCTGTTGGCTTCCCGTTGCAGAAGATCCTCATAGTCGATCGCTTCGTTCTCTCGAAATCGCTCAATCTGCTTGTCAATCACCTCATATTGAAAGCCCTCCATCTTCAACAGGATCCGTTTGATGCCACACGCAATGAACTGAGCTCTGATATGGCATCGTAGCTGTAAATCCCGTTCTGGTGCATCCACAATCATGTTTAGCAGGAACAGTGTAGCCACTGCATATTCCATGAGCAGGTTCTCCATGCCAATGTCACCGCTTCGAATCTCTTCGCTCGCTCCAACTAAACTGCCCATCTTGCCTCGGCCATCGATCGTGACTTCAACAATTCGCATCCATGCATCAAAGCGACCGTTCTCTCCCGTTGCATTCTTGCAGTAGTCCATAGCCTGTAGTACTTTAAGGTGCCCCTGTCCCTCCGCCCAATGACACAGAAATGTAAGCACTTCGCTGACAAGTTTCCTTGTCGTCAACCTAGGGGAGGTTAGGCATGTTGCTAAAGCTATTGGCACTTGCTGGTGCGCTAAGGCATCATCTGCTCCATATTTATTGTTCATCAGCGCCTTGAGACATTTGCAAATGTCATATTCGCGGTCGAGGTCCTTGTCGCTGGTGAGGCCTGACGCCGGAGCAGGTCCAGTCGCCTGCCTTCGATTGATCTTGAGCAGGACATTCGTCAAAGCGACTTGCCCCTGAGCCTCCACGAATGCTTTGACCCAATTGATAGGCTGTGTCCTCAGATTGACACTCAGGCTGCCTAATTGCTTGGAGTCTATTGTGTGATCCATGATCTTTTTGACATACCAATCCGGAGAGCCATCTTCCTCCACTCTTGTCATGTGCCCAGAACTTCCATCTGAAAGCCCTGTCAGTCTTGCATGCTGCCTCCGTTTTTGTTCCGCTTGCCAATCTGTCAGATGGTCTTGATGTATCATTGTCCATTTCTTGCTTGCAGGATAGGCCACGATCTGTCGTTTTGCTTGATCTGGAAGATTTGCCCAGCCTCGTTTATGCATGAGTTCGATGAATTGCTGCTCAATGACACGATCGTCGTCAGGCTTTGGCAGTTGAAAGCCGTCGGGTGAGAAAGAAGCTGTGGAATTGAAGGCAGATGGATGCTGGGGCGTCCAGCCCGCAGAGTTAAGAAGTGAAAGTCGTGAGGCCGAAGGACCAACAACTGTGACTTTGTCTTGCTCATCGTTCTTGGCGTGTACCACTGTTCTGGAGGAATGACCGTCGGAGAAGAGGCTCGAGCCCCTTGTGGCAGTAGAAACCGTTGAGTTTATGCTCGCCTGGTCAAATGATTTTCTGGGGACTGGAGGAGGCTCGGAGCCGGAGTTGGATATGTAGCTGGCGTGCTGTGCCGTAGAACTTCCTGGCCGAGCCAACTGCTGTGTCTTCGTCCCTCTGTCGCTGGTTGCGCCTCCATGCGGTGGCGGCCTCGGCCCAGTGGGATGTGAAGCACCAGCGCCTAACTGATTTGAGCCATTCCAAGCGGGATATTGGTGATAGTCTGCTCCTTTGTTTAATTGATGTGGCTGCGGGCTCTGTCTGCTTGAGGTTGAATCGGACCTGGGTAGATGGTCCACAGAGACAGGAGTTCTCGCATCGGCGGAAGTACTATGGTAAGGTATAGTGGTAATGATAGCACTGGTCATGGCGAGCTCAGCGGGGTCTTCATCGTTTTCCAGGGAATGCACCGATGCTCTGTTCGAATGTCGCGATGATTTTGAGCCATTGATATTGGCTGCGTTGGGACTTTCGTAGCCACCACCCTCGTCATATCTACTCTCCGTCTGTCTTGTTTTGTGTAGTCTCCTGCCGAAGAACTTACTTGTTGAGGATTGTCGTGCTTGTTGATCGGACGAAGTGGAGGGCATGCTGACGCTTCGACTGTGGTAATACACTCATAGGACTGGCCGAATTGGGCATGACAGCAGACGTCATGAGCGCCTTCGTAAGCTGCGATAGCTGAAGATGTGGATGAGCGGATTGTGGTACCACATTTGTTCTTTGTGGTTGTTCTTTCTTTCCGCTCCCCTCAAGAATTAGTGCAGGGGGCTGCAAGGGATACTGTGAAGTCGGATGCGCATTAAGAAACGCCAAGTTTGATAGCGTGTTTAGGGGGGTCATGGGGTTGTGTCTGTTCAATTACATAGTACCACTGTATGAGCCTCATTCTTCTTCTTCTTCTGCTACTACTACTACTTCTTTCTACAGGATGAATCCTCACATGAACACAATCGCAAACAACGGAGCTCTCGATAGCTATACTGTCTAGCCGTTGACTAGGTTCTTAGTTCATGATCTTGTCAACAAAGTCCTTCATCCTGGCATCTACAGCTGAAGACCTCAGCAAGAACGACCTCTGAAGTGCGATGCGCTATCCTAAGTGATCGAGCGACACAGAAAGCCTGCGATTCTTCCTAGCACAATATCTCCTGCTGGAGACAACTTCACCAGCTTCGCGAGTCTTGGTACCCAGAGAGAAAGGCATCCGTGAACTACCTGGATCACTTGGACTATCATCGTGTTTCAAGTTGCCCAAGTACATACGCCTTAGGTTCTAGCCTCCTTGAGTTTTAATTCATTCAATTGATGTTACGAACGAGCCTACATTGAACAAGACGGCTTTCTCCTACCAAGCAACACGATTGACTACCATGGTTTATGTTTTTTATTGGTAAGGCCATCGTTGAACAGAGTTTCTCGAGACTCGGATTGATGTACCGCCCTGAGCAAGCTAGCCATCAGACCAATACATATGGCCACCGTATTGGGTTCATATGGCTCAAGAGTACTAATGATTTACTATTGCCCTGTCCTTCAGGGGTCCAAGTGCACACCACTTTCATGCCTCGCAGGCACTTCTGGATAACATCGTTACCTGCATGCTTCTGGCCAGAGAGCAGTTTATATTCGCTAGTTCCCTCTGGAACAACCTTAGGGAGAGCAGGCGTGCCCGAAGGTTGGTGTTGAGCTGGAACAAACACAATGAGATCTGGGGTGCAGGCAATCGGTCGGCTAATCGAGAAGAACCACGATGTCAGATGACAGTTAAGAAGGCCAACTACAGACTTACTCATGTCGGGCCATCCTTCGATTGAGCAAGCCGACAATGTGCACAGTAGCTCGCTTGAACGTGTCGTTGGTTGTGGTGCTTCTTTTGGGCAAAACAAATGATGGTGTTTCCCAGTACTGCTCGTAAGCCGGCGCGAAACATGCTGTTATCTCAGCTATAATGCGTAGACGGATGCGTTTACAAAGGCAAATTCATTGCTTTACATCAGTCAAGGCTACCTGAACATGCTGACTACTTCTTGAAACTGTGGTGAACACTCCATCAACCGGCACCATGAGGAAGAGTATCTTCGATAATGCCTGAAAGAAGACCGAGAGCCAGAAAGGATAATTTCCTTGTTGCTAAAATGTGATCATAATCGACCAATCAGCAGGTATGAGAGAAGACCGCCATTGCAGCTATAACGTTTGCGTTAGGGAACAGAGATGAATGGGGAGTGGCTACGAGAATTTATTGATGTAGACATAGGTTAGTTTGATATAATATGTAAGGATACTCGAGCAGGATCTAAACAACATTAGACGACGGTAGAATGAGGAGCTCATGCTTACGGCATGCACCTTCATAAGCATACTACTATCCAGTAACTACAGTTCTAGGGCGATAGCTGAAAAGATCCAAATAATACCTTGAGCAGGTACTGCAGCTCGGACAAGCTTACGGATTGATCGTTGCTCTGGCTCAAGACTGTGGGGCATTAAGAGCAGCTAGCTTGCTATGCAAGGGCCGAGGGCCTGGCCGCCTCCGAAATGCCAATAAGTCTTGACCCCTATAACTACTAATGATTAGCCCCATATTAATACTATGTACGTCCCAAGTAATCGCGGACACGGGAATTGTCAAGGCGGTGGCAGATAAAGATTTCTAGCTCGAAGGCTACGATACTCATGCCTCCTATAGTGAGTACCGTCATTCCTGTTATGCGTCAGCAGGACATTGTTGTGTCACAGAAGCTAGGATGAATGGCCGATTCCTTTATCTAGCACAGGTAATGGTGTGCATTCATCGCATCTTGAGCCCTGAGAAAAGTTCTTCGAGCTGGCTTCCCTTAGACGCCCTGCTTCCAAACATTACTGATCACACCGCTCACCAAGATACCGCGTGATAGCAGGTATAAGGAGAACCCGCAGCATGTGACGACGGCGGTGAGAAGGAACTATGCCTCAAACATAGTAACTACTAGTAGTACCTGAGATTATAGGGGCCAGCCAGCTGGGGAATATGGTGTCCGGTGTTGCACCATTTTACCTCGGCATATAAGATCGACAGCACTTGGGGGCTTCCGGGCTTCCAAACTGGCAGCAGTCAGCGGGCGGCAACAGGCTTTGGTCGACTGACTAGCAGGCGCCGGAAAGAGAATTCGTGGCCACCTTGCTCCTAATTGAACACAACTTGCGGGCACGGCTTTGCTACGTTTGCCCACCTTCAGCAAATCAGAGTTGAAAATCTTACACCATCACCACCACCTCTCTCCGATGATCCTTCACAAACACCTTTCGAATGGTACAAGAATCGGATGCTGGAGCGCCTCATCGGTAGCTCCCTTTAATGATCCTGGCATGAGCCTGCACGACAAGCATAATGAATGGTCTTCCATCTTGACGTGCAGTGCTGGGCTTGCAGTAGCCAACGCCAATGAGAGCGCCCACAGCAGACCATCTAGATCTTCATGCACCCTCTTCTGGTGTCAACAAGACTGCGAAGCATTGTGGTGTAGTTTTAAACCTAGGTCATCATGCTTACACTTGAATCAGCAGACGTTCTTTTTCAAGATCCCTATTTGCAATGTCACTCGTTCTTTCTGTTGGCGCAAACTGACTGTTCAGGACCTCGATTGCATATCATATTTTTACACGAAGCATGTGAAGGAGTCTGCCTACATACTTAACCATGGCCAACGTTTGAGCTATCGTTTCCCACTCAGGTATGCTTCGAATGGTGTTCAAAAACATGGAAAGATTCCTCAAGGACCTCTTCAATCCATCTGCCTACCCGTAACGCCTGACCACGACCGAATAAACCTCCCTTGCCCTTTGTCTTCTCTGCATCTCGAGATTAGTGCAGGACGACGAAAGAAACCAGACAATGCAGCCAAGCATCGTTGGGCTATGTCCGGGCCAAGTCTTAGACGCAGATTCTTTGCGCAATGAGCTGCGAGGTGTGCGGTTAGATGAGGAATTGCACAGGGAAATTTTCAGCAGCGAAGGTCAACAAGCCCTTACAAAGGCTACTTCTGTTGGACTCTCATCGCCTGACTGGGCAGATCAGAAAGATTTTCATGGGCCAGCTGTGAGCAGCCAACATTTTGGAACAGAGACAGCCAAGTACGCCAAAAGAGAAACAAGGACACCTCCTGCATCACCAGGAAAGAGACGTAGGTCCAACGGCCCCTCAGGACCCACAGCTCCAGTTCCGCGCCGACGAAGCAGTGTACCGGTCCGACGTAAGGGGCAGGATTTGATCTCCTTCCATCAACAAAGCTGTCAGTTGTTCCAGTCACTAGAAGGCACGCTTGCATTGAACCACGAATGGAATATCACGGACCAACCTTGTCCTAGGTACGGCTCTACTCCTGGCACTCGACCTCCATCATCATGTATCATCAGAACAGACAATGGCTTCGCCTACCTAGCTTCAACAACCTCAACACCGCGCTTCGAGTCCGCAAGGAGCAGCAGAAGAAACTCTTCCGCCGTGGTAACGTCAATACCATGCCTTCATGTCCGGTCATCCCAAACTACCGCCACCACCACTTCCTCCTCGTCCAGTATATTGGCTGGCATATTATCCTCCACTCTGGAAGAAAAGCTCATTTCTCCACTAGCGTCACTACCTCGACGACCTCATCCAGTCTCTGTCATGTCCTGGACATCAACAGAAAGTCGTCGACGTGAGTACGAGAAGATCGATCGATCGCACAGTGGATTCCGTGGGCTATGGAAGAAGATTACACCGCGCTGTTGTCATGGAACATGTGAGAGGAAGGGTTTCTTTCTGGGGAAGAAGGATAGTGAGGCCGATAGTGTGCGGAGGTATAGAATTCATCTGGATGATGAAGACGAGGATGATGATGATGAGAAGAATGCTGGAAGTGATTATGGTGCTAATGACGGGGGAGAAAGGAAGAAAGAAAAATATAATAAGAAAAAGAAAAAAAAGACCGGCAATGGAATTGTCTACCCCTGCTGCGGTGAGAATATCTCACGGGCATGTAAATCAGGAGTTGATTGCTTTGTGGGGAACTAAACAATCATGATTGCATCTTGGTGTTGGCTCTGGTTAGATGTTGTGTTGGAGATGGCAGGGGACATGATATGATAGCCCTAGATGCCGATATGGCCCATGCTTTTAATAGCCAATCCTTTTTGCATTCAGGAACGCCTGTGCTCTTGCGCTTGATAGGGATCTCCTTTTTCAGGGCAGTAACCACAGATATACTTGCCATCAAGGAAGGTGCATTTCATTATGGATGCATAAGGGGACATCATGGTGTGTGTGTGTGCATCTTCACAGCCAATGGATTTCCGAGAACCGGTTTCACATGCCATAGCACCCTCGTGTTCTACGGGATTGAAGAGGAGTCGTCGCCGCAGCGATGTCACTAGATCTCTTGGGTTATGGATTATATGACATTTCATTCGCTGGGGAAGAAGATCATGGAGCACGGGGAGCAGAGCATCGTTCAATGGTAAAGTTGCTCAGGGTATGGCGGGAACATTTGCGAGACTGTGCTTGAGAATGGCGATTCATGTCTGCGATGCGGTTTCCTGAATGTTGGTTCAGTGGTCAGTTACCAGGTCTCATGAGTAGATCCATCCAGATTAAGAAACAAGGTTCGATTGTACCATGGCTTTGCCGAGGTGTATGGCTAGGAAAAAAGAGCTCTTGATAGAATACATTTTCGACCGTCCCTTTTCGTCTTCCAGAGACACCTAACAAAGAAGTTTTTAGGTTTGCTTCACAGGGGCAACATGCGATGCGTGCCGGTAAGAGGTCATCTTCCATTTGCGTAAGCTGTGCCAAAGATGGAGTGCACCATCTCGCCGCCTCTGGTAGCCAGCGTCGATAGGAGAGTGTCGGACAAGCCATGCGTGCTTTCATTACAGCCTTGCAGCCAAACACCAGCATCAGCACCGACTTTGCTTGCGTCCATCTCGACCTTGTAGTCTCTCCGAACGCGCCACTTGTTGTCTGCTTTGGGCCGGAGGTGCTCCACGCTCTGGAGCATCTTCTCATGCACGTTGCGCACATAGCCTGTTGCGAGGATGACAGCGTCGACTTCGAGAATCTCTTGATCTGAGTCCGATGGACTTCTCAGTGGGCTGAGGTTCTTGATGGTAAGGCTCAGCTTGCCACACTTGGTACCCTCGCCTTTCGTGACGTGAGTGATCTCACGAGAGGGTAGAATCCGATGCTGCCATTTAGCTTCATCTGGTTGCTTGATTCTTTGTTGATAAAGGTCGTGGTAAATCTGTTCAAGGAGCTCCAATCGCACAACGCCGTAGTTAGTGCTTCTGTCTGCTCTTAGCGCATCCGCGCGGGCAGCAGGAAGACTATTGTAGAAATGGTCTGTTCGTTCCGGGTCAAAGATCTCATTCACGCTTTTTGTGGTTAGTAGAGCAGCTGAACATAGAGTAACAACTCACAACGGGGAGTCATCGCTCGGACGCAAGGCGGTGTCCCGGATGATCAATGACGTCCTCGCGGATGGATACTTGCTCTGCAGATCACGAAAGATTTCGGCTGCACTTTGACCACTGCCAACGACAGCTACCCTGTAGGATCTAGTCTTGTCCGCCAGAAACGTGGGTACAAGGCTGCGGTATTGTGACGAGTGGATAACGCATGCATCGTCGCTTGGAAAAGACGCTGGGATGTGCGGTGCCCCTCCAACAGCAATCACAACATTGCGAGTCTTTCGTGTAGATACACTGCCATCATGACTGTTACGGCAGCTAACAGAAAAGTAGTCGATCTTAGTAGAGGGTTCGGATACCTTTTCGGCTGATACCTCTAAAACCTCCTGCCCATACTCGACCACATCAGTGAAGTGATCGGCGCACCAACGGAGGTAATCTTCAAACTCAGCCCGTGACGGCAAGAAAGTACCCAGATTCGAGAACTGAATGAGTCGGTGGTGCTGATGAAGGTAATTGAGGAAGGTGAACTCGCTTCGAGGATCACGTAATGTTGCCAAGTCTTTGATAAAGGATATTTGCATCTTCGAGCCAGGGAGAAGCATGCCTGCATGCCATGCAAACTGATGTTGCTTCTCTAGGAAGCAGAGCTTCGGCTCGTTGCCATCGATGCAATTGGCTGTGTCCAGCGCGTCGTTCAGTGCAACGGCAATTGCTAAGCTTGCAGGGCCGAAGCCAATACATATTAGATCGTGTACTTCTTGAGGTCGTGTTGGACACAGCTTTGACTTCTGCAGGAATCCACCACTCTCGGATTGCTGCTGCGAAGCCACTGGACCATTCTCGTCTGTTGATTTGCAAGTGATGCTGCCAGAGTTTGTCTTGACTTCCAGAAACGGCGACATGAAGAAGAAACAAATGTCAAATTTGATGAGATAGATACGATGCCTCAGAAGGAATCAAATACACCACAGGGTACAGACAAAGGCTTGTGACAGGTACTACAGCATGAAGACGTGAGTAGTAGATCTTCCAGACGGCAACGGACAGGACCACACAGGTTGAGGGGGAGAGGAAGAGCAAACTTGCCTGAATGTATTGAGTGGAATCAACTACGTAGGAAGTAGTTTTCGCCATGACTTATGGGTAGTCATACCTTCTCATCCATGATCCTCCTCCCGTCTTCTGCCGTCCTCTCCCGTCCTCCACCAGTCCTTGACCCCATCGGTCCACTCTACACCAGAAGCAGGAGCAGGCGTCATAAACCACGGCAGGGCAAGTACCAGTCCGACCCAGATGGACAAGAATGGACAAGAATGGACAAGAATCATACCAAGGGAAAATATGACGCGCTAAGCTGATCAAAATCTGATTAGATCCTGCATCATAGATTAGATCCTGCAGCACTAGATTAGATTAGATGCGATATCGGAGAACTCCTGTCACAGGGACACTTCCATCGCTGTTGCATTCATCAGAGTCTCGGGTCAAGAGACAAGTGCAGATCGATCTCTTACCATGTAATAACAGCAAACAAAACCATTCAAAGGGTAATTAAGCATGCTTGCACAACTCCGTGGTTGTACCGAGTGGTATTAGTAGACACGTAATACACGATTGGCTGATTAGTCATACACAATTTCTGATTGGGGGGTTGGGGATTGGGAATTGGAACAAACCGTCATCAGCCAAACAACGACCCTCCTCCACCAGCCGAGGAATAATGCAACGGTGAAGCAACGTTGGCAAGCGAAGCCCAGTCACATCTCATTAGAGTTCCTTCACAAAAGGGCTAGCGGACAGGATGTCTGTGAGATTCTTGCGCAGGCGGAGTTGTACATCTGACAGAGTCTTAAATCATCCGCCGTGAACGTCCTGAGCTTCGCGTCGATATACATTGTGTCAACATGCATCACCGAGCCATATACACCAGGTTTCCCAATCTGTTTGACACAGCCAAGACCAAGTCTGGTACAGCATCTTTGCAGGCGGAATGGCCAGTCTCTGTACCGCAGGAAATTCTCATTCTTTCTTGGGCTTCACTTCTCCAATCATACACAAGCATCAGAGAACCGGTGTTTTCATTTGAGGGCCAAGCTGTTCAAGTCAATGGCCCCTGCGGAACTTGGAATGTGGTAGAAGCTGAAGGCCTCAATGAGAGAGACGATCGTCATACTTCTATTGCTTTGCAACCGGTGGGTTCGGGTCGGGCTTGCAAGCAGGCGGTAGAACTGACAATCGCCAGCTTCATGAAGAACCTGTCCTTGCCCTTGAGCTGTGGTATGACGCTGACTCTGGAAGTACTGTCCTGGCATCAGCCGGTGCCGTCCCAAAATCTTTCCTTCCACAGATATTGAGCCAACTTGAGCAGATAGTGAGCCATCAAGCAGCGTCAGATGACTTCTCCGCTACCCATAGCGTTCCGCAATTGTCAGTCGTCAATCCAAAGAGACGGCTCATCCCTGGTCCACATTTCTTGCATCAACTTGTACATGCTCCCTCACCTTCTAGGACTGCCATTGACTTCCTTTCCGGAAATGGGAAAAGAGTGCAGCTTTCGTACCAAGACCTCCATCAGCTCTCTGATCGTCTAACAAAGCGCCTCGATCGTGCCCTTCGTCGGTGTTACGATCAGCTCGAAGGTGTTGCCAACGATATCGTTGTTCCCATACTGATTCCGCAAAGCCCAGAACTTTACGTCTCCCAGCTTGCTATATTGAAGATCAGAGCAACATTCTGTCCCTTACCTCTTGATGTACCTCAGGAAAGGCTAAA
>QQTW01002762.1_pt1 | contig 12842 bp, 14 predicted proteins | sample 1904831 | NCBI WGS metagenome assembly QQTW01 (sample SAMN09435610, study PRJNA476489) | Subsurface metagenome, whole genome shotgun sequencing project. | reverse complement strand
CCATCCCTCTTCTCTGCGTACTCCGCGTCTTTGCGGTCTGTACTTATAAACTCTACTGACCTATACTTTACGTAGAATTGCCGCGATCGCAACTTTTATTGGGAAAACCGAACCAGATTAGAGCGCAATCTCTACCTGAAAAATCAATATTTACTTCGTTACGATCGTAGTGCGAGCGAAATGATGCTGCGGACTAAAGCAATAAATTCAAGAATTAATATAATAGTAGTCTTCAGGAGACAATAAAAACATGGGAAATCAATTAAAAACAGGTGCGTTGCTAGCTGCACTAAGCGGTCTTTTAATTGCAATTAGTTACTGGATACTTGGTGGAACTACAGGTTTAATTGTTGGTATTGGCTTGGCAGCAGCCACAAATATTTTTTCTTGGTATCAATCTGATAAAATTGCTTTGAGTGTCTACCGCGCTCAAGAAGTTAGTGAGGCACAAGCACCAAGACTTTATCAAATGGTACGGAAGTTGTCGCAACGCGCAAATTTGCCGATGCCGAGAGTATATATTGTTCCCGACTCCACCGCAAATGCTTTCGCCACAGGACGCGACCCCGAACACGCAGCGGTTGCTGTTACTGAAGGTATTATGAATATCTTACCTGAAGATGAACTCGAAGCAGTTCTTGCTCACGAACTTACGCACATTGCCAACCGCGATACTCTCACGCAAGCGGTTGCTGCAACGATTGCCGGAGCAATTTCTTTCTTGGCACAAAATTTATTTTGGTTTGGTGGTGGTTCGCGGGATGACGAAAACAGAGGCGGAAATTTCGTAGGTTTATTGTTAACAATGATACTTGCACCTCTTTCTGCCACTGTTATTCAAATGGCTATTTCTCGCACCCGTGAATTTTCGGCTGATGCTGGTGCAGCAAGGATTACAGGCAATCCTCGTGCTTTAGCTCGTGCGCTGCAACGTTTGGAATCGGCAGCACAGCAAATGCCTGCTGCTTCTGCAAATCCTGCTTTTGAACCTTTATTAATTATCAATCCATTTAGGGGTGAGTCGTTGGGTAACTTGTTTAGAACTCACCCAACAACCGAAAAACGAATCGAAGCTTTGCTGAAGTTGGAACAGGAATTGCCGGGAGTTAGGAGTTAAGAGTTGAGAGTTATATCATGTTCGGTTAAACACTTATAATTAGGCTCGTAGTTGCGCTTTAGCGCTCTTCTGACTACACGTAGCGAAGACAGCGCAACTACAAACGTATATTTTATTTATAAGTAATTAGCCGAACTTGGTATTATAGCGTTTCCCAATCACATTCGGTACATCGAAGGCCCCCTCCCCGCAAGCGGTTTAGGTGTTGGGGGTGGGGTTCTTGTACTTCACTTAACTGAGAAATACTATATAAATGAAATTATTCCTTCCGTTGATTTTTAATACTGCTTCATATCAATTCAGTAGCGATACTTGTATCTTGCACCTCTACGTGTAAACAAGGAATAAACTTATAATCGAGACTAAAAAATACATGCTATATTTTTAGCGAACTGACAAGTCAGCGCTGTACGCTATCGCTAATCCATTTTAATGGATTTTTGCTATTCAACTTGTGGATTTACAATCCCTGGCAGGTCAAGGGTGAGTCGAATAATATAAGTGATTACTGTTATATTAATAACTTGAATCTCAACAGGTGCAAGATATAAGGATACATACAAATTTAATAGAGACGCGATACCCAAGCGTCTCTACATTTATTCCTCATTCCTAACTCATAACTCCTAACTCCTAACTTCTAACTACTCAACTGCCAAATTTTAATCGTTTTATCCGAACTACCGCTGACAATAGTTTGACCATCCGGACTTAGCACTACGGAATTTACCGAATCTAAATGTCCGGTTAGGGTTTGTAATAATTTTCCGTTACTTAAACGCCAAATTTTAATAGTTTTGTCGCTACTTCCGCTGATTAAAGTTTGTCCGTCGTGACTAATTACAACAGATTTAACTTCGTCTGTGTGTCCGTTAAAAGTATACAAAACTTTGCCTGTATGCAAGTCCCAAGCTTTAATGGTGCTATCTGCACTACCGCTAACTAAAATTTGCCCGTTGGGATGGAGTGCTAAAGCTTTGACTTCGGCAGTATGACCCATAAATGTACTTAATTGTTCGCCGGTTTGGGGATTCCATACCTTAATTTTGTTGTCGCTGGTACCGCTAACTAGGATTTTGCCATCGGTAGCCATCGCTATAGCATTGACTGCAGAAGAATGCCAAAGGGTACAAACGCGATCGCATGTAAGCAGGTTCCAGATTTTGATTTTGTTGCTACCACTAGCTAAAATTTGACCGTCGGGACTAATGGTGACGACATTTACAGGTTTATTATGTCCCAAAAGCGTATGGATTAATTTTCCTGTTTCCAAATGCCAAACTTTGACGTTGCTGCGAGGTGTATCGCTGATACCGACTGCCAGAAAGTTAGAATCGGGACTGATTGCAACCGATGAAATTTCGCTGCTGTGTCCTGCAATTGTGCGAATTAATTTGCCTTTTTGCAGATTCCAGACTTTTACGGTTTTGTCAGCGCATCCACTTACAGCGGTTTTACCATCAGAACTGATGACGACAGATGTAACTTTTTCGGTGTGTCCGGTGAGGGTTTTGGTCAGGTGTGCGTATTCTAAGGAACGTTGCGTTTTTAATTGCGCGATCGCATTCAGTATTTCTTTAACTAAGTTAATATTTTCCTCATTGCCAACTGCGACAAAGTATGATAGAAGCTTTTCAATATATTCTTCATCTTCGATTTTGACAGCAGATAACATTATTTCTAACGGGTTAGCTACGGGTTCAATTTGATGGAGTTGCAACCAAGAAGAAAGCGAATAATCTACCTGTTCTTGTGCCAAAGTGCGAACATTGTCAGTATTTGCGCTTAAATTCGATAAACTTTGTCCCAGTTGCAATGCTAAATCGGGAATCCAGTAACTGCGATCGCGCTCTAGAGCTTGGTAAACTTGCTTATACCCAGATGCAATTGCCCCTACTGACTGAAAATCGATGTCATTGTTAACGAAGCTTGGTAGTAATTCGGGTAACAATGGGGGAACATCATGATGAACTAAGTGATAAACATCTGCTATCCAGCTGGCAACGAGACAGTGACAGTTAATTAGTACGTGACACAATCTTTCATAGTCTTGACGTTCGACTCGATATTTTAATGATATTTTCTTAGTGTCAATTCCCTTTTCTTTCCATTTGTCTTCGCGTGACAATATTTCTAAATTAAATACATTATCGCCACCCATCTGATTGATATCTTCTAAATTTTCTCCCATCGATATCAATTCATCACGGATTTGTCTCCATTCTAAAGCCCGATTCTTTGCCGACTGATAAACAATTTCTTTGTATGCGATCCGCGAGATAGTTTTGTAGTAATAATTTTCTTGTCCCAAACCCCAGTAACCAATCCGAAAATTAATATAATCCCCATCAGTTTCTGACTCTAGTATCAAAATTGGCTCGGATTTTAACATTTCAAATAGAGCCTTAATACTTGATTCGCTATGAAACCTTTTACTATACCACGCTCCCGCCAAAAACTCGGTTGGACGAACTGGATTGTGTAGCGAATAATAGCAATTGAGAAAATCTCGCAAACCCTCCGCTAGCATCAGTTCGATTTCGGATATTTCCTCCTCCCGATTGTCAAATTTATCAAATATGATTTTGGGTGGAGCAACGAAAATTTTTAGTGGAGTCCGTGCATTATTACTATGCGATTTGAGTATCTGCGACGGGTATAATCGAAGCGGCCAGCTATCAAGAATGCGATTAACTTCGGGTAGTTGAAGTGTGGTTTCGCGTTCTTGGGTCGCTATCTGTAATTGGGTTTGTCGGTGATAAACAGCTAGTTGCTGTTGTAATATCTTTTCTCTTTGAAACTCGGCTGACGTTTCTGCAAATGAATTACTATCTGCTAGCGAATTATTTACAACTTCAAGAAATTCTTTAACTTCTTTGGGGGGTTGCAATTTCGTCAGCGATAAAGCTTCGCTTTGTTTTTGTACCAAACTTGCAATTATCGGTGCAAATTCTAATACTAACTGAATTAGTACTCTCAATCCTTGCTCCATAAGGAGTTTCCTGTCAAACCCGTGATAATATTAACAGCGGTTTTAATTATTCACTACAATTTTATCTTCACTTATTGCTGTCCTGTCTAAATTAAACAGATATTGTCCAATATATACCAATATTATTCAATCTAGGATCGCGTCTTCGATCCGGAGCTACCCGGACAATGGCGATTCTACTACTTTTGGATAGTTTATTTTCAATTTATCGTAAAATAAACGATAAACAAGATCCCCGACTTCGCAGGAGAAGTCGGGGATCTGGGTACGCTCAAAAATATATTACCTATCCCAAGTTTAAGTTTGAAGTAATTTATTGAATTGAGAATAGTTACAATCGCGTGCAATTTCAATTAAAAGCTAATTCCCAACTGTCCGTTAAACCCGCGCACTGAATTGTAACCTCCCCCTAAAAAAACATTATCAGTTGCCCGAACTTGGACACCACCCGAAACTGCAACACCTTTATCGTCTGAATAATATCCTAAACCGACATAAGGGGAAATCAAAGGTAACGGCAAGAATTTAAGTATATCTACACCTACCGCACCATCGGGACCGACACCTAACTCTGCACCTAAATTCAATGCTCTTGCACCTGCTGAGTAAGTTATATCACCATCTTTGCCACCAACCGATACCCAGGGTTGTGGTACAAGTTGTGCCGAAGCACGTAATGGTGTCAATAGAGACATCAAACTAACTGAAGCAACTAATGTTTTAGTTATAACCGCTGTTTTCACGTTCTTCTCCTCTTGCGATCGCACGCAGCCACATTGTAAAGTTTATATCAGAATTTTTACTGAATGCTAACGAGTAAACTATAGCTGTAGCCACTGTTAGGACAAGGAACGCGATTCGCGTAGCGATACCACGAAGTGGTCGCCTTCGGCATCGCGAGCGGGAATCTCCCGCGTCGCAGCGTGAGTTAATCAGTGTCCTAAGCTGCCTATACGTTGCTATATTAGCGATGATGACGAATTTTATCTGACTTGGGTGCCCAATTGATGATTAATTCTATATATAGATATATAGGCAGTCGGGGAGGAAATCATAACTTACGGTGTGGGTGTTGCCGTCGCAGAAGGTAATAGTTCGGGAGTATATATAATTTGCTTCACATCTTGATTTGCCCCCATCGGTACAGGTAGCTTTTTATTTACGGAAACTAAAACTGCACCTGCATTTCCAGAACGGATTACCACTTCTTTTGTACCCGTCCAGGTTTGTTTATGTCCCTTGGACAATTCACCTTCAAACTCGGTTTTTCCATCGACTTTGACTCGTACCCAAGATTTATCTTGCAATTCAATACCAACTTCAACCTTAGAATCAGCTGAGGTTGTGGGTGTGGGAGTCGGAGTGAATGTGGATATTGCAGATGGTGATTTTGGACTTGATGTAATCGATGGTGAAGTTGTAGGTGTTATGGAAGAAGCTGGACTCGCTACAGCTGCGGATATTTCAACAGGTGTAGCTGTTGGGTTGGTTGAACTTGTTTTTTGAGCTAATGATTCACTCCCACGACGAGGATTGAGTATGTAGAACAATCCAAAAGAAGCTGCAACTAGTAGTAAGATATACGGTACGGCAAGCGGTATATATATATTTGATTTTTTCTGAATGTTTGTATCTTCAGTGAACTTTTCTACAGTTAAAAATAAATCGCCGAATTTTGAGGCAATTGGGATACCATCAATGCCAACTGCATCACAATAGCGACGAATGAAACCTTGTACGAAAACTGCTTCAGGCAAGTCTTCGGCGCGTCCTTCTTCCAGTGCTTGCAAAAATGCCGGACGAATACGTGTATTAATTGCAATCTCATCGATACTAATCGATTTTGCTTCTCGTGCCTGATGTAAATGTACTCCTATGTCCTTAAACTCTTCTTCTTGAGCCTCATTTAACAGCTTCACTTGCTTCTCCTCTTATCCGAATTCCATTATTATTTAATAGAGAAATTACTGGTTTTTATGTATATAATTGAACTGATTAACCAAAGTTATCAAAACTAAATTTTAGATAACACATACATAAATAGGTTATCAAATTTCGTAACTAAAGGAATAATTATTGTATAGAAATGCCTAAAGGAGGAAGAGGAAGCTGCAACCTTTAATACATTTATTCTCTAAGCTCGTGCTTGGAGCATCCGTGCTGGGTGCGATCGCATATTTGGCGGTGTGCCTATTTGTGTATTTTCAACAACCAAAGTATATTTATTTTCCTTCTCGTATTATAGAAAAAACACCTGCCTTATACAATCTACCGTTTGAAGAGGTTTGGTTGCCAATTACACCAAACAATAATCAACGCATTCACGGTTGGTGGATTGGTTCAAATCACCCAGATCGGATTTTGCTTTACCTGCACGGAAATGCCATAAATATTGGGGCAAATGTCTATGCAGCAAGTGGGTTTTACAAAGCCGGATTTTCGGTACTTTTAATCGATTATCGTGGTTTTGGTCGCAGCGTTGGTCCTTTTCCCAATGAAACGCGGATATATCAAGATGCAGCCACAGCTTGGAATTACTTGGTCGGGGAGCGAAAAATTGATCCCAGCCAAATTTATATCTACGGGCATTCATTGGGTGGTGCTATTGCAATCGATTTGGCTGTCAAACACCCAGATGCTGCTGGCTTGATTGTGGAAAGTACTTTTACCTCGGTTCAAAGAGTTACAGCAGCACGGAAACTTTTTACGATTTTCCCCGTCAAGTTACTCCTGACACAGAAGTTTGAATCAATCAACAAAGTGTCAAATCTGAAAATGCCTGCTTTATTTATTCATGGCATGAATGATTTAACAATCCCAGCGTTTATGAGTCAAGAACTCTATGCTGCTGCTCCCAAACCCAAAGAATTAATTTTAGTTCCAGGTGCAGGTCATAATGATGTCGGAGAAATCGCTCCGTCAAAATATCTCAAAGCTGTACGTTCTTTTATTCAGGTAGTGCAGTCGAACCAGCGATCGCAATTGTGATGAATGTGAGTAAGCATTCAATGCTTAACAACTAATCGGTCGCATTCATTAGAGACGCTAAATATTGCGTCTCTACTATTTACTAATTATTACGGTTATTTTCGTCACGGATCAAGTTCTAGAAATTACTAATTGAAAATAACCGCATTCAAATTTTAAAAGTGTTTGCGGTAAATAATTTGTGTTGGCGATCGCGTTACTCGTATAAATTAATTGTAGAGACGTTCCGATAAAACGTCTCTACAACGGTTTATTTGTTTACGAATTATTTAACACTTCTATATAACTTCGATAATGGATACCAATATGGGCTAGTTAATGCGTGCAATCAGCCAAATACGTGTAAATAGCTAAATAAACATACCGAATTTCATTTAAGTTAATTGCAGAATGCTTGATTGGCAGTTAGCTTAAATTTCTATTGATTTAGAAAAACGATTTTGAGGCGATCTCAAATATCTGAAAATTGATACCTAAAAATCCGGAATCCTCCGCAAAAAGCCGAAGAAATTACACAGGGAAAGCTTTCTGCTTTAGATAAATATCATCAATATAGATAACAGATAACGACTATGACACCCGTGTACTCATTAACAATCCCTGGAAATCCAACTATCGAAATTAATCAAGACGAACTGCGATCGCTCTTAGGTCAAATTGAAACAGAGTTGCATCGCAGCAAGGTCTACCGTCGCGCTTTAGCGACCGTTCAGAAAATGGTTGGAGATTCCGCAGAACAAGCCAAACAACTATTCAAAGCAGTTGGACGCGAAGCTATTGGTTTGGCATTTCACCAATTTGCACAGCAACAACCAACCGTCGATCAAGCATCCGTTGACCAAGCATCCGTCGATCAAACATCCGTTGGTCAAGCATCCGTCGATCAAACATCCGTTGGTCAAATATCCGTTGTTCAAACATCCGTTAGTGGAGTTGCAATTACCGAAGAAAAGCCTAATGATTTAGCAGAGTGTTTGACAAGTGCCAAATTTCATGCTTTAGGTACTGTTGAAAATCCTGATGATGGTGTGAACTTGCAACCAGCGACCAGCACCATCAAACCTTTACCCAAAGCTGACGAAAAAAGCTTGAAAGTGGGTTCACCCCTCGCGTGGCTGAAGAACAAAAAATCGAACAAAGTTGAAGTTGCTTCCGTTGCAGTAGCCGAACAACGTTCCGAAACCTTACGTCAAATCGGCAAACAATTACGCGAAGCACGCGAATTAAGAGGACTTACGCTTACGCAATTGAATATTTACACCCACGTACCCATCTACCAAATGGATGCGATCGAACGGGGGAACTGGGACGAGTTACCCGAAGAAGTATTTGTGCGCGGTTTTATTCGGATTATGGGTAATGCATTGGGACTCAACGGTACACATTTAGTCGGTTCTTTACCCGCACCCGAACCAACCCAAATCGTTTTGCCGGATTGGTATAAATCTACAAGAAATTCTGGTAGATCGGGATTTGAAATTAGTCCAGTGCATTTGTATGTTGGTTACACTGCTTTGGTTGCAGGTGCAGTTGGTGGATTGTCATTGATGTCGTCGCAGCAAGCTAACGCTGACAAATTGATTAATCGCAATATCGAAACATCGTCGTCTGCGGTTAATCAGTCAATTAATAAAGATAAGCAACCAGACACCAAACCCGGACTTCAATCTAGCAGTAAAGGTATTTCAGTTGGTTCTGATATTGCACCACCTGAAGCTTTGTAAGTAGGGAGTTATGAGTTATGAGTTATGAGTTATGAGTTAGCCGTAGGGGCGCTGCGACTAACTCCTAACTTCTCACTACTAACTCCTCACTCCTCACTCCTCACTCCTCACTCCTCACTTCTAACTCCTAACTTCTCACTCCTCTTCTGCCAAAATGCTGTAAATGTCGCGCTTAGTGCGGTTGATAATCTCCTTGACTCGGCTAATTTTCTCACTATTGCCACCACGAGCAACTTGCATTACCGCTGCTCCTAGTTCTGCGATCGCGTTCCCCAATTCCATCCATTGTTGGGGTCGGTTGCGTCGTTCCATCCAATCGAGGGGATTTCCCCGCTCGGCTAGTAATTCTCTCCCGCTCTCGGTAATTGAATATACTTTCTTACCTTCGACCTGTTCGACAATCAAATGTCCTCCATCTTCGAGTAACTGAAGATTAGGGTAAACTGAGCCTGGGCTTGGTTTCCACCAACCGCCAAACCGGGCTTCGAGTTCTTTAATTAGCTCGTAACCATGTCGGGGCTGCTCCGCAATTAGTGCGAGCAGAATGTACTTAATATCACCTCTAGGCGTGCGTTGCTCGTCTTTCCACTGTTCCCACCCTGGAAAACCACGATGCTTGTGTCGCTGGTGTCTGTCGTGGTGTTCTGCACCAAACCAGTGATGGTGTCCGTGACGATGGGGATGAAATCCTAAAAACATAGTTGCTTACTCTCGATTTACATATTTCGATTTTAGACATATCCCGATATATCGTTAATAAAAGTTAACGTTTGATTTCAGCCGAACGACAAGCTGTCCTACGTTGTATACTACTGAAAGTAGGAAAAATAGTATTATTGTTGTTCGTACCATGCAGAGCGAAAAGATATCAATATCGTTACCACAGTCGTTAGTGCGGTTTGTTGAGGATTACAAGATTACTAGAGGATGTAAAACGCGATCGCAAGTTATCGAAGAAGCGTTAGAGTTATTGCGAAGTCGGGAATTAGAGTCAGCTTACCGTGAAGCATCGAAAGAAGTAGATGATGCATGGGATATCACGGTAGCGGACGGGTTAAGCGATGAAACGTGGTGAGATTTATTACGCTAACCTTAATCCTGCTGTCGGTTCAGAAATGGCTAAACGTCGTCCAGTATTGGTGGTAAGTAATGATGCCAATAACCGCACGGCAAATATAATCACGATTTTGCCAATTACATCAAATGTTACTAAGGTCTATCCCTTCGAGGTTTTATTGAGTTGCGAAAATAGCGGTTTGCCAAAGATATCAAAAGTACAAGCACAGCAAGTACGAACGATTTCCAAACAAAGAATCGAAGGTGATGCGGTAGGAGAGTTAAGCGGGGAATTAATGGAATTGGTGGATGCAGCGATGGGGTTGCATTTGGGTTTAGAGTGAGAAAATTGAGGGATTTTTTGACTGCTTTACTACTAACGCTTAATTTTTGGGATTATTTTAGGGAATACTAAAATAATCTAATTTTCCAATACCAAATCGAAATTATTTTAGTCATCATTAATATTTGCATTTTGATTTTAATAAGCTAGAACGGATACAGGAATATTCATTTACTTTTTAACCATTTTTATATTTGGCTATTTTCCATATGGATATTTTTTATAAAATCGACGAAAGGAGATTAAAGTTGACTTTATCTGCTCAAACTAAATATGAAATTAATGAATATCTTCAAAGTCTTATACCCGCAGTTATCAGTTCAGTAAATCAACTTACACTAAACGAAATTATTAATCATAAAAATCCTTTGATTCGAGAAATGTTTCATAATAATCCTAAAGAGTTCATTACATTTTTTGTCATGGAGCGAGTAGAACGCTCTTTTGTAACTCTTATGGGCAACATGATAGAGAACATCGTTGAAATTTTAGTGCAAGAGCAAGGGGGAGAAATATTAAGTACAAGAAAAGATCGGAAACCTTATGATTTAAAATTTCGTTTGAGAAATGGTAAAGAATACTGGTTAGAAATAAAATCAATCTTAAACCAAAATAAGAGTAGCAAAAATAGTATTCATTTATCCAGAGAGAAAGCGCTTAAGCAGGGTAAAGAATTCCGCTTGTGTATTTATTATCCAACAAAAATAATTAATAAAGAGGATTATATACTTGTTGGAGAGGAATTCTGGAGCTTTGTTGGTGGGGATAAAACCACGCAGGCAGAGGTATTTAGTTTAATTAGAAATACTGCAAAAGGATTCTCATTTATGACTTTAGTTAACAATAGAGTCAAAATACTCTTGGAAGAATATATGGAATAATCTATGTTATACCAATTCACAAAAATCATGATACATACGAATAGTCTCCGGGGCACGGCACAGAATAGTGCCCCTACCTGGTATATTTGTATCTACGATAAAGTGAATTGGTATTACTTCTACTAAGGAATCCTTTTGCAGGCTTTTTAGCCATAAATAATTCCTAAACCAACACCAAATTATCTCGATGAACCACAGTTTCCACCCCTTCATACCCTAAAATCGCGCTAATTTCCCGCGAATGTCGTCCGCGAATTTTTTGTAGTTCCTCGCTGCTGTAATTTACCAATCCTCGTGCAATTTCGTTGCCAGCGCGATCGCACAACACTACCGCACCTTGAGTATCAAAATTACCTTCTACTTCAGTAATTCCCGCAGCTAGCAACGATTTTCCGCCTGTAGAAATTGCCGCTACTGCACCCGTATCTAAATATAATTTACCCGCAGGTACTAACCCATAGGCTATCCACCGCTTGCGTGCGGATGTGGGTTCGGGTTGCGGTTGAAAATGAGTACCCAAAAGTTCGCCTAAGATAATTTTTTCGATGTTGCGGGGATGCTTCCCCTCGGTGATAACGGTGCGAACTCCGGCTGTGACAGCGATGCGGGCTGCGGAGATTTTTGTTACCATTCCCCCCGTACCCCATTGCGTACCTTGAGTACTTGTTTGGATTTGCAATGGGATGTAACAGTTGCAGACGGGTTAAGCGATGAAACGTGGTGAGGCAGAAAGATATCGAAAGTACAAGCACAAGCTCTACGAACGATTTCCAAACAAAGAATTGATTTCTATTATTAAGCAACTGCAAAATCGGTATATTGCCGCATTTTTGGCTCGTGAAATGCTAATACAATATCTTCTTTGGGAACACCTGCACGAACCAAATTGGTCGCTATACCCTCTTCAGTCAAATCTTCCTCAATCCAAAATTTACCGTCTTGGATACGGACGTAAACTGTCATACCAGTAACCCGTTCGTTTTTCTGCCAACCAATATTCATCCAGATATAATGACTTTTCAATTCATCTACAATTAAGAATGTCTGAATTTCCTGGTTCGGACGACGATTGCACAACTCTACATACTCAGCTAAGATGTGTTTGATTAACTTGGGGTACTCGGTTAATTTATCCATTGTTTAATTACCTCTGCCTCTATGTCTACGATAACTAATGGAAGTTGATGTCTGGTGAGGATAAGTTGGATTGCATCTTGATTAAAAAATGTTTTATATAGGATGGCACTGACAGCTATATAAAGTTTCCGATCTGGGGCAGTTTCTTCTAAAAGGTAATAATAAATATCGTATTGTCCAAGAGCCTCCTTCAAATCTTGTATTTTTGATGCCCCAATAAAGCTTTTCACTTCAACGACTAGCTTAATATCATTGCGTTCAACTGCAATTGGTCGTTCAGCACCAAGGTCAGCATACAAAGTTGTTTTACGATACTAAATTATATAAGGGTCGTCTGTAATTACCCAGCCATCTTTTATTAGTGCATTTTTAACCGCGTTGTGAATAATGTCTAATTTAGGCATAGCTTAAGTATAAAGCATTAATTTTTCCTAGCAGCACTAAACCAACACCAAATTATCTCGATGAACCACAGTTTCCACCCCTTCATACCCTAAAATGGCGCTAATTTCCCGCGAATGTCGTCCGCGAATTTTTTGTAGTTCTTCGCTGCTGTAATTTACCAACCCTCGTGCAATTTCGTTGCCAGCGCGATCGCACAACG
>QQTW01002761.1_pt1 | contig 12843 bp, 11 predicted proteins | sample 1904831 | NCBI WGS metagenome assembly QQTW01 (sample SAMN09435610, study PRJNA476489) | Subsurface metagenome, whole genome shotgun sequencing project. | reverse complement strand
CCTTACACCAACGGTCAAATTCTTGTGGAGTACAGGTTGTACGTTTAGAGTTTAGCGTTGCCACGTTGGTATTTAGCCGCATTGCTAATTGTTTTTCGTCGCGGGGTTCAAGTTGTAGCGGTTGTGAATTATACTGGTTGTAAGCAGAGTAACCACCGCTTCGACGCGACTTCGAGGAATTGATACTACTTTGCATCACTGCGATCGCACCCTCGAACTTTGCCATTCGGGTACTTAATGCTTCAAGTTTATCCTCCAACGCAGTCAACCTGGTTTCTTGGTGGGGATTGGCATCAACAGTAGTATTTTGTTTGAAGCGCCAAAATTCTTCTTCTAAGTCGTACAGGCGTTTCTCCACACTCCCTTCTACACCGGGGACATCCCCCAAAATGTGCTGCAACCCCTGCATAACGAGGTCAGTTGCGGTAGTATCGCGTTCCAACGCTGCGGCACGAAGCGCGTCACATAAAGGTTTGGGCAATTTGAAATTGATCGATTCTTTCTCGACTCTTGCCATACCTACACCCAGTTCTATACACCCGTATAGAATCAGTATATAGGTAATTTTGTAGCTTTAAAAGTAATTAAACTATATATATGAGGTGCTTATGGTTCAATTATGCCGTTAATTTGGGTCAGGTAAAACTTCACTTTCCTACCTGCGCCAACGATTGAGATTAAGGGAACTCGCCTCATCCTCACCTGCGTGCAGATAATTATCGATAGTAATTTTACCGCTGGAATGTCCCAACGTTTTAGTAATTACGTGGATGGGAGTATTTTTAGCCGCGTGGGTAGCGTGGGAATGGCGCAACCAGTGGGGGGAAGGAATGCGCGTCAAACCTGCCTTAACCGCAATTGCTTTGATGATGCGGCGAATATGCCTGTCAGTTAAGGGTTCGTCGGATTTTTGACTAATAAAAATGGGTTCAGTTTTATCACCCGGACGGCGACGGTTGGCAAGTAAAAATTGATAAAGTTCAGTTGGGAGACGCACGTCGCGTTCCTTATCCCCCTTCCCCACGACTTTAATATAAGGTAATCCCGATTGGTTGAGGTGAATTGCATTCCAGGTGAGTGTAGCAACTTCGCCAACTCTAAACCCCCCACAATAAAATAACTCAAACACCAAGAAATTGCGCTGCGCCTGAATTTTCTTTTGGGGTGTTTTAGAATTAGCGATCGCTAAAACAGCCGCATCGCTCATCATCTCGATTTCAGTAACCGAAAGCGTTCGCTCCTTGATTTTCTTACGTTCTAATGGCACCTTTAATAACATCGCCGGGTTCGCACGTAGATACCCCACATCACACCCATATCTAAGAAAACTTTTGAGCGATGCTAATCTACGTCGCACCGATGCCCGTGCAATATGCCCAAAAGTTTCCTTCTTTTGTAGATAAGTTTTATACCCATCCACATCTTCTTTAGTAATAGTGTGCAAATTCAAATCATCGAGGTCGGGATAATCAATACCCAACTTATATTGCACAAAATGCATCACATCATTGCGATAAGCGCGGGCTGTTTGAGACGATTCGCGCGAACCCAACCAACTGCTAAACAATTCGCTCGTCTTGGATGCGCCAGTAATTTTAACGTTCCCCGTTGCTGCAACCACCGCATCAACAGTTGCCTGAATAAACGCCAACTGTTCCGGTGCTAAATGAGCAATTGCCTCACTTAATTGGGTTTTTTCTTCCTTGGAATGTGGGGCATCTTCCATCACAAATCGCCTCAATAAAACTAACTATGCATTGCCCACCCTTAATTATGTCCGATAACGGCTGTTCCCGGACATTTATTTATCTATATATATCCTCGCGTGAAATGTCGAAGCATACTGGTAAAGTTTTTATCAGAGCATACAGTATGTGAATTTATATTGCAATGCTGGCAATTATGTCTGGGATGCGATAATCGTTGGCATTTGAGGCGTGTGATAAAAGATACTGTTGTTTTTGGGGGTTAGAAGTAAGTGCATTAAGGCGAATGCACGGTTTTTTTGTATTGTTAATGGAACAAATTTTAAGGAACCAGGCTAAAAGTCAGTTACAGCAATATTTTATTGATAAATAGCAAGTAAAATTACTGCATTCCCTACTGCTATTCCCGCAGCGATTTAGCCGTCTCATTTATCAAAAACCTTAATATCTTAGCTTGCATTTTACCCGTATACTCAACAAGTCGTTTTAGCTGGGAATAAGTCTCAGGGTCTAAATCGATGGTTATACGGGTATTTTTTGGTTGGCGTTTTACGTCAATGTAGCTATTCATTGTGAAATAAATAAACGTATCCAGGCATAATCATTGATGGTGCATCCAATGACAACGCACGTCTAAACAACTACAATTGAATTGTACCTCAAGATTACTGCATTACTGCATTACTGAACTAAGCAACATGTCTATAATCGCCTTTACAAACGAGAAGGGAGGTGTCGGGAAGTCCACTACTTCCGTACATTTCGCCTACTGGCTGGCTTCCAAAAAGAAGAAGGTTGCCCTAATCGACGCTGATCCACAACGCTCTTGCAGCAAGTGGATCAAAGGAATGGACAGCCCTATACCTGTAACAATTCTCACAACTCCCGACGAACTTTTAGAGAGAATCCCTGTTATAGCCGACAAAGTAGATTATTTGGTTATTGATGCACCCCCCGGCTTGGCTGAATGCAGCCGAGCGATATTATTCCGTACCGACCTAGCGATTATTCCTTGCCAGCCCACCGGTTTAGACTTAGACGCAGCGTCTGACGCTGTAAGACTGGTAAGACAAGCGCAGTCAGTACGTGGTGGCTTGCCTCATGTTGGCATGTTTGTGAACCGAGCATCAAAAGGAACCAAGCTAAAGGATGAAGCGCTTTCTCTGATTCAAAAAATAGATGATGTAATTGCTTTAAAAACTGTAATCCATCAGAAACAAGCCGTCGCCGATGCCTTCGGGCAAGGAGCAACAGTTTTCGATCTAAAAGGTGTTGGTGCATCCGATGCCGCAGCCGAATTTGAAAAACTTTTCAAGGAAATTATGAGATTACTGTAATGGCGAATCCCAAGCGAAAACCCCTCAATGATAAATTAGCTGAAAGTTTTGTTTACGGTCAGCAACCCGAACCAATTATTGAAGTTGAATCGGAGCAGCCGACACCGAAGAAAACTAAGAATTTAATGGAGAAATTTGAATCGCCTGCGAGGGAGGCAACAATTAGGTTAACGGTTGACCTTGCGGAATCCATGCATAAAAAACTTTCTATTCTCGCTGCTCGTACCGGAAAAAAGAAAGCTGAAATTGTCAGGATGCTTTTAGATGAGGCACTTGAGGGTGTTGATGAGTAGTTACTGAATGCAGTAAGTGTTGCAGTATTGCAGTAATATTATTTTTTGATGATTTGAGTTGCCTTGCCAATGATAATTACTTGGGAAACTCCCAAACAGCATCGGTTATCGTAACTTTGGCTGCGATTGTCATCGGTTATTTTGAGAAGTACGGGAAGAATCCGATCGCTTGATTCGGGCACAATAACAAACAAAACTTGAAACTTCCTTACTCAGCTTCTACTCGTTGTGCAAGATGCAGGGTTAGACCATGAACCATGAGGTGTGGTAGTTAGTGCATTTGCCGTAAGTACCACCTCTCCTTTGGCATTTTTCACCCACCCAGTAGCTTCAATAATGGGTTTTGGTGTAGCGGTAGTTGGTTTGATATTAACAGTTTGACGAGCGCGGTTGTCATTGCTTAGGTTGAGAGTTACCCAATCTACCCGGACTGTATCACTGTTAAAAGCTTCTCTGGGATTAAGTGGCAAGCCGCCGCGTCCGGTGATCACAAATGAACTGGCTTGTTGCCTACTGCCGGGAGTGCAGCTAGTGTCAATTTGATTTGAAGCATCAACTAGATTTGTGGGCAGTTCCACTAATCCCTGGCTGGGGTCAACATCAGGTATATTTAATGAGACTTGCCCAGTTGCAACAATGTCACTCTCTGAGGTTAGCTGTTGCCGAAATTGAGTGCCAAAAATTCCTTGGGCATTGATTTGAATATTACTACCAGGGGTTCGCCCAAAGCCAGTCGCAACAATATCACTATTTTCTGAGGGAACAGCGACTAAAAATTTGGTGTTAATGTTTATATTGCCGTCAAACCCATTACTGCCAGGAACACCACTAGTAGCAGATATTAAACTATTACGACGTAACAACAGTAGGTTTCCCGCTTGTAGTTGAATGTCTCCTCCTTTACCTGATACTGATTCGGCCGTGAGTTTCCCTTGATTGTCTAGACGGATATCAAAAATCCCAGCTTGTATCGAACCAGCATTTCCTGTGCCTTGATTACTCACAGTTACCTCAGCACCATCTCGAACCACCAAACGCCCGTTAGTCGATAATCTTATATCTCCACCATTTCCCACAGCCCCTTGCGCGACCCCAGACGTTAAACCACTGGCAAATAGACCATCAGGGGTAGTGCCAATCAGCTCTACAGAATCACCTACAGCAACGTTTAAATCTCCGGCATCCCCTTGTCCAAAAGTACTGGCACTCACTTGAGCGCCATTAGTTACAGAGAGTGAGCCAGCACTTAAATAAACACTACCTCCCCTACCATCGGCTCCCTCGTCCACGCTGCTAAATGCACCACTGGAAAATATGCCATCGCTACTTGTGCCATCAAAAGAAACGCGATCGCTGACACTGATGTTGATATTGCCTGCATTCCCCAGTCCAAAAGTACTGGCACTTATTTGAGCGCCATTAGTAACTTCAAACACCCTGGTAGTGATATTGATGTTTCCGCCGTTGCCTAAGCCTTCAAATCCCACACTGCTAAATGCACCACTGCTAAATGCACCACTGGAAAATATGCCATCGCTACTTGTGCCATCAAAAGAAACGCGATCGCGGGCAGAAATGTTGATACTGCCTGCATTCCCCAGTCCAAAAGTACTGGCAATTACTTGAGCGCCGTTGGTAAGAGAAAGTAAACCAGTAGTGATGTTAATGTTGCCTCCTTTGCCCACTGCTCTAGATTCCACCCCACTGAAGATGTAACTGTTATCAAGTGTGACTGAATCATCAACTAGTAGAGAAAGATTTGTAGCAGATCCTTGTTCACGAGTGTTAATCACCAAAGAGGAATTATCTGTCATTGAGAATGATCTGGCTCGAATATTGGCACTGCCACTGGTTACATCAACTTGAGCGCCATCAGTAAGATTTATATCTGCTAGCGTCACATACATTTTAGTTAAATATATAGTCCGATCATGCGGAGATTTTTAGCTGTTCAGAAGTTGGCATCCTTATTTGCACCCCTCACCGATTCTTTAATCAAATTACCGCGATTGGTGCTTTACGCATAATTAAAATAATTCAAAGCAGAAAACTAACAAAATAATTCCAAGCCTAGCTCAAAGCTCAAACTCCCCAGCTAGGCTTTCTATTTTATAAACATGTTAACATCTTTAGTCTAAAAACCTTTCAAAGAGTTTTATGAGCTTATTTACCTGTTTGAAACCCTGAGAAAAGGACTTAGCTTCAAACCCAGTTTTTTTGCTATTAATCCCGGATTTCAAGTCTCCTAAAATCTTATACAAGTCTGGGAGTCGGTTCAAAATAAGCCCATCATCAAACGGAGTCTTGTTAACGTCTCCCCCGGATTCTAGGTGTTGATTATAAGCTATTATTAGGTTTTCAACGTCTTTTTTTAAGGGTACAGGTACGCGCATGTGGGTGGTAGAGTAGGGAGCTTTTTTACCCCGCCCACCCTTCTGAAATATGGAATCGTGAGGCATATAATTTACATGTTAACAAGTTTAAGGCAATATCTTGTTCGGGGATATCAATTTTACAATATTGCTTCTTATAATAAAAACCCATATAAGTTTCTAAATAATTTTCTGGCAACTCTAAAACTTCTGCAACTACCGCTCTATTAAACTTACCCAAAGCTACCCAAATCCAAACTTAACTGGACGTAAATAACCTTAGTGTTAACTTCCTGTTTCACCGCAGTCTCAACATGGCTGTTGAGAGGTTTTTCTGCTCCGCAGGCAATCTCGGTAGAGCTTACCGTTTCTGACCGTTCAGGGATAAAAATATCCTCAAACCATCGGTCTATGTTTTTTGCTGCGTTTAAATCCCTGTCTTCAGTATGTCCGCAATCAGGACAAATAAAAACTCGATTTTTCAATGGCATCTTATGTCGGTGATTTTTGCAATTAGAGCATATTTGCGAACTGGGGAAATATCTATCAACCAAAATAAGCTGACTAGAAAACTTTTCAGTTTTATATTCTAATTGTCGCTTGAATTCGTACATTCCACAGTCGGCGATCGCACCTGCCAACTTATGGTTTTTTAAGAATGCCTTAACGTGCAAATCTTCTATCTTTATAACGCTGTGGTTTTTAGCAAGATAGTGAGTCAATTTGTGTATCGAATCCTTGCGGATATTCGATACTCTCGCATGTATTCTAGATAATTTTTTAACAGCCTTTACTCGGTTTTTGGAACCTTTAACCCGTTTGCTAACACGACGTTGCGAACGTTTCATTTGCTTACTCATGCGCCGATAAGCTTTTGGGTTTTTAAATACTTTTCCGTTAGAACATACTGCTAACTCCTTAATTCCAATATCTACCCCTATTGTCGGGCGTTCGCTTGACACTAGTGGTTTATCTACTTCATATTTAATTGAAATAAACCAAGTATCTGCTTGACGACTGATAACACAGTTATGAACTGCACCCAAAGGCAAGGGTTCACTTAACCCCACCCATCCGATAGATGGCAACTTAATCCTTTTACCATCATTCTTTATTTTTGGTTTTACTTTACTTCCGCTTTCAAGATAAAAAGAATCGTGCGAACCTTTTTTCTTAAAACGTGGTTGTTTAGATATTTTTTTGAAACATCTATCCCACGCTGTTCTTAAGTCACTTACTGCCTTTTGCGGGACATTCTTATTGGTTTCATAATACCAAGGATTTATTGACTTAACTTCGGTAATTAGTTGTTTGTGTAAATCAATCGCAGATGGTACTTTTTGATTTTCCTCCAAACATTTTAGGACAATTGCGTTTGCCCAATTATAAGCATGTCTAGCGATACCTGACGCTTTTCTAAAAGCTGTTACCTGTGCATTATTTGGAATCAACGCTGTCTTAAAACTAAGCAGCATTTGACTTAACCCCCTTTAATTAACTATACTCATATGGTATATGAGTAGGATAATTGTGTCAATATGGCTGGAAAAGCAATTTATAACGAGCCGAAACGTCGATTTACTATGACTTTAACTGAAACAGCTATTGAGTGGTTGCAACTTAAACAGACAGAATTAGGCGCAAATTCGCTTAGTGATGTAATTGAAAGGATGGCAAGGGATAGTTCCTTAAGTAAATAGCTATGAGTAAATTTGGTAAAGTTTCCTATTGCCCCGTTTATAACACCGTACTCAGCCTACAACCCTGATTCGGTGGGGGATTTCAAGTATCCTACCACATCGTATATTTTGATGAACACGCTCGTGTCGGTATACTATACACCCCCTTGAGCTTCCAGGGGTGTAGATACTAGCTATACCCCCCTCTCATCTATTTCACGCGCATAATCGCTTTAAACGCGCTTATTGTTTAAACCCGCTTGATTTCATCCCTACCTCCTCAAACCCTCACCCCGTACCCGTTTAAAGCTTTTAATTATTGCAAGTTTGGAAGTTTAACCATAATCCCCCATTTTTACCCAGCTTTTCTCCTAATTATCACCCAATTACTTTAACCTAAAAACTTGAGGGGTTGATATGTATGGTTTTCAGCTTCCGCTTGGAAAGTCCCCTAAAATAATTTTTCCAAACAGCTACTATCCTTATATAGCAACAAACAAGCCGACAAAAATTAGCTATCAAACTTAAATTTGGAACCCCTGAAAATTATCCCATAAATAATCCCAAAAATATGTATTTTTGTATAAAAATATATATACTACATAAAAACACTACTGAAACTGTACTGAAATTGCGGGTTTTATGTCATGAAACTCTGACATAAGTGCCTTAAAAAAAAAGACCGATTGTTCTGTTCATGGGAGTATGCATTTTGGAAAAATGACAAAGCTTGAAACGGTTATTCTGTAAGGATTTTAAGGTTTTACCATTTTTGAAAACTGTCAGTTAAATGACAATAGAGATTTTCAGAATTTCTGCTCACCACACGCTACAAAATCATTTATAAGTCGTTATATAGCTATAAAACGATACTTTAAATCCTTGCACAGCAAGGTGTAACTAAATATACTTAATTTTGGCAGTCCGTGTAAAAAATATATTTCCAATTATCGTTTTTTTGGCAATTTAACTACTCAAGGCTGAAACCTATATATAGATAGCATTACAGCTATTTCCAACCGCATAGCATCAACGCTAGAATAACCCTGTCCATTACAGGGGGGGGGGATAGGAGGCTGTAATGGTTGTTCTTACGTTAGTAGTATGGCTGTATTAAAAACACTACAACGAATTAGATACCCTGTCCTCCCCCAGGGGGGGATATTGGAAAAGTTGTACGGAGTGTTACAAGATTACAAGAATTTAGCGGGTTGGGGGAGTGTCCGAGGGTGGAAGGATGGTGCTGCAAGTTAAAAAATGTTGCGTAAGAATAGGCGCTCAATAGGTCGGGTAGCAGGATTGATTGGCGTTGCATAATAGAGGGATGAATTGAGGAAACCTACTGTGCATTGTCCATACTGTGAGTCTACTGATGTCAGGAAGAATGGTAAGCGACGAGGTAAGCTGTGGGCATATTTGTGTAAACTGCGATCGCCAATTCATCGATATCTATAATCCACCAAAAGGTTATTCTGATGAAGTTAAACAAGAATGTTTAAAGTTGTACGTTAACGGTATGGGATTTCGAGCAATTGAGCGTGTTACAGGAATTCATCATACAACAATCATTTATTGGGTTAAACAAATTGGTCAACAACTTCCAGATGCACCGCCAGAAGATGAAATTCCAGAAGTTGGAGAGTTAGATGAACTAGAAACCTTTGTCGGGTCAAAAAAAACAAAATTTGGTTATGGACAGCAGTAAATCATTTTCGGTCAGGAATTTTGGCTTGGGTCTTGGGAAACCATAGTGCAGAAACATTTCAACCACTTTGGGAAATTATTTACTGTTGGCAATGCTATTTTTATGTCACAGATGGATGGAAAGTTTACCCCAATTTTATTGAGCCAGGAGACCATATTGTAAGCAAAATCTATATGACTAGAGTTGAAGGAGAAAATACACGTTTACGTCATTACTTAGCACGACTGCGGCGAAAAACATTGTGCTATTCGCGCATCAGTGGATATGCTGAAATATTCACTTAGATTATTACTTCATTATTTAAAGTATTGGGAAATACCAGTATTAAATTGATTCATCCCGCATTTATGCAACGCCCAGGATTGATTATATTGCTACCCGACTGCCGTGACCGAGAGAACAGCACCGATACTGCAAGCCTCTTTCAACGTAATTCTCGGAATGGTTACATGGCAGGGTCAACGCGCCACGGATACTTGAGTATTGAAGATATAGCGCTGGGATTGCCCTTATTCGTTGTCCTTTTATCCGACCTTAACCTCTCACGAATGCCCCGAAACAAAAGAAGCTGCCCAATTGATGCACCACTCGCAGCAAACACAAGAAAAAGTTTACAATTCTTCAACTATTGCACATACCCCAGAAATCACCACTGGTGAATTAAAAGTGGTAGCTGAAAAGATGCATCATTCACCCCAGATGCAGAATAAAATTTACAATTCTTAAATCCCGTTCTGACTTTAACAAGCAGAATAATTGTTGACCTTGGACAGGTAAAGATTCCGGGGTCTAGACTCAGACTTTCGGAAACCCGAAATATCTATAAATTGGTGAGGGAGCCAGTTACGGGGTTTTACTCACCGTTTTTTTGTACTTTTTTTAACCTAAAAAAACTATTATTTTCCTCGGATTGGGGGAAAAATTGCAATCGTGCGAGTTTTATTCTGTGTATATAAACGGATATGATATTCTACTTATTATACTTGTATTTTGGTCAATTATTATACCAAACTCACATGTTGACTGCTTTTGAGCAACACTTACAGGAGAAAGTTTTATGACGAGTATCAAGACGTTATCAACAGTCATAGCGATTGCAGCGCTCGTGTTGGGAATAAAGGACAACGGACAAGCTGCTGCTATTACGATTGAATCTGCACCACTCGGAGCTACGGGACAGAGTGGCGGGTTTGGGATAAGGCGTGGTTCGGGTGATTTTTCCGTTATAGCGCCGTCATACTTGGGATGGAGGTTTCAAGTTGATAGCACATTTCAGGTTACAGATATTGGCGGGCATTTTGGAGGCAGTGCTGCTAATAACAAAATTTTTGGAACTATTATTTCGTTGAACAATCCTAGTTCGCTGCCACAGGGTCAACCGTTTTTACCTGAGGAGGTTTTAGCTTCAACAACCTTTAATCTGAGTTTCCCAAGCAACGATATTACCACTCCGCTCTCTGTTGAGCTTGCTCCCGGTAATTATGGGCTAGTCTTCGGCAGCGGTCTGTTTGGCGCAACCGGGATTGGCTTTATGCCAAATAATAATCCAGACCTTCCTTTCTCATCGTACTTTAGCTGGGGTCGTTTCAATCCCGGCGATCCAATAGCGTGGAATGAAGGTGGTTTTAGAAATACAAGATTTTTTATTAGAGGTGAATCAGTTAGCACCACTATTATTTTTGAACCTTCTTCTGTGTCAGGTGTATTGACGTTTGGGGCTATAGGTATAGGTCTACTCCTGAAACGTTTGACGTAAATCAGCCATTAGTACCTAAAGCACCTTTTATTCATGAAACTTTCGTTAGCAGCGCCTGAAGGGGGAAATCCTTTAAGCATCAGATCCAGCAGTTTTTGTCGCATACCTGGGGAAAAAGTAGCCGACATGCTGTTACCAACTACCATGCGACAGCTAGAACCATTGCCATACAAAGGTTACAATCAGGAATTCATGCGTTGATGAATTTTCCAGTTTAGGTAAAAAACTTCCAGGGTCAAACATCAGAATTTCGGAAACCCGAAAGCCTTGGAATCGGTGAGGGAGCCAGTTAGGGGTTTTCACTCACCGATTTTTTATGGTTTTTTATAACCTAAAAAAAGATTATTATTTCCTACTGTGTGTGAACCGGAACGCGATTATTGGCACTAGTTTTACTGGTTTAATATTGGAAGAATAGATTGAGGTGCTTGAATTGTGAAAACCGTTGTAGTAATCCTGGCTTTAATAACGACTCTAAGTTCTTGCGCTGCTTCGAGCGATGCTAAAAGGGATACTATGAAGACCGTTGAGCCAGGGTTATATCCAGGGTTATATTCAGGCATCATCCCCCAGGTCACATATACTATGAAGACCGTTGAACCAGGGTTATATTCAGGCATCATCCCCCAGACCACATATACATATACTGTGGAGACCGTTGAGCCAGGATTTTTTACAGGTGTCATCCTCCCTAAAACCAATGGTACTACTACTCAAACCATTAAACTAGGAGATTTTGGTATAAAAAATATTGGTAATCACCGCGTAAACACTAACGTAAGGTTAAAGGTTAGGCGGGGTACTGCTCGTCTTGAACTGCTAGATAGCAAAGGGCAACCTACAGCTTCAATCGCATCAATACCTGGAAAGCGAGCATTGGGTAAAGGCTATTTAGTCACTGATGCCTCTGGTGCCCTCAAACTTCGGATTACTGCAAGTGAGGCAGAAAATATTGAGTATAAAATTGAGGCAGAAAATATTCAGTATAACTTTACAATAGAGAATAAGTAACTGTAATATTTCTATCTGGATGTCTACTGAAACACCCTTGACCCTAGACAGGTAAAGATTCCGGGGTAATCGTAACGAAAGACTTTCGGAAACCCGAAAGCCTTTGAAACGGTAAGTACAGGCAGTTGCAGCGTTTTACTCCCCGATTTTCTTATATTTTTTTATTTAAATCATTTTTCTGATTTGAATTATATTTATTTTTATCGATTTTTAAATATAAATAGTTAGATGTAGCGAACTGCAAACATCGGGAGATGAAACTGCAAACAAGGCGATTTTGAAACCACATTAAGTGCAAATAAAGGGGGTCTCAAAACCACATTATCTGCAAATGAAACCACATTATCTGCAAACAAACCACATTATTTGCAAACAGACCACATTAACTGCAAATAGCCTAAAACCCTTACCAGTCGTCAATTTTTAATTTTTCGCGTCAAAACCGTCCAGAAAATACGAACCAATTTACCAAACACTTATGCCCGGTTAATGTGGTTTAATCTAGACAATATCCGTCCAATTAAATTATCAATAAGGTTTTTTTCGTTTCGGTCATACTAACTTATTTCTTAAACAGGCAGACACTCTTAAAACAAAAAAACTTTTACAGCGTGGTCCGGTCAAAAAATCTTTAATTTAGACACTTTTAGGATATTTATAACCAAAAAGCTCAAAATAGCTATGGCTATGGATTTCAGGCTATTTGCAGTAAATTAGTGCTTATTTGCAACGAATATGGTTTGTTTGCAGTTAATGTGGTTTGGTTGCAAATAATCTGGTTTCATTTGCATTTAATGTGGTTTTGAGACCCCCCTTATTTGCAGTTAATGTGGTTTCAAAATTGGCTTGTTTGCAGTTTGCTACATCTAACTATTTATATTTAAAAATCGATAAAAATAAATATAATTCAAACCATTAAACTAGGAGATTTTGGTATAAAAAATATTGGTAATCACCGCGTAAACACTAACGTAAGGTTAAAGG
>QQTW01002760.1_pt1 | contig 12846 bp, 13 predicted proteins | sample 1904831 | NCBI WGS metagenome assembly QQTW01 (sample SAMN09435610, study PRJNA476489) | Subsurface metagenome, whole genome shotgun sequencing project. | reverse complement strand
CCTTGGTCATGCGTTGCAGATATTAATTCTTTACTTTGACACTATGTATATAGACAATTACCTAGCTAGAATATTTGATTAATTGCAGCCCGAGATTTAAAAATTGCTTTGGCACATAGTTTTTACTCATTATGAAATAACTTAACATTTTTTAATAAGATTGAGAAAATTCTTTTAAAGCATAAAATAGCTCCATTGTTTGGATGCAAAAGTTATTGATTAATAAACTTGCTCTGGATCAGGGATCGCCCTTGTAAAAGGTAATAAAAATACGTACATACCTGTTTTGATATATGATACGTAAAAGATTTTATAATAAATTAAGATTTCATGGATTCTTTGAGTCAAAGGCAAGAAACCTTTGCTATAACAACACCACTTTACTATGTAAATGACTTGCCTCATGTAGGTAGCGCATACCCAACGATCGCTGCTGATATATTGGCACGATTTGAGCGAATGCGCGGAAAGTCCGTATTATTTGTTACTGGGACAGACGAACACGGGCAAAAAATTCAACGGGCTGCCGAGAGCAACCACAAGTCACCGCAAGTATACTCTGATGAAATTTCTAGGAGTTTTGTCTCTTTGTGGCAGCAGCTAAATATACAATATGACAGCTTTAGTCGGACAACGGCAACCAATCACGAAGCGATCGTTAAAGAGTTTTTTGCACGAGTGTGGCAAAAAGGCGATATTTATAAAAGCCAACAAAAAGGTTGGTACTGCGTTGCTTGCGAAGAATTTAAAGAAGAAAGAGAACTTTTAAGCGACTTTTTTTGCAGCATTCACACCAATAAAAAAGCTGAGTGGCGAGATGAGGAAAATTACTTTTTTCGGTTGTCTAGCTACCAAAGTAAGTTAGAAAATTTTTATCAAGCCCACCCTCATTTTATTGAGCCTCAAAGCCGCCGCAATGAAGTTTTAAACTTTGTCGCCCAAGGATTGCAAGACTTTTCAATTTCGCGGGTAAATCTAGATTGGGGCTTTCCTGTACCTATCGATTCTAGTCATACTCTTTATGTTTGGTTTGATGCACTGCTAGGATACATTACAGCTTTATTAGAGCCTGGCGCGGAACCAACTTTAGAAAATGCTTTAGCTAAATGGTGGCCTATAAACTTACATTTAATTGGCAAGGATATATTGCGCTTTCATGCTATTTACTGGCCAGCAATGCTGATGTCCGCAGAATTGGATCTACCTAAATCAGTTTTTGGGCATGGATTTTTGACCAAAGATAACCAAAAAATGGGCAAAAGTCTAGGAAATACGCTAGATCCCGTTGCTTTAGTAGCAGAGTATGGCGCAGATGCTGTCCGATACTATTTTATTAAAGCAATTGAATTTGGTAAAGATGGCGACTTTAGTAAAACTCGGTTTGTTGATATTCTAAATGCAGATTTAGCTGACAACTTGGGAAATTTACTAAATCGAACTTCAAAAATGGCGCTAAAGTATAGCTATACTAATGTGCCAAATCTTACGATTGACACTATAGCTGACGATAACCCTTTGAAAATTGCTGGTATGACTTTGGGAGTAGAAGTCGCCGCAGCCTACGAAAATCTGGCTTTTAGCCAAGCTTGCGAACTAATACTAAACTTAGCTCGAATTGGCAATAAATATATAGATGACCAAAAACCTTGGACTTTGTATAAAGAAGGTAAAAGTCAGGAATTAGAACAGGTGTTATACGCAGTTTTAGAATCAGTAAGATTAGCTGCCTACTTGCTATCACCAATTATTCCCAATATTGCTAATGATATTTATCAGCAATTAGGCTTTGTCACAAATTTTAACGATAAAAATGACGTTTTTGCTACGGCACCATTTTCTATTCATGCTAAGTGGGGATTAATAAGTTGCAAGCAGCAATTGGGCGCTCCTCATCCGGTATTTCAAAGCTTGGAAATACATTAAGCAATTTAGTATCCAGCGTACTTTTAGATTTAAAGTCTGTGATGGTACTTTATAAGTATTTAAAAGGCTTACTATAAAGTAATAATCTAATAGAAATAACAAACTTTTTTTCATAAAAAATAAGGCATAAAAATGTTAAATAATTTTGATAAAAGTCCAATTTTTACACCAGAACAAGTTTTAGAAAATCGGGGACGGGTAGCCATTTTTATTGATGGCTCAAATTTGTTTTACGCTGCCTTGCAATTAGGGATAGAAATCGACTACACAAAACTACTGTGTAGGCTAACGGGCGGTTCGAGATTACTACGAGCGTTTTTTTATACTGGTGTAGATAGAACTAACGAAAAACAACAAGGATTTTTGTTGTGGATGCGTCGCAATGGTTACAGAGTAATTGCTAAAGATTTGGTACAGCTACCAGATGGTTCAAAAAAAGCTAACTTAGATGTCGAAATTGCGGTCGATATGATGGCGCTGGTAGATTCTTACGATACAGCCGTATTGGTGAGCGGTGATGGAGATTTGGCTTATGCAGTCAACGCTGTAAGTTATCATGGCGTAAGGGTTGAAGTAGTTAGTTTAAGAGCTATGACAAGCGATAGTTTAATTAATGTGAGCGATCGCTACATTGACTTAGAACAGATCAGAGAAGACATCCAAAAGACATCGCGTTCTACTTACACTTATCGCCCTTTGACTAGCGTAGGATTGATGGAACAGCCTGAAGATGGAACTTTAGACATGATCAACTCATCGGACGACTGAAGGCAAATAGCGCTAAAGAAAGCCAAGATGGAAATATGAATTTTAATTATTATCCATCTTCTAAATGGCTTCTAGCTGCGCCCTTAATTAGCGTAGGTTTGCTCTTTGGCTGCAATGGGCAATCGACAAAAGAAGCACCAATAAATACGTCTCCAACTCCCGCAACCCAAAACGAACTGACGTTTAATGATGTCACCTTAGAACAAGCAGACGAACAAGGACAGCCAGTTTGGAAAGTTCAGGGAAAACAAGCAAGTTATAGTAGGGGAAAAAAACTTGCTCAAGTTCAAAAACCATCGGGGGAACTGTTTATTGATGGCAAAGTAGTATACAAAATTAGTGCGCAACTTGCCCAAATAGAGCAGAACGGCAAACAGTTGTTTTTAACTGGTCAAATTGTAGCTACAGATACAGTTAATGGCGTAGTTCTGTATGGTAACGAATTAGAATGGCGACCAAAGGAAGATTTGCTCATTGTCCGCAAGCAAGTTAGGGGAAATTATCAGCAAATTCAAGCTGTAGCAGAAGAAGCAAGAGTAAATAGCCGTTCGGCGCGAGTAGATTTGCAAGGTAAAGTAATTGCTATTGCTACTGATCCCGCCTTGCAAATGCGGACTACACATTTAATTTGGGAAGTGAAGAAAAAAACCTTAATAGGCGATCGCCCGATTGAAATTGACCGCTACAAAGGTAAAGTAAAGAGCGATCGCGCTACCGCAAATGGCGCAAATGTCAACCTAAAAACTAAGGTAATCACACTCCAGCCCAAAGCGCAAATAGTAGCGACAGAACCACCTGTACAAATAAATGGCAATTCTTTAAATTGGGACTTAAACGCCGAAGTAGTCACCGCCAATCAACCGATAAAAATAGTTCATCGCCAGCAGCAAGTAACGACAACGGCGGATCGAGGCAGAATGAATTTAGGAAATGAAATTGTAAATTTAACGGGCAATGTGTCCGCTATAGGACAGCGCCAACAATCGCTTAATGCTCAAAAATTGACTTGGTATTTGCCCACGCAGTTAGTAGAAGCTGAGGGAAGCGTTGTTTATCGTCAAGTAGAACCTCCGGTTAGTTTTACTGGGCAAAAAGCTGTAGGCAAATTGCAAGAGCAAAATATTACGGTTAGTGGCGGTAGAGTAGTGACTAAATTTATTCCTTAAAAGTGTGATCCCCCCTCAAAAAAGGGGAAAATATAGGTTAGTTCTGGTTTTGAAAAGACTTTTAACCTTTGTACATAATTTCATTGCGCCTTGCTGCACCCAAGGGTTGATTGTTTTGAAGGCGAGGAGTAAGCGCTGCTGGGAGCGTGTCCGCTACTTGCAACTGTTTTAAGAGATTTTGCAATAATCGATCTTGCTCGTCGCGGAAGCGTCCTATAGCTGAACCACGATTGATAATTGCAAACCAAACTAAACCGCGATCGCGCGTTGGCATTACTCCCGCTAAAGCACTGACATCGTTTAAAGTTCCCGTTTTAATTACTGTACCTAGAGGAATTTGCCGAGATAATAACGTCCCCCGGCGATCGCGTCCTGACACTGGAAATAAGTCTGCTATTGTAAGCTGGTAAGGGGACAACCGCTTTTGAATCGATATTAACATCGCGCACGCTGCCCTAGGAGAGATGCGATTTTGTACTCCCAATCCTGAACCATTCACTAGCTGAATTTCTGTTAAAGGTACGTTAGCGGCGGTTGCTGCTTTTTGTTGAACTACAGGCGCTCCACCTAGCAAATAAGCCAACATTTCCGCCATTTCGTTGTTGCTATAAACATTCATCTCTTTAAGAATTTGCGCTAGTGGCAAAGAATGATGACGTACTAGCAATATTTGCTTGGGATTAATTAGTTTAGCTAATTTAACTGTCCCGGAAATTGCAATTTGAGGGCGAGAAGTTCCGGGAGGTAAAGTTAAATACTGATTTTCAATAGTATTTGACCAAGTATCAGCATTAAAAGCTTGTTTTAACAATTCACCCGACTCTACAGGATTGAAGTTGTAATTCATGGCAAAAGTGCCTGTAATTATCAAGTTTCCCTGCACCCGATTAATGCCCACTGATTGAATAGCATTACCAAGTGCGATCGCTTCTTCCCAGACAAACAAAGGATCGCCATTACCTTGAACGATTAAATCTCCTTGTAATACCCCATTGGAGATCGTCCCTGTGGTGCTAATAGTCGTATCGAATTGATAATTTGCGCCCCAGGTGCTTAAAGCAGCTAAAGAAGTAGCAATTTTAGTTAAAGAAGCCGCAGGTAAAGGCACTGTACCTTGATGATTTGCCAATAAAACGGGCCCAGATTGTAGCCATACACCCTGTTCTGACGGTGATCCCAACGATTGAAGACTTTGCACGTACTGCTGTACGGTATTAGCGGCAACAGGAGAGTGATCGGGCGCTAACACCAAACTAGGACTACTTTGCAGAGCCAAAACTTCTAAGGGATCGACCTTAGCAACCTTTACCCCAGCCCTGTCTAACCATAAAGAAACTAATCCCGATCCAAATAATTCCAGCATTAAAATATTTGCCTATGTATATTTTTTTAGTTATAGGAGCAAGTCTTGCTAAATACTTTCTCACTGTCTCACCAAATCAGATTAAGATTGCTACTTAGGTGGAAAGCATCTGGTAAAATTTTGAAGGTTTCTACAAATTTAATCAATGGGAGCTACTCGCGCACGGATCGCAATTGATGCCATGGGTGGGGATCATGCCCCCGCCGAAATTATTACAGGGGCGCTGCGAGCAAGGGAAGAATTAGACGTAGAAATTCTGTTGGTGGGCGACCCCCAGCAAATTAAGTCTCACTTGCCTCAGCAAACCAATTTTGGGCAGTTAGAAATTGTTGCTTCTGAAGCAACAATCGAGATGCATGAGGAGCCTTTAAGCGGAATCAAACGCAAACCCAAGGCTTCAATCAACGTCGCAATGGATTTAGTCAAGCAGCAACGAGCCGACGCGGTAGTTTCTGCCGGACATTCTGGGGCAGCAATGGCAGCCGGATTGCTGCGCTTAGGACGATTGAAAGGTATTGACCGCCCAGCAATTGGCGCGGTGCTACCTACAATTGCCAGTAAGCCAGTAATAATTTTGGATGTAGGGGCAAATGTAGACTGTCGCCCGAAATTTTTAGAGCAGTTTGCACTCATGGGTTCGATTTACAGTCAGTATGTACTGGGTGTTGACGAGCCTAAAGTTGGGCTGTTAAATATTGGGGAAGAATCTTGTAAGGGTAATGAATTGGCAATTCGTACTTACGAATTGCTAGAAAAAAATCCGCGAGTTTCTTTTATTGGCAATGCTGAAGGGCGCGACGTACTATCGGGACGTTTTGATGTCATTGTCTGCGACGGATTTACAGGCAATGTGTTGCTAAAGTTTGCCGAGGCTGTAGGGGAAGTGATGCTGCAAATTTTGCGCGAAGAATTACCCCAAGGATTGCACGGGCAAATTGGCACAGCAATTTTAAAACCCAATTTAAAACGGATCAAACAGCGCGTAGATCATGCCGAACATGGAGGCGGGCTATTGCTTGGCGTTGCGGGAGTTTGTATTATTAGTCACGGTAGTTCTCAAGCACCGTCGGTTTTTAATGCTATTCGACTAGCAAAAGAAGCGATCGATCATCAAGTTTTGGAGCATATTTCGTCCCAAAATGGTAGCAAAAAGCAAACGTCTGTTAGCAGTAGTGAAGCGAATAGTGATGAGTAAGGCGTAAAACGAATTTATCCTCTTGTATACAGTTCGCTCACCATTGGAGAATAATTTTGCAAAATTTAGGCGTAGCAATTACGGGGAGTGGCTCGGCGCTGCCAGCAAACTGCTTAGATAATGATACTTTAAGCAAGTTAGTTGATACCTCGGATGAGTGGATAGCCTCGCGCACGGGAATTAGACAAAGGAGACTAGCTACTTCTGCCCAATCGGTTAGCGAAATTGCGGCTATGGCGGCAAAAGGAGCGATCGCTATGGCAGGAATTAGCCCCCTAGACATAGACTTAATTATCTTGGCAACGTCTACGGCGGATGATTTATTTGGTAGTGCGTGTCAAATTCAAACTCAAATTGGTGCAACCAATGCGGTAGCTTTTGACTTAACGGCGGCTTGCTCTGGCTTTGTATTTGGGCTAGTTACGGCGGCGCAGTTTATTAGGACGGGGGTTTATCAAAACGTCGTTTTAATTGGTGGCGATATTTTGTCACGGTGGGTCGATTGGAGCGATCGCAGCACTTGCATTTTATTTGGCGACGGTGCGGGGGCGGTAGTTATGCAAGCAAGGGAAAGCGATTCTTTGCTAGGATTTGAAATTAAAAGTAACGGTACGCAAAATAACTGTTTGAATTTGTCCTATAGCCCCGAATCTCAATCTTTAACCCCTGCTCTTGAGGTCGGCAAGGGCAACTTTAAGCCAATTACAATGAATGGTCAAGAAGTCTATCGCTTCGCCGTCCAGCGCGTTCCCGAAGTCATTGATAAGGCTTTATTTCAAGCTAACATGACCACAGAGCAAGTAGATTGGTTGATATTGCATCAAGCAAATCAACGCATTCTCGATGCTGTAGCTCAAAGGCTGAATATTCCTAGCCATAAAGTAATTAGCAATCTTGCCAACTATGGCAACACCTCCGCCGCTTCGATTCCCATTGCTTTAGATGAAGCGGTACGTAATGGGCAAATTAAAACTGGGCATACTATTGCTGTCTCCGGTTTTGGTGCTGGTTTAGCCTGGGGTGCAGCAATTTTTAAATGGGGTTGATTTAAGCATCGATACTATAAATTTATAATTTTTTCAATGACTAAAACGGCATGGGTATTTTCGGGGCAAGGTTCGCAAGCAGTGGGTATGGGCAGCGATTTATTAACATTTTCTAGTGCTGCATCAGAAAAATTTGCCCAAGCAGAGGAGATTTTGGGCTGGTCTGTACCAGAAATTTGTCAGCACCCAGAAGACAAAGTATCGCGTACGTTGTATACCCAGCCTAGTTTGTATGTAATCGAAAGCATTTTAGCGGACGCTTTAAAATTGCGCGGCTTGACTCCAGCTTTAGTTGCGGGTCATAGTTTAGGGGAATATACCGCCCTTTACGTCGCGGGGGTTTTTGATTGGGCGACAGGATTACGTTTAGTTAAAGCTAGAGCCGAACTTATGGATAACGCGGCGGGGGGGAAAATGGTGGCATTAATTGGTTTTGACCGCCAACAGTTGCACGAGAAAATCGCCCAAACTCCTAATGTAGTTTTAGCCAATGACAATAGTTCGGCTCAAGTTGTAATTTCTGGTACTCCTGAAGCAGTGGCAGCTTTATTGCCTCAAATAAAAGTCAAACGTGCAATCCCCTTAAATGTATCAGGAGCATTTCACTCGCCATTAATGGCAGAAGCAGCTAGTCAATTTCAAGAGATTTTAGCACCCGTACAATTTAATACTGCTATTATCCCAGTAATGTCTAATGTAGACCCCATCCCCTCTACAGAAGCGGAGATTTTAAAAGCACGTTTAATTAAACAAATGACGGGTTCTGTACGCTGGCGAGAAATTTCTGAGCAATTACTCACGCAAGGGATAGAAAAAGTGGTAGAAATTGGACACGGTAATGTGTTAACTGGTCTTATCAAACGTACCTGCCCGACTTTAAAATTAGAAAATATTAGTAGTGCCGAAATGGTACTCAACGCCAAGTAATAGTGTCTCCAAATGGGCAGAAGCCGCGAACCATCAATTAGTCTGTTACTTTACCATTTATTTAAGTGGTCAATTGTTAGCCCTACATTGCATCTGTATTTACGCGGGCGCGTCTATGGCTCAGAAAATGTACCTAAGCGCGGCTCTTTGGTAGTTGTCAGCAATCATGCCAGCTACTTTGACCCGCCGTTGCTTTCTTGTGCTGTCGGTCGCCCAGTGGCTTACATGGCGAAAGAAGAACTATTTGATATTCCCATTTTGGGCAAAGCTATAAAATTGTACGGTGCTTATCCTGTCAGTCGAGGCGCAAGCGATCGCAGTGCTATTCGTTCGGCGCTACAATCACTAGAAAATGGCTGGGCTACAGGGGTTTTTTTAGAAGGTACTCGTACCCCTGATGGCAAAATTAACGAGCCTAAACTTGGTGCGGCTTTAATTGCCGCCAAAGCCCAAGCGCCCATACTACCAGTTAGTTTGTGGGGAACTCAAGGAGTTTTGATTGCGGGTTCGGCAATTCCTCGCTCGGTTCCCATTACTGTCAGAATTGGTCAACTAATTGCTCCACCCACCTCTACAAGTCGCCAACAATTGCAAGCTACTACCATTGAATGCGCGATCGCAATTAAAGCACTTCACGATCTAGGACGCTAGTTATATTAACTTAAAAGATATACCGAAGGAGAGTAGACTTTTTACTTATTTATTTGTACCCTTGACTCTGAGCTAAATAGGCTACAAAGCTAGAGCGTAAAAGGTTTTAGATTAAGTGCAAACATGAATGAATTGTCTAATAAAGATTTTTGGGACAAATTAAATAATTTATTTTTAGTTCGTTTTTTATTATTATTCCTTTCTGGTTGGGCTTTAGTAACTCTTTTAGGTTACTTTGAAACGGTAATTGTTATTTTTACATCGGCGGCAATTTTAGCTTTTTTACTCAGCTATCCTGTGCGCTGGTTACGGCGTTTTCTACCCCACGGTTTAGCCGTTAGTGTAGTTTTTATGTCTAGCCTTTTGTTGCTCTGTGGTCTTACCGTTACTGTAGGTTTAGCTATTTTATATCAAGGACAGCAATTAGTTGATAGTGTAACTGCCTTTTTAAATTCTTTAGCTCCTTTAGCTGGACAATTAGAAGGTTTTTTGCGCGATCGCAACTTGCAAGTAAATTTAACTGGGATTGAAGAACAATTGCGTAATCAAGCTTTAGGATTAATTGGCTCTAGCTTGGCTACTTTACAAGTATTTTTTGCTAATTTAGTAACTTTACTCTTAATTGCTGTAGTTGCTTTATTTATGTTGCTAGATGGTGAAAGATTGTGGAACTTGGCTTTAAAAGCTATACCTATACAATTGCGTAATCGTTTTACAACCGTTGTTAAGCGTAAGTTCTTAGGTTTTTTTAAAGGACAACTGCTTTTAATGTTGTTTTTATCTACTTCTAGTTTTTTAATATTCTTAGTGTTAAGAGTTCCGTTTCCTTTGGTATTAGCTTTAATAGTTGCTGTGTTTGATGCAATTCCCGGAATTGGGGCAACTTTGGGAGTTAGTATAATTACTTTAATTGTTTTATCTCAGAATGTGTTTTTAGCAGCAAAAGTTTTGATTGCTTGCATCGTCTTGCAACAAATTCAAGATAATATAATTTCTCCTAGAGTTATGCAAGGATCGTTAAATCTTAACCCAGTAGTTGTATTTTTTGCCTTGCTAGTAGGAGCAAAAATCGCCGGATTGCTAGGAGTATTTATTTCTATTCCGATTGCGGGAGTTTTGGTAACTTTGTTTGAAATCGATGAAATGAAAGCAGAAGCCTAGCTGGGTAAATAATTTAATATAAACACAAGTGGAGTAAGTTTATTGATACTATGGCAGACCTGAAAGCAGAATTAGCAAAACACCTAGACCAAGCAGAGTGGGAGTGGCTAATTCCTCACGTCAAGCGAGACAGTGTACTGATAATAGCAAAAGAATTAAATTTGGTGGATGTGGGAATTGCGATCGCCAGCGACAACTTGCTATCTGTACAACACTGGATTAGCGAACAACTAATTCAAAAACCCTCCGAAACCCAGTTAAGCGATTGGAATAGCGATCCTCAAAAACGCTTTAATACTCTCATCGTCCAACCTTACGTGCTAATTCAAGAACTTTAACCGCTATTTTGAGCCTTTAGCTAAGGTCGCTCCGGTGCGACCCGTAATTACCCATAACACCGCCCTAACGCCGTCCCGCAGCGCTTTAGAGCGTGTTTCTGGTACTTTTTTTGTGGGGACAACTACCGGTTGCAAATCTATACCCCGGCTACCTAAAACAATTTCACCCACAAGACGGGCGCGGCGCATATGGTAGTCGGAAGTAACTAAATAAACTCTGTTAATCCCTAAGAATTGAAAATCATCTACTAAGGTTGTGAAATTAGTTACCGTATCTTTAGCTTCATAATCTAAATGCAGGCGTTGGGGACTAATTCCAGCGTTAGCAAATACTCGTCTCACATAGTTTTTATTAGTGCTACCAGATGACACCCAAATAGGCAAATCTGGGTACTGAAGCGCTAGTTTAGCTGCAAGCCTTTCTCGCTCTAACTTAGAAGATGAACCCCCCAAAACTAAAACAGCTTGAGGAGTTTCTAAGCTTCTAACGTGCTTATAGCCCATCCATAGCAAAATTGGTAGAGCAAGCGTGAATAATAACCTTACAAACTTGCTCTTAAAGTGTCTTTTTTTTACTAACTTGTAATTGTGCCTGCTTTTTAACATAACCTCGCGCTATAGCACGATGATCTAGACTAGCAGGCAATGGACGGGACTGGCGCGTCTCGAACGCGCGACCTAGCGCTTAGGAGGCGCTCGCTCTATCCAACTGAGCTACAGCCCCAATTGTCAAGCATTTATGATTTTAGCATCATAAAGCTGACAAGCTAAGTTTTAACTAGATAACCACGAGCCGTCCCAACCACCGCCACCCGTTTCTAATCCACATAGAGAGCTTTGCGCTTCCACAATTAAGCTTGATTTTGCTTTATTTCGCGTTGTCAATTTTAGATTTAATTGTCCGCGCATTGTGTCTTTACACACAAACATCAACCCATTTTCTGTAGGCGCGCGTAAAGGAGTACCAGGCAAATCGGTTGTCCCAACTAAAGTAATTTCATACTCCGCATTAGTTGCTTGCATTTCCCATTTACCCCAAGGCTGAATATTCCAGGTAACTTTGGCATTCCAAGGGACAAACTCGTAAAACTTACCTTGATAATGCACCCCAATCATGGCTACCGATTCCATCCACCACAACACGCCGCGCCTACCTCCGCCAGCCGTTAAAGCTAAATCTGTTTCGGCATCAAAACTATTGCAATTGAGCCAAAACCACTTTTGCGGAAAAGCACCACCCCAATTTTTTTCGCTATAAGCTGGCGCATTAGTAAATTCGTAACGTTTTCCATTCCACTCAATCCAACCCGTTGCCAAGCCGTGAGCCATCAAAATTTGCCATCCTGGCTCAAAAATTGGCAAAAATGAGATTAAACCTGCTGTTGATTGCTGCGGGGCGATCGCATCTCCCCAGCCATATATAGGCTCAATTTTATACTGCCAACGACAAGTATTATTACTGCCTGGATCTTTGATTGTGCCTTGATTCCAGGTAGCTGAAGCTTGATAACCTTCTTGAATATGATGGTCAAATTCTGCGCTTAATAACCATATTGGTTGGGTAGATAAATTAGTTTTGCCCCAGTGACCTAATTCTAGGCGACTTCTCTTAGCAAAAAAACGCCCAACATCGGGAAAAGTTCGCCATATATACTGATCATCAATTCCTAAAACCTGTGCTGCGCCCCCACTGTGAGGTTTCCCGCCTTTGGGATCTTCTATAGAGTACATGAAAGCAAAAGTTTGCTTAATTTCTGGCAAAGTAACGCGATAATACCAACCTTCAAAAAAGCGGCGAGGGCTTCCATCCCATTGATAACCACTATGAGGAGTTTGTTGAGGCAATTTGTTGGGAATACTAAACATGGAAACTTAATTAGCTGCTCTTTTAGTATGAGCGAAGTCTTTGCGTCTTATCTTCTCCAGAGTTAGCAGCAACATTTATTCCACCTCTAATTGTTATGGCCCATCTATCAAAACCGAAAATGCAAGACTTGATATCTGTACGTACACTCAAGGGGTATTCCTCTAAAGTAACATCTGTAGCTTTTAGTCCTAATGGACAAATTTTAGCCAGTGGAAGTAAAGACAAAACTATTAAATTGTGGCATTTGTCCACAACACAAGGATTTTGTACATTAAAGGGACATGAAGAAAAAGTTTGTTGCGTTGCTTTTAGCCTTAATGGACAGACTTTAGCTAGTGGAAGTGCGGATAAAACAATTAAGCTTTGGTCTGTATATACGGGGAGCATCTCATTTAGGTAGTGAGTAAAGATCCAGGCAGTAATAATACTTGTCGTTGGCAG
>QQTW01002759.1_pt1 | contig 12852 bp, 16 predicted proteins | sample 1904831 | NCBI WGS metagenome assembly QQTW01 (sample SAMN09435610, study PRJNA476489) | Subsurface metagenome, whole genome shotgun sequencing project. | reverse complement strand
GTCGCACTTTAATTTAAACACAATGAGCAATCTCGAGGCCAAGATAGTGGTTCTGGGCTCTCAAGGTGAACTAGGATGCGCAAAATGACTCGTATCAAGCACTAACCCACCCTTTCAATAGCTGTCGGCAAAACCTCGCTTGTCGTCCGCTACGTCAAGAATGTCTACATCCCTTCCTCCACCCACTCCACCGTCGGCGCCTCCTTTCTGACGAAGCGTGTCGTAGACGACGAGACGGGCACCATCGTCCGGTTACAGATCTGGGACACGGCGGGCCAAGAGCGATTTCGATCCATGTCGCGCCTGTATTATCGCGGGGCGAATGCCGGGGTGCTCTGCTACGACGTGACGGATGCGCAGAGCTTCGAGGATATGACGCAGTGGCTTGTCGAGCTAAAACAGAACTTGGGCGACGATGCGGTCCTGCACGTGGTCGGAACCAAGGCGGATCTCGTCCAGCAGGATCCGAGTCGCAGGGAGGTGTCTTTGGAGACGGTGCTGGCGTTCGTCGAGGCGCATGTGAGCCCCGGTGTGTCTTCCCCGCCTCAGACCAGCAGTGGGTTGCAGATGTCGTCGGCGGGCAAGAGAAGTAGTGGATTCTGGGGCCACGATGCAGCGGGCGGGATGTGTCATGAGATCTCCGCCAAGGATGGCGAAGGGGTGGAAGAAGTCTTTCGAGTCATCACAAGGAAACTGGTCGATCAACAACAGAAAAAGGAGAAGGAGGCGTTGGCGGCAGCAAAGGATCCATTGCAGTCGAGCCGGAAAGGTGCGGATCGAAGCGCGACTTTCAACAATGGCGGGAGTTTTCGTGTGGGTCGAGACCGGAGAAGTTGGATGGGGTTTCCTCCCAATTTTGGCGATGATTCAACGTGGGGAGGGGAGGAGAATGGCCAACCGGAGGCCGCTCAGCACAAGCGTGCAAGGTGCTGTTAGGGTAATATCTGCGGAAAGGGCAGCGTCGATTGTGTTTAAATTAAAGTGCGACCAACCGCTCACAGCTCGTTGTATAATTGAGAGATGATGGGGCGTTGTTCAATAGATGCTATCTTGATATTGAGCTGATTCTTTGTTCGGACTTGAACAGGGAACAACGAGGAATACAAAAGTATGCGCGCATCTTTGAATGTTTTCAGTGTGATGGTAGAGCTGGCATTCACCGTTGGCGGCTTATTGTTTTGATGACGGTGTTGGATATGGGATAGGCTGAATGGGATTGTTGATTTCCTATGGCGTTGCGTTATCGATAAGCTCAACGGTGGGATGATCACATGCTCCCCGCCAACGCTCAGACGCAAAACAAAGACAAGGTGATGGCTTTGATGACATATCCAAGATTTCAACAGGAAGACCAGCTGGCCCTGTCATGAATCATTACTTGGAACGGTTACCGGCGCGTCCTCAAAAATGCACTCCAAAGCTAAAAGGCTACACATGTACATGTAGTGTCACCCGCGGTTAGCGCGCAACCCGTGAGCCGAGGTACGGAGATCACGATGCAGCGCAGGCACAAGGTCAGGGGCGACGGCAGGCAGGACGCCGTGCGCCCTGCTAATCCTATTCTTGCACATCGTGGAGAGTCTGGTCAGGTACTGGTGCTGCTGAGATATTCTCTTTACTCGTCCAGTTGAGGACTCGGGCAAGGATGAACCGACAACCGCCATCTGAGTCTGCCAAGCTGAGCGGGGAGGAGATTCGCAAACACTGCTCCAAAGAATCATGTTGGGTCATCATTCATGGTCGAGCCTACGATGTGACGGAATTCCTTCCTGGTATGTTCTAGCCATGAAAGATGAGTATCTCGGGCGCTAAGTAGGTCTTATGAAGAGCATCCTGGAGGCTCTCAGATCATTCTCAAATACGCCGGCCGAGATGCCACCGAGGCCTACGAGCCCATTCATCCACCGGACACCCTGGAAAAGTACCTTGATCCGTCCAAACATCTGGGTGGAGTGGACATGAGCACAGTCTATAAAAAACAAGAAGAGCATGATCCAGACGAAGAAGCGCGGCAGGACCGGATCCGGCGCAAACCCATCCTGGAACAATGCTACAACTTGATGGACTTTGAAGCTGTGGCGAGGACGGTGATGAAGAAAACAGCGTGGGCGTATTATTCGAGTGGAGCGGACGATGAAATTGTCAGTGTCAATGGCGGTGATGAATAATCATGTCGCTGATGTGTCTGGTAGACCATGCGCGAAAATCATTCGGCATACCATCGGATATGGTTCCGGCCTCGAGTATTGGTCAATGTGGAAAAGATCGATATCAGCACTACGATGCTCGGCACTAAGGTGGCAATCCCATTTTACATCACGGCAACCGCCTTAGGGAAGCTGGGCCATCCAGAAGGTGAGGTGATCTTGACAAGAGCCGCGAGGAAACATGGCGTGATCCAGATGATTCCTACGCTTGCTAGCTGCTCCTTCGATGAGCTGGTGGATGCGCGAGAGGGGGACCAGGTCCAATGGCTACAGTTATATGTAAGCATCTCATCGTTGGGAAGACCTGGATTCCTCGTCCCGATGCGGTTGACCAAAGGAATGGGTAAGCTCAGCAGTGGCTGCCGACATTCAGCTCACTACCATCTTCGCCATGAGCGTGGAAGGAAATGGCTGAACTATGATGATAAATATAATGAGGATGGAGATGATGTTCGTCATGAAGATGATGAAAGTGACTGGCGGGATTCCACCAATTACTGCTGAGCTTACCCATTCCTTTGGTCACCTGCGCAGTCCCTCTCAGCAGACGTCTCTTGAGACTGACTACGTTCGTACCGACTCGCTCATTCGGCCTCAGGTCAACAAGAATCGTGACATCACGAAACGGATCGTGCAGCACGCCGAAGCACGTGGCTGCAAAGGACTCTTCATCACTGTCGATGCGCCTCAGCTCGGTCGACGCGAAAAAGACATGCGGAGCAAGTTCGCCGACGTGGGCTCGAACGTTCAGTCTTCCAGCGGACACGAAGTCGACCGATCTCAAGGCGCAGCTCGGGCTATCTCGTCGTTCATTGACCCGGCCCTGAGCTGGGACGATATTCCCTGGTTTCGCAGCATCACCAAGATGCCCATCGTGCTCAAGGGCGTTCAACGGGTAGAAGATGTCGTCAAGGCCGTCGAGGTGGGCGTTCATGGCGTCGTTCTCTCCAACCATGGCGGTCGACAATTGGACTTTGCCCGCTCCGCGATCGAGGTCCTCGCGGAAGTCATGCCCGTCCTCCGAGATCGCGGCTGGACGGATCGAATTGAGGTTTTTGTTGACGGTGGAATTCGTCGTGCGACCGACATCATCAAGGCGCTATGTCTCGGTGCGAAAGGGGTCGGCATCGGACGTCCGTTCTTGTATGCCATGTCGGCGTACGGCCTGCCCGGAGTGGATCGTGCCTGCCAGCTCCTCAAGGACGAGATGGAGATGAACATGCGCTTGATCGGTTGTTCCAGCGTCGACCAGCTGAATCCGTCTCTGGTCGACGCCCGGGCGCTCAACGTGCATATCGCCAATGTTCCGTCGGATACCCTGGGTCGGACCTTGTACGACCCTCTCGTCACTCCTCAAGCGCAAACCAGAGCCAAACTTTGATTAGACGGATTGCCAATTGCATTGGAAGGCCCGAGTTCTTGAGTCTTGCATCTAAACCTGATACCATGTTTGAAGGTTTTCAAACGATGCAGATTTTCTCTAATCGTTTACCTGAGCCGATATCTCTCCATTTCATCCTTGATGGTGTGGTATGGCCGTGACTCCTGAAACTTTATATCTCCACCACTTGCACCGGATTGGAAAGCTTCCCAGTACTTCGATATGACAACGACGCATTGACGAGGATACTCCCGGTGTTGGCGCCGCCCCAGACTCGACTCCAGAGAATCCCTTGCAACGAATAGCGCAACAGCGTCAAAAAGTCCCACCAGGCAAAGACGTCGAAGAAGTCCAGCAGGAGCCCAGCGTTTCGACGGGCCATGATGCTCTCGTACGCCATCTGCGTCTCGTCCCAGTGCGCGGTTTCCTGGCCATGGCCGGCATGAACATGGCCAAACACGTGCAACCTCGGCCGGACTCTCCAGACCTCCTTCAAGAGAAACTGGCATCCTAACGCGGCCGGTAGATCGAGGTGATATTTCGGCGGAGTATGCGTGACGAGGATATCGGTCTGCATGGGAACGGTGTTGGACCAGACGTCGCGTTCACGAGCATGCTGAAAGGCGAACTCGCTCCCTCCACATTGTGGAATTTCCGGAGCACCATACACATGCAATTGGCGATCTCGTTGATCGGGGAACGAAAGGGTGACAGCCGAACGCTCGAGATAGTGAATATTGCCCCAATCCAGCTGTTTTTCTCGATCTTCAGAGTTTCGCGAACGAGGATCAAAATAGCCATCATGATTTCCCGCAACAACTATCTTCTCTCGGTGCGGTTGAGCTTTAAGCCAGTCTATCTGAGCTTGGATCTCAGTGACCGTGCCATCATTGGCGAGATCCCCAGCATGGATGAGAAGATCGCCGTCGGGCAAATATTTCTTGTTATTGTGGGTATCGGAGATGCACACAACGAGGATTGGTAATTGATGTCGAGGTGGACGATATGCGGGACCGCATATAAAGAGGACGAGGGCGTAGATACGTCGCACAAGAAAGTTCAATGGCGAGGCAATGAGTTCTTTAAGTAGTGTCGGCGGCTCGAAGACTGAGCGAGCCATATCCGATGCCTCTTTTGCTGATTGTCTGATCAATATAAGTGTCGTATGAAGACAAATAGAAATAGCTGGTTGTTCGATTCAATGGACTCAATTTAGTGAGGCCACAGTGAACTTCAATGGACAGTCAGGTCACGGCATCTCCAACGAGACAAGGGTGAGGTCTCGTCAACCTAGCCTACGCTTAGAGCCGCGTGCCGCGCCAAGCGCGCTTGCGCTTGCGCTTAACTCGGCTGGCGGGGCGACAGTGACGTCAGCGGTAGCCGATTGCTGATTGGGCCACTCGGACAAACGAGGCTTCCTTGGCGGGGCTTCTGTCAATTCAATTCAAGAAACTGCCCTGAAGCTCAACCACGTTCACCTTCAAGTAATGACTTGACCAACGGTCTCAACTCGCATCTCAACACTGATTGGCATAAGTGTGCCACAAAACAATTTCATCATGGCTTCTGGTCATGCTCACGATGGCAATGCGTTGCACACGAACTTCGATGTCGACTATGTAATCAGCTACCGATTCACCGGCACAGGTATGATACGTCCAGCTCAACAATGATAAGCTGATGCTGATACTACACAGACGTGTCCAGGGCAGAAGCCAAGTTCGAGAAGCTTGTTCGTGCATTAGCCGATGTCGGACTCGCAACTGAGGCAAGAGCAGGAGACGACTGCTCGGTGTTGGTCTTTGTCAAGCCCGCTTCAGATCGTCATCTTGCCAATGCTGCTTATCGATCAAGGTACGCCTCTTTGTTTTACTAGATAACGCATACTAAAATATCAAACAGGGTGCAAGATTGGCTGCATGGTATCCGTCATGCCGCGCCCGAAAAGGAAACCCAAAACTCATTAGCGTCGGAGCCACTCGTGGAGGCGGAAAGACTTCGAATCATCTACTCGATGATCACCAACAGCCGTGAAGATGGTGGGGCAGGTATCACGCCGAAGCGTGGCGATTGGGAAGAAGTCGAATCTATCTTTCCCCTCCATGATCATGCATTCAACAAGAAATGGATGAAGAGCTGGAGTTCGTCTTACCTTCTCGAACTCAAGGATCAAGACGGGATTCGAAACAAGTTTGGGGAGAAAGTAAGCGTCATGGTGCTCTTATGCGGACCTGCAACTGATTTACTGTTCAGATCGCATTCTACTTCACCTTCATTCAGCAATATCTCATCTCCCTCGTCTTCCCGGCTGCTTTTGGATTCTCCGCTTGGGTGCTGTTGGGAAACTTCTCGACCGTCTACGCCATCGCTAGCTGTCTCTGGAGTGTCGTCTTCGTCGAGTACTGGAAGCAGCAGGAGATCGATCTACGTATGCGCTGGCAATGTGCCGGGGTATCTGCAATCCAGGCCAAACGGATGGAGTTCCAGCCCGAAAAAGAAGTCCGAGATCCAGTGACGGGCGAGTTGACCAAGGTGTTTCCGGTGCAGAAGCGTCTGTTGCGGCAGTTGCTTCAAGTGCCCTTTGCGCTGGTGGCCAGCATTGCCCTGGGTAGTTTGATTGCCGTCTGCTTCGCTATTGAGATTTTTATCTCAGAAGTCTATGGAGGGCCGTTCAAGTCCATCTTGGTGGGTGGTGTAGCGATTTCGATCAGGGTTCTGCTGATATGTATTGCAGGTCTACCTCCCCACTGGCCTGCTTACGACGCTCGTACCTACGTTGACGACGTTGTTGACAAAGTTTGCAACGCAGCTCAACGATTACGAGAACTACGAGACGCAAGACAGCTACGAGGCCGCAATGACGCAAAAGATCTTTGTTCTGAACTTCATCACATCATACCTGCCTATTCTGTTAACTGCATTCGTCTACATCCCGTTCGGCAGCATCATTGTGCCCTACCTCGACGTGCTCGGATTGACGGTTAAGCCCTTTGCGGAGAACGAGAAACAGATTCGAGCGCCAAAGCAGGGGTTCAAGATCAACGCCGCACGGCTCAAAAAGCAGGTCATCTATTTTACCGTGACCGCTCAGATTGTCAATCTGGCACTGGAAGTGATTGTGCCTTATGTGAAGCGCCAAGCGTTCAAGAAGAGCAAGGAGATGACCGGTGGACCGACTGCCAAAGCAAAGAAGAATGCCTCGCACCCGGTTGTCAACGATCTACCAGAGGAGGCTGACTTCTTAAACCGCGTCCGTAACGAAGCAGAGCTGGACGTGTATGATGTGACTACGGATCTTCGGGAGATGTGTGTGCAAGTGAGTAGCTCCACCGACTATACCGTTATTACACCGCTGACGGCCCCAGTTCGGCTACCTGGCCATGTTCTCCGTGGTCTGGCCATTGACGGCCATCTCGTTCTTCATCAATAACTGGGTCGAGATTCGATCCGATGCCATCAAGATCTGCGTCGGGATGCAGCGACCGATCCCCTTGCGAGCCGATAGCATCGGACCGTGGCTCGACAATTTAGGTTTTCTCTCATGGCTAGGCAGCCTCACCACGCCCGCGTTGGTGTACATGTTCCGCTCGGACGGTGCCGTACCCGACGGGACCCCCTCGAAAATTACTGGCTGGGCGCTACTCTTGACCATCTTGTTCTCCGAACACATCTATCTGCTTGTGCGCATGGCTGTACGCTCTGCTCTCGCCCAGGTCGACTCAGGTGCGGCCCAGAAACAACGACGCGAACGGTACCTGGTTCGGAAACGATATCTGGAGTCCACTTCTGGCCTGCCACTCCCACCGGAGCCGGCGCCGAGCGGAGACGATGAAAGGATCACCCGCCGTTCCCTGGAAGAGGAGGCTCGGCAGGAGAGTCTACATCTGCCTCGACCCGAGCAACGCTTCTGGGGACGACAGCGCTACTGGCACGAGACGGCCCGCTATGGCGCCGAGGTCATTCGAGAGAGTCTCGCTGCTGCTGGGAAGAAGACGCAATGAGGGGGGTAGTGTGCATACAACACGGAGATCGCACCAGCAGGATGAAGTGATATCAGGGGAAATGCAGACCGAGTTGAGTCCTCCCTTGCGTCCGAATTACGAGTATGGACTGTCATTGTAAGTTATTGGGCAAGATATGCCCCAGCCAACAGGGAGATCCGTCAACCAACGGCGCGTGTTTGAGCGAGTATCAATCGACTTTCCCTTTTCTTCCTACATCTTATACCAGACAGAGCAGGTTCCGTTTCTATCCTACGTTTTCGTTAACTCAGTCCATAACACGTAACGTGTCCACGTGTAACTCGGGCAAAACCGGGACTATTTTACCGTGCCTTTCTTTCTTTCCGCATTGATCAACATTTACACTCCGTATGTACCTTCGTACGTAACTTTCCAGTCACGAATCGTCCCGCATGACGCGTTCTCAGCTCGTTCAACGTCAAACTTAGCTTCCTCCCTTGTAAGGCTGACTCCCGTATTGTATCTCCGCCGAATTTACTCCGATCACGAACTGGATCGTCAACAGCGATACCGTAACTTCACCAGCCACCAGCACTTCAAATAGAGCTACAATTTCCCCTTCCTTCACGTCCAATTGACCCTTACCATACATATCAACACAAACTCATCAGTCCCTATCGAGTCAATTCTCACTTCAAACATTCCATCAACTCAATTGAAGCAACCCAGTATAAAAATCAACCCAACATCAAATAAATTAACTCAATTGAAGCAAACCATGTCATCAGCACTCATCACCACCCTCGTCTCCATCCGGGGCCTCATCGGGATCTCCGCACTTGCCGTCCCAGGACTCCTGGCACAGATATTTCTCCTACCGACATCGCCAGCCAATTATCTTATGTATCGACTCTTCGGGAGTCGCGACTTGAGTCTCGCGGGATTACTCTGGACCGCTAAAACCCCCGAGGAACGTCGTCGGGCGCTCATGATTGGCGCCATCACCGATGGAATCGATACCGTTAGCGCTGCTGTCTGTGCTCTGACGGGCACGACGGAATTGATACCCGCTGCGGTGGCGGGTGGAGGTGCGGCGGTGCTTTGTGCGATGGGGTTGTTGGGGATGAGATAGGTGACTGGGGGGGCCATGCCGTCTGAGCGGGCACCGCTTATGGGGAAGTAGGGGGGTTGCGAAAGGGGTAGGAAGTTGGTGGTGGTTGGTTGATGGAACTGGGATGTGTCCTGAGTTTTCATTGGGCTACGCATCTCATCTCAATTGTACAAAGGGGTTTACAAAACGGGCTGGGCGTTGGGACATAGTGCGGACACTGGGCGCGGGTTTTGATGCTGGGAATCTAGATACCCTCTCTACTCTAAATGCTTTTCTATATATGTGCCATCCTCGCTTGGCTCTTGTATGGCGGTTCATATCAACATTTGATATTCACCCACGCGGGTGACAAAATAAATGGAGCAGCCCAGCAGTAATGATCCTTCATCATCATCGTCGTGACAATGAAGGTGAAACAGATCTTCATCGTAACGGTGATGAAGTTGGGCTCATCGTCATTGTAGTGAAGGTTAAGGCAATCTTCATCGTGAGGACAATGATATGAACCTACTCCCTGACAGTTAGTATGAGATGACTAATCAGGTCATGTGATACTTACATCTTCGTTCTTATGACGATTGACATGGCGCCTTCAACCAGTTTTGATCGACATCAATAAAAAACTGAACATACAGTCCCGTGAAGCTATTGAGCTTCCATGCCAATCAAGCAATAGCTAGTCAAGAAAGGGTTCAATTCTTTGTTTATGATCGACATTATTGCCAATCATGTGATTGATGAAATGACTCGCATGAGGCTGAAGATCGATCGGATGACGCGCGCTCCCGTGATGGCGCGCTCAACTAAGATAAATCTTATAATTAGCCGAGCTCAGCTCGCGTTCTCAGTGGTCCTTTATAGTGGCACGCGCGGCTCCAATCCCTCATTCACTCATTCAACGCGTAAAGCACCTCCTTTCATGCGGTGTCACATCCCACTTCCTCGCATCATCATCATCATCTTCCTTCTCCACACCTCATGACCTGTGTTAACAAGCCATCATATGGGCGAAGACCCAACATCTCCTCCGGACACGCTTCAGCTAGTAATCACAAACCCATTTTCACCCGTTCCATTCATCAGAATACATGCCCCTGAACAAGATCCCTGGACTGCATACCGACCAGGATGGAGGCGATCAGGGATTCGTCTACAAGCCGTGCATCGGCGAACTGATCCGCACCGGCTACCATCCAATGAACATCGTGTTGTTGGTCGTCAAGATCGAAGTCGAGAGTTCCGGTCCAGCAGACCAAAGCATACAAGCATTCCGATTGTTCCTATCTGACAATGAATACATCATTCAAGGTGATCATATTCCCATATTAAATCCAAGTCCACATTGATAAATACTGATATAATTGCCAAAACAGCAATCATCAAAAAGGAGACGTATCGGTTTGTTACAACCGGAGAGACAACCGAGGGGAGCTACATCATGCTCGACAAGTATGAAGTCCAGATGTTGCCTCGACCGGATGGAACGGGCTCGGTTGCGTATGTAATTACATCCTTTACTGACCACTTCCCCCGGTTTTCAGTCGCACGCTGACATCACATCCCACAGCTGTCTGGCCATCGCCAATTTCCACACCGTGGGACATTGTCCGGATTATGCAACCATGCTGGAAAAAGCGCAAGAGAAGGCCCGTTCAGTCACTCCTAGGACCACAAAGGACAAAGGATATCGGAGCTCGCAGGATGGATCATCACCAACCAAGAAGCGGAAAGTGGCCAATAGTGCGATTCGTCGAGTATCTCCCGTGAAGCCTCCTAACAACTATCAACACCAGCCTGTGCAAGGAGAAGACCGAAACCTGGAGTATCGACAGACGGCTGTAAAACCACAGCGTGGAGAAAGCGACAAAGAGAATGCCGTATCGAAACCTATAAAGAAAACAGATAATCGATCCAGCGCATCATCCTTGGGACCGGTTTCACCCACAAAGGAGACCCCTCGATACAATATTCCCAAAACAGCAGGACCTGTAAAAGCACCACGGACACCTCCGAAGAACCTCCCCAAATCCAACAACGCTTCTAATTCCAAACCAGGCTTCACTGCCCCATCCTTTGCACCCTCCCCTCACAAACCCAAACATCCCCTTTTAGAACCACCCCCTCCTCAAACTCAACTCAAACCCATCCCCCGCCCTCTCGAGACCTCGAAGTCTTCCCTCAGCGACATTCCCACTCTCAGTCCTCGTCAAAACCGCCTCTGTGACGTCCTCGCCGTGATCGACTGGGTATCTCCACATGTACAGAGCTGCTTCCTCGGTCCGAAACGCGAGATCCGTCTCGTGGACGACACGACCGAGAAGAGGGTGTTATTATCGGTGTTTATCCATCCACATCATTTCATGCCTCAACTCGGGACTGTGGCGCTGTTCAGGAATTTGAGGAATCATAAATGGGAGGGATACAGTTTGAATGCCTACGAGAAGGATTGTATGGGGTGGAGGTGGTTCGTGGAGGATCCTGATATGGAGATGAAAGAGGGGAGAGTGGGAGTGGGGTTAGATGGGGGGAGGGTAGAGGAGTTGAGGAGCTGGTGGAAAGCGAGGGTTGAGATGGAGAGGGAAAAGGAGAGGGAAGAGAAGGGGGAAGAGAAGGAAGAGAAGGAAGAGAAGGAGGGTTCGACTGGCTTGAATGGGGAAGAAAAGAGTGGGAAAGAAGAGAAGAAGACTTCGCCGAGGGTTTGAAGGACTAGTGACGATGAAGGTGAGAGGGTCTGTTGACGAATGCACGAGCTATGACGGAATGACGGATGATAATAATGGGTATATGGATGAAGGAACAAGGTACGAAGCACGAGGAGGATAATTTACAGCTTGCATTGCATGGGTGGCTCGCTTTGATTGATCTTAGTTTGTTTTCTCTGCATGTGCATGTATGGTGGCTTGGCTAGCTTAGCTGAACGTGGCCTATCCTCTTCTCTCTTTTCTATTTCTCTTTTGCTCTTGTCGCTCTCGACGCCTACCTTCTTGCTGATTTGCTTTACTTTGCTTTGCTTCGCTTTTATGCATAACTTAGTTGGGTGGAATTGCATGTGGTGGAAAGGCATTTGCATAGCAACATCCAGCTTTAACTACGAATCGGAATTGCATGGACACAAGCAAAGGCATGGACGATAGTTGCATATACATAGCTCGTCGAACGGACGTAAGCTAGCTCTACCTCTACGCGGGTGACAAAATAAACAGGACAGCCCAGCAGTAACCGCTCTGTTTCTTCATCACCCTTACGACAAAGTCATCTTCATGAACCTAACGATGAAAAGCAGGTCGGTCCATCACATCCACTGCGAAGCATAGCTTCATCAGCCTGATGCCAAAGATGAACTAACCTCCACTACATTAATGGTGGTGATATAGCCTTGCCTTCATCAAAATCATACCGAAGATTACTCAACTTCATCACACTGATGATAGGGATTGGCGGTTCCGAACCTCTCCTTATTGGCGGTGACTGCTGAGGTGTTCCATTTACCTTGTCACCCCCGTGGCCTCGTCGGACACTTCGGCTGGATAGGCGAATCGTAGCAATAACGGCACTTGCTTCTCCGCTCAAGTATATCAGATGTGATCCAGTCACATGCGTTCAAATATGCAAGTTGTAGCTCAACGATCCCAGCAAATTCCCCCAGCGACGAGGTCAGCAGCATGGATCATTCCCGAATCCTCTACCCTCGCCATTTCGAAGCATAACCGGTGTTGAATACCGTAGCCACAATGCCACATGCATGCACTCGTCCAACCCACCACTCAAGCCTCTCAAAGTATTTCCACAATCTTCTCATCCTCATCTTCATCCTCTTCACCCCTCACCATCTCCCCACTCACCCCTTTCCCTCCCTCCTCTCCCCCTTCATCTTCCATTTCATCCCTCATAAGAACCTGCACCAATCTCTCACACCCCTCTCTAACGCCCTCATCTTCGACATGCAAATGACACATTTTAATCACCGGATAAACACCTGCTTGACGCATCACCTCTCGACTGGGCCGGGTGGTGCTGAGTAACAACAGCGTCTCTAGATGCGCGGTGATGATGGAGGGGTCGGGGTCGCGGGTTTTGGTGGCGGAGAGGAGTTGCAGGTCTGGGAGGAGATTATGGAAATACTTTGAGAGGCTTGAGTGGTGGGTTGGACGAGTGCATGCATGTGGCATTGTGGCTACGGTATTCAACACC
>QQTW01002758.1_pt1 | contig 12854 bp, 9 predicted proteins | sample 1904831 | NCBI WGS metagenome assembly QQTW01 (sample SAMN09435610, study PRJNA476489) | Subsurface metagenome, whole genome shotgun sequencing project. | reverse complement strand
GGATCCATAGGGTGAATCCGATCGGTGAAACTTAGAGACACCCGATCTCATCGATCATCCACTACTAAAGAAAGTAACATGTTTCTTCGCCTTCCACCTGAGATCCGCCACATGATCTACATTCATCTCCTCGTAGCACACATCCAACCTGTCCGGCCACAACCGAAGGGCCTATACCCGGACCTATACCCAGACATTAGCTCGTACATCAATACCGGTACCACCATAGCCATTTTGGGCGTTGATAAGCAGATCCATGACGAAGCAGTGCATATCTACTATCGGCACAATCAACTCACGTTCTATTGGCTGTCGGATCTACACGCCTTCCTTCGGATCCTTGGCACCACCCGCCGTCGCCATATCACACACGTTACAATCGAAGACTTGCATGGACCCAGGGGCCAGGCCCAATTTGTGTTCAAAACGTTGAGACAGTGCATACGGCTGAGGTATCTGAAGGTTACTTTGACTCAGGATTTGTGGAAGGTGAAGAGGTTTGCTGGGATGAAGGAGTTTAAGAAACTAAGAGGGCTGAGAGATGGACCATAGCTGGGTATTTGAGTTGAGTTCCGGAGGTTTTTGAGTTGTAGAATCTGGTGAGATGGTGCGAGCACGCAGCTTCTGGAAGCACTTAGACGCGGCCATCTGAGATTTCGCTGTGATAGGTGAATCATAGTCACAAAGCTATAGCTTGTTCCCACAGTTCATCAAAGACTTCTGGCGTTCTGACCTCAGCAACTCACGACGCGCTCTCCAACAAGTCGTAGCTCTGCCGGCAATGTATGGTGCCCGCCCTTGTCAATGACGAACAGTGAAGATGCAGAGCTTCCAGTCGGTCAACTTTCCACAGCCTCATGGTGGATCCATAGGGTGAATCCGATCGGTGAAACTTAGAGAACTCCCAAATTCCATCGTTAGTGGAATGTCGGATGGGAAGACCCCCAGGCCTGATCTAGGGCGGGTTAACCTAGATGCACCATGAGTTATCAAAGGTAATGCCATTGGTTAAGACCACCTACCCCAAAAGCAAAGAATCTGACCCTGGAACTGGTAATCACCACCGCCCGAATCAAAGGATCCCGGCACAGACGATTCTGCGCGAATCTCTGGGAGAAGCTCTCACTCACCACGCCTACTAAGAGCGACGACACGCGCTTGAAAGAAATACTAGATAGACTATTAATCATATCATAAGTGTGGTGTAAAACAACGAGAAGGAGAGATAGCATGGACGATAAACAAGGTCCGACAGTTATTCATTTTTTGAGATACAACGATTGAAGTGGTGAGATGACGCAAAGGTATAAGGTAATTGGGAGACCCCAAGCAAGCATGAACTGGCTTGTTGAGGCAAGCAGGCATGCAAGGTCCCTTGCCTCGTTCAAAAGAACATTGCTTGAAAACACCAGAGATGGGCAGTCGAGTTTGTAAACAGGAACACAAGTAAATGGAATCCTCCTGGTCTGTATGGAGAGTGCCTCAAATATGAGACAACTTCAGTCATATCTTCCAGCTTGTTCGTGTCAAGCATCTTGTCATTGTCATTGCAGATAATGGAGCCCTCCGGTGGGAGCGGGTCCCAGTGCACTGGGCCCAGGGGGATGTGATCTTCCTTATTACGATCAAGAGGAAGGCGCAATTTACCTGGTTGTCAATCCATAGAAGGATACCTTATGAGAACTCGTACGGAACCTGCGACCGCTCTCCTTCTTTCCCGATATACAACTTTTGCATCTCCGTTGTACTGGGGCCCTCCACAGATACTATTCTAACACTCAGAAAAAATGATCGCAATATATACTATATTTAGTGCCGTTCATCATTGCGGCTGGATAGTTCAGTGGCAGAATTCTTGCTTTGGGTTCAAACTTTCTCAGATGTAAGAGGTCCTGGGTTCAAATCCCAGTTCAGCCCTTATTTCAATATCTTTTTGCTTATCTTCACCCCTCATGTTAGGGTTTCTGTAGTTGATTCACTTTGATTTTACGGAGGTGTGCGTCTTTGAAACCGTTTGTGAGGGTTTGGGGGTTTGTGTGGGCTAGAAGAAGGTTTCACTCAAGGCTCGACTGACTGCATTTCTATGAATGGCTCGTGTTAAGGTATGCATTTTATAGTACTCGTTTGGAGAGGAGTCCTGCAATTGGGTAAAAGAGCATGTACCGATATATCTAGTGAGGTAAAATAACAAACTCAGGCTGCGCTCCACAGTCTTGTGCTGGGTCTTTCTAAAGTTCACTTACGCGAACAATGGCCCTTTAACCATGATCTCCTTCCGCAGACTTTCAGTTCAAGACGATCGCAAGGTCTCGTCCTCACATTTCTCAACCCGGACCCACAACCAATCATGTCCGTTCCCCTCAATACTCACGCCCTTGAAACTCTGTGCCTCTGCCTCTATCCTTTGTCTGGCGTTCCTACCCGTCTTCCACAGCCCAGTAAGCTCATATCTCAGATAACGCAATCTCGGATATCTTTTCAAGACGTCGTGAGCATGGATCACTAGTTCGCTCAACGGTGGTATCGTAACGACTTTATGGGTCGCCGCCTTCCCATGACCCTACTCTGACTATTGTCGGCCAACGTGATAGTGAGCTTTCTCATAGAGCGTGGCAAGGGGCTTTTGTGCTCCATGGGGTGGTGATAATTGTCTATACCGCAGACAAAAAACTGCCTTATTTTGGAAACGGTCTGGCGGAACGTGGGAAGCGCATCGCTGCGCAGTAAGCGCGATGTGAAGAGTAAAGGTGGGTGGGGCAAATGTTTCCGTGCTGGGTAGCTGCCGATAAATCCAAGTAGGTAATCCCCTTGGAAGACGAGGCGGTAGATCATCGTTCGGAGCTCTGGGGGTAGATCGAGTAAAGGAAAGGTAGTGGCCATTGTTCAGATAGATGAAGGCTTTGAGGATAGCAGTTTATGGAGCGAACTCAAACGATGTATAAAGCGCGGTCACAAGGAAGATATAGCACACGTATGGAAGGCTCTCGATGGTGCTGGGCTTGCAATCTGAAAGAATACTCTGCAAGACTCGGTTTAATGCATCAACGCACAGAAATTCAAAAAGAGCTGGCAAGGAACATCGTGAATTTGATCTGACCCTTTAAGTAATGACCCTCTGCATTGGTACATGCTATGGTTCAACCAAGCCCACGATTCGGTTTATGCTTTTCTTTGATGATGATCGAGCAGCTTCTGCGGCACCCAGATTTCAGGCGATACGCTCATCCGTTGATGATAGTACCGCCGTTAGGATGCAAGCTCTGTCCAGAGATGAAGCTGCTGTCTTGGCTGGCGAGGAAGACGAAGCACGTTGCCACTTCGCTTGGCTGACCGGGACGGCCCATGGGCGAAGTAAACGATTTCTGCGCGTCTTCGTCCATGGTCGAAGGAATAAGTGGTGTCCAGACTATCAACTCGTCAGTAAGTGCAGTCAACTAAAGCCAACGATGACATGGGTGGATATTACTTGGACCCGGGCAAACACAATTGACACGAATACCGTTCGCCACCTGTTGGTTTGACAGACCACGCGTGAAGGCGACAATCGCACCCTTGGTGGAAGTGTAATCCAGGAGGTCACCACGGCCTATGTAAGGGTTGATGGAGGCGTTGTTGATGATCGTATCGCCGCTCTTCATATGTGGAAGAGCGTATTTAGAGAGGTAGAAGAATGGATGAATGTTGGTATCGAAGGTCTTGATCCACTGCTCCCTGGACGTCATAGACCAAATTAGCAGTCTGATGGCACTAGATACCGTAAGGTGATGGCTTCTACGTACTCGGGCAGGTCGTGAATTGTCTTCTGCACCATCTGGTAGGCAGCGTTGTTGACCAAGATATTGATACCACCCATCTCTTGAACCGCAGTATCCACGAGCTTCTTACAGTTCTCGCGGGAAGTGATATCAGCGGGGAAAAGGTAACATTTTCCGCCCCGCTTCTCCACTTTCTCCTTCGTCTCTTTCGCGTCCGACTCTTCCTCAGGTAGATAGTTGATCATACAATCTGCTCCTTCCATGGCAAAAAGTACGGCAACAGCCCGCCCAATGCCAGAGTCTCCCCCGGTGATGATGGCTTTCTTTCCCTTTAATTTGCCGGCGGCCTTGTAGGTCTGATATCCGCTATCTTCGGTAGGAATTTGTGAGGAGGCTGGCTGCTGGCCCTGCAGCTCGGACTGGAGGCCCGGCTGCTCTTGATGGGATACTGGGATCTCATAACCTACGTGGAGAATGGTTAGATTCTCCGCTCCATAGCCAACAGCGTTACAGGTCCTACTTGTTCTTACCCGGCTGGAACTGAGAGTTACTCATTTTGGATGCAATCCGTGGGGATTTGAAGTATGTCCTTAGCTTCGTGGTATGTTTTTGCAAATTTGTTGTTGAGATTTAGGTAAGTCAAGGGGAGTTTTAATATCCGGTGCATTTTGTTCTGTTAAGTTACGTCAACAAACACAGTTAAACAGTTTCGTAGTTGTGATATCATTGCCCCACTAGAATTTCTTATCGATAACGCTAACATTGATGTAAGGTACCGTACCTTAGATCAACAGGAGCTTAAGTAAGCTCACACATAACTCAATATTATTTCAACATGTGACTAGACCTGCCCATGATCTCCCACAAAAGAGGAGGATCCAGAGGCGAGCAAAGGAGAATGACAAGATCGTCTACTGTGGTCGGACTAGATCCATGTAATAAGTAGCCTCGGCCGAGAAAGACGGCAACAGGTCTCTTGGGTTGAAGCGAAAAGGTAGGGCTAATGAGTTGCAAGCACTAAGGTATGTAGACTCTCACCTCGTACCTAAAGGTTTGGGCCAGTCATAAACCTCTGGTAAAAACACATGCAATCGAGTTCTGGAGTGCTCTCTCCCCTTCATCCGAACTCACCTCGTAATGTCCTTTACTGATTTCCTTAGAATTGACACAGGTAATACAGAAATAACATAACAAAACCCAAAAACATTTCTCTTACAGAATAGCACTCTATCCAATAGCCTTCACATTGCACTCCCACAACACTCAAGCAACTACCTTTCCCAACGCCACCTCCCCAAAACTACCCCTTCTTCTACCCACTCATAAGCCCATCCAACCAAACCACACCCAAGATCTACCAAAAATCAAAGCAGCAATTCACAAAAAAGCAGTCACCGTCTCCCTCTGCCCCCTAACACTCCTATTCCTCCCCTGCAGGAACCCCTCCCCATCCAAATCGGCACTCACATCTACGCTAATGGGCCTGCGACCCTGATTCTCATTCTTCACCAATCTCGCCCGTCCTTCGTCCTGGAACGCGTTGCTGAGAAATATCCCCGGAAACGCCTCGGTTCCTGCCACATACTGACTGAGTCGTGATAGAACACGCGAGTCACGTGATGCTCGCGGCGTCTCGGCGGCATACGAGCTACAATCCATGCGGTTGTCGCGCGACTGGTTTCGAGCTCGAGCGTGGCCGTTGCCGTGGCCGTTGTGGGCAAGTCCATTCGGATGGCCGTGTCTCCATTCTTCTTTGCCTTGTCCGTGCCCCTGCCCCTGCCCCTGCCCCTGCCCTTGCCCTTGCCCCTGCTCGTCGGCGTGATCGCCACCGCCGCCCAGAATGCCACCACCGACGAGACTAAGCGCCGAATTAAGCGCAGAGCCATACCGACTTGACCCCGTCGTGCTGGACTTGCCCTGACTCCCAGGCCTCGACGCATTACGCGCTGGACTCCGCGCCGCGAGACGATCGCGGAGCCTCCTCCTGGAGCGTGACGACTGCGTGCGTGGACGTACGGGTGGTTCCACGCTAGATGATTTGGAGTACGAGCGGTCGAATCTTGGCGCGGTCTGGCCTTGGCCTTGGCTGGATGAATTGCGCCGATAGATGGAGGCGACGGGGCTGGTTGAACCGAGTAAGGTGCGGTTATGTGCTCGATTGCGGTGCGAGAAAGTGCGAGATGATAAGCTGCCAGCGGAAAAGAGTGGGTTGCTGCTGTTTCGAAGACGGCTGCGTGTTTGGATGTAGCTTTGGCGAGCGGTGTAGACGGACGAAGCCCTGTCCTCGGAGGAAGGCGGAGGAGGGGAGGTCACGGTTCGGATGCTGGGGATGTTGATGTTGGCTATCTCTCGCAGCGGGCCGGTGGACTTGCCCCGCGGTGTGGGGAAACTGGTTAGGTCAACGGTGGAATTCTCGCCGTCTGAGTAGCGGCTTTCGCTGCTGTCGCTTGGTACTCGGGTGTTTCTCCAGGAGGTTCGGATGATGCCGTGGTCGGGAGGGCCGAGGTCGCCTTTGCCGTGGCCAAGGCCGCTCATTCTTTTCTTCATCGGTGAGCGCCAGGGCATGATGCTTGTGTCTGATAGGCGATTGGAGCGTCTTGAGTATCTTCTTGAGAGTAGAGCTTCGCTTAAGTCTGTTGATTGGTCGCGGCTCGGGCGTCTTCTCCTGGTATATTCAACTCTGCTTGGATGGGAAAGAATTGGATCGTCCGGCGCAATTATGAAGTCTGTTCTTATGCGAGATCTTGGGGCGTGATTTGCCGTATTACTGAAGAAATTGGGCCCCGGCTGTCTGGTGTTCTCCTTTAATATTGATTCGTCAATGCCACTTTCCTCATCGATACTTGGTTCTGAGAGCCCGAAATGAGTGTTCGGTTCGGGTATGATCCCGGTGTTGAGTCTAGGTGGCCTTGAGGGTGTGCGGATGGGTGTGCTTTCATTGATTATGACCTTGGCAGGAAGCGGTGCTGAGATGTTCTGCTTTTCGATGTGTTTGAATTGTCTTCCCGGTCTATTCCTCCGCCTCCTCTTCAGGTAGAAGAGGCACAACAAGACTGCTCCCAATATTAAGATGATAGGGATAAGTGCAGCAGCTGCCACTGCACCCTTACTCAACCTACGTCCACTAGAGATTGCAACAGGGGTGGACTGAGGTTCGGATGTCGCGGTAGACCTAGGTGACGACGACGGTGGGTTGATGGTGGATGCTATACGAGTCGGACTCTGAGTCACCATTTGCTCATCGTTTTCTTTCAATGATACCGCAAGCGTCTCGGAATCAGACATTGCGCCTCTATGGGCAGTAACGTTAAGCAACAGTTGTCCCGGTGCTGTATCAGTGGGAACAACTCCTTGTAACATCATTGTGTTCGACTTATAACTTAGCCATGGAGCATCCTTCAGATCAATATCAAGTCGAGCACTGCTATCAGATAACAGGGATTGATCGAAGGTGTACTTGAATGGTTTTCCGATCGTTGCCTCAAGAGTGTCAAGCTTTCCTGTGAAGAGATTCGATGCAACACGAAAGATGATATGTGTGGTTGCGCTGCCTCCGTACGCATCAGCGGCCGAGACCGACACATTCACCGTAGGTGTTCCTTGAGGAGGGGTACCGCTGAGAACGAGCGTGTTGCTGTCAAAGCTGAGCCAGCTGGGTACATCCGCCGTTGCTTGCTTCAGATCTTGATCTGTTATAGGCTTCCCATCGAGTTGAAGCTGGGATCTTAAATCAGCAAATGTGATATCTTGTCCTTCAGTAATGTCTACTGTCTGCTCATCCTTTGTAAACGACAGCTTGCGTATACCGACAACTATAGTGAAAGAGGTGCTAGATCCGGCGAACCCAGTCACGTCCGACGCTATAAGCAGGATGCCGAAGTACTCCGGGAGTGCTGAGGGCGATGTGAGTGGTGGTGTGGTCCCGGAAAACTTTAGGCTCCCTGAATCAAAATTGATCCATGACGGCAAAGGCGTGTTATCTTTAGACACCGCATATATAACAGTGTCACGCTCCGTATCTGAGAAAGTGTCGGGCTTGAAAGAGAAAGAGAATGAAGCCGACGGGGATAGCGCGAGCGTCGTCGAATCGACTATGGTGCCGAATGATGGTAGTTGCTCTGCTGCTGGTATTCTGAGACTGGGTCCGGGAGACGAGGAAACAACCAAAGTCGAGACCATATCTGTAGAGCCTGTACTATCGGTGGCTGTCAAAGTGATGACAATTGCTCCAACATCTGCCGGTGCTGGCGTCCCGAACAATTTCCGGCTTCCGCCATCTAGCTGAAGCCAACTTGGGCTGTTTCGTAAAGCATACTCCATCGATGGGATTGTCGAGGTGAATGTGAACGGCGAGAACACAAACTCAAAAGTTTTGGAGACCCGAGCGACCGGTGGCACCTGGGAGTTGATGGGAAAGGTAATACTCGGCGCTGCAAGAACACCAGTGGCGACCATCAACACCAACACCGCAGCATACATCTTGTTTCCAGTATGTCCACTATACAATGAAGCGCAGTAACGTTGGCCCCAGTATGAAAGAGCTGTTCGCACACGAAGTTCAACGAGAGTCTGTGCGAACGATACAGGCGCAAGAAGAACAACGTAAGAGGACGAACATCGAGATTGCCCTCCATACTGAAGCCCAACCTCCCGTTGGGGCCCTCCTAAGGGATGAACGCGACCATCATCGAGCCCCTTGGTAGCTTTCGTGTCGGGGACGCGTTGAATGAGCTCTGAGATACGCTCTTGAAGTAAGTCGTGAGGTTGTGCTGCAAGGGGGCACGCACGGGCCGGACAGCCATCTTTTCCAGCACATCGAAATGCAAAAATGACAGGCAGCAGAACTTTCATGTGCTCTGGAGATGGAGAATCATCTTAATTCCAGCGCGACCAGGTGCATAGTAATCCGTAACATGGTCGATCTGCTCGAACCTCAGGGAAGCATAGAGCGCTCTCGCGGACTCATTTGACTCAGCGACCCAAAGCTGGACGTCATCGCAGCCCTTGTTCGTCAGATCTGAAAGAAGCCAGGTCATCATCTGCCTTGCTATGCCCTGTCGCCGATAGGGCGGCAGAACGCAAATCTTGTGTAGCAGCGCAGTTCTCTTCGTCCGAGCATAGACCATATAACCGATAAGAGGATGCTCTTGCTTATGATCTCCATTTCCCTTGATGCTGCAAACAAGATGTGAATTGCGCTTCTTGAGTTCTGTATCAAAATCAAGACTGTCGGCCGTAGAGAATGACTTCTTTTCGGCGCGTTTGATATCGGCAAGTAGTTTATCTGCATGTGCCCTATTGACGTGTGCATTGTCGAAGATCTTCAATTCTGGGATACTTGAATCCACAACATTTGGGGAAATGCCCGCTTCTAGCCCCATGCCGACGTAGTGACCTATGCTCGTTGTGCTTGGATTGGGGATTGGAGGTGTTCACCACTTTTACATCCCGAGTCTAACCATACAAAAATGGAAACCCTGCACGACACACCAGAAAAGGACGACAATGCCCTAGAAATCAGCGAAGACCTAATCGAATCACCAATCCACAAGCCCGCATCAACAACCAGCATAACCTTCGATAATCTCCTCACCCGGCCCCTAGAACTCCAAGAAGACGTCTCGTCCGGATGCGGAGGGCAACTATGGCCCGCAGGCATGGTCCTAGCAAAATACATCCTCCGCCATCATGAAAGTGATCTGAAGGGCAAGACAATGTTTGTACGCTCCAGCCTTCACATCACACTACCCATCTCCGCGATCTGAAGCCAGTGCTAAATGACCACCCCGGCAGTCTTGAACTCGGCGCTGGCGGCGGCCTCGTCGGCCTCGCGGTAGCACTAGGCTGCACCATCGCCACACCTCTCTATATCACAGACCAGAAACCCATGCTCGACCTCATGCGCCAGAACATTTCTCTTAACAACCTACAAGACAGAGTCCACGCTGAAATCCTCGATTGGGGCGATCAGGTGTCTGCAACGCTTCCGGATGCACCAGATGTTATATTAGCGGCCGATTGCGTCTACTTCGAACCTGCGTTTCCGCTGCTGCAGGCTACTCTTCTTGACTTGATAGGGCCGGAGACGGTGTGTTACTTTTGTTTCAAGAAGAGGAGGAGGGCCGACATGCAGTTTCTGAAGAAGGTGAGGAAGGTTTTGGATGTCAGGGAGATTGGGGATGATGAGGATGGGAAGACGTATTCGAGGGAGAATATCTTTCTGTGAGATTTTCTTGGTTTCTTTCTTCGCTGTGGAGAGGGCATTCTGATATGTGCGAGATAGGTATGCTATTACGAAGAAGAAATGAGATGAGTGGCCTGTACCGTCGGCAGACAGTGGCGACGTGTGGAGATGAGTCTCTCTGTGCAGGATCCTCCAAGGTTCGCCCGCTACAGGGCCAAGGAAGTCCCAATGAAGCACTTGCTGCTATTTTTGACCTCGCGCATAAAAAGTGAGCGTTTGAAGGGCACCTGAGCGTTCAAGCTCACGAAGTACCCCCAAAGACCAACTACTGGACGCGAAGATAATCAATGTAGTAGAATTAGAGCAGATCGGTTGATCTCAAGCACAAGATAGATGCATCCAAATCTGAATGTCAAGTTCTATCTACCAATACCCATAGCTATGACCGCTGTGCTAGATTTCACACGTAGTGAAATCGCTCTAAGTATCTGAGTCTCCTTGGCGCAGATTTTGCGCCAGTGTTGTCATCGCCCATCTCACAATCATCGTCCTAGTCCTCGTCCTCGTCCTCCGAAGATTCCTCAACGTTCACCTCACGTTCCGGAAGATGATTCTACAATTGTTAGCATAGCCCAGCCCAGCCCAGCCCAGCCCAGCCCAGCTAAGGAATATCTTACCTGGAACAACATGATATCCAATATTGCCTCCTGAGCGACAGCAATGCGCGTAAGAACCGGAATGAGCGCGGCCTGCGGGTTCTCTTTGGCCTCCCGCTTCTTTGTGTTGGTGTACGCCTCGACGCGCTTGTTGAAAGAGGTCGCTTTTGACTGGAGGAGACGCTTGACCTTTGCACGAGCGGCCTCATCGTCATCTGGAAGAGCCTGGTACGAATGGGCGAGCTTTTGGAGACCTGCGGCCAGGCGACGGAAACGAGGCGGAATCTAAGCCAAAAGTTAGTCTTTCTCCAGGGATTAGTATGTGAGAATCTGGGGAAGAAGCTCACGAGGTCGCATTTTCCGTTTAAACGACGGCAGCGACCACAACTCTGATGCTTATTTGGACGCTCGCAAATGATAGTTGGATCCTTTCCAATAAGCTTGACGCACCGGAGGCAGCACGGACGTTCCAGGACTGCAGGAGCCTTGAGCGACGCGGGAGGATTTGCAGCAGGAGGAGCCATAGTGTGACGCGAGTGGAACGTGACTGATCGACACTATGGTAGAGAAGGATGACAAGAAGGACAAGACAACAACAGTAACGTGATGGTAGCGCTGGCGTGAACGAGAATTGATGTCGTTGATACTGTTGATGTGAGGTGTAGAAAGTAAAGTGACACTGAATATACAGAATTCCCAAACACTACACGACAAAACCCCCAACAACAACCGACGCACCATGAATGTTCTGGCCATAACATGGTGCAACGCCGTATGAGCGCTGGGAGGCTCAAGCATAGGCCAAACTGGATGAAGAACGCTACCAAATTAGCCCTAATGGCTATCTCGCCAAGCTAGGGTTAAGCCGCGCTGGCGCTCGGGAACTGTCAACGAGGACGTTGACTACAAGGGGGCGTTGTCAGGCCGCTCTCACATTGAGCACGGAAGCTCTACCTTCCTGATGCCTCAAATCCAGAGTTCGATGGCATCTCACCCCCTCAGGCTACAGTTTAAAGTGATGAGCACCCTTTAGAGCCTGCTGCGCCTTGATATTCTTCCCATCCACATCCCTGATCTCACCTTTCTTGCCAATGACCTTAACCCCACCTTTCTTAAGGTCGCTGACGACCTGACTTTTCTCCTTCGCTGCTTTCCCAGCCGTCCCTTTCACCACCACACCCCCTGCCTTCTTAATCCTTTCCTTCTCCCTTCTTCTCCTCCTCAACTTCTCTTCCCTAGTCATCTCCTCTCTCGCCACTGGCACCCCACTCTTCGGCACGACATCCTCTTTGCTCTTCTCCTCACCAGCCTTGTAGACCTCTTGTGGTGCCAGCATACTGGTGCCGCCAATGTCCCCCGCAGCAGTCGGTCTGGCATCCTCTATGCTGATCGTCGGCACATCCGCCACAATCGTGAGACTGGCTTGAGCCGGCTTCGGTTTGTAATGCCAATTGGACAGTGCGTCGAGCTTAGAGCTGATGTCTTTCCACAAAACTTCAATCTCTGCGTGTTCTTTCTTCAACTTCTCATCGCGCTTGTCTACGTAACCGGAAGGATCAATCGACTGAAGATGTTCCGCCTCGTACATTTCCGCGAGCGACTGCTGAGGTTTCGTGTCGTCGAGCTCGAACCTGCCACGACGCGTATTCGACCCTGTAGCGAGATTATCAGGCCTTCGGCGGATAACTTCATCAAACTCTTTTGCCAAGATCCGGCGCTTGATCAGGGCTTCGATATCCTCACTGACTTCATTGGTGATGACCGGTACAGGCTTGCCGGCTCGCTCGAAATCGAGATCTTCTTCCAATAGCGAGTTGATAGGACGATCGGCAGCGCGAGCTTCGCCCGCCAATGTCCACTCTCGTTTGGCGACGTTCGCGGCCTCGAGGGCTCGGATCTCTTCTGCAAGCTTAGCTTGACGCCGTTCGTGGTTTGACTTTCTGGATTTGGGAGCTCCTGGGTCCAAAGATGGCGCTTCGGAGTCCGCCCCAGCAGAGAGGTCGTCGTCGAATAAGTCACGGCGAACAGCAGAGATAGTACGCTGAATGGCTTCGGGGTCTTCTCCTGTATTCGAAAGGCCGGTGGGCTGGGTTTTAGGGAGGGCTCGCTTTCGGGTGGCCTTGGGTGCGACGCGAGGGGGCGGGGCGAAGAAGTCCGCATATGCGATGTCATTGGTATTATCCACGGGCTCCACATCTTCCATGTCATCCCCATTATCACTCGACGAAGCGTTAAGGTCTGCATTACCAAAAGTGGTCC
>QQTW01002757.1_pt1 | contig 12854 bp, 7 predicted proteins | sample 1904831 | NCBI WGS metagenome assembly QQTW01 (sample SAMN09435610, study PRJNA476489) | Subsurface metagenome, whole genome shotgun sequencing project. | reverse complement strand
GGTAAGCGCTTTTTGCCTATGCTGTTAGCGAGTATGTTAGTAAGCTCTTTGGTAATAGGAGCTAGGCAGCTAGGAATTTTTCAAAGCTGGGAACTGCGAGCTTTTGACCAAATTATGCGAGCGCGACCAAGTGAAAATTTAGATCCTAGAATATTGATAGTCACTGTTACTGAGCAAGATGTTCAAAATCAGGATTCACAAGAGAGGCGTAGTGCATCCTTATCAGATCGGGCGCTGGCGCAACTAATAAAAAAAATTCACTCCTTTCAACCACAAGTTATTGGCTTAGATATCTACCGCGATTTTCCAGTCGAACTCAAACAGCCAGAATTAAAAGCTTACATGCAGCAAAGCGATCGCTTCATTTCTGTGTGCGAAGTTGGGGAAGCAAACGCTCATCCTGGAATTAAACCTCCTCCTGAAGTCCCTAAAGATCGTCTCAGCTTTAGCGATATTCCAGTTGACAAAGATCGCGTCATCCGCCGCCAACTTTTAGGTATGTCTAAAGACGAGCGATCTGCTTGCATTACTGATACATCTTTTAGCTTGCGAGTAGCTTTAGACTACCTAGGTTCTCAGGGCATTGAATTAGATCGAACTACTCAAGGAAACTTAAAAATTGGTAGCGTAGTTTTTCCGAAACTTGAATCTAATCTGGGGGGCTATCGCAATTTAAACGCATTAGGTTATCAAATATTACTCAACTACCGCTCTTCCAATTTGGTTGGAAGACAAGTGACGCTTTCTAGTATTCTGAGTAATTCAATTGATACTGAACTACCTAGTTTAGTAAAAAACCGCATCGTCTTAATTGGCACTACCGCTCCAAGTTTTAAAGATTATTTTGTCACGCCATATAGTTCTGGGTTGAGATCGGTAGAAATGCCAGGAATAATTGTTCAAGCGCACATGGTTAGCCAGATTCTTAGTGCCGTTCTCGATCGGCGGTCTTTGCTATGGTGGTTTCCTGCTTGGGGAGAAAATCTCTGGATCTGGGGCTGGTCTGTAATTGGAGGACTAATAGTTTGGTACTTCCGCTTGCCAGTACAGTTAGGACTAGCTAGCAGCACTGCACTCGTTGTTTTGTACGGTGTTTGTTTTGTTGTGCTACTCCAAGGCGGTTGGGTTCCACTCGTTCCAGGGGCGATAGCTTTAGTCGTTACTGCTAGCAGTATAGTAGTTTATAGGCAATTCTTAACCGAGCAAAAACATTAGTAAACATTAACCTGCGCTTATGAATGCAACTAAACTTCCTTGGCTACCAACCGTAGTTGTCAGCGCTGTTAGCTCGATCGCTATTATCACTTATATTTCACCTCTTAGCGCCCAACCTAGCAATGGACGCATAGGCACGTTTCCCTTACCTTCATCAAATCAAGCATCACCTGACTTTTCTGGTGATGGTAGACCTGGCGATCGCACAGGAGGAGGAAGTCGCACCCCTTGTCCAAGAATAAATGTGCCATTTACAACAGCTTTGATCCCGACAAATAATTTAGGGAAGACCGTCGTCGAACGTCCGACCTTTTGGTTTTACGTTCCCTATTCTCCTCAAGCTGCTCCTGCTGGAGAGTTTGTGTTGCAGGAGAAAGATGGCAATGAAGTATACCGGACTGCTTTTACTTTGCCTGAAACACCAGGTCTTGTTAGTTTCAGCACGCCGCTAGCAGTAGAGCCATTGAAGGTTAATAAGTTGTATCGTTGGTATTTCAAGCTTTATTGCGAGGAGCAAAGATCGTCTACACCCGTGTTTGTTGAAGGTTGGGTACGAAGGGTTGAGAAAACACCTGCTCTCGATCGACAGTTGCAAGCAGCACGGTCACGGAAATATGTTGTTTATGCTGATAATGGTATTTGGTATGATGCTTTGAACGATCTTGCCCAGTTGCGTCTTAACAATCCCTCAAACTCTATATTGGCTGACGACTGGGTTAATTTGTTGAGGGCAAAAGGTGTTGGTTTAGAACAATTCAGTCGAGGCTTAGTAGTTGGTAAGGTAATATTGCCGCCGCTAGTAGGTTCATTTTCGCTATAGCCAATTGCCCACTAAAACGTAAGCCGCCCAGAAATAGGGGCGCTTCCAGTCTCGCTCTTTGTTGTTCCATAAAGCTAGTTGAGCCTGCTGGAGTGCTTCAGCTTTTGTCAAATTAGTATTAGCTAACTGCTTGTAAAATTCACTCATTAGCGCAGCCGTAGAGCGATCGTCTACAGACCAAAGCGTTGCTAAAGTGCTGCGCGCACCCGCCCGCACGGCTATTCCAGCTAATCCTAAAGTTGCTCGATTGTCTCCAGTTGCGGTTTGACAAGCACTGAGGACAAGTAGTTCAATATCATTAGCCCCTTGAGAGTCATTAGTTCTAAGTAAGTTATCTAAATCGTCAATCTTCAGCAGTCGATCCCAAGCAAGAATAAAAGTTTCCTCAAGGTTAGAACTAAATTGACCGTGAGTTGCCATGTGAACGACGTTGAAGGAATTTGACTTTATTTGGCTTTGCAAATTTGTTTTAGTGAACTTCTGATTTACGAGTTCTTCGCTTCTTGGCACTTGCGACTCAATTTGTTTTAATTCCAACAATACATTGTCTAGTTGAGGAAATTCTTTGCCTTCAACTTTACGCGATTGGCTTAATCCAGCAGTTAAAGCATTTAAACGATCCTGTTGCAAAGGTTGAGGTGCTAGCAATTGCAAACCTGGAGTTAAAGCGATCGCATATTTCTCGATTAAATACTTTTGCTGTTTTTCGTCATAAAGAACTGCCATCGGGATATTCCGCAAGGCTCCATCTAGTACAAATACTAGTTTTTTTACTTGCGTTTTTCCTAGTTCAGCCTCTAATGGTTGGATTAACCAGCTATATATCTGCACAGACAACTTTTGGACATCATTAGTGCGATCGGGTTCTTTGAGATATTGTTGCAGTAATTCTAAGGTGTTTTCTACTTCATTTTGAGGTTTTTTAGTAACATAATGGCGAAGAGTTGCTTGATTGGGTAATTTGAGGATTGTTTCTAAACGATCTGGCAAAATAATCGGATAGACAACTGCTGCCGATGGATCTTCTCTATCTACAACTTGGTCAATTAGTTGCGGTTTTGCCTCTAGACAGGCTGAACGAAAGAAATTTTCTAATTCTGCTAATTGCAAAGATTCAATTGTGGTACGAGCTAATTGGAGATTGTTGGAGCTAGAAGCAGAATTTCCTTCAGATTGTAGTAATAAATCGACTAGCTGCCGATATACAGGTTCAACCTCATCTCGAAAGTCAAACTGGGCATCAGGGCTAATAGCAGCTAAATCGCTACGCAGATATCTAAGATTATTCACAGATTCGGTATAAGCCGCGATCGCTTCTGGGGTTTTGCCTTGTTGTTTGAGCAAACGTCCTAACTGCCATTGCCAAAGATAAGCAACATCAGAAGCATCAATAACTTGCGCTGCAAATAAAGCTTGCTGGGTAAGATTTTGAGCATCTTCCCACTGCCCAGTTTGTTCGTATAACTTGCCCAGATTGCCAACAGCGTAACTAATTGCTCGTTCATCTTGCAAATCTCTTGCTTGCCTAACTGATGTAGCTAGCAACTGACCAATATCTTGCCATGAAGGAGTATTGCTACTAGAGCGATGTTTGAGTTGAGTTAAGCTTTGCGCCAAATTGATTTGCGCATATACCACTGTTCGGCTTGAGGGTAAGTTAGCAAGCTGAGGTTGGATTTGAGCATATAATGATTCTGCATCACGCCATTGTTTGGTATTTACTAACAAGCTAAGTTGATTTAGCTGCGCCTGGATGCGTGTAGTTGGCGAAGTAGAAGTGCTAGCAGAGAGTTGATAGAAATTTAAGGCAACTGGCGTTTCCTGCTGGGCGCGCGCCGTATTACCTAGACTTAATAGAGTATCAGCGAAGTCTTGTGGAGATGACGATTCCTTCGCTACTGTTAAACTTTGCTCTAAAATTTGGCGAGATGCTGTTAAATTACCGACAATGCGAAAAACATTGCCCAGACTGCGTAAACCTGTAGCTTTAAGCGCAGAGTCGGGTTGTGTTTGCAAAGTTTGGTTGGCTTGGGTTAAAGTTTTCTGCGCCTGACGATATAAGCCCAAAGCTTGCATGGCTTGGGCTTGATTAATCTGGTTGCGAGTTAATCCAGAGCGATCGTTCGCTCGTGTATAAATATTGGCGGATTGTTGCCAGCTAGTCAAAGCGGATTGAGCTTGTCCTCGTGCTAATTGGAGTTTACCTTGAACGTCTAGAGATTGAGCGAGGATTTGTGATCGCTCTATTGAGTTGTCTATATTTTGCTTTGATTGTAATAGGTTGAGGCTTTGGGCGATCGCTCGATCTGCTTTGTCCCATTGTCCGAGTTGCTGGTAAGCCAAAGAAAGATTGCTCAATGTCATGGCTTGGCTTAATTGGTCTCTATTAGCTTTGAAGTTCTCTGCTGCCTGTTGTAAAAGCTTAACTGCTTGGGAGAACTGCCCTGCATCGTAAAGGGTTTTGCCTTGTTGCACTAAATTTTGAGTTTGGGCTGAAATGCTTGATAAGTTGGGGATAGCAGAATTGGAGTTTTGGGCAAAAACAGGAGATATGACAACGCATAGAAATATAGTTACTAGTGCCAAACAAGACTGAATTAGCCAACTTTTCACTGAGCTACTAAGCTTCAAAAATACTGGCTGTTTTTTTGTCATGTTCTCGCTGTTGAATTTATCAATACTAGTGCGATCGCTTTTACTTTAATTACTGATACCTTGCAGAACTTTTAAGGACTTTACGAGGAGCAGTTAGCTAGCGTCTGCCAGGAGTTATGAGGTGTAGCGGTAGGTGCAGAAGCGGTTAGCACTACCTCACCGTTCTTGTTAGTTATCCACCCTTGAGCTTCTACAATTGGCTTGGATTCAGGTACAGTTGGACTTGTGGAACTAGCTGTATTATATTTATTCTCACTTTCAGGATTGAGAGTGACCCAATCTACAGCGATCGCATCAGTATTGAGTGCTTCTGTAGGAGTAGGTGGCAAGCCACCGCGACCTGTAATGACAAATTCACTATTAGATTGACTGCTACCTGGCGTACAAGCTTGTGCCACTTCATCACTAACTGGCACAGTTGGTAAGTTGATTAAACCACTGCTAGGGTCAGTATTAAGGGTGTTGATAGTTATTAGACCACTTAATAAGGGATTCTCTTGGGAAATTGCCGTGATGTCATTTGTTGGAAGTCTACGCGGGTTTAGTTGGGTTGGATCGTTCGTACCTAAAAGCCTCACCAGGTCTTCTCGACTACGCGGTATCAAACCAAAGATACTATTAGCTTCAATTGTGACCTTGCCACCACTGCCACTAAAAGCATTAGCGGTGATATCGCTGTTTTCACCAGGTAAGGCAACAATCAAGCCAGCATCAATAATATCAATATTGCCACCATTTCCACCTCTGCCTGCTTCGGTAGATATTGTACTTTCACGGCGCATTAGTATTAAATCTTGCTCTTGCAGAGTGATATTGCCACCTTCACCTGATGCAGTTGTTGCTTTAATGGCTGCTTGTTTGTCAAGACGTATAGAGCGAGATGCGATCAATAGGTTCCCTGCATCTCCTGAGCTTAAGCCACTCACAGTTACTTCTGCACCATCTCTAATACTTAAGTGTTCAGTGGCGATTGCCAAATCTCCAGCCGCTCTAATACCGTTAGTTTTAGCAGACAAGCTGCTGGGAAAATTATTTGATGCTCTTCCAATCACCTCTATTGAGTCAGAGGCTGTTACAGTCAAATTCCCCCCTGAGCCTGTACTAGCCAATTCAGTATCAGCAGAGACTTGTCCTCCAGCCTCAATAATCAACTTTCCAGTGTTAATCGTCAAGCCTTGGGCATCTCCCTCACCTTCAGTCCGATTTGTCAAGCGGCTGTAAACCCGACGACGATTAACAGATTCTCCCATTACCTGGATGGACTCAGAGGCAGTTACAGTCAAATTCCCTCCCTCTCCTTTACTACCAAACACAGTACCAGCAGAGACTTGTCCTCCAGCCTCAATAATCAACTTTCCGGTATTAATCGTTAAGTCTTTGGCATCTCCCGCACCCGCAGTCCGAGTCGTTAAGCGGCTAGAAACATCACCATTAAAAGATCCTCCCCTTACCTCGACGGAGTCAGAGGCGGTTACAGTCAAATTCCCTCCTGCTCCTGTACTATTAGATACAGTACCAGCGGATACTTGTCCTCCAGCCTCAATAATCAACTTTCCGGTATTAATCGTCAAGTCTTGGGCATTTCCTGCGCCTTCAGTCCGAGTCGTTAAGCGGCTGTAATCCCGACGACCATTGGCTGATTCTCCAGTCACCTTAACAGAGTCTAAAGCAATTATACTTAAAATTCCTCCAGATCCTGTACTACCAGAGACAGTACCAGCGGATACTTGTCCTCCAGCCTGGACAATCAACTTTCCGGTATTAATCGTCAAGGCTCCAGCTGCACCATCACCTTCGGTTCGTGTTGTCAAGCGGCTTAAATCATCACCTTCTGCTGATTCTCCAGTCACCTCAACAGAGTCTAAAGCAGTTATACTCAAATTCCCTCCCTGACCTATAGGAGAGCCAGCACTACTAAGATTTACAACACCAGCGGATACATATGCTCCACCTTGGACAACCAATTTTCCAGTGGTAATCATCAAGTCTTTAGCATCTCCCGCGCCTGTAGTGTGACTCGTCAAGCGGCTTGGCTGCCGATCGTCTGCCGATGTTCCTGTTAATTCTACAAATTCAGGCGCGGTAACAGTTAAATTTCCCCCTGCACCTCGACTACGAGGAAAAGTACCAGTAGATACTTGTCCCCCATCCTGAACGCTCAACTTTCCAGTGGTAATTGTCAAGTCTCCGGCAGATCCATCACTTTGCGTCTGAGTTGTCATACGACTCTGAAACTTGCTCTTTGGTGCTTCTCCCATCAACTTAACCGAGTCAGAGGTGGTTACAGTCAAATTCCCTCCTGAGCCTCGACTACGAGGAGAAGTGCCAGTAGATATTAGTCCTCCATTCTGGACAAGCAACCTTTTGGCGGTGATGGTCAAGGCTCCAGCAGATCCATCACCTTGCGTGTCAGTTATCAAGCTGCTACGCTCCTGACTATCTGCTGACGTACCAACCAATTCCACAGCTTCTGAGGCGGTAACAGCTAAATTTCCTCCTGGTTTTGACCCTAAAGTTTTAGCCTGAATTTTTGAACCATCAGTGATTGTGATCTGCCTACCCCGTACTTGGATATTGCCACCACCCTCGCCACTAGCATCTACTAAAGCCTGCTGGGATAGCTGGATGTCCTGAAAGTTCTGTGTACTTTCATATCCTAGTGTCCAGCCTTCCTGGGTTGAATTCAAGTTAACCAGAGCATTACCAGCAACGCTCCCCAGTTCAATTCGTCCTCCAGGTGCTGTTATACTACCTCTCTCCAGAGCGACATCCCCACCTACTAGCGCCAAAGTTTTACCTGGCTGCACCTGTAAACCAACGATTTTTGCACTACTATTAGTTGCCTGGGATTGATTTTGGATTCTTCCCGCAGCCTCGCCAAACTGCAAGCCAAGCGGAACACTTACAGTTAGAAGGGGTGGGCTTTGGGGAGCAGTTGCGCTAAACTGAGTGCTATCTGCAAATTTCAGGCTGCTAGCTGTTGTCCCGACAAAAGATCCCCTGATATCCAAACGGGCATTTTGTCCAAAAATTATCCCATTTGGGTTGATCAAAAATAAGTTTGCCTTACCCGCTACACCTAGCGTTCCGAGAATATTGGAAGGGTTAGCTCCTGTAACTCTAGTTAGGATATTTTCAATGCCCGCTGGGTTAGTAAAAACAGCGGCTCGTCCTTCATCAATGCTGAATTCCCCAAAACTGTGAAACAGATTAGCGCCTCTAGTTGCACCGCCATTAATAGAGTCAACTTCACCTGTCGATGTCACTGTAGAATTTTCATTACCCAGTGTAGTATCAGGCGTAATCTGGGCTAAAACGCTTTCTTCAATAGAGGCGATCGCCCCACCAATCACCAAGAAACTTGCTAACCCTAATTTCCAACTCTGAGCGCTTATAATCATCAGGTAAACTTGCCTCCTCACCAGCAGTAGTAGTGTCAACTACCGTCAATTAGATTAATTGGGAATTAAATTTATTGATAGCTAAAAATAGTTACGAATAGTTGCGATAAGTATGTGTTTAACTATCAACTAACTAAAAAATCAGCTTTTGCTAACATAACCTGTTGCTGAAGTTACACATCGGCAATCAGCCTGGCTTTTCTCAGCAGAAATCTAAGCACTGTTTCTTCTCTAGAAATAATATCGACTGTACCCTCCATCCCTAATTGAATGGCACACTGATGTTTGTTTTGAGCTAGAGCAAGGCTTTCCGGCTTAATTGTTACCTCATAGAAAGCCCCGACGGCAGCCGTCTTTTGGTTGGCAACTGTTGTGGAAGTGTTAGTAGCATTATTGGCTTGAGGTGCGATCGCATCTGGGGAAATCGTCTTCACCGTACCTTTGAGAGTGCCGTAGTCTGGATAAGGACAAGCAGAAACTCGCATTTGGACATCTTGACCTTGTTTCAACTTATTTTTCTCCTGAATTGCGACTGCTGCCTTAATCTCCAAGGGAGCATCGCTAGGCACAATCTGGGCAATATTCTCGCCAGCAGGCACAGTTTGACCAGGATTGCGCAGACTTAGCTTGGAGACGATGCCGTCTGCTGTGGCAGTAACGATAGTCTGGCTAAGGTCGATATTTACTTGTTTGAGTTCGCGAGTATCACTCTCTAGCTGTTTTTGAATTTCAATTCGTTGCCCGATTAGAGCCAGACGTTCCTTTTCTAAAGTAGCAATGCTAGCTTCTCCCGTAGCTTTTTCTTGGGCAATGCGTTGAGATGCGATCGCAACTTCTGCATTACTAGGATCGAGAGCAGCTTGGAAACCTTGTAATTTTGCTTTAGCCGCCTCAACTGCTTGTTCTTGCTGGCGAACAGCTAGTTTTGCTTCATCAAACTGATCTTGAGACAAGGCTCCAACTCTTGCTACACCCTCATAGCGATTTCGCTTTGATTGGGCAGCTTTAAGACTTGCGATCGCGGCTTTAACATTTGCAGAAGCTTCTTCAACATCAGTAGCAGTAGTAATTTGCTTATCTCGATAGGCGCGGTTACGACTGCTTAGTTCAGCAACAGAGGCAGCCACAACGCGATTGATGCGGTCAGTTTCAGCTTTACTTTGGAGTGCGATCGCACTAATTTGGGCGTTAATCTGCACTAGTTGCAACCGACTTTGCCCAATGTTGCTTTGCAATTGACTCTTTTTGGTTTGCAGCTTCGAGTTATCAATAGTGGCAATAACATCCCCTTTTTTGACAAGTTGATTTTCTGCCACAAAGATACGCATCACCTGACCCTCTGCATTTGCCTGCACGAGCCGCACTTCACCAGCCGGACGCACAACAGCCTGTCCTTTGACTGTCACCTTATATTTGACAACAGAGGCAAGTGGAACAGCTAGCCCGACAGCACAAACAATCACCATTCCACCAACAGTAGTCCAAAGACCAAGTGGCGGCAGAAACTCGTTGTCTTGAATTTGGGGCAGATAGTCGGAGTTGGAGTGGCTAATCATGCTGTTTTATTTAGTAATTGCAGGAGATTTGCCGTTAGAAACGTGAGAATTAGAGTATTTAACCGCTAAAGCGTTTGTTAATGGTTCAACGCCGTCTAAGAAATTTAAGTGATCGCCAGCCAAGGAGCGCAGAGTATCTGGAGTGCCTTGGATTTTCAAACGCCCTTCTTCTAGCAGTACAATCCAATCTGCGCGCCCTATAACTTTGGGGCGGTGGCTAATCATAATTGTGGTTTTGCCCTGTCGATGGCAAAGCAGGCTATCTAGCACTTGGGCTTCACTGACAGGATCGAGAGCGCCAGTAGATTCATCTAAAATCAGTACGGGTGGATCGGCGGCAATGGCTCTGGCGATCGCTAATCTCTGCTTTTGACCGCCAGAGAGATTTGCGCCAAATTCTCCTAAAATAGTTTGATACTTATCGGGCAGTTTACTAATAAACTCATCTGCACCAACAATCTCGCAAGCTTTGACAATTTGTTCAAACGCAATCTGCGGATAGCTAAAGCGGAAGTTATCAATAATTGAGCGACTCCAGAAGTGGGGTTCTTGAGGTACTAATACCACCTGCTGCCGCAGACATTCCATCGAGAGGTCTTGCTGATTGTATATGCCATAGCGGATATTGCCAGACTGGAGAAAATATAAACCAGAAAGCAGTTTGGCAAATGTACTTTTACCGCAGCCAGATTTACCAATCAGGGCAATGGTTTGACCGCCAGGGATAGTCAGGGAAAAATCTTCTAGCAGGTCAACTCTACCTGCATGATGGAAAATAAGGTTAGTGCAGGTAATATCTGCATTGCCAGGAAGTTCTGCCCAAGGCTTTTTGAAGTCTTTTTCATCTTCTGGGGTAGCATCAATCACCTCTGTTAGGCGTTGGATGACAATTTGAGCAGTAATAAACTCGTCAATTAAGCCGATCACTGAACCCAGAAAGCCGAGAAAGTTGCTACTCATACCGCTAAAGGCAAGCAACTGACCTATGCTTAAGGTGCGATTAATCACGAGGTATGAGCCTAACCACAGCACGGCAATAGTAGTGCAAGTAGAAAAAATACTTGTAATTGTGCTACTGTAAAGCCCCAACTTCATCGTACTCCAGCTTAAGTTAGCAAGGCGACCATAATTTGTCTGATATTCTTGCCAAGCTTGAGGAGTCGCTTGCGTAGTTTTTATGTACCTAAGACGATTTGGCTGTGAGTTTTCTGACGCAAAGCGGGGAGAAATAGCAAGTTAACAAGAGTGACAATTACAAAAGAACCTAGGGAAGCCAAAGTTAGCCCCCAACTGTAGAAGAGCATAAAGCCCAAGGAAATCAAAGCGATAAAAAATTGGCTGGGTAAACCAAGGACTACTTCGGAAACTAGCTCATTAATGTGGTCTACATCGGCAATGCGGCTAACTACTTCCCCACTGCGTCGTCCTTCAAAGTACGAGAGGGGCAAGCGCAACAGTTGTCGCCCATATTCTAGAATTAACCCTAATTGCAACCGCTCACCAAAGTGACCGATCAGGTGCGCCTGTACCAAACCGATCGCACTGCTAAATAAATTCAACGCGATCGCCCCAATGGCCACGACAGTTAACAGTTGGGTATCTCCCCGCACTAGCACGTCATCGGTGAGTAGTTGCATCATCAAGGGAGAAACGAGGGATAAAAGTCCAATAACGATATTGATGGCGATCGCCTGAGCGATAATAGCGCGATAGGGCAAAACCCGCTTGAGATAACGCCCAAAGCCGCCAATTTTTTCGTCTTGCTGCTCGTAAAAGCGGCTGTCATCTGGCGTAAGCAGCAGCATGATACCATTGCCCCAACCTTCGCTCAACTCCTTGCGGGTGAGGTAGCGGATGCCTACACCAGGATCGGCAATTACATATTTTTTCCCCTTTTGCCCGTATAAAACAACCCAGTGATAACCTTTCCAGTGAATGATGGCTGGCAGAGGAGCTTTATTCAATTGCTCAAGGAATTCTGGGGTTGCTTTGACTTGACGGGTATTGAATCCTAACGTTTCTGCACCTCGGCTCAACCCTAACAAAGAGGTTCCCCGCGATCCTGTGCCAACTGCTTCCCGCATCCGACTGATGGCAATGGTGCGTCCGTAGTATTTGGCAACAGTAGCAAGACAGGCAGCACCACAGTCTTCTTCACTGTGTTGGAGTACACTTTGATATCGCATCGTCACGCCTCATTTTGTTTTTAAGTGCAACAAATCCTTCCTGCATAGGGGCGCACAGCCTGTGCGTCGGAATCTGTGTGGATCAACAATTAACCCAATTGGTATTGTCTTGGGGAGAAAGTCCAGTCGGAGCAATTGCTCCGACCAAAACGGGCGATCAGCTTGCCCAAGCAGACTACTAGGCTTTGGGCTACTGCTGCAAAGCTTTAATCTAAATGATTAAATTTTATTTAGCTTATTAGCCCCTGGTGCTTTAATTTTGTCTACTTGGTACTAGCTTGATAAATTGCATTGACAGCCACAGTGCGTACTTTATTCTGGATTCCTGCCTTTTAGTTATGGACGGTACGTCCCTGGTATGAACTCGACGAATTTACTTGATACCCATCCTCGCACCCCAGTGCCGAATGCACGGAACCCGTTTTTGAAAATACCTGGAGTTTTCATTCTTTTTCTTTGGTCAGGATACCAAAAACCAATGATTCTACTCTTAAGGCTGGGAGTCTCACGAATATTCAAGCGAGAGGTGACACCTTTGGTTTTGAACAGAAACGTCGCAACACCTCCCTCAACGGTAGCTGCTGCTTCGGGAGGCAACTCGGTGAACAATGGTTCCTGTTGAATAGTGTCCATCTCAAGTTGATTGCAGTATTCTTTGGTGCTTAACATTGTCGTTTTCCTTTTCTAAAGTGATGTAACCACTAAAGTTTTAGTGACCGTGTACAACTACAAAACCTGTTGTTTTGAGTTGCTACTTCTTACTCAGAGACTTACGCCTTCGTTTATGCAGGATGTCAATTCTTGTAATATTTGTTTATGAAAGCAACTCAGGTGCAGAGTGGTTATATTTCAAGCAACGCGATCGCCCCCACTAATTGCCCTATCGCTGTGTGTAGAAATCGAAATGTATTGAGATCCAAAACCATTTCGCCCCAGTAAAGTTAAAGCCCTTGCGTAGCAACAGTTTTAGGCTCACTCTCAAAATCAATTCAATTTTATAGATTCACGTAATGTCTTATGC
>QQTW01002756.1_pt1 | contig 12855 bp, 17 predicted proteins | sample 1904831 | NCBI WGS metagenome assembly QQTW01 (sample SAMN09435610, study PRJNA476489) | Subsurface metagenome, whole genome shotgun sequencing project. | reverse complement strand
ATACGGAAACGCATCACATGTGGATCGAACATTCAAACCGATCTCTGCTTGCACATACCTGCAAACGCCTACCGAAGAGCACTGCCTATGGGAAGAATGCGCTTTAGCACGCTTGGGCATGAGGTCGACCTCCACCTTACAATATCACGACTCGCTCGGACTACAATTCAGTAAACGGGACGGTGAACACGCCATAAAGTCTCGAATTATTAGCCCTGAAGCTTCGGTCTATGGAAAGCTTGATATCTCCATGCCAAGCCTCGCCGCTTTTCCAGATATGCAAAGTAGCCAGTTGCATGTGCAGCGCATTCTGCCGCTGCTCTCCAAAGCCAAAACTTCATCACCACTGTGGGCGCCCGGTTGAGCCAGCAGAGATAACGCTGCGTCGAGTGTTGCTTCCGTGATGCGCGAGAGCTTGTGAAGCAGCAGTCTATGATACCGAGAACGCTTTTTGCGGAATGCTCTTGGCTGAGCACCCGATTCCAGAGGAGAAGTTCGAGCCATTTTTCGTGAATCTCAAGTCCAGGGACCCATGGCATGCTCCTCGTCGCACCACGCACCAAATCATCTCCATTTCGACCCCTTCCTCACTCTTTTCTTCATCCTCCCTTTCAATTCACTTCCGTTCATCTCTCCTCTGCCTGGACGAACTCCATCGCACAGACCCACTGACTGCCGAACCTGACGCCCTTGCTGCTTTCGGCGATGCCCTGCAGCCTGCGCCAGGCCCGGTTGATGCCGATGTCGACGACCCAGAGCTGCCAGCCGGCGCCCTCGCCCGCAAGCAGGGCCTTGACCAGCCCGGAGCGCGGCGCCCCGATGCAGACGACGAACTTGGCCCGCACCTCGAGCGGCTCGCCTTCGAGGATGGATATCTCGCCTGGAGTTTTGCGCGTGGGTTAGCTGGATGTAATGGGAGACTTGGAAGGATGTTCGGTTGTTCGGCCCACATACCTGTGCTTCCATTCACCCCGCTGGGACAGTCGACCGCAAGCACATGCGCCTTGCTCTTGTTCGCCCAGCCGACCAGCTCGAGCGCAACCGCCTGGTCAGCGGGGATGAGGCCATCAAAGCTCCTGCCGGAAGACAGCAACGCGTCGATGATCAGCTCCGGCGGTGCGTCGAGCGTCTTGAGCGTCTTCTGCACGCTCGACCAGCCCTTGACATGGCCGCCCGCCTTGCGGAACAGGTCCAGCTGCCTCCTGACGTCCTTGTCGAAGTCGGCGCTGCGCTCGTAGCCGAGCATGCAGACCATGACGCGCGGGCCGCGCGCGTGCAGATGGCGCGCCGCGGCGATCGCTCGCGCTCCGCTCTTGTGGTTGCCTGCCATCACCACCAGCACGGGTCGGGCGTTCAGGTCCAGGTTCTCGCGCGCCAGACGCCGGCCGCCCGGGTTGATGGCGAGTAGGGCGACTTCGGCGATGCCCCGTCCCGCGTTCTCGCTCATGATGTCCTCGGAAAGGCCGAACTCGACTTCGGCAATCTCCTCGATGGCGGCGATGCCGCCAGGTGTCACGGTCGGGCAGGGGTGGTTCGAGGGGATGAGGAGGAGGTCCGGGTGTCGGCGCAGGGAATCGGCTGATGGTGACTCTGGTGGGGATTGCTGGCTTGCTCTGCGACTCATGGTGGTGTGAGAGGATGAGTAGATGGGGCGGGTGAAGGATCGGTTAAGGCGGTTTGCCTGGGTGAGGTTCATCATTGCATGGCTGTTGTCGTCCTGGGCGGCACTGTTCTTGCGCAATGCAGGCGCTGCTGCTACCGTTGCCCGCAGAGCTGCTCTCCGGGAGTTTCGACCGCTCCCTAGTCCCGACGCGATTTCCTCTTCTCCCGAGGAGGACGAATCGTTGCTGGCTCCGACTCTGCCTGGCTTCTCCAGTACGTTCTCTGATGCGTGAAGATTCTTTCCGTTGTTGGTACCAGGCCTTGCCTGGGGTAGACGGTTCAGACTGACGAGCCTGTCTTCGTCTGCCGTTGTGTCCTCGTTTCTGATCTGATCGAAGACCAATCGTTTGTCGAATTTCGAAAGATTCGTGGCAAAGTCAAATTCCGGCATTTCTTGGATGTCAGTCGCATCCTCTGTAGCCCACCCGTTACGCGCTGAAGCCGCTTTCTGACGTCTTTCCTTACGATTCGAAGACGTGGCCGCTTCAAGACCGACATTGCCATCAATGACGCCTGGCGTTCTGCCGTAGCTCTGCGGCTGATCTTGGAGTATCGGAGTCTGCCTCCAACCCTTAGACTGCAAGTCCACTCTCCCGTCGTGCCTTTTTCGGGTCACTTCTGGCGAAGAGGGTAGAATGGCTGCGGGATTGATTCTGGGAGCCTCTTGCCCAGCCGCAGCGTTTCTCTTCTTTGCCTTGCCGCCACGTCTGGCTCGCTTGACCGTCTCCCCAGAAACTCCGCTCCCTTGCTGTTTCTGCGGTGCAGCTTGGGCGGCGAGTAGGCCGTTCATTGCGCCAGAGGCATGGTTACCGATCGGATTATCTGATTCGTTGGGCTCGTCAATGGGAGCGAACGGTGACGGCGTGACCTTGGCAGTCGCCATTGCCCTAGCGATCGCCTCGCTTTTCACAGAATGGGCCGTGGCTGAAGCAGCATTGGACAGGCCTGTCGTTGGAAGTCCATGCGGGGAGTATCTGTTTCGCGATCCAAGTTGGCCAGGCTTGACAGGCGTGGAAGGACCATTGTGCACAGCTGTGCCGGTGACCTCTGCAGCATGTTCGAAAACCGAGTCGTGGGGTGCAGGTGAAGGTTTGCTCCCTACGCTGAGAATGGCCGGGTCCGCGTATGGTTTTGATGTGGGAACGGGCATGTTTGGAGCTGACTGCGCCAGAGGCTGGACGGCGGGTCCTCTTTCTCCAGGTGTGGTAAGCGGTATTGGAAGATTGCCGGACTGTTTGCGGGCGAGAGGCTCTTGAGCCCGTGCTTGAACGTTCGCAGCTTGATGGTTCCGTGGTACTGTAGGAGCTGTTTCCGGAGCTGCCAACTCAAGATCGGCTATTCGTGATCCGTGGACTTGAAAGCGAGCATGTCGTTCGCCATTGAACATAGCTACGATGAGAAGTTAGTCAAGTAAGCCCAAAGATAGAGACGCATAGGGATCTATGTTACCATTCTCCAGTATCAATGTCTGGCCTTCTATGCTCGTGATCAAGCCGCGGACGACCGCATGAAAAGGTGATTTCAGCTTGAGCTGAACGGTCAGCCCTACGTACGATTTTCCTGGGTCCGTCATGGCCTCTGTGCTTGAGAGGGAGATCGTGAGGAGCTCGCATGCGACGCCGACTCGCCGAGCAGTGTACAAGCTCGGCGGAGAGTGAACGGTTGAGAGTTTGAAAGTGAAGCTAAGCTTTGGACTTTGGGAAGTGGAGTGAAACTCCAAACGCGTTTTTGAGGTACCAAGTACTTTTGTAGCGCTGCTAGCGTCATGCGACTCTATCGATAAGGCACATTTCTCCACCACTTGAAGAGCCTCCGATTCAATGATAATAATGTTACAAGGTTTTAACGTCTTCCCTTCTCCCCTTATTTGGGGTTTTTGGGCTGAAGCCCTCTAATCTTCCTTCTCTCCAGTCCAGCCCAGGCCTCCCCAACCCCTAAGTTGAGCCCCGATGATTCAGTGAGGGCTACAAATGCCCCATCGTTGGGAAGTTCCCTTGGTTTGACGTTGAACGTCTTTTCGAAGATAGGTGCGAGGCCATGAGCTGCACAAACACGATGATCGCCACTATCCACTCTCTTCTTCACCCTCCGATCGAGGCGTCCATACAACGTCTCCTCGATAACCTCTGCAAGCGTTTCTTCGCCATCCATAACAGTTGCTTTGAGCACGTCCACCTCCCCGGGTTGAAAGTAGGGCGTCCTGATATATGACGCATCGACTATCTGCTGGAGCCGGGCTTCGGCATCGACTTTCTCTCGGTAGACACGCAAACCGTATATGTAGACGTGCAACCTGTACCAAAGGTTGTTCGGGGCTTTCTGACTATCGATGACGGTACAAAGTTGCATCGAAGGCGACGGCGCTGCGAGGTCGCCCTGGGAGCTGTATAACTCCATGACTACAAGGAAGAGCGTTCAAAAAGAAAGTCTGTTGTTATGCTTGAGACAATCATGTCAGGTAAGCTGCAGATTATCGTCAGAAATAGTCTACATATTTCATCCATAGGGGTTAATCTGGGGAGGGCATGTGCAAGACCCTTCGCTTGTATTACTCTCGGGACGCGACTACGAACGAATCGGTCCAGGGAAAGTTCGTAGCCACTGGCAATATCCCGTTATGAAGACTGACTCATCCATTAGACTCTCCCAATCGCCTCCTTTTACAGCACTTACAGGATCTGGCAGAGAACGAGGGATGGCCTGCACCGTGTTCGTGACGATGTATGTACGATAAAAGCATCGGGATTCTTGTGTTCTGGGGACCATCAGAACTAAGATCTAAGTACTTGCCTCTCCTTCGCATTTCTTATCAGCTATCCTAGTGCTGTCCAAACCCAATCGAGTGTCTAGACACATGGCCCATGAGAGTCGTTACAAGCATTCGTTGCGCGCGCCGGGTGAATGGTTCATGTGGCCCATTGTCTGAGCGAACCGGGGACCCATTCTGAGCAAACAATGGTTGGTCCAACTTAATCTTAAACTGACTTTCTATGCAATTCTGAGCAGTTAGATCTATCATTGCTGGTGACCCTCTATCATCTCTCCAAGAACTAAGCAGTCTCCTAGTCACTTCTGGTCATTATTCAGAGGTACACACGAAACCAGCCTGCCTATGGGAGTGGACAACGCCGAAAACTCCGTCAGAGGCAACGAGACGAGTGTACAATTTGAAAATTGTCCACGTCTCTGACACTGCCCTCAGGGACAGATCCTCAAACACTACAGGGTCATCAGGCTCATCAAGTTACACGCAAGGCGAGCTTCCGTCTTCCCTACTCCGCTCACCGACCGGCGCCGCTCTTTTGAACAGCAGAGAGAAATGGACTATTTCTGGTCTTTCGAACCTGATGATTTTTGGCCATACCAAGTTGGCACTCCTGGTAATCTACCATCGCCGCCCTACAATTGGACCGCCGCCAGGAAGCACGAGCGACCGCAAGAAAGCAAGTTTATCGCATCCGAGATCCATGGGCTGTGCGAAGACTTGGGTATCCTCGTTTACAGCTTGGTCTTTATGTGGCGGTGGAATGACGTTCCAGATTCACAGAAAGAGCTGGTGCTCTTGATAAGTGCCGAGTGGGAAGACGATGGCACGAAGCTCGCGGTGTGGAAGCAAGTGTGCTGCGAGGCATACGATTTGCTTTGTGAAAAAGATTATGATGATCTCAAAGTCCACATCGTTGACGCTCAGAAGGTCGAGACGGCTTGGCCGTTCCCGGCTATCTCCGCTGATGCGCCAATCATCCACAGCTGGGAGTCGATAAGGCGCGAAATCCACGATATATTGGCTCAGGACTCATGGCACACTATCACAGTCTACGGCCAGAAGTCCGATCCGGCCAAGCCCACCATAGTGATCTCAGTCTGGGATCCCCGACCATCTTTGTGGTTGCAGCGAAAAGAGCGCATCAAAACGATTTGCCAATCGCACGGAATTGAGGCCGACGTCGTCACGATACAAGCCTACAATGTCTCCTGGTGAATTCGGAGCGATGCCGCCTGGCTTTAGTCTAGGAGATCAGACTGACGAGAAACTTTGTGGGTACGATGAGTGGCCAGTTCACATCAGAGGTGACGGGACAAAGCCTTGATGTGTTGAGCTCATTTTGTACCTTGATTGCTGCACGTGTGTTCAACTCACCTGGCCTTCATACCCTTGCACAGTTAGATGGCAGGATTAACTCAGCATACTACGTGCAGAGTGCATTTCACAAACACTTCTATGTGCAAAATATGACCGTGACAATGTGGCTACCCCCGGTTGACCATGTTCTTATAGTCACGGATCGATATGTCTGTGGTTTCCAGACTTTGCCCCGTGAATGAGCGGGTAATGGCAACCAGCAGTGTGCTCTGGTGACAATATATGCAGGCCTTCCTCTATGACTTTACGGTCTTCGGCACGAATGAGGACCCCGTTGAAGATCACCCAATCTTGCATCTGTACGGCGGATTCATCTTCGTTCCCGACATCATCGCCTCCCACATGGCTGGACTCCCGTCATCACCGGGGTTACCGCCATTGTTTACGGCACCCCCGACTGCAATCGTCTCCTGGTGCCGGCGACTCCCATGATGACGTGCAATTTTTTGAGACATAGCATATTTGACGTCATGCATCTCCGGAATGTCAGCAACAAGTTACCACATCCTTGTCTTCATGAATGTGACAAGTCAAAGTGATTGAGCGGAGGTAGTTGATCGAGACTATCGGATACATACAATGCAGTACTCACCTCACGATAACAAACGGTTACATTGCTTGCCTCCAACTTTTATGTGTGGTATGGAAATATGGAGCATGCCGGTCAGAGAGTTTGGGAGAAGATTGAGGAGAAAGATAAGAAAATTTGGGGAGAAATTTGGAAAGAAAGTTGGAGAGAAAGTTGAGAGCTGAGGCGAAAGCTGAAGAGGACTTCAAAGTCGAAGCAGGTAACTGACAAGTGCAAGAGAATCTTCGTATAGAGAACATTGGAAGGAAAGGGTAAACAACACTGGAAAAGTATCCAACCTAGCCTCATGTCACACGCGCCTATCTGGAAGAGCATCAATTGACTCTCAACCCATGTTTTCACATCTTCCTCAGAATGCCATGATTGCCGGCGGCGCCGCGATCTTCAACGAAGCATATGATGTTTGACAACTGATCCGGGTAGAGGTAACAGATTCGAGCCCCTGACGCAACCCGCATCTCTCACAAAACCTAGTAAAAGATTGCTGCAACATAAGGTAGCAAGACGATGGGGAGAACACCTGCCCCAGGCTCAAAGATTCTTTAGCGATTTTCTTCTCTGATCAATTGCAATAGAGCTATATCACTTTTTGGCATCCTGCTTTCCAGTCGCTACTCCCGCATGCTCCGCCCTCGACAAGCTTGCGTAAAACTGGCGCACCCTGTCATGCGCAAGCACCTTTCTAGGATCAAAGTTCTTGACCTGCAATCCATCCATCGACGTCGCTCGACTGAGCGCCACGTAGGCCTGCCCTTTCTCAAACACCTTCCCCAGATCGACCTTTACCCGCTCGAGCGTTTGACCCTGAGCCTTGTGGATTGACAAAGCCCACGCGAGGATGAGAGGGACCTGGGAGCGAGATGCTTGCACCTCCCCGTCCGGAAGCTCGACTTTCCAGAGCTCGCGATGGCAGAGCATGTCCCTGGTAGTCCCATCAGCAATGGCGAAGCGGACCACCGGATATCGTTGGGCCGTGCCGGCTTTGAGGTCATATTTTCCTGCAAGTCTGGCCTCCGATACACTTGGGTCAGCTTGAGTGCCCCACTCTTGTGTCGCTGTCAATTGATCCTCCCTTTGCTGATAATCGGCAAACGAGTCTTCGCTCATGAAGCCCAGTACGACACCCAATGAGCCGTTGACAAGGGTCTCATCCATGTTTTTGATCAGCATGACTTGAGCGTGTTTCTTGAGGTAGATGACTTCCGGAGCCATGCAATTCTGCAACAGCCTGTCGCGCGCCGTCTTGTCGGTGATGGCGCCCCCGTCTTTCGCGTCGTATATCACATGGTCTCCGCGGAGATCTTGCATGCGGGTCCTGTTCGCCCTATCGACTTCTGCCCGGGTAGGAAACCTTCACAATGGTTAGAAAAGCTAGCCCAACCAAGGAAGGTGCTTACAGTTCAGTGGCGGTTATCTCATCACCAAAAGCCAGATCTCTCTCCAACTTCCTGAACGTATCGATTGAATTCTGAGAAAGTCGACCTTCCCTCATCTCATTCAGCATACCTGCAAAGGTCGGATCTTTTTGACGAAACACTTTATGCAGCCCTATCGTAAAGTCGATGGAAGTATTCCACGTGCCAGCGTCGAAAGCAAACTTGGCGGCTCTGCCCGAGTCTGGCACTGGCGGCAGTTGGAAAAAGTCACCAGTAATGATGAGCTGGATGCCTCCGAATGGACGGCCATTGTTCCTTATCGTTCGTGCCACGGTCTCCAATTTATCGAATAGATCGCCGTCGACCATGGATACCTCGTCAACAATAAGGACTCTGGTACGCATCCATCGGTGCTTCGCCTTCTGATTTTTCTTGATTTTCTTTACAAGATCAGGTGCTGCCTCTTTCCCTAGACCAATGCCAGCGAAGCTATGAAGGGTCACGCCGCCAATGTTGCATGCAGCTAATCCGGTAGATGCAGTAACGGCGACACGATCAGGCTCCCGCAGATACTTCCTTCGGAGCGCTGCGATAATCTCACGTAAAAGAACAGACTTGCCGGTACCTGTACGCAGCCTTTAGTCGGAAGTGCTTTCTTTGGATCGCGATAAGGTCATACCTGCAGAGCCGGTGAAGAAAACACTCTTTCCCTGATCCACCACGAGGGTCAAGACCTGCTGTTGCTCGTCGCTGAGAAAGATACGTGACACATTGTTTTTCTTCTTTTTCTCTTTGGCCTGCTTTAGACCTTCTTCAGTAGCTTCGTTCGTCCTAAAAAGCGCTTTCTTCGCTTGCCTCAGACTCTTCTGCTGTTCCTTCAAGGCGCTGGCCGTGGTGTTCCAGATCAAAGAATCACTTTTCCTCGACGCTGGCGTATACCGCGCACTGGAAGCATTCTCCCTTTTCAAAGGGGCATTGGAAACGCTCGAACGACTCGGGGCGTCTGCTTTGAAGCGGTCCAAGTTCAGATTAGGCCGATCCTCAATGCGGGAATTGTGGTCATCCCCCAGCCAAGGTATGGTTCGACGCTTATGTGGACGAGGGATGTCGTCCACATCATCCGACGCTGAGTGTCCAGATGTTGTATTCACTGGTGCTGAGAAAGCATGCTGTTGAAGGGTAGCCCGCTTCAAAGGGCTCTGCCGGTGCTCCACAGGCGATGATGACCATGGTAGAGGAAAACTGCTCGGTGGCTGAAATGACTGTTGGGTCGTCGTACTAGTTGCTTGTTTACCCTTCCCGTCCCCGGAAGTCCAGGTTCCATTGTGCGACGCATTATTACCCAAATTGGTCAATTCAGGGTACTGAACACGCTCCGCATCATATCCTTTGGCTTGCGGTAGTCCCGGATACGAAATGGTAGTTCTAGTAGCCAGGTCCTCCACATCGAGGTCAACGTCGCTATCGAAGTCGTTCTCGTCTAGGTACACTCCAGGTGTGCTCTTGGGTCCGGTGATTTTCACAGGCGAGTCGTCATTGATGACAATTGGATCTTTCTGTGAATTCTGTCGGTACAGATCCGCATCTTCGAACCGATCCGTTGACGGAAGGGCCTTTGCCAGGCCGCTTGCGGTTCGTTTCACTCCATAGCAAGGCTTCTGGGCGTTGCCGGAGCTGTCGGATAATGGATTGCTGATAGGGTGCTGAGTATTGCGCTGGTAAGGGTTCGCCTTAAACGTGTTTTGCGGAGACAGCGGACTGCTCGAGGGAAACAATTGTTGAGCAAGAGGCCGGGCTTTTGTCTTGACAGCCTGATGCGTATCCACCGCTTGTTTGAACATGACTGCTCCGCTTATCCGACGCGTTGCTTGATCGTATTGCGGGACCCGGGGCGTGAACGTGGAGCTCCAAGCACGCGTTGGAGAAGGGAGAAGAACGGCAGGGAGCTGTGTTAACCACCTTCGTACGGTGCTCGGACCGCCGGTCATACAGCATAAGAATATGGCGGAGAGTGCGAGTAGGAGACAAACCCAAACACTGGGGACAGAGTACATTTGGAGGCTTTTGGCCGAACGCGCCAAACCAAAACGCGGTTGAAGGAGGAGAACGCCAAGCTTTTCCGGGCATGGACCTATCTAAGTACCGAGCCGAAGTGAGCCCGAGACTCAATCCCTGCCCAGCGTGCCCAGGTTGTAAGATGATGCTTGAGGACGTGAACATGAAGGACGGCGTAAGAGCCCATTGTCACTACATGATGTTTTGAGCACGCAGAGTAAGAGATACGCGTTCAGCAACTTTCTCCCCATTGTTGCTCTCCCTTCCCCGAGGGTTCTGATCGTCCTAGGGATAGAAGGCGCGAAAGCTCTGCTTTCCTTTCCCGGGTGCCTCAATATCATACTACACATCGAGAGTGAAACCTTTTTTGCTCGCCTGATACAACGAGTAGATTGTGACGTGACTATATAGTACTAAACTCATGATTCCTAGTTACCTACATACAAGTGAAATCAATCAATGTGAGGTGACAAGTAAGAATATTCCCTAGACCCAAGCTTCCTGAGCGAAAATCTGACAAAGGCAAGATATACCGACAACTAGGATCAATCTCGTCATATGAGAAGGCAGGTATACATAGAACAGCCGCCTGTGCAGGGAAATCTGCTTTGGAAAAGTTTACTGAAGCGTAGATTGACGCCATGGTGCGGAGAGGACGTCAACTCGCCGATAATATAATTGAAACCCCCGTTTTAAGGATGAGAAGTCATTGAAACACGAAGAGTCACAGGGTAAAGGCGCTGTGGATGAGTATTGCCGCGCAAAGCAATCAAGAGCAGAGAAAGGGAATTGCCCATACGCCCTACAAAGTCCTCTGCCGAACATCTCCACTCGGTGGAACACAGAGAACTGTCAAGAGCATTAAGAGAAGAGGCGCTTTCGACGAATAGAAGCTTTCACACGTATCCAACCGCAGCCACTGTTTTTGCCCAGATAAGGAAGTAGAGTTCAACTAACGGCAGACTGTCATCTTTCCCAAGCACAAGCGATATTCATCTAGCCTTGATAGCCACCGAATCCATTCCCGACGTTGCCATAGTTGCCTGGATTAGGCGGGCCCCACTGGCCGCCACCTTGGTTGCCACGGCCATAACCCCCGGCACTTCCCGGCATCTGTTGGTACGGCGGGCCCATGCCAGGGCCGCCAAAGCCACCTTGATTCTGCCCGTATGGCTGAGCACCTCCGGCCGGACCTGTTGCCGTAAAGTTAGAAGCTGCTTGCGGAGGCAGGAAGATCTAGTACCTTGAGGGGACATTGGTCCACCAGGACCTCCATACTGAGGAAAGTACGCCGCCGGGGTCTGCGCATAAGCCGAGTTGGGTCCCTGGGCTGGCGAGTAATTGTCGAACTGTCCGGTTGGTGGACGATCTTTGCCCCACTGAGACCATGTGAGCAATTATGAGTCATCACGCCAATGCCGTACGATTGATGAACTTACGCTGCACTTGAGAGGGCGCCCGTTGACGTTGTAACCGCTGAGCTGGCAGATGGCCATTGCAGCATTCTCATGGGTGTCCATCTTGATGAAAGCAAAGCCACGGTCTGACTGGAACCGGGTCTCGACCACGTAGCCAAAGTTCTGGAAAAGAGGAACAAGATCGGACTGTGACGTGTACGGGGTGAGATTGCCCACGTAACAAGTGGTCTGCCAAGCAGGAGTCTGTTGAACAATCATATCGTAACTCTGAACCCCGTGAGTCGGAAAATGATGGTGACCGAATGGCGTCGTCGGTGTCATGCCCATGGAAGCCATGGCCTGCTGCTGTGACATTGAAGGTTGACCTTTTTGATTAGCCCAGTTGCAGCGAATGGCACGAGATCCGAGCCACTCTCCGTCCATGGAGTTGAGCGCTTTTTCAGCGTCTGACCGATCACGAAAAGCAACAAACCCGTATCCGCGGGAACGACCAGTCTTCATGTCCCACATAACACGGGCTTCAGAGACTGCGCCAAAAGCGGAGAATGCTTGCAAAAGTACTTCGTCGTTGACCTCGTTAGAGAGATCTCCAACAAAGATGTGAAAGTGGTTAGACGTGTCCTCTTTGTTGTTGCTGTTAGACTGGTACGCCCAATTGACGCGGATTTCCTGCGCTAGTGAGAAGGCGAAGAACAAAATTCCGTGGGGCAAAACTCACCGACTGATGGATACGGCGACCATTCAGAGTTTGCATCGCACGCTCAGCAGCTCCAGGGTCATCGTACTCCACGAAACCATAATTGAAACCCTTGCTCTGGGACCCCAGGTTAGTCAGCTGAACATGAGATTTATGAAATGACAGATCGCACATCAGGATAACCACCGTAGTAGTAGTAGTACGGAAACATTGCGAGTGAGCACGTGCAGGAAGGGGCATGGAGTGAAGAATGGCACAGTTGTTGTGTGGAAAACAAAAACACGTCAACAGGGAAGGAGACGTTCTCGGCGATGTGTAACGGGAATACAGGTTCACGTCTCGCTGACTAAAGCAGGGTACAGCAACACCGAAGACGGGCTCACCACACAAAGCGACTTACGTTCTTATCCGGTATGATCTTAACATTTTGAACGTGACCGGTGGTCTCGAAAATTTGACGCAGCACTTCTTCCGTGACACGAGGGTCAAGTCCGCCAACATATAAGGCCCGCTTGTTCGGCTCCGGAGCTGCGCGACGAACGAATCCGCCGGCACTCGTTGGCGACATCATGCCTCCAGACATCGGGGAACTGATCGCCGTCGGGATCGGGTTCGTATTTTGAGGGATGATTACGGGAGCTAGAGTAGGCGGTGGCATGTGGGCTGGGTTGGGATGCCCGTTGCCCTGATTGCTGCCATCATAACCTGGGCCGACCACGGAGGTGGGTGGAGGTGGGAGAGAGGCTGGAGCCACACCGTCTGCCATTGTTATTGTGTTGGGTCAGTCCTAACCCGGATAAAAAAGATGCCGGAAGGTTGTTCCGACAAGAAGGCGAATCTATGCGCCTTGAGGTGAAAAATGAAGCTTTTCCGGAGACGAAAGTCGCAAAGCTAGCGTTCCGCGGACCACCAAG
>QQTW01002755.1_pt1 | contig 12859 bp, 21 predicted proteins | sample 1904831 | NCBI WGS metagenome assembly QQTW01 (sample SAMN09435610, study PRJNA476489) | Subsurface metagenome, whole genome shotgun sequencing project. | reverse complement strand
CTGCATGGCACAGAGACGTGTGCTAAGCAATGCAAGGATACAGCTGAAATCCACCTGCACAAACTTATGACATGCATAAGTTCAGCATGAAAACCACAGTCCACACAGCAGTAATGTCATGAAATATCACCTCCTCCAGATGCCTCATGTTGTCCATAAGACCTGCAGCCAGAGAGGTGGAAGTCCAAGGCTTTAGATCGGCCTGCTTTCCCTGTACTTCATCCTGCATGACGATGTTCTGGAGCTCAAGGTGAACGTAGCTATCAGCAGCAACCGCTTGACACGCTTAGACAACCCTATAGTGCATGACAAATTGAGACGTCTGAAGAGACAGGCGGAGATGATTTTCCAGAGCTGCTGATTTAGGGAAGCATGATCTTAACGAATTCACGAGGAAATAGACATGCAAATATATAATTTAGCTGGACAGTTGAGTGCCTGCAGCTGGCAGCCTTGCTTTGCAAGGTCGCATGCCGAAGTGACTACGACATATGCTTGACTGGAATACTTGATCATCAGCAGTGTTGTGTCCAGAAGTGCATCTGTATAACTGTCTATGGAGTACTGTAACTGCAGCTCAATGATGAGCACACGAATCAAATGAAGCACGACAAAGCCCAATTGTCATCGCCCAGCAGCTGTTACATTGGTAACCTGTCCTGATCTCTGCATGTTCTTCAGTGTGTTTGCAAGCCTACACACAGCAATGCAGTGCATAGGTTGCTGCTCAAGAATCAGGCTGATGTTGAGATTTAGTCTCAGGAAGAAGCTTTGCAAATCCAACTGCAACATACCAGTCCAAGCCCTCATACAAGCCTTCCCCCCGAATGGAAATAGCACCCTGAACATGCCAGCTTCTGTTCTTGAGCTGTCCTAGTCCCAGTGCTTCACATACTTCTGCTGTTGTGAGGGCACCTTTCTACATATGCCAAGGCACACCTCAGACAACATAGCAACAGACTGGGGGACAGCTTGTCCAGCCACTGCCAGTATGTAAACATTTGTCAGAAGGTCAAGTCATGTGCCACACAACATGGGCATTTAGCTCACATTCTGGTCTTGTAACAGGACTTACCAGATCTTGCTTGTTGGCAAAAACCAGAACAGCACTATGCCTCATGAGAGGATCGTCAACGATGGCCTGCAATGAACCTTGACATTACAGCATACAAATACAGCACAATGTTGCAGCTTAGGAGTAAGTGCTGTATGGCATGGTAGCATTCTTCAAGGTGCACCTTGAACTCGGTAGCTGCTCTCTGCACCCGCTCTCTGTCTTGGCTGTCAACAACATATATCAGGCCATCTGTATTGTTGAAGTAGTGTCGCCACAGAGGGCGAAGCTTCTCCTGACCTCCAACATCCCACACAGTAAATAGGACATTTTTGTACTGGACCTTTTCCACATTGAACCCTACAGCAGTGAAACCCGTTGTCATGCCTGATGCAAAGAATACAGCAGCTCTATACACCAGCTAACATGCTCTCTGAACGCACCCACCATCGGCGCCACAGCTAGCAGTAGTTGCTGCATGTGTTCGCACCGAATCTTACCTATTGTTGGTACCGTGCTAAGCACCTCTCCTATATGCAACTTGTACAGGATGGTGGTCTTGCCAGCTGCGTCCAGACCCAACATGACCACCTGTAAGAGCTCACAATACTTTCAGAATGTGGCTCTCACACGTTGTTGGATGGTTTCCTTCTCGGCCCTACCCGCATTTCCCGGTTGCCAAACAGCTTATCGAACATCTTGCGAAAAGAGTTCCCCATTTTACTCTTGTGCCGAGCTCACAGAAGGTTGATTCTACGACTGCAGCGTCTTCATGGGTTCGTGTGTTGACAGGGGGAGTTGCGTCTGCTCGCAGTCGACTCGATCATAAACACTACTGACACAACGTCATGGATGCAAGGGTCCTACAGCCGCGTGTGGATGGAATGAGCAGATTCGAGCCCAATGCTGAGGTACTTGAGAGCTGCAAATGATAGGAAGCTATCGCTAGCTACAGTTCCAGCAACCAGCTGCAGGGGCGAATTTAAAAGCTGTCAGCTAATTTGCAGCAGGAATTAGCTCAAACGCAGCAGCATCACTGATCTAGGTCATTGATATGCTTCATCACAAGTGTTTTAGTTTATGCAAGGCAGCTTGCTTGGTAGGAACAAGATAAACAAGAGTGCCCAGCAATGAAGACCGACTACTGAATGATCATCAACACTTAGTCACACAAAAACTATTCAGCTGGGTACCTTCTCATGGTGCACAAGCATCCATTCCTAGAATCCTGCTAAGGGTAGTACTTGCACGACACTAAAATTGCTAGTCCCGTAGGATCAAGTTACATTGGGGTCAAGGGGGCAGTTCATACTTGGTACACAACTTTCTCCATTCTTAGCATGAACCTTGTCCGCATACTGTATTAGGATTTGATATGGGGTGTAATCTGGACTGAAGGGTGCCATAAAACAAGGTATGCCACCAATGTACTGGCATCAGAGGCTGACTGGAGGCTGACTAGGAATTTGTCTCACCGTAAAGGTGATCGATGTCCACGTCTACGACCTCGATCCTGCCAGACTTGTCAAAGTTGTACAAAACATCCATGCCATCTAACATAACGCGATATTGACTCATGTGTGAATCGTTCTGCCCTCTGTGCCTCACGGCCTTGGGGACAGCGTCAACATGTTGAAGCCTTTGGTGCAAGGAACGTATGTCTCTTGACAACACTTGCAAGAGCAGCTCTGTGAACTCCTCTGGACTGTTACACAGTGGTCTTGTGGCTGCTTTCTGTCCCAGACTCTGTTTCCAGCGATGCCGCAGCAAACCTGCAACCCCCTCAGCCAAGCAAACATCAGCTACATGCAGCACGCTGCTCTCACTGTCGCCAGATACCTACAAGGCATACACCAATGCTAGTGCACTCAAGACGGGGCAGAGGCCTGGCGTGCTAAAGTGCCATTTCCAGAACATGCGCATGGTCATGCACATACAGGGTAGGGATAGGCAACCTATGCCCATGCAAAGCAAAAGTACCCATTGACAGCATCAACAAATGCGCAGGTTGTAGAGCAAACACCGCCAGGTCACTGATGCTGGTGACCTACCCAAGCTGGAGCCTGCGCATCTACACCTCCATCCACATAGGGTAAATATGGCTTGATGTCCAGCACAGGGGTGCCGTCAACCACATCAGCGCCTGTGAAAACCACTGTGTCACCACTGACCTGATCTATTTTGGCTACACTCAGACCTGCAGAAGCGATGAAAGACTGATGTTGCTGACGCAAGCATTCAAGGTCAATGATAACAAATTGCTGCAGCACCTCTCAGCAGCATTGGTTTGATGGTGAAGGGCATTGTCGTGCACAAGCAAAAAGGACAGTGGCAACACAATAAGGCACATGCTCAATTGTAGTAGCAAGACTGACCAATGGGGTTAGGTCTGTGTGGTGTGCGGGTTGCGAAGACCCCTACACGCTTGCCATTAAGCTTTGGAACTTGCACCTTGGCTTTGAGGCCCCTATCATCTGGGCGCCACAGATCTTGCAAATCTGTGTTGCGGTGGAAAATATAGATGATCCAGCAGTGGCTGTAGCCCTCCAACCCCTCAAGGCAGGCGTGAGGTATGCCAGACCTGCAATGGTTGCACCAACAAGCTATGTAAGTTTGCCTGGTGATACTCCTGTCCATGTAATGATGACTGCACATGTAGAGCCTGTATAATTATGAGACTCCAGGCAACAAGGCTGCTGCACCTGAGCTTCAGTCTGGCTTTTGCTGCCGGCACTAACAAAGGTTGTCTTGGTGTCCCATTTCGCTGCCTGAAGCAGGACTCAAGAATGCCAATTGGTTTCAAAGGGTAGGTCGTCACGTCCTCTTTGACCACGGTGGGCTGAGACTGGCTGGTCAGCTCTCGCAGCTGTTTCTGCACTTTAGCAGGGCACTTGTCAGACGCAGCTGTAGCTATAGCCCCAGGCTCGCCAAGTTCTGGCTAGAGCTGTGGGGAGCATACCTCAGCTCGGGTCCGACCTGCTCTCTCCTCTTTGCGCAGCTTTCGCTCTCGCTCAAGTTGACTCTGAAATCAACACTTACATACTTACCCGCTTGATCACCGTGACGTCGGCATGCACGCACATACCTCTATCTGTGTTGGCTGGCTGCTTTGGAGCCCCTGGCGTCCCCAAAGGTATCCAAGAAAGGCTGCCGTAACAGTGAGTAGCAGCAGCGAGAACGACATGGTGACGGGGGTAATCAAACGGTGATCAAAGAGCTCAGTCTCATGCTTAATTAGGGTTCCAGACCGCCAGAACCGCCAGAACCTTCTTCGTTGAGCTCGGCCTATTGTGTAGGTTTGATGCCATCGCTGAATAAACTGATAGCGTGAGTGCCGGCGCGTTATTGGACGAAACATCGGCGCCGGGTGCCTGTATTGAGCCCATCTGACGTGCTGACAGCAAAAGGCGGTTGATCCTTCTCAATCCGTAGGCAACATGTCTGTTGCGGGCTTCGACATCGGTGATCAATGCTCCTGCATTGCAGTCGCCCGGAAGCGAGGCATCGATGTGCTAATGAACAAGGAGTCTAAACGCGAGACGCCCAGCATTGTCGCTTTCAACAACAAACAGCGGCTGCTTGGAACTTCTGCTGTCGGATCTCTGTCCACCAGCCCCAAGAACACAGTCTTCCAGATCAAGCGCTTGCTGGGCAAAAAGTTCAGCAATCCGGACGTCCAGCGTGACATCGCCAAGTTCCCCTTTGAAGTTACAGAAGGATCTGATGGGCATTGTCTCATCACTGTAGACTACCTGGGAGAGAAGACACAGTTGACTGCCGAGCAGCTGCTTGCAATGGTATTGGTAGATCAGAAGGAGATTGCAGAGGCTGATGGTAGCCCCGTGACAGACTGTGTGATTTCGGTACCAACCTACTTCACAGAGGCCGAGCGCTATGCAGCGTTGAATGCTGCACAGATTGCTGGTGTCAACTGCTTACGCTTGTTCAATGACACTACCAGTACAGCCCTGGCATATGGCATATACAAAACGGACCTCCCAGAGACAGAGCCAGCAGTTGTGGCTTTTGTTGACATTGGGTATTCAGCCTTGCAGGTGAGCCATGCTTATGGTGACACAAGCAGTATCATGCAAGGCTCAGTTATGTAGCTGGTTGATGTTTACTTTTGCAGGTCTCCATCGTTGCTTTCACAAAAGGCAAGCTGCAAGTCTTGGCACATGCGTGGGACCGAAATCTGGGGGGCAGAGACTTTGATGAGGTCCTGTTTGACCATTTCTGTGAAGAGTTTGGTGCCAAACACAAAATTGATATCAAGTCTAATGCTCGAGCTAGCTTCAGGCTGCGTCTTGCTTGCGAGAAGGTGAGTGACAGGCATGCTGGTTGTGTCTTCCAGTACATCCCCTTAGTGACTGCATGGTTCCTGTTTCTGCAGATGAAGAAGGTGTTCAGTGCAAACCCAGAGGCCACAATCAACGTAGAGTGTATCATGAACGACATAGATGTCGCTGGCAGGTTGTCTCGTGACGTGTTTGAGGAGAAGTCAGCATCTGTCCTGGAGCGAGCTCGCGCTCCTCTGCAAAAGGTGATGCTTGCTGGTTACATAGGTTTGCCAGTGCACTGCTGCATCACTACATAGGTTCCTGGATAAACGGCGGCATCACTACAAACACCACACATGCATAATTGCTGCGGCGCAAAATCTACAGGCAACAAGGTTTGAGTGCCAAGCTTCATCTGCTGGTGCTTGTTATGCAGGCTTTGGACGATGCTCAGATCTCTCAGGCAGATGTGCACACAGTTGAAGTGGTTGGTGGCAGCTCTAGGGTGCCTGCACTGCTGAGGATCATCAAGGATTTCTTTAACAAGGAACCTGGCAGAACTCTCAATGCAAAGGAGTGTGTCTCAAGGGGCGCTGCCCTCAACTGTGCCATGCTCAGCCCCATTTTCAGGTCAGGCACATTCCTGTGCCTCCTTGCTGCACCGCCTCTGCCACTTGGGGCCAAGGGTGCAATGCACCTCATGCCCCGCATCAACAGCTGATGTGGACAGCGTCAGTGTCATGAGGGGCTGGTTGTATGTTTGACTGTTCTGACGGCAGTTTGTGCTTGTGTGCAGAGTACGTGACTTTGAGGTCATTGACAGCTATCCATTTGGAGTTGAGATCACCTGGGAAAAGGATGGGGCACCGCACACTGAGGTTCTCTTCAAGCGGGCAGGCCCCATTCCTAGCTCCAAGATGCTGACTTTCTTCAGGTACACTTCTGTCCTGCACCTGTGTGAGCACACATGCTTGAGCTATGCCTGTACGGCCTGGCACCATGTCAAATCACCCAAATTCATCAAGCATCAATCGTCATGGCCTGCAAAGCCTGAGGGTGTTATGATGAGTGCAGGGAACAGCAGTTTGAGCTCCAGGCAAGGTACACCGCAGACTCACCTGTCCCCGAGAGCTTTGGCCTGGATATTGGCAAGTTTGTGGTGGGTCCTCCCAAGCCTTCCGCTACTGGGGACAAGGTCAAGCTCAAGGTAAGGTGGTGCAGCTGCTTCTCAATTTGGCAGTAGTGGTTTGGCAGTAAATGTTGGTACTGTTTAGTTGCATGTGCACTTCTTGCACAATAGCGTTGCAGCAACATAGCTGCTTGCCTTCACGCTCAAGGATGCTGTCATGTCACTTTCATGTGTTGCTGCATTGGGATACTGCCACACAGGTGAAGGTCAAATTGAACTTGCATGGAGTAGTGGGCGTGGAAAGCGTACAGCAAGTTGATGAAGAGGAGTATGAAGAAAAGATCAAGCGGCCAGTTGCCAAGGTACCTTGTCGTTCAATTGCATTGCACATTGGTGCGGAGTTCTTGCGAGTCTGTGGGGCCCTTCGCATACCGTACCATCTGGCAGGCCTTGGCATGTAGTGGTTCATGGGCGCTCAAGGGCCCCAACACACCAGGGGCTGGGCCTGTACCTGCAGCCTCACTGCTGCTGCCTTGCAGGAAACAAAGCCCACAGATGTTCCCAATGGTAAGCCTGCAGACAAGCCCACAGACAAGCCGGCAGACGAGCCAATGGATGGCGATGTGCGCTCCAACGGCCCTTCAGAGGTGCTCCACATTGCAGCCATATATCAACTTCTGTCACCATGTGGTGCAACATGCAGCAACCAACATGCATTGTTCTAATGCACGGCACCTGCACAGTTACCTATCTACTGTCTGGCTGCATACTTTGCATGTTTTTAGCACCGGTCTGACTGATCTTCTGCTCACTGGACTTGCATTCCCAATGTGTGTTGGGGCCGTAGGATGGAGCAGCGCCGTCATCTGGAGAGGCTACACCAATGGAGACTGAGCAGAAGGACGCTGCTCCTCAAGAGGTTGAGGAGGTCATAAAAAAGAAACGCACCAGGAAGACCAACGTCAATTTCTCAGCCCAGACAGCTGGCATGAAGACTGAGCAGCTCACGGTGTGTTGTTGCTTCACTCTGTTTGGCATGACCCTACAGACTGTCAAGTGCTTGCTGCATACTGTGCATGCAGCTTCCTGGTTGCCTTGTAGCTCTAACGCAGGCAAAGCGTTGCTGATATGTGTTGCCTGACAGTGCTAGTTTCAAGCTGAACAGCAGCCCCCTTCTTTTTTTCAGCCATCGCTTTTTCCTTTCATCAAACCAACCTGGCTTGCAGGCTCTGTATGAGAAGGAGTGCCACATGGCTCTCCAAGACAGAGTACAGGAGCAAACAAATGAGGCCAAAAATGCATTGGAGGCATATGTGTACGGCCTGCGAAACAAGTTGTATGACCAGCTCTCAGAGTTTGTCACAGATGACTTCAAGGAGTCCACTAGCAAAAGGCTGGAGCAGATGGAGGTAAACCAAAACACAATGCATTAGCTTCATGCCCAATCTAATTTGCATTTTGAGGATTGACTGCTTCGTCAGTGTTGCACCTGTTGCACACCGGCTTGTCAAGAGCATATACATCAGAACACTGCTAGGTGCAGTTGGAGATACGTGATGCGAGTGCTGTTGTTTTGTGGAAGCAAGTCTTTGCTTCTGCTTCTCTTATACTGTTGGAAACTCTGTAGCTGCAATCTCAACAATTGTTAAGTGAAGGCTTCAAGACAGAGGTGTACTGATTTGACTAGCTCGTGTCATATCAGTACACCTCTTGTCTTGAGCCTTCACTTCACAGAGTTCTGAAAGCACATACAACAGCAACTGTGATGTGTTCCAGGCAGTTAGTAGGTTGTACAGGCCTTGTGCTACATGCTGTACCGAGGTGCAGTTGCAGCAGTCATTGCTGTCTTGGGCGTGGCATGTCAGACGCTACGCAACGCAGTAGGTGCAATGACAGGTGTTTATGGCTCGAGAGACATGCGTCTGCTGTGACAGAGGAGGGTTTTTCGCTGCGAGCTTAAGTTCAGTGTTGGTTGTGTCGCAGGACTGGCTTTATGAAGAAGGCGAGGATGAGACCAAGAGCACCTACGTGGCCAAGCTCAATGAGCTGCGCCAAATTGGTCAGCCACTCAACTCCTTGTATGACCTATTTGCTGCATTGCGGCTGCATGGGTTTTTGGATACTGGTTTGCACTTCCAGTCTTGCCAATGTTCCGTGTATCTTTGCTCATAAGCAGGGATGCTGTTTAGTTTAAAAGGGTTTATGCCAGGAGATGGTATGGTTAGGCCTGTTAAGCCTGCAGCTTGAGTGGAAGTATGAGCTGTAGCCTGTGCTGCAGGTGACCCAGTGGAGAGGCGAGCTATTGAGTTCTCAATGAGACCCAGGGCGGCTGAGAGTTTGCAGCAAACAGCTCACAACTTTGCCAGCCAAGCCTCCAGCTCAGACCCTAAATACTCTCACATACCTGCTGCAGACAAGAAAAAGGTATTGGGAGATGTTGCACAGCTGGCATCAGGCATCCTTTTGTGTAGTTGCAAGTGCTAGTGTGTTGTGGATGGTGTAAAGCCTGCACAGTTGCAGGTTTTGCAGATCAGGAACAGCAAGCTGAAACAGCTGGAGTTGTGCAGGTTCTAGATGAATGCCAGGCTGCTCTTGGATGGCTAGAAGAGAAGAAGGCTCTGCAAGACACCATGAAGAAGACAGATGATCCTGTGTTAGTGACAGCCGACATCAAAAAGAAGGAGGAGACACTGGCTCGCGTGGCAGAACCCATCCTCAACAAGCCTCCCCCAAAGAAGGTGCAACATCTTGGCCTGAGCCCTGGTCATGTTTGCTTGCCTGCATTGCTGTTGAATGCTGGTTTCGAACTGTCAGACTGGTCATGAGATTTCAAGCACTTGTGGCTGGGCATGAGGCATACTGTTGTCCATAAGCTTCTGTAGGCGACATGGTATGCAATAAGCATGCACGGGCAGGCTTGTTCATAGCTTCTGTTGATCTGATGCAGGAGGAACCCAAGCCAGAGACCAAGGCTCAGCCTGAGGGCAATGCAACAGCACAGGGTAAGCCTGAGGACATGGATGCAGAGCCAAGTCAAGCTGCCCCTGAGGCCTCTACAGAGGAACCAATGGAGCATTGAGCACCCTGCATCCATAAATTGATGCAAGCTATTTTATGTATGTGACCTAGTAGCCCACTTGCAGCAAGCATCATTTCACAGGGCACCAGATTAGTTGCCAAACTGTGTGGCATCTATATCTAAACTGTGTGGTTCTGAAATTCTGCATAAAAAGTGTCATGTCTGTGTTACTGGCAGTCATTGTGTTGATGCCATTGTCACCAGCCCCAGTCTGGGGTACCAATCAGTATAGGTCAACAAATTGTTGGGGCATGCCCCTTTGACAGCATAGTATTATAGGTTTTGTGATAGGATTTTCAGCATTGTGTAAGAAGGCATGCCCACCCATCCAAGGCATCAAATCACTGCAAACTTCAAGAAGTCAATGCCATCAACCACTTGATTTGTGACAGTAGTAAAACTGCAGCCAGGCGTGCTCACAAATGCTCAGTGTCCTTTTCATCTCACAGCTGTAGAATTTGGTGCTTGTTGCTGGACTTGAAATTGTTATCTAGGATCATACACGTTCGTATGTCTACACACAAGGTCTGTTCCCTCAAATGACGAGTCCACATACTATGATACTTGAGCTCATGGCCAGCAGCAATCAAACTCAGACGCATGACGTTGGTCAGCACTCAGTCAAGTAGTTTTAGAACAGCTTACACATGTCAGCTGATGGAACCTTACTGTGTGATCATTCTTCCAAGTGCAACGTTCGCCTTTAGCCATCAGAAGTGTGTTGTACTAGTTGACTTGCTTCATGGGTTGGTTGGATGCTGCCGTGGAGCTAGGCGCCCTACCTAAAGCCAGCTTGGCATTTTGTCCATTGGGCCTAACTTACATTAAGAAACGCCAACACCGCAGCATTTGTCAACAGACCAATTCGATCAGCCTGATGGCTTGGTCACAAGCCATGCTCACTAAGCAGCAGTCGCCAGTGCTCATGACCAGCAACGAACCTGCTTGGTTTTAATATAGACACCATCAGCACTCTTGTTTGCCAAGCATGCAACTATGCTGCCGCAATCTATCTCGACATAGACAAGAAATGCCATGGATGTGCAGTCTGGCTTGTAAAGTGCCTCAAAATCCCCTGCAAGCAGTGGTGTGGAATGACACTTGCCTGCATTGGTAATGATGAAGTGACTGACACATGTGCACTAACCTGGACTTTGCCTGCATCACCCAATACATCATGGTCTTGAAGTTCTGCCTATTCAATTTCTTTTTCGTCTCCTTCTGCTGGATGACTCTTTGGTGTGCGGGTTTCATGTACACCTGTTTTGCTCGCCACTTGTCCACCAGCTTCTCTTCCTTGATATGTACGTTCAGATTCCGGATCGCTTTCGTGACATTCCCGTTCACCACCACAGCTTTGTATTGCCTGGTTTGCATCAAACTGCAGTCGGCTAGTTGTGGTAAGGTGAAGGCTAGAGCACGAAAGCAGGACTGCATGCTTTGCATGTGAGAGCGCCGCGTGCGCCCGAACGTATCAGCTGCAGTAAGGGCGGGCTGCAACTCTCTGAGCTTGCGGTCTACACTATTCTGTCCGCGACGTCGTTGACTCTGCAGCCGTGTACCTTCTACCAGTACGGTAGTGATCTTCACAACAGGCTTATTGCCATCGCATGCGCAGATTATCAAACAGGGACGGACGCGACTGCAGGGCTAACAATGTCTGTCTGCGCGAGTGCAATTGTTATTAACCTTGCTTTGGGGTTTCATGGGGAGGGGAAGAAGGAGCGGGGGGGTTCATTTGCCATCAACAGTCTGTTCAGAAAGTATGGGTGCGAGCAGAACCACGAATCAGCTCGTAAGTCAAAACATGCATTGCGCATCACCTGCATAAACATAAGACAAGTTTAATACCAAATAAGACACCATGTCACGAGACACTACAAATAGAGAGGGGGGGGCATTTAGAGGGGCTGTAGGGTTATGGAAGACACAACCTACCTTGGTATTCCAACAAGCCTTTACAAGGGGTCTACCCCCTTGTAGTGCAGTGCAGTGCACTACAAGCTTGTAGAGTGGGGACAAATTTGCTACCATGCTAGTGTTTCTACTAGACATCGCAGCATCGCACTACCATGGTGACCTTTCAACATGGTAATAATGCACTAGCGTGCTGTTACGTTTACCATGGTAGGGGCGAATTCAGATCAATTGCTATTTGAACTTGAAATTCATGATTACACACACATGTACTGTGTGGAGATCAATCATATTGATAGCATCAATAGCAAGTGGTTGATTGGGCTATGAATTATCAGGTCATCTACTCAGGTCACAAGCATAAGTCCATATGAACACCCAAACCCTGTACTGCAAATCAATTTTCTGTACGGCATATGAGCCTGGTGCATGATTAGGCTTACGCAAGCACTTCTGAGCTGTTTCCATCAACTTCTCGGTCGCCCTCCAGGTGGTTTGGCCTGTCCTCTTCATCCTTATCGTTTGTCTCGCCTGCATACACACTCTTATAAGAGTGCATGCACTCAAACGCTAGAGGCTTGGGCGTCCCAAACGTAAACTCACAAGGTATGAGTGCGCACGCATATGAGCAAAGCACAAATACCTGAACTGGTCACCACAGACGAAGCAGACTGCCTTTTCTTCTGTGAGCGGGTGGCTGCTGCTTTCTTGTTCACATAGTACTGTCTTACAACCCTGAGAGCACACAGCCTGTTTTCTGTCTTTCCAAGCTCCTTGAAAGCTCGAGCCCTAGCCTTGACAATGCTGTCAACAGCCTACACAGAAATCTTTCGAGGTGACTCACTGAGTCAGCAGACGGTACACAAACAGTGCTTCAGGGGTGACATGGGACGATGTTGTTACCTTTGGGTTCTTGTCTGACCACTCCTCCCAGTTGCCTTGAAATAATCGAGCTGCTCTGGCAGATATAGACGCATGTCCGTATGCATTTCCTCCTTGGCCAGAGTTTGACACAAGGATGCATGCTTGTCTCCATCATAAGACAGACTTTTGGTGTTCCTTGCAGCCAAACTCAGCTCGGTAAAGTAAACATGGCAGGGACAGCTTGGAATGAAATCTGCCTGCGCTCTGTTGACCCAAATGCCAAACATATTGACAGAGCAGTCATTAGACAGCTTCGGGAACTTGACAAGTACCTGGAGTTCAATCTGCATTTTTACCGAAATGTGGATCTGCCAGATGTGGTTCAGCAATTGGTACAGATACGCCAGGGGCTGAACCAGAATGAATGGGGTTGGAATCATGCAGCTACGCTTCAAGACTGCCACTGGGGAACAATACTCCTTTTAGGCAAGCAAGGTAACCTTTGGGTTCTTGTCTGACCACTCCTCCCATGTCGC
>QQTW01002754.1_pt1 | contig 12861 bp, 15 predicted proteins | sample 1904831 | NCBI WGS metagenome assembly QQTW01 (sample SAMN09435610, study PRJNA476489) | Subsurface metagenome, whole genome shotgun sequencing project. | reverse complement strand
ACATCATGAACCGAAGGGCAGATAAGGAACAATCACTCTACCAAATATGCCTCAACTTGAAAGAGCGGCTGCGCCAGCCGATCCCGTTGCAGACCAGGCGATTGAGTGGCGGATCGCGTGGGCATGCCATTTGGTCCGTTCGCAGGGGAAGTATTTTGGCTTCGATTTACGACATTCATCATCTGAGTCATGTGGGCTGGAATTGGTGGTACAGGAACGTTATCGATTGACGACTGAAGTTGGCTGTTTGGATGGCGGCGGAGACTGGGATGGTTAGGATTGTTGTGAATATCGGGACTGCTGGCTGATCTCATTCGACTTTGCGACATCGCAAGTTGTTGAGCGGTTTGGGAAGCCGTCATGGCAGGCAGAGATGGTCTCTGATTTGCTCGGAAGTGATAGCCATTGACAGGGGTTTGTCCATCACGTGAAGGCTGACTGCCCATCGCAGGAGCAGTGAAACGATTGTCTTCCCCTGGCCATCCGTTGTTTGGCGTTGCCTGGCGAGGAAACGGATAAGTACTAGACTGGGAGCTGGACCGTATGGATACAGGCGACTCGGCAGTGGGAGAGAAGTAAGAATTTCCCAAACGCTCAGCTGGAGAGACACCATTCGTCGGAAACTGTGTGTGCAGTACTAGGGATGGGCCCTGGTTCTCTGGCAGGGGAAACCTTGGTGGTGCTGCACGATTTGGGGCCTGAGTCTGTGCTGGCCCGCTACCGCCAGTCGATCGAGTCCTTAGGCTAGTGCTTGAAGCGTTCCGGCTCATGGTGAATTCGGATTGCAGACCAAAGCTATTGCCACCCTGCTGCGGCCCTTCAATCAGCTCATAGTCGTCCTCTTCAGCATCTTCTTCCCGGTAAGGATTTTCAATCATGGCTCCTTGGTTCTTGAGGTACGTAAACTCCGTCTCTGACGTCCCAGTCTGTCTTCCAGCTTTCGAGCCTTCACCTAGCAATTTTCGTTGCACGTCTACCTGCTTAGACCACCTTCGCATGATCTCCTCGTTGGCGAACCGGATCACAAAGTTCTCAACACCAGGATCACCCTTCCAGAAGATCTGAATCGTATACGACCCTGTAATATTGGTCAATATTTGGACATCTAAATTGTGTTCTGATTTGCATTATCGGTGCTCCAGTGGAAGTAGTGCCTACCCGGCTTCTGGATTGAGATGACTTCCGTGACATTCTGCATGAAGATACGACCCTTCAATTGAAGACGAAGCTTCCCTTTCTTGTCGACGGCTGGCTTGTCTTTTCCAAAAGGTTTGCCTTTCGACTTGTTCGGATTGATCTCCTTGCAGCACAGGAGTATGCCTTCGAAGAGGTAAACTTTGTACTGATTGTTGTCAACAGGTCAGTTTGTTCCTATCCATGCGAAAGACAAGGGAAGGAAATACAAGCAACATGGTACATTCCAAGAAATAGTTTTATAAGGTCTTTCACGTACCTCACGTTCCACATCTTTCGCGCCATCTCCTTTGAGAACGGTGAAATTTCCATACATGAGAAGATCTCCAAAATGCTCGATCTTATGGCCTTTCCAGTCCTCGACGCTATTTTGAAGCTCGTTCACGGCAGCTAGACGCTGTTCTCTATCCATGGCAGCGTTAGCACGAGAAAGCACAGATCTGGACGCTTCGGCGGCAGCTCGAAGATCCTGTTGACGCTCATCATCGAAACTAGCTTCCTTGATCAGTTGCTAATGATAGTGTTAGCCTAGAACATTGTCATAGGGCCGTTAAGTGCATACATCCAGAAGAAGTGGATATTTAGCCAGACGCTGAAAGGGCTTCAACAGAAATCCGAGGAGAACTCTTTCGTTTTCTACCATTTGCGTGTAGAGATCCGACTGCGCGGCCGCTCGCAACTTGTCCCACTCCCGCATGACTGTTTCGTTGCAGCGCTTCTGATTCGCAATGAAAGGCTCGTACACTCCCCGAAATATCTCATTCGAGCTGGTAAACAGTTTTCCCCAGTTCTGCTGAGCTTCCGGGAGAGAGTTTTGTTTCTCAATGCGAATCAGGAAGCGGCGCTGAAAGTCTAGCAAAGCGTTGAGATTGAGGAATATGTCGTGGATGGCATCACCAGGGATCGCGCCAAGCTCTTCGACCTGCTTCTTAAATTGCTGTAAAGATTCGAGGTGTTGCACATAATCACGCTCGGTAGCGACAAGCTCGCCAACTATGTGCTGCCTTTTCGTGTGCTTTCCAGACATTGGCCCATCTTTTGAACTATGCAGTGTAGACTCTGGCTCATAAAGCTGCCCTCTCTTACTCAAAAGATCTAGAACCCGATTCACGACTTTTGTGACCTGCCATGACACGTAAGCACAAGACCAGAGAAGTTCCTCGAACCCATAGACAAGCTGAGAGTGTCTATAGAGCTAAGCTTGCGGATGTAGGTTCCAGTGCACTGGTCTGGGGGCAAAGGAATGCGTCTTACCTTCACGAAACCGGTGGTATCATCGCCGTATAAGTCAGTGATCAGGAAACACTCAGACGCTGGGAAGTTTAGTTCAGTCATACACCGTTGGAGGAATTTAAAGGTCGCTGCCTTCCCGGTCTTTGACTCCAGCACCTTTGACGTATCGATCACGAGTGGCACCTCCGGTTCCAGAGCATTGTATATGGTCATCAAGGGGAATCCTAGCTTGAAGCAATCCCACATTACACTAACCGGATCCTCGCCGTCGTCTTCCTCATCGTCAACTTCGTCCATCTTGGCCATATGATCCTCGAAGCCAGGTACTTGGCGCAGCCGCTCTTTCAAGTTGAGGCATATTTGGTAGAGTGATTGTTCCTTATCTGCCCTTCGGTTCATGATGTTGATGCTTCCCGCTCCATTGGTCTCAACGTTAGGGTTCCCATGACTATCGGATGGATCGTAAGGCGGAAAGAGTCCTTGTGCTTGGCCCTGAACTGACCCATTCAGTCGAACTCCATTTTGCTGTCCTCCCGGCGGTTGCATATTGTGCGGATATTGATTCAGATAAGACGGATTCGTGTATTCTCGAGCAAAAGTTCGAGGCCCGGCAAAGCTGGATGGCTGTGTATAGATTGCGGGAGTGCCCGCTACGGGACGAGTGATCGGTCCGCGATCCGGTTCCAGCACCAACATAACCCCCACAAAAAGGATCGAGTCCGAAGACTGAGTGGGAAGAACTCGAGCGACGAGCAAGTATCCCTTATCAATCGACGCGCAGCACTCTCTGCCGATTCTCAACGGAGTATGACCGAATTACTCGTTGGAAATACCAGTTCGAAGCAGTATGTCGCTAAATATGCTGTCATACATTCGCCGACCACAAGATGCCTTTGCTCGATTTTCACGAGTACTGAGTTTCAATGGTAGAGTTTGTCAGACGATTCTCGCAGCTTGTAGAGGTTTCGATGTACTATCGTGAATTCCTGCCCATGCCCAGAGTAATGCAACATCGATATCGCTTCCAGAAACTGCAGTGAAACTTCACTTGAGAGTCGAGAGGTCTGTCGTAGCTGTCTGGAGATCTCCTGGTGTAGAGAGGAGTGGAATGTGACAGGCGACTGGCACAAGAAACGAAGGGACGACCGAAAGTAGTCGTGTCGAGTGAGGGTGCGTTGCGACCGGGAGTGCGAAGCACAGGTCGAAGTCAACAGGAAGCAAGGGGATCGCACACTAATGGCCACTCACCCAACAGCTGTCAGGAGGCGTTGTCTTGTCCAGAGTGGTGGTTCTTGTAGAAATGCGTGAATGATGGTGCAGGTAAGGGAGTGGACTGGAGCAGAGCGGTTTGAGGGATCAAGTTCAACTGATTAAGTTAAGTTAGCGTTAACTTAACGTTCAAGTTAGGTAGGTTTCTTTTTCTTCTGGATCTTGGGAAAGCCTTTGCGCTAACTTAATTGAGGTTCCTCATACTGACATGGCAGCACTGGTAAGTCAGGCTAAAAGATAGTTATTGCTGCCATTGCTAACTGAAATAACTACATCTAATCGTGGTATTACTTTGTGGATGTTCTTCGCACATAACGAATGCTATTGAGTGAGTTTCTTTATATCGATATCGGCACACATTTATTACCATTTGTTACGATGGAGATGTTAGATTATGTAAGTTACATAGCACATGCTGACTAAGTCAGCTGTCCAAAGCATCCGCGCACAAGGCTGAATCATAAGTTAAGTCTCGAGGTTGAGTTCCAAGTCATAGTTACTTAATCATACCCATACTCCTCCACGACCGATCAACTTCCTCGCAGAGCTGGCTTATCTGCCATTCATATGGCCTCAAGATAATATAGCAGCATTTGGGTTCACATTGTGCAGTAACTTCCTTACTTGCCCGCCCGCCATCTTTGAAGTGTTTCCAGTGAAACATCTCGATTCTGCTCGGTTGTTGCCTAGAGGGCTGACTCTCGCACTCGGGTCAGCAACTGGCACCTGTTGCCACAGAGTATTCTCGAACGATCAAGTCATCAGTTGAGACTGTTAGGAACCGACGAGGAAGGCCTATTCAGTGGAAGAAAAGTCACCATTCAAAGTTTCAGATTCCGTTATGGCTTCGACTGTTGATCCGTTCTCTGCCTCATACACTGGACAGTCGCAAACCTATCGAGCGTCGTTCCAAACCCATCAGATGCTTACACCTTTCAAGTTGGATGAAGGATACTCGGAAGAAACGAGGAGCCAGACTGGGAGTGACGCTGCCGTGGAGCCAGAGTTCGGGGCAGGAGCTACGCACAACCAAGGCCCGGCCCAACTTACAGGATTGCCAGACTGGATTATGGCACTGCCAGAGCAGCACAGAAGTGGTATGTTTCATCAGATGAAAGTGCACGATTCGCAAGAGAAAAGCTATTGACGCTGCACCCTCAGAGCTTGCGTACGCAATCTTACGGTCTCTGCAGACCTCATCGATCGCCGTAATTGTAGAACGACTGAATCCTCTGTTGCATATGGATCCTGTGGCTATCTTACCTCCCGAGGTTACCGAGCAAATCTTCTATTACCTTGACCCAGTAACACTACTGAAAGCCGGTTTGGCTTCACGCTCATGGCGGGAAAGGACGCTGGACTCTCAAGTTTGGAAGCATATGTATGGTATGGAAGGCTGGGGCAAAGAGATGGACTCGATCAGGAACTTTGAAAGGAGCTACGTCTACCCGAATAAACTTGTTCGACGGAAATCTAGGTCGAGACAGGCGGAGGTCGAACTCGGACAGCACAAGCATAAGAGGAGGGCTCGGGCCACCGGCCTATCTGGAGGACGCAGTACAGACCCAGCAGTCGGCTCAGGCTCGAATCGGCGTGTGCTAGGCCTTTATGAGAGTATGCAGAAAGCCCAGAGCGTTGAAGCTAAGCCTTCAAACGATGAGCCACTCGTCAGTCACGATGGACCAATGCAAGGGCTCGATTATCACTCGTCCACACCAGCGTCTACCGATAACGAGCTCTCACATGCGCGAACAGCCAACACCCATGAGCCATCTCCCACTGACGAGGGTGACGAATCCGACAGTTCGCCATCTTCAGAAAGCGGCGCAGAAAGCCGGCGTGCCAGTGCTGACGGCCTCGTCCTTGCGCCAAGACTGATGTTACCACCTTCCTCTGGTGCCGCTAGAATCGACTGGAGGTTCCTGTACAAACAGCGGAAGAGACTTGAGGACAATTGGACGAACGGTCGTTATGTGAACTTCCAGTTTCCCCATCCGGACTTTGCCTTCGAAGCCCACAGGGAGTGCGTCTACACGATACAGTACTCACTCAGGCACCTGGTAAGCGGCAGTCGGGACCAGTCACTCCGCATTTGGGATTTGAACACGAAGCGACTGGCCAGAAAGCCACTGCTTGGTCACACTGGGTCTGTGTTGTGCCTTCAGTTTGATGACACCCCAAAGGAGGATGTCATAATCTCTGGCAGCAGCGATACCGATGTCATCGTATGGCGTTTCTCTACAGGCGAGATCATCAAGAAGCTTGATCATGCTCACCGAGAGTCGGTTCTTAATCTCAAATTTGATGATCGGTTTCTGGTAACTTGCTCCAAAGATAAGACAATTCGGATTTGGAACCGTCGTCATCTTTCGCCAACCGACGCTGATTATCCTCTTATCAATTTAGAAGGTGGTGCGAGGTACCCTTCCTACATCGCTAACAAGGCAGCCTATACAGTCGAGGAGCTGGAAGAAGCTGTTGCCAGGCAGCAGGTCAGAACTCTTCCTCCTTACAGCCTTCTCATGACCCTCGATGGTCACAATGCCGCCGTGAACGCCATCCAGATACACCACGACCAGATTGCTTCCGCATCTGGGGATCGGACGGTGAAGATTTGGGATATCCATAGTGGGAAGTGCGTCCAGACGCTACAAGGCCACACCAAAGGGATCGCGTGTGTCCAATTCGACGGACGGCGTGTCGTGAGCGGCAGCAGTGACAATACTGTGCGGATCTATGATCAGGCTACAGGGGCAGAAGTGGCATGTTTGCAAGGGCACATCAACCTGGTACGAACGGTCCAAGCTGGTTTCGCAGATGTACCAGGCTCAGAGGACGCTCTGCGTGCGGAAGCCCGAAATGTTGATCGCGAATTCTTCAAAGCGAGGCAAGAAGGCATGATACCAGACCCGTCAGCCATAGCTAGGGTCAAACGAGCACACCGACTCAGAAACGCTGGTTCCAGAGATCCGAAGGACCTGATGGCATACGGTGCTGAGTTGCCACCGGGTGGTGGTGGGAGCCGGTGGGGGCGGATAGTGTCTGGATCATATGATGAGACGGTCATCATATGGAAGAAGGACTCGGAAGGCAGATGGGTTGTCTGCCAGAAGCTGCGTCAGGAGGATGCCGTTCGAGCAGCTGGCGGTCCGATACCTCCAGCTATCGCGTGGAATTACGCACCTAACGCTGCGCATACACCGCAAGTGATAAATCCTCCAGCGTTAGGCACTAATCCAGGCGGTCCTTCTACGCAGCCCCCGCAAGCTACATCTCAGCACACACTTCCGGCTTATACGCAGCATGGTCCGGTACCTGCAAATCAACTTGTACAGCAAGCTATGGACATGGGTTTGATGGCTGTTGACGCTGGGATCCAGAACATGGCGCAAATCATCAATCATCCCACCAACACACCGGCCAGTTCCGCACTTGGCTCCTCCCAACATCAGTCCCCGTTAAGTTCCAATAATAATACGCACATTATAACCAATACCAACAACATGGCCTCCGCAATGGCACAGGCGAACCTGAACACCAACACAAACCAAGTCCAACCCCCAAATCAAACAAATGTGCAGGGAACTCTACAGCCCGCTGGCGGGGTCGCACAACCCAATTCCAGAGTATTCAAGCTGCAATTTGATGCGAGGAGGATAATTTGCTGTTCGCAGGATCCGAAGATTGTAGGATGGGATTTCGCGAATGGTGACGAGGAGATTGTTACAGCGAGTCAGTTTTTTGGTGGACCATGAAGGGGGATACATAGAATGGCACCGGCGTAGCGAGAGCGGATCTTATATGGTACTCCCATCCCATATTGTTTATTGCATGGCACAGGAGCTAGTTTTTGTACCTAGGACACCTTAGGAAGTCAATGATCCATTCCTCACATCATTACACATGATTCATAGTTATTATTCATCAGTCTCCCGCTTTCCCTTTCAAACACACCATTGAATATGTGAGTACTCCAATTCACACGGTGTCACATCAAATCATCCGGCTCTTTAAATACCCCTCTGTCCCCGTCCCACAACCTCTTCTCTCTTCCACTCTTCGTGTTAACATCAGGCAAACGTGGCGGCCGCGACCGTGCTCTGGGAGCACGGCTGAGAGGTGCTGAGGATATCCATTACACATCTAGAGTTTAGTCAGCTCATGAAGCGGTGGCCTTTATGAGAGGATTCTGAGAGAATTCATTGCTCATATCGAACCGGCAGGTTTCTTGGTACCGTCAAGATCAGAGGAAGACGGATCAGAATCGCACGGGATGAGGTAGTATTCTCTCAGGGGGACCCCAGCTTGATGTATCATTCGACGAACTGCCAAGCACCGCCCATGGGTGTCCATCTTGAATGACCCAAAGACAACAGCGGCGATCTATCAGTGAAACTTCTGACATCAATCACTGATTTATTAATATTAGTCCTCAATCATCTTCTGTATCCGTCTGCTCATAGTCGGGTAACAACAATCGGTAACGCCTATCTACCAGACCGCCAGGTCACCTCTCTTGATGATAAAGTCCAAAGGCTGTTCTCCAAAGTCGATAGGTTAGCCAATGTTCAAAACTGATTGTCAATCCCTTACACAGTTGAACGAAAAACCCCTTCCACACTGTGTCGAACTCATCAATTGCAAAAACTTGAGTTTGTCATTGCCCGCAAGTCAAGTTCCACAACACGGACTTACAACAGAGATGAGGCAGACTGGACACGCCATCCGCTTGCTCCACAAGTCAGTACATATCCAGCACAACCATACGCTTCGCCGGGCCTATGACAGCGCGGGTGGGAGCTTGACGGAACCCGACGCCAAAGGACTCATGTGCCACGCCTGAGAAGACTAGGATCCTGTGCGGCATCAAAGATGAAGGGCCTCGAGAAGAGACAGCATTACCGGACACCGTCAGCAAGCTGGACGCCTGGAGGGTTGCAACTCTATTGCAACACCTACTAGAAAGGCACCCATTTGAGCTGGACCAGATTTCATAAAAAGATATTCAAGTTCTTGCATTCACATGCGTGAAGAAGCTGTTTCCTCAAGGTCTTCACGGTGGCGCCAGCACTGTGGAAGTTTGCATTCAAACTTATAAGTTCAATAATACAGGTCATTAAATCAAGAACCAGTATACTATCATGATTTGATAGCTAGACCGACAGATCACAATGGAGATATGGCAGCTCAGTTAATGAAAAGCTGGTATTAGTTTGATTGACTGGACATTGCAAAAGAATGTGAAGTTCTTGACGTACACTGTCTCTGCAAGAACATGCCAGACAAATGGAGCGGTGCCTGGCTCATATCCAGTCAACTTTGTCGGTGCCACCGTCCCTGCGGCAGAGGGACTCACGGAAAAGGAGATCGCACAGCACCAGACAGCATTCGTGGTATGCAAATACATCGCCGTATCTCTTCATTTGGCTGTGATGTCAAAAGCAGATGCTCAGCAGGTGATTCGATCACTCCGCCGACGATATCAGACAACAATCGAGTGGGGTAAGAGGGACGGACTGTACAATGGTCGGAAGTTTTGCCGTCAAATTATCAACTTTGATCACCGTCGAATACACCTAGGTCCCTCCAAGGCCATCTGCGATGACGTTGAGCCTGCCAAGAAGATTCCTTGGATCTCTCTCCCTGGACTCTCAAGAACTTGGGTAGCGTATGTTCTGGAGGCTATGCTGCGGACATGGATGAACCGTTAGGGAATTCTTGGTGCGTGAAGGGCCGGTTGCATTGCCGTTATGGCGCTGAATGACGCCTTGCGAGCGGATACCGACCGATTCCAGGAGGATAACAACGAGCTGAATTGCCAGTTGGAGGAGGTATATGACGATGGCGATCCCGAGCAGGTTGAACCCGAGAATGAATAAGGCGTTGGGTTATGAAAGGGGACACAGGCAGGCGGTAGCATTTTCGGCACTCAATTCTGCTTTTCTTTTCCTGCTTTTCCTACTATGGCTACGGCAGGGTGACGATCTGTTTTTCTGCGCTGATATTATGATTTGCCTGCTCGATGCAGTTGCTTTGCACTACCAAAAGAAAGTCTGCTTATTGCTATTTGGAGGGCCCAATTGGGACCGTTTCCCCTCGAGATATTGCTCGATATCAAGGCTATTTGCTGGAAGCATAAGTTATGGAAGGTGATGGGGCTGAAACCCGTGGGGGGGATGCTGTTGGGCATTCCTTTTTAGTCACCTATTTCGTCATCCAATCTCACCTAGAAGCGAAGGTGTACTTAAGAGGACTTCTGCTGTCCTGCAGACGTTTCCTCATCATCCTCCAATCCATTCATTTCACCACCCATAAACCTAGGCCGCTCAGTGGGGGCTGAACTGGGATAAGTAGCTCTTAAGTGAAATTGCAGTAGCAAGATGTGCTAGCAAAATGGCAGCGATGGCTGCTAACTCAAGGAATCAGCAACTGCGGCGTAAGCAAGCATAAGCAAGGAAACGAGTAAACCACAGGCCATAATAGGCCTAACACTCGGCGCCTTAGGCTGTTTCATTCCCGTGCTTCCGGCTCCTCAAACACACTCAAGATGCATCCCTCAAGCACCCTGACGTGTGTGTGCGTGCAACTTCTTCCTTCAGGTTTTCCTTTGCGATAGTGAGTGAACGTCTAGTCAGTTGTCATCTTATAGTTCAGGTCTGATATCCGCTACATCACATCTGCTCTCAAGGCGGCCTGCGAGACTTGGTTGGCGCACGTTCTGGCTCAACGATATGCAAGGATGGGAACGAGTCATGGACGCGCTCGAATGCTTGTAACGAAAGGGTGCTGCGCTGGGGAGGTAGGCGAGAGGGACGTGGTGTATGATTGCTCGGATGACGCGTATGCTGCTGACGATGTCGGTGAGAAATGGACGCCTGTCGAAGCCAGATGGTTTTGATCACTCGGGGAGTCCACAGTGGTTGGAAAAGTTTCTGAAAAGGTGGGGTAAGAACCCTAGACCACTAAGGCAAAATATACACCTGGTGACGAACCGCAGGCCTAAGCACTACTATATGCCAGGTGCGCGGCGCTAGCAACGGTAACAAGGGGGCTATCCAGAGGTTTGTCTCGAAGCGAGGATACTAGGGTAGAGTGGCTGATCTCATGTCGCTGTCTAAAGTCGAAGTAAAAGCGTCTTGAGACAACGATACTTAATTGGATGCAAGCAGCTTGGTGAGTTGATCAATCAGCTAGCTCAACAATCGGGCTGCGCTTGTTGTAACGGTAACCGCAGAGCCGGTTCGCTTCTTCCCACGTCATATTCTTTGTGCCAATTTCATCCTTGTCCGGCCATCTAGCAATGAGATGAAGTGGTCCACGCACCGGCGTCATGTCCTCCGCACATCGGCCCATGTATCCATAATTTTTGCCGAGCCGATCGGTCTCTTCGCAATGGGCGGTATAGATAGTTGAGTGCAGCGCTTTGGCGTCGATTTGCTGTTTCAGATCGTACTGAAGCATGGCAAAACACCATTCGGATGGGAGAGCGCTTGTGTCGCTCGCCCAGTCTCCTGTACAACCGTCCTGGTCTGAACCCTGGGATATTTCGACCAGGTGGAATAGATGTGAGAGCTTGTCCATCTTGTCGTGCTGGGCTACTCCTTGCTTCAGACAGAGTGACCACATGTCCAAAAAGACGTGGCCTAACAGTTTGATATCGAGACTCTTGCGGAATTCCAATGGAGCCTCGGCATTCCTCTGGGAAAGGTTGCTGTAATAGATCTGTTTGCCTTTGACGAAGAGGTCCATCAGACCGACGTTGTTATGTGTGATATTGCGCGTGTGCATGAATGATAATGCACCGGATAGACATCCGAACCACCGGTAAAGTTGAGATGTGACGTTGCTGGATCTTAGGGTTTGAAAGGACGCCGCGGCTGATGAGCTGTTCACCTCGGCGGCTGTGCGATGTAGATACTCGAGAAGAGACATCTCGACGGCTGGGTAGAGGATTTGGTGGTAGGATCCATCGTGTTCAAGGAAGGCTTTGGCTATCTGCACAGTATGCGGATGGCGTAATCGAGCCAATAGGTAGGTTTCATTTTGCAGGATTTGCAGGTCTTGGGGCGATGGTTTGCGAAAGATCCTTTGCAAGTATGTCTTCTTGGATCCGATGCCGGAAGAGGATGTTGCTTGTATTATCGAATCTTCAGGAAAGAGGTCGAGAGCAATTGGGACGGATATTGGTAGCAAGGTATGTGGCAGTGGGCCCGTAGGGTGTAGATTTCCCAGGCTAGACGCCAATTCTGTTTCCTCGAGCTCGTAATTCAAGCTGCCATCGTCGTCACTCTCTTCGTAGTCGGTACTCGGAAGTGCGGATAGTGCAAAGTCTTCGAAGTGTACAGCGAGATGAGATTCGAGGTCTCCTCCAGCCTCGGCATCTTGACGGCAAAGCGGGCAAGAGGTATATCCTACGGCTTGGATCTGTTGCATACACATATCGAGCATATCGGGAAGCTGCTCAATCAAATAAGTACCTGCATGTTGAGTTTCCATGTGGGTCATGAAGTCAGCCGGTGTTCCTGTGGAAACTGTACAGGCAAAGCAGACCCATACATGTCTTCCGTGATGGACATCTCGAACATGCTCGCGCCAACCGCTTAGAGTGGCATATGTGCAAAATGTCGAGGAACAACATCCGTAGGGGCATACATATGGTTGCAGATCGGCCATTACATGTTCCCTGGTTAAAGTGAGTGAAAGCTCTATAATAGCACAGTGAGCGGACTTACTCCCAATCTCTGTACGACCTCATACTATCCAGGAGTCCAGAGCAATATGGACATCTCGTAAGATTCTCTTTGTCAAATATCCCACTTGGCGGATCGGGTATGCGTGCTGGACTATTTGTTCTCTTTGCAATATTTCTTATCTTTGGACCCCGGGAAGTAATCCTAGGCTCAGAACCACAAGCCACATCGCTTGACGCGAAGCTCGGCAGTTTCTGGGAAGATGTTGACACGGTGTTTGTACTACCACAGGAAGCCGCTTCTGCGTTTGGAATCCAAGTTGAATGCATTGAATCTTGCGTGCTTACAGCACATTGTTCAAATTCGTGTGCCATGCTACGGAACCGAAGACGTCGGAGGGCGTTGGCAATTCCCATGCGTTCCTGAAGTTTCTTGGAAGCCAGAGGGAACATCATTGACGCTTGCTGTATGTCCC
>QQTW01002753.1_pt1 | contig 12864 bp, 11 predicted proteins | sample 1904831 | NCBI WGS metagenome assembly QQTW01 (sample SAMN09435610, study PRJNA476489) | Subsurface metagenome, whole genome shotgun sequencing project. | reverse complement strand
TCCACTCGCAACTGCTGTACTCGTTCGCTGTCTCGCTCCGTTGCATGCAGAGTTTTTTTTTCTAGTGAGCTTGAGCTTTTGAACGATGCGTCCCATGGTGGCTCGACTAACTCCTCAACTGTATCTTACTCAATCAAGAACCGCTGTATATTAGGATCTACTCCAGCTTAGCTTTTAGTATTGCTAATCTAGATCGGGCATCTGTCCCTAGATGTACTCACACGCGAGAGGCTAGGATTCCCGACTTCTCTAAGAAGTTGTTTACTGCCACGGTTGCCACGATCGAGCCTCAATCTCAATGTCACCCGCTTTGACCTCCGCCGCCCAACGGGTGTGTTCATCTTCTCGCCAAAATCGCAGATCAACCGTTGCATTCCCGATCGTTAGCTGGCGCAGTGTGATCTCAGGTAGCCACACGGGAAGCTCCGGGTCAACGTATAGTCGATGATTGGGCGCATCAGCTTGCAGTCCGAGAATGGCTTGCAGTAAATGAAAGACTGAGCCTGCTGCCCAAGCTTGAGGCACATTGGCTTGAGCATACTGAATGGGAAATGCTCCTTTTTGTTGGGTAATGCCTGCGTAGACTTCTGGGAGGCGGTAGTTTTCAAAATAACTGCCCGCTTCAGAAATGCCCCGCGCAATCCGAGCCGCTTCTGCTGAGAAACCGTAGCGTTTGCAGCCGAGGGCAATGATGCCATTGTCGTGTGCCCAAATGGAGCCGAGATGATAAGAGTGGGGATTAAAGCTAGGGTGAGCCGCAGATAACGTGCGAATGCCCCAACCGCTCCACATCTCCGGTTCCATCAATTGTTTGACCACACGGGCAACACGATCGGGGCTAGCAATTCCACTCCATAGACAGTGCCCTGGATTGGAGGTGATCGTGCGAACGGGTTGTTTGTTGGCATCCAGCGCATAGGCATAGTATCCCAAGTCCTCACACCAGAACTGTTGCTCAAAGCGATCGCGCAGATCGGCGGCTTTTTGTCGGAGAGAAACAGCCCGATCGGGGTCTTTGATCGCCGTAAGAACTTCTGCCATTCGCATCCAGGCATCAAACACATAGCCCTGTAGCTCACAGAGAGCTTTTGGTGCTTCAACGAGTGAGCCGTCTGGGTAAACCACTGAATCGCCTGAGTCTTTCCAGCCTTGATTTTGGATGCCTTGAGACGATCGGGTTTTGAATTCTTGAAATCCATCCCCATCGAGATCGCCGTACTCGTCAATCCAATCAAGGCACCGAATCGCAACGTCGCGGTACTCGTGAAGCAATGCTGTATCGCCCGTCCATTTCCAGGTTTCGTGTAGCACAATCAGATAGAGCGGGGTTGCGTCGGCGGTGCCGTAGTAGGGCGTGTGCGGGATGCGGTTGAAGTGCGCCAGTTCTCCAGTCCGAAGTTCGTGCAGGATCTTACCCGGTTGAGCATCGCGCCAGTCGTCGAGTTCTGTCGCTTGATACTGGGCGAGTTTCTTTAGCGTGCCGAGCGCAAAGCTAGGACACACCACCATATTTTGGAGACTGGCGATTAAACTATCGCGCCCGAAGATCGTCACAAACCACGGAACTCCTGCGGCAGGGAGCCAAATATCGGGAGTAAAATCGTGATCATAGAGGCGCAATGCTCCCATATCTTCAAGGGATTGTTGATAGAGTCGATAAATCTCTTCTTGAGTCGTCGTGATTTGGGTCGCTTGGTCATACCACTGCTGCTGAAAGGCTTCAGTATCGGATGACAACTGATAGCACTGAGTTGAAGGGGCACGTTTGCTCTCTCCATCAATCTTGAGAATGTAGTAGCCGCACGTATGCCAGGTTGCTCCCGCCTCCAGTTCAACCACAAAGTTAATTCGACCATTCGCAGACTGTGGCCGTGAAGACGCATTCCGAATTTGATAGGTAAAGCAGCGATGAAAATCGCGATTTGTATAGGACGTAGACACTTCCTGATTGGCTTCGTCCCCAGACGTGACGATGTTTCCGCGCCGCACAAAATGATGCGCTTTCACTTCGTAAATGTCAGCAAAGTCTGATCGCATTGCAATTTCCAGGTTGAATTTAACCGGATGCAAGCCATAGTTGGTAATGTCAATATCTTCGTGAATCCCATTACTCGCCACCCGATTGAGAACTAACGCTAACGTTCCTGGCGCGATCATGCCGTCTTCGGTTTCGATCTCAGGATTGGTGAGATAGACGCGCGCAGTCGCGTAACTCGTGGTGCTTGAATTGATCCGCATCCACGGTAGACCGTTGGCAAAGATGGCATAGTAGCTGACAAACCGGGTGTCTTCTGCAAAAACGCCTAGCTCTCCGTCTGCCGTGATTTGTCCGTCGGGCTGCGTCACCATAAAGGTGTTCCCCTGATTAATCGTCAAGACGGGCGGACCGACGCTGACTCGAAAAGACATACGCTCAACCTTGTAGTATTGACATTCAGATACCGACTTTTACATCCTATCTGGCTCAGGCAGCGACGATATCCGTCAGCGAAACATCGCGGCATAGTTATGGGCGAATGTCTCAAAATTACGCGGATCTTTGCCGATCGCATCGTTTATCCCAGAACCGATCGCTGCCGCCTCGTTGCGCCGATAATGCGCGTATTCCTCTAAGAGTCCATCTGCTTACCTCTCCGTGCGCTCGCGATACCTGCACCAGAGCATGTTTCCCAGAAAGTGCCTGAGTAACGTTGGCTCCCTTTGCTAGTAGTACCCGTGTTTGTGGGCTTTATCATGACTGTAGAGTGGACAGGGCATGGCTTTTGGGAATCAGGTTAATTCTATTGTATGATATCAATCCCACACTTCCCTGCTGCACGACCGGTGATAGCTTAGCTGGCGTCAGAAGGGAAGATAGAGAGGAGAGGAAGTCTGGGTCAGACCGTGCAAATAGCTTACATGAAGGGTTTACTATGTCTCAAACTTGGTTGTGGATTGGTGTCATTGGCATGGCACTAGGGGCTGTCTTTTTCGGATTGGGAGCACACAACGCCAAAAAGGAAAGATGGAGAATTCTCTTTACACTCAACTTCTTCATTTGCGCGATTGCTGCTGGTTTATACCTGTCGATGGCATTGGGTCAAGGTAAGACTGTGATCGAGGGTCGTCCAACTGTTTGGGTTAGGTATATTACTTGGTTTTTGTCAACGCCGCTATTGATACTAGACCTGACCTATTTGGGTAGAACCAGTCTTCCAATCACAGGCAGTTTGCTTGGAGCAAACGCCTATATGATTGTCACAGGCTTCGTTGCCACCATCTCACCTAACAGATCAATTGGGCACATTTGGTACGTCGTCAGTTGCTTTGCTTTTCTTGCTACTGCATACTTACTGGTGAATCAATATCGCACAGAAGCTGAACGCAAGCACCCTAGAGCAAAACAAGTATTCCGCAAGCTGCTGGCAGTCCATTTGGTGCTGTGGACTGCTTATCCGATCGTGTGGCTGCTGGGTAACACTGGGCTCAACCTGATTAATCAAGGTAGTGAGACAATGTTCTACACGCTACTGGATCTTGCTTCCAAAGTCGGGTTCGGTTTGCTTTCGTTGAATACCTTGCATACTTTAGAGCAAGCTGGGGAAGCGCCACAAGCACAAGGATACGAGTCCTCAGCTACTTGATTTAGAAACTTTTTAACTTTCCTCGCCCCAAGTTCGCAACTGAAAATATACCAGCAACAGCGCGATCGCCAGCAGCACTGTTGCTGCTGCTGCTGCATAGCCGAAATCAAATTGAGCAAAAGCCTGCTCGTAGATGTAGTAAACCAGCAAATTGGTAGAATTCAACGGACCACCACCAGTAATCACATAAACTTGCTCGAAACTCCGCAACGTAAAAATGGCAGTCGTGATCGTTGCAAAAACCAGGGTAGGACGTAATCCAGGTAGAGTAATATGCCAAAACTGCTGCCAGGCATCGGCTCCATCTAACTCAGCTGCCTCATAACGACTGATAGGAATAGCTTGCAATCCAGCCAAAAACACCACCATATTGAAACCCAGCTGTTTCCAAATGCTTAACAAAATCAACACCGGCATTGCCCAAGTAGTGCTGCCCAGCCAGGGAATCGGTGAAATCCCGATAGAACTCAGCAGCGCATTGACCGGTCCTTCGGTTTGAAACAGCCAGCGAAAGCCCAACCCAGCTGCCACGAGGGAGATGATGGAGGGAAGGAAATACGCACTTCGCAGCAGTCCCTGTAGAGCCTGGGTGCGGTTCAACAGAACTGCCAATCCTAAGGGAATAACTAGACTGGGAATAACGGTTGCAAGGGTGAAATAAGCGGTGTTGCCAAGAATCTGCCAAAAATCAGGATTGAGTAGTAAGCGCCAGTAGTTTTTTAAACCCACCCAGCTAATGCCAGTTGAGGTGAAACTACCAGCGGTAAAGCTAAGGTAAAACAGGTAGGCGATGGGTCCGAGCAGAAATATGCTCAGGAGGATGAGCGCCGGAGCGAGAAAAATCAAAGCCGCGATCGCATCATTATCCAGCCACGACCTACCATATACTTTTGGCATTTGTAATTTTCTACCTGCTACTATGACGCCTCATTCCCTAGGTGAGTCTAGCCCTGATTCTACTTCCAGTCTAGTTTCTCCCAGTGTTCCGCCCGGTTTACTCACACAAGGTTTACCTTTGAAACTGGGAATTATGGCTTCTGGCAATGGCAGTAACTTTGAAGCGGTTGCGAATGCGATCGCACAAAGGCATCTGTTTGCCCAAATTCAAGTCCTCATTTACAACAACCCAGAAGCTAAGGCGGCGGCACGAGCAGCCAACTGGGGTGTTCCAGCGGTTTTGTTAAATCACCGCGACTTTCAGCGCCGCGAAGATTTAGACCAGCAAATTGTCCAGACGTTGCGGCAGTATGAAGTGGAGTGGGTGATCATGGCAGGCTGGATGCGACTGGTAACACCGGTTTTAATTGATGCCTTTCCCGATCAGATTATCAATATTCATCCTAGTTTGTTGCCGAGTTTCCGGGGCGTCCGGGCGATAGAGCAGGCTCTGGATGCCGGGGTGAAAATCACTGGCTGTACTGTTCATATCGTGTGTTTAGAAGTGGACAGTGGTCCAATTTTGATCCAGGCGGCTGTGCCGGTTTTGCCCGACGATACGTTAGAAACGCTTCATGCCCGGATTCAATTGCAGGAACACCGAATTTTGCCGCCAGCGATTACCTTAGCAGCGCGTGTCAAAACTCACGGGACGAGAAGATGAGAATAGCGATCGCCAATACTAATATCGTGTAAAGCAATCCATAGCCAGCGTTGGCAATGAGTGTGAGTGGGTTTGGCAAAAGCTCCGAGCCATAAACAGCCTGATTTTTCAGGTCTAATCGGGATAAGTCAGGCAAGACGAGATATAAACCTTGAGTAAGGCGTTGAAAGCCGGGGTTGCGGCTCAGACGACCCAGCTCAACTAAATCTTGACTAAAGTTCCCCATTAAATAGACGCCAAAGCTAAGCAGCGTCGCTAACACTGAACTGGTAAATACACCCATCCCAATAGCGACTGCTGTGATTAATGACAATTGGAAAAACAGGTAAAGTGCAGCAAGGAGAATGCTACCCAACGGGTAAGGAATTTTCCAAAAGTGCGCAATTGCCAAGTAAATTGCTGTCATTGCGGCAACAAGTAACGCTAGCACTGCTGATAACCCCAGGTGTTTGCCCGTGATAAACTCGACTCTGCTGATGGGCTTGGCAATTAAGACTAGGACAGTCCGCTTCTCAATTTCTTTGTTAACCAGCCCAGTCCCGACAAATATGGCAACAATTAAGCCCAGTAAACTCATCGCTGCGAGGCCAAAGTCCAAGAAAATTTTGTCTTCAGTCGTAGCTGCAACCTCTGGGAGTATGCGGATGGCAGCGGCGAGCAGTATGCCATAAAAGCCGATGACGTACAAGATGCGATCGCGTACCACTTCCCGAAACACATTCGTTGCAATCACGAAAATTCTGCCCAGACTCACTGTGCTCCCTCCAAATTACTTTTAACTTTGATTGCTGCGCTCTTAGGCGGTAAAACCGGAACAATCTCACTACGATGGTAAGAGACCTTCGTTAGAATGAAAAACTGCACGCAATTTCCTCTGAGACAGCAATGACAAGGAACGGCATCGGCATTCGCACTGCAATTGTGCGTACTGAAAGGCTCGTTGGTCAAATTCACGTTTACGATGGTACGGGGAAAGGTAAGTCCCAGGCGGCTCTAGGCGTGGTTTTGCGCTCGATTGGATTGGGGATAAATACGCGGAGCGCAACCCGCGTTTTGCTGCTGCGGTTTCTGAAAGGGCCGGGGCGAGCCTATGATGAGGATGGGGCAATTGCAGCTTTGCAACAGGGCTTTCCCCATCTAATTGACCAAGTTCGCACGGGTCGGGCGGAGTTTTTTGGCGCGGATGAGATTACGCCTTTTGACCGAGTGGAAGCCCAGCGCGGTTGGGATGTGGTTAAAGGTGCGATCGCGTCTGATTTATATTCGGTTGTCGTATTGGACGAACTTAACCCTGTGCTGAATTTGGGATTGCTGCCAGTGGATGAAGTAGTCCAAGTGCTAAAATCAAAACCAGAGGAGTTGGAAATTATTGCTACTGGTCGGGGTGCCCCACAACAACTGCTAGATATTGCAGATTTGCACTCGGAAATGAAACCCCACTATCACCCTAATGCGGCGAAACAGGGGCTCTCTGGAATTGAAATTTATACGGGTGCGGGTAAAGGAAAGTCTACCAGTGCGCTCGGTAAGGCGTTGCAAGCGATTGGCAGGGGAATTAGTCAGGATCAGTCTCACCGCGTCTTGATTATGCAGTGGCTTAAGGGTGGCACTGGTTATACCGAAGATGCGGCGATCGCCGCCTTACAGCAAAGTTACCCGAACCTCGTAGATCATCAGCGCTGTGGACGGGATGCAATTGTGTGGCGCGGTCAACAGCAAGAGTTGGACTATGTGGAAGCAGAACGGGGTTGGGAGATTGCTAGAGCTGCGATCGCATCTGGGCTGTACAAAACAATTATCCTGGATGAACTCAATCCCACGGTTGACTTGCAACTGCTGGAGCAAGATCCGATTGTGCAAGCCCTACTCCGCAAACCCCGCGCTACGGAAGTCATTATCACCGGTCGCTGCCAAAATCCGCCTGCCTATTTCGAGCTTGCCTCTGTTCACTCCGAAGTCTTTTGTCACAAGCACTACGCAAATCGCGGCGTCGAACTGAAGCGCGGTGTAGATTTCTGAAGGTTGAACTCCTTCAGACACAGATGTAGCCCACCGTTAAGGCAATTGGTGGGCACAGCAACCCTACCGCTCAGCGTAAGCTGCTGGCTGGTTCCAATTGGTGTACATAGCGGCGTGAGATAATCATCATTATATTGATTACGCAGCTTGTTGAAAAATTTTAATCATGGAAAACACTAATTTGCTGGATCTAGTAGCAGGCGGAATGGCGATCGTCATTCTCATCGGCGGGATGCTGATGATGTACACCACCGTTTTTACTACAAAACGGAAATAAAACTCCTCCCGGTAGTAGACTGGGCATAGAGACACGGGAAAGGCGTCCTGCCAGGGACGATAGCGCTATGAATCGTAAAACTGGATTGAAGCGAACAGTCAAGCAATCGCTTCAAGAATACTTGCGCGGTATTACTGGTGGACTGCTGTTTAGCTTGCCGCTGCTCTATACAATGGAAGTATGGTGGGCTGGTTTTACCACGCATCCCTTACGCCTGCTCATCTACGTTCTTGCTACCTTCACGCTACTATTGGGATACAACCGCTATTGCGGTCTAAGGTGCGATGCAAGTCCAGTTGAGGTGGCGATCGACTCAGTCGAGGAGATGGGATTGGGGTTGCTGATCGCTGCATTTGTTCTCTGGCTGCTCGGTCAAATCACGTTCGACATGACGCTCAACGAAATCCTCGGCAAAATCATTATTGAAGCGATGACCGTTGCCATTGGCGTCTCCGTCGGTACTGCCCAGTTGGGTGGTGAGAGTGGTAAGGAGGGTGATACGGGCATGGAGAACGAAGCGCCTCAGTCCGACTCAAGTCCTATGCCGTTTTTAATAGAAAAAGACGACGACTTTGGTGGACAGCTAACCATCGCTTTGTGTGGTGCCGTCCTCTTTGCTGCCAATGTGGCACCGACGGAAGAGATTATAATGATTGCTACCGAAACCATTTCAGGCAAACTGCTGGGTTTGGCGCTCCTATCGCTGCTTTTAGGCGCACTGATACTTTTTTATAGTGAATTCACCGGGTCGCAGCGGTTTACTCAAGAGCGCGGTATTAAGACTGTTCTCTTCGGTGCAGTGGTTACGTATGCGATCGCGCTGGGAGCTTCTGCAGCCATTCTCTGGTTCTTTGGGCGCTTTGACGGCATATCACCGATGACTTGCCTAGCACAAACGATCGTCCTAGGACTCTTTGCCACGCTGGGAGCTTCTGCCGGTAGGCTTTTACTGCAACAGCAATGAAAAACCTGGAAAAGAATTGGCTAGAGTGGCTCGTCTTTGCCGCTAGTCTCGTTCTCGTAATTAGTACACTGGGGTATCTAGTTTACGATGGTGCCACGTCGGGTGACGCACCACCCAGCATCGAGTTTCAACTGGGTACACCGCAGCCGCAATCAAACCACTTCCTTGTTCCCGTATCCGTGACTAATCGTGGCGACGAACCCGCAGAAGGCGTCCATATTGAAGTCATTCTCGTCGATCGTGGCAAGGAACAAGAGAGCGGCGAATTCGAGATTGCTTTCCTGCCACGCCACTCCACCCGCGAAGGCTGGGTGACATTTCAAACCGACCCACGCACTGTGGAACAAATGAAGGCGCGGGTACTTGGCTTTGAAAAACCTTAAACTCAATAGAGCTGCGAAAGTTTAAACATGGAACGGAACAAAATAGTTGGCAAGCGCGAGTGTGAGCCTGCTGAGGCAGAGCAGCACACCGGCATTGATATTGATGCCCTCGTCCAAGAGGTGCGGGAGAAGAGCCGCGCCAGTATTGTGATGCAGTGCGGCACGATGCAAGTACTGGATATGATTCAGCCGATTGGATTGAATGACATTTACATCAGCGTCAACATTTTGGAGACAATCACTGGGCGTAAGCGGCTGGAAATCGCTGACCTGCTGCAAGGCTTCACCCCGGAAAACTTTGAGCGCTGTGGACAGAGTAATATTACTGAGAAACGGGTGCCAGGGCTAACAGCTGTTGCGAACCATTCAAAGCTGATTGTGCTAGGTAAGCCCGGATCTGGTAAAACTACTTTCTTGAAGTATTTAGCAATTAACTACAGCTTAGATGATCTTAAAGCTGATAAATTTCCAATTTTTATCACTCTCAAAGACTTTGCTGAAGCTGAAAATAAACCCACTTTACTAATATACATTGCCCAACTGCTTCGTGCTTGCGACGTAGCTGTTCTTCAAACATTTGAGCTGTTAAAACATGGCAGAGCGATAATTTTACTCGATGGTTTAGATGAAGTCAGAGAAGAAGACAATTGCCGCGTTTTAAAGCAAGTTCGTGATTTTTATGACCAATTTAACACAAATCAATTCGTCATAACCTGCCGGATTGCCGGACGAGAATACAGCTTTGAACAGTTCACAGAAGTTGAAGTTGCAGATTTTGATGCCCAGCAGATTGCTAGCTTTGTGAACAAGTGGTTTGCCAGCACAGAGCCAGTTAAGGGCAAAAAACTTATTCAAAAGCTCAAAGAAAATGAGCCTATTCAAGAACTGGCAAACAATCCACTATTGCTGACGCTACTGTGCTTGGTGTTTGAAGAATCAGCAGAGTTGACTTTGAGTCGTTCACAGCTTAATAAAGCAGGACTGGAGGTCCTGTTGAACAAATGGGATATAAATAAAAATATTGAGCGGGATCAGGTCTACAAAAAGATATCAGTTCAGCACAAGGAAAACTTACTGGGAAAAATTGCCTTAATTACCTTTAAGCAGTGTGACTACTTCATTAAAAAAAAAGAATTAGAGCAGCATATCACTGATTACATCCGTAACTTACCTGGTGCAAATACTCAGATGGAAGCGTTGCAATTCGACAGTGCAGTCGTGCTCAAATCAATTGAAGTCCAGCACGGCTTGTTAGTGGAACGGGCCAGGGGAATTTACTCGTTCTCCCATCTAACATTTCATGAGTATTTCACTGCTAGAGAAATTGTTGGCAGTTCTGGCCCTCAAGCACTAGAGACGGCTTTGAAACAGTTGGTAAGCCAAATTACTGAAAAAAGATGGCGCGAAGTCTTTTTGTTGACTGTGGAGATGTTGCGAAATGCTGACTATCTGCTGCAGTTGATGAAGCAACAGATTGATGCTCTAGTAGCCCAAGACAATCACTTACAAGCATTTCTCAGTTGGGCGAACCAAAAATCCCGTACAGCTACTGTTTCCTACGAACCAGAGGCTGTTCGAGCTTTTTATCTTGCCCTCGCCCATACCCTTGCCCTTGACGAAGTCAACGCAGCTCCTGGAGCGAACCTCCAGGAGAAGGTTGACTATGCCTTTGCTGTTGGCGGTGATACCCTTGCTCCTGAGCTGGAGCATGAAGTCACACCATGCGCCCTAAGCGAATCGCTACTAATACTCCTCGCTCAACTACCTGATCCAGATAAACACAAACAAAGATTTTCGGAGTGGTGGCAAGCTAATGGTGGAGCTTGGACTGAGCAATTAAGAGCCGTGATGATTTGCGATCGCAATATTGGTCACGATTGGCAGTTCAGCGACCAGCAGAGGGAAGCACTGAGGCAGTACTACAATGCCAATTGGTTGCTGCTGGACTGTCTGAATACCAATTGTTATGTGACCCGTGCTGTGCGAGAGGAGCTTAAGGAAACATTATTGTTGCCCGTCGCAGAGATTCGAGAGCGAAAACTGTAGCGAATTCATTTGTGTTGTTAAGCTTAGGAACTTTTATTGACTTTGTAGGTCTAGTAATACGTAATGATGCTTAATAATGGAGAACGCTCTCAATGTCTATTTTCAATCCTTGGCAATCTAGAACGGCTGTACTTATGGCGCTAGCAATAGCAACTGGTACAACTGCACCGCTTGTGACAACTACTCCTGCTTCTGCTCAACTTTTTCCACGACAATCAACTCAGATGGCAATCCCCAGTGGCACTTCCATCCCAGTTAGATACGAGCAGGGAGAGAAAGTTGTCGTTACTCCCAAGGAAACAATGCAATTAACTTTAACAGTAGCAGCCAATGTTGTAAACCGTAGCGGCTCCGTACTGATTCCAGCTGGAAGCGAAGTTATTGGTCAACTACAGCCTGCTAATGGAGGCTCCCAGTTTGTTGCTAGAGAATTGGTTATAGACCGGGGTAGACGGCAGCCGATTAATGCCACTTCCAGGGTAATTAGCCAAACCCAAGTTCGTCAGGGAGTCAGCGCGGGTTCTATCTTGAAAGGTGCAGTAGTTGGTGCTGCTGCCGGTGTTGCACTCGGAGGTCTTACGGGGAACCGTAGGATCGGAGCCGGAGAAGTCTTGCTCGGTACGGGAGCGGGCGCTGCAGGTGGGGCAATTTTGGGTCGTGGCAAAGCTGACGTCGTCGTCATTAACCCCGACACTGATTTAGATTTAACACTGCGCTCTAGTCTGACACTGCGCTAAGGGGGTGCTTCACTTCGGGACGACTTGCGCTGGAGCGGGTTGACTTGCGGATCCTTCTTGCAGCGCGGCTTGAATGCGCGGTACTTCTAGAAACTTCTTCGTATCGCGGAGCAGGCGATCGCCCCAAAGATTTTGTTTGAGGTACTCCAGGTCGGCGTAGCGGTTATCTATGCGGAGTGCAGCTTCCCCCATTGCTATACTCTGTTTACGGTTGCCTCTGGCATACAGCGCCACCGCCATTGCCAACTGGGGTTCTGCCGCCTGCTTCTCAATGGCGAGCGCTGCTTGCCACTGCTTGAGCGCTGCTGGGATATCGCCCTGTTCGTATTTGATCAGGCCGATATTGTTAATGGCAGGCCAGAACTTTTTGTTCCCGGTGAGCGCGAGATTGTACTGAGCGATCGCATCTGGTAACCGACCCAGCTTGTAGTAAACATTACCTAAATCAAAAAGCCCCTCCGGGTCATTGGGCTTTAACCTTAAGCCCGCTTGCAAATTTTGAATCGCCGCGTTGTATTTTTCCTGCTGAAAGTTTGCTTCGCCCAAAGCGAACAAAATGGAGGCGTTTTTGGGTTCTAGCGATCGCGCATGTTGCAAAGCTGCGATCGATTCGTCAAACTTATCCGTTTGCAAATACAAGCCCCCCAACAAAAACCACACCTGGTAGCTTTTAGGAGCCAGTTGGGTTGCCAGCCGCGCCCGTGGCAAGGCCATTTCATATTGTTGAAATTGAGCCAACTGAGCTGCTTCCTGTGCCAGACTCAACCCTTGCTTCTCTAACTGGGCTGAATCTATTTCCACTGTGTGGGGCACGAGTGCCTGTCCCAGAGCTGGCGTTGCCACACCCCACATACCAAACAGAATAAGGAAAGACAGCAAAAAATTACGATTCGGCACAGTACCGCCTCAATCAACTTTTGAGTGAATCTTCCGTTAGCTTAAACCATCTTTTAACAAATCGGGGGCAGGGAGAGCTTTCTTGAGCAGGGGGAGCAGGGGGAGCAGGGGGAGCAGGGGGAGCAATTTTCAGTTATAAAAACCCTTGCGGGATCGGTAACCGCGAGCATTGCAGGGGAAGGATCACCCCCTTTGGTAAAACCAGGGGGGATCAATAATAGTTAAGATTAATGAAGATTAAGCAAATCGGTTGTCAGCTTTTATGTTCTTAAAGGTCTAAAACTTCTAACTTTAAACATAAAGTTTGTCTCCCCCCGC
>QQTW01002752.1_pt1 | contig 12867 bp, 14 predicted proteins | sample 1904831 | NCBI WGS metagenome assembly QQTW01 (sample SAMN09435610, study PRJNA476489) | Subsurface metagenome, whole genome shotgun sequencing project. | reverse complement strand
GAGCTTGAGGAGTTCGAGCACGCGGATCTCTTTGTCGAAGTCGAAGTCTTTTTTCAGGAGGCGTTCGCCCATGATGTCTTGGAACTCTTTCACGAATACGTCTCGTGTGTCGAATAGACTGATCAGACTGCCGATCACGTCGGAGCTTTTGAACTTCTTGTACTCGGGTCCCGCGTCTACTGGATCCGGCACCCAGTCCATGTCGTCCCAGTCCAGGTCGGCATCGTCGTTGTCACGTGCTGCGAGCTCGGTGGCACGGTTGAGCTCGGCGGCAAGCTCGACGAGTACGTCTCCACCTGAGCTCACGGGTTGGCCTTCGGCGTCCTCGGCGTCCGCAAGCAGTCCTTCGACGAGGACCTTGACGGTATCATCTCGATCTCGTAGATATCGTCGGATAGGGCGTGCGACACGATCGAGCAGTACTCCCTTAGGGTCGAGCACTGCAAATGCTCGGATTATAGAGATGTAAACCTGTAGGATCTCGATAGTAGACGCTCCCGGCTGCAGTAGACGGCTTAAAAGAACAGAAGAAAATGAACTCGTTAGATGGGCACGCGCTAGAGGTGTCGTAATGTAATGCTTGAGATCCTCAATACCACCTTTACTGGATTCCCATTCCACCACTATGTTGAAGAGTTCGGTAACTCGGAGCGCTCCCAATCTATTGATGCCCATCTCTTGCCATTTCTCCATATCGCTCAAGCTGACGCTGTATTGGCCTTTGTCGAAATGCTCGGCATCGTCTGCGGGCTTGAGACACTGTAGAACCTCGACCACAAACCGGGCAAATCGATTCTCGATCCATTGGCGCAAGTTGTCCGTCACTGACGACGGCGACTCCCACTTTCCGGCACAAGTGCTCTTGACATACTCGGTCATCAGAGTGTTCATCGCTTCGGCAAAGACCCGCTGCGCTGCATCGCCGCCCAAGCCAACGCTGTAAAACGCTCCCATGTATCTCATCGTACGCTTCTTCGCCTCGTCCACCGCAACCGTGTCCTCTTCTTCAGGCGCGGATCCCAGACCTAGGACTATTGAGCCGTCGGCCATCAGTACCCGAGTGAGAAGGCCAGAGATGGCTTGCCGGGGGAGAGCGTAGGCGATAATCGCATGAAGATCCCCGCGAAACCTTGATAGGACTTTGGACCCATCTTCAATTGCAGAGAAAATGCGATTGTTAAAGGGGTAGAGGTAGATGGCCTGAGCGACTTGCAGCGTACGGAGAATGGTGGTGAGAGTGTTCCCTGCATCTTCCTGAGATTGAAGATACTATGTCGATGTCAATGATTTGCTACCCGCCCATAGAAATGTTCAGAACGTACCTGAGTAACAACTGGCCGCACAAAGGTCAGAAAATGCCTTCTCACTTCATTGGTGTACCACTCTATCAAATCACCATCTTGCTGGTATGTAGCATTCGAGGAGTGTCCCCTCGAGGTGAGTAGATACGACACGGCTGCAAAAGCCTCGGACCCATATTCTCTCATCCAGTGCCCTCTTAATTGGGACTCGTCGAGATTAGCCTGCACGAAGGTTATCTGTTCTTCCGGTAATTTCAGGAAGCTGGTCGCAGTGTGCCATGCTCGATTCCATTTGACCTGTTCCGCAGCACTATCTGAAGGTGACGTAGGATCTGCCTCAAACGGTAACTGAGGGCCTCCAAAAGACGCCCCTGCAGTGGTGAAGCCCAACACTGGTGTTGCTACAGGCGTAGGTACTGTGGTGGCGGTGGAGGATGTCGGGAAGACAGATGTGAAGATACGCTTCTGAGCTGCGAGCATGGCGATGCGTGCCGTGATATCTGATGTCCATGAGTTTGAAAGCGATTCGTCACGGTACCTTAATCAACAATCAATTCGCGTACGCGTATCTCTTTTTCTGATCTGACAGGCCAAAGTGGAACCCCAAATTCGAAGCCTGTACTATCTTTTCGATTCCATGATTCTCGCAAGATTTGAGTATCGACCGTAACATTTTTATACGACTCATTGATAGCTTTGACCGCATCATCGGATCTACTATCGAGCCTTAGGGCTAAGTTCCTACAACATGCTTGCTGACAGTACGCTAATCCTGTCTAAACTAATTCGAATACATCTGAGTTGCCAGTCCCTTGATACCCTTAACCTTTTCCGGCGGACCTTGTTTGAGTCGGAATCAAACTCCTAAATCGCTAAATGCAACTGCCAAAGCTTCGCAAGGCTTGCAAAGTATAGTTACAAACGTCCATGCCTCGCTTTGAATATCGAAACCTTGTCATCGTAGAAGAGGATCTCCCTCAGTCTCAGTCGTGGTCTGCGCTTGTCATCCTCTGCTCCATCCGACTCGTCATCGTCAGAGTCTTCATGAACATCCGAAGACGCATCAGACCCGCTGTCATCTGGGTCAACAATTTGTGTTGCGGCTGCTTCTTGATTGGGATCATCTTCGTCGTCATCTTCATCATCCTCCTCGTTATCCTCATCTTCGGTATCAGGGTGGTCATCCGCATCAATTCCCCCAGGGCCTGCATTTGCCGCGGTTGTGGTTGTATCATGGGTTATATGACGATCATCCATTTGCTTGTTCTCGAGCACTTCAAAACACTTGGATGATATTCCGATATAACAGATATCGATGTCGGGCCGTAGTGCGATAATATCGACAATTTGCAAAGCAAATTCTCGCGAATCGAGATGCATGTGGTTTGAAACATGTGGGATGTATAGCGAGCGAAGATGGGGAATATTTGGCAGCCGTTGTAAAAAGAAGTGCTGTGTACTATCAGAAGGCTTCAGATGTGAAAGGATGCTAAGTGCGTGCTCACCCAATCTCTATTGTCCACAGCCATACCAAGCTCTCTCAAACAACTCATCTTCCCACTGGTCACAAAGCTAAGTACTTCACGGTTAAAGATCCACTTCTTCCACCGATGGTTCGGCGCGACACGGCCATCCAGTGTTCTATCCGAGCTGTCAATCATCAGCTTCTGTAAGCTTGCCTTATGCCGCCGGAGAGGGCCACGGTAGATTGCATCAATTGTCACCGAGGAGTTATATGGACGGCCTTCCTGGAGGAACAGCCATTCGAGGCTATTGGGTGCAAGAGTGTCCTTGAGAAACGTGATTAGTGACGGAGATACTACGTCGGTGTGTATTTTCTTGAGCTTCAATCTATACTCCGAGGGGTTGGAGATAGACTCTGACTTCGAGGTCCGTCGTGACGAGTTGTCCTGCTGTGTAAGATTTGAACTTGCTATAGATACGGAGGGAGGTGAACGGGGTAGATAGGTACGTCGAAGTACTTTCCACAGCTGTTCATGCTCCGGGCAGTGTAGAATGGTAAGACTGGTCATTATCGACCAATCGAACGCGACTTGTACTATGGGTATCGTGATGGGCACCCGTTCCAACTCGAGTACCTCGAGTTTCAGCTTCCCTGATGCCGTTGGAGTCTGCGAAGATGACTTGCAGCGAGACGTGTGAAGCTCTTGTTTGATAGAAAGCGCTGCCAGCTGTTCTTCCACCGGTGCAGGAACCAGTTGCTCTTCTGGTTGAGATTGGCCTTCTGACTGGCTGGGATCGGATATTGCCGGAGTTGAAGTAAGATCCGGACATTCGGCGGGCGTAGCACGGGACTTATGGGTCGACAAGGTGGGGATTTCGGGTTGTGGAGCAGCAGGATTGTTGGATGACTTCGAGGGAGAACTGGGAGTATCGTTCATTGTTGACTTCGAGGTAAGCTGCTCCGGAGTGTCGTCTATGGTATGGGCCTGACTCTGACTAGGAAGTGGATAGCTGGATGGACCAATCACCCCTGGCGTCAGACCTGAGTGTTCACTTGGAATCACAGTCGCATTGACCGTATTGTTGGGGAGAGAAGTTGTAGTGACTGGGTGGCTTCCGCTTTTGGGCGTGAAACGTGCGAGAGGCATGTGTCGTGAGTGAGGCCTCTTGCGGTACACATTATGCACATGTCGCATCAGTGTACCCAGCACGCCAGGTAGTCTATGATCTTCTCCAATCATGTTCGTCACCCACGGTCTCTTTTCGGCATGAGATGCTATGCCTACCCGCAATTCGCGCATGCAGTCTTGTGATCGGCCAATGAGGATGCTCATCTCTTCCAGGTAAGCCAGCTCGTCGATATCCAGCACATTCAGGCTTTTCAGAGGAGGTAAGATCGAAAACGTAGGATGCTCAACCCGTTTGAGTGATAGAGCAAGAGGAGATTGATCGTAGTCAGCAGAGCCTGAAGGTGCACTGATGTCCGCCATCTGAGATGACGCAGCCGCAACAGGCATTGTCGAGCCTGTCATTATCGGCGGCAGTGGCGTTGGTGGCAGGGGTTCTGGTATAGGGGATACCGCAGACAAAATCGAATTCTCCGCGTTGTCGTGCCAACGAACCCAGATCCGCTCGAGACGGCAACTCGGCTGATCACCCAGTGATGAGAGAGCAAGCCAAACGTCTCTGAGAACTCCTGTTGGCATGTCCCACGTGAAAGTTTCCAGATTTGGCATCCGTGCCACAGCAAGAGCCACAAGCGTTCCCAGCATCTTCCCACCCTCTTTTGTAATGAGATACTCTTGAACCCAATCAGGTGGTCCATTGCCGAGCGAGAACTTCCGAGTATATTGAGCGTAGTGATTTCCACGGCGCCTTTTACGTTGCACAATTGGACGTTCTGGTGGCTCGCATTCATTCACTGCCCCACAACTCGTACAAGTATGGCTCGGCACGGGCCCGGAGGGGTGGTTCCGTGGATGCAACGGCGAGTGCCCGTAGTTCTCTTCGCCCATCACCAAAGTCGCCAGTCCGTAAGTCAATGCGTCCACACCAACTCGAGGATCGGCCGTGGGATGTGAGTCTGGCCAGACGATGTCGAAGCGAGAATATATGTGAGGAATCGTAAGATTGTGCAGGGCGGAGTGTGTAAGAGCCAGTGATGTTAGATCATTGGTATGTGTGAGCTCAATCGACCCGTCAGCCAGCCGCGGTTCAACGAGGCGCTTCCACAACCTACCTCTTTTATAATGTCCTTGAGGATGTCCACAGGTAAGTCCAGCAGCTGTAAAGGGCGTTTCTTTTTGCTAGCTATCGCCAAGTCTTTCTCCTTCCCCTTAAGACGCTTCAAAGCCCTCGGTGGATTTGCCCCAGGCTCCGGGGCATCTTCAGATTGTTTTTGGGAGGTATTTGAAAGAACATCGTTCAGCCTGGCATAACCGTCGTTCGTGTCGGCTAAGGCTGTGGTCTCCACTTGAAGAGCATCTTCAAGGAGCGGAGGAGAAGCTCGTTGGCTTGAGGCTGGTGTAGGTAGGCTGGAGCCCATTGCAGTCGATGTGAGAGAACTTGAGTCTTTGTTGATAATGAGCGGATTGCTTCTAGCATGTAGATCAAGCAGACTCAACAATTCAGTTCAGAATCATGGTAGTTCGTTTTTGTTTTTGAATCGTTGCGCAGACATTAGGGTAGAGTAGCTATTGGTCTTTGAGCTTTCCATGCCTGCCGTATCCCAAGGTACTGGCCATGTGCAACAATGAGGAAGCAGCTGGTCAGTTTAGCGCGGGTCAACGGTTGCTCTGCAACATTATTCCGGATTACTAATCCAGCGTCTCTCGAACCATCCATACTAAGTTTGGGTTACTTGTGCTACGGAGTCCCTTTTCTTTGATAAATGTTTCTGCAAACAGAAGAGCATAGCTTTAAGAATTAATAAAATTCTTTAGCGCAAGACCAATTGAACTGTTTCCGCATCGAGGACAATATTGATTGATCTTCATGAGCAAGAGGGTTTTGCATAAATGAAAGTTATCCTTCTCTTCCAAAATACATGACTTCAAGAACAGGCCTCTGCGCCTCCAATCTATGAGGCCCTAATTCAGACAGTTGCAGGACAGGTTTCGATCACGGGGCGTCTTGAACGGGCTGCGTCGGTTTTTGTGCCGTGGCGAAAACACTTCCAACAGTCAGCTAACAGCAAGGTGCCTTTCAGTGCAAGGAGACAAACGCGCGTGTGTATATATGCATTTTGTTACTTCGGACTTCTTTCCGAATATGGCCCATCAAGGCTTGTACTTCTGCAAACGCCCAGCCGGACCGAGTGAACAGTGCAGTGATGTAGTTTTCCATTCCTGGGATTCATTAGTCGCTGCCAATGGTTCTGTATAGTCGCACATACCGCCCTCAAGGAACTGGACTTTGAAGTACTTTCCGATTTCTTTCAGCTTTTTATCTGCCGGCCAAGAACCGATCGGCAGTGTGCAGGAATACTCGTCGTAGTTGATGAAGCCGGCATTGCCAAGCCATTCGGGAAGCAGAGGAGTGACGTCGAACATCTTGCCGCTCTTCTCGACTAGCTCTTTGAAGGTAACCTATGTGAAAATAAATGTTTCGTCAGGATGATCTCGTCGCTCTCGTCTTACCTGCATCTTGTTGGTGTAGGAATCTTCGGGGAAGCTATTATCGCCACACCACAGCCACGTTCGAACCTCCGCAATTTCAATGTTCCCGCCAGGCTTCAAGTGCCTAGTGACCGAGCACGTAAGCCCTTGACTCAACGGAGAGGGTTACGTTGGCGTACTTGTAGCACTTATCCAAAAAGGCTGGCCAATCTTCCAGGCTTCCAACAAGTGCACGAACATGAATGAAGTCAAATTTCTTCGAGAAGGTCCATTCCTTGCTCGCATCATCAATTTCAAAGCGGACGTTTGGCGGTACCCTGCCAGTAGGTGTGTTAGAACTCTGGTGGTTGCTCTGGACATGAGTATCATAGGATAGCACACCAGCTTGGCTGAACCATGCTAATATCGGTACCCAGAACCTCCGCCGAAGGGTTTTCCTCTCCCACTAGGCCAATTCAGCAGGAAGTTCGACGGTAGGGACTCGTGATGACGAACTTTCTATAGCCCAAATACCTTGACCACCGGACTTGTCAGCGTACCGGTTCAATTAGAGGGTCGGCGTCCAAGTTCGTACCGGTGCCGGTTCCAATATCAAGCACTCTTCCTGGATTGGTGAGTTTGGTATGGCAAAGCTTGCCATCCAAACACATCCGGAAGATGTGATGCAACAAGTCCAACCTATCCTGCTCATCTTCATCGTTGGGAAGATACTAAGAGAGGTTAATTTCGCTGTTGGAATGCAAGGCGAAGAATAGAATCACGTATTGGTCAATCCCATGAGCACTGTATCGTCGACCATTTTCGTAGGTATAGTTCAAAACAGACGATGCGATAGAAGTAGTGTCTGATTCAGAACCCTCCGCATAGGCTGAGTCCGCATCGTCGTCACCGGTCTTCCTATTGGTCAGTAAGGGTTGAGATGGATGGCGCGGGGCGGTCACGCACATCAGGCTCAATGCGTGGGTGAGCGGTAAACTCTTGCGCAAGGTCCGCCATTGAAAGTTGTCCTTGCTGTAGACCTTCAAATGCTGCCAGTGGGGCAAAGCAAACAGAGTCATGACTGTGGCGCTCGCAGAGTCTTTAACTTATGGGTCGATCGCGTCGATGCGACCCAAATTCAAGTGGGGAGCTATTCCAGCCGGCATAAGACATCCTTTGACGGCCGACTGGTTGTAAGTTTCGTTAAGTGGCATAACCTTAATTAGTTCGGCATGGCAAGGGGCGTGTGGCTCTCGATAGCGCGATAGCGTGCACAGCACTCGGTATTTAGTTTTCCCCCATCTTCTGGCAACCAAACCAACTCACCGACCGACCGTTCGGTGAGTTGGCAGAGAGGGAAATTGAACTTGGCAAGCAAATAAGGTGGGAGACTACGATTTAGTGGAACGGGGGAAGCGGGAGCGGGAGCGGAGGCGGAGACGCGGACGCGGACGCTTAGATTACAGTGAAAGTAAGTTACTTGACAGGTATCGAAGTAAAAAGGCAGAGATATCAGTAGGGTACCGGACCTCATTGAAAAGGCTGGCTTCTATCGTTACACAAGGATTGGCTGTCATGCTGTCATGAACTCGAGGTCGAACTCGTGATGGAGCATCCCGTCTTATAAGCGAACTATGCAGAACTAAGGTACCTTAGGGCAGAGGCTGCCCTACCTTAGTGTGCATCTATACCTTACCTAGGTACCTTACCTACCTCTAGTGTTGTGTGGTGGCCATCTTCTCTTTTTTCCCTGGCAAGGTTATCCCTTTGGCCTATCACGCTTAGAGCGCGATGTTGTGGATGGGCTAACTTACCGGGTTCCGGCGCGGTAGCCCAAACATCGAGGGAAGTTCCAGACTACGAGCACGGTAGGGCCTCGGTCGATCATGCATCAATCTCGTGACTGCTAGCACCTATAAGGTAAGGTACCGTACCCATAAAGTAAGTCGACAGCGCGCATGTGCTTCTACGCCTATGTGCCTACGCCTATGTGCCTGCATTTCCTTTCACCTTCTAATTTACCCTACCTCATACTCAGATCACTTCCCGTGTGACAATCAATGATGGCCGACATGCGCGGAAGTAATGCTGCTTGGTCAAGTTTCATGCTTGTCAAGACCACTTTCAGTTACCTTGCTCGATTCTATGCCATCATTTGGCTGCTTGTACTCGCATTCGTAGTATCGCGTTTTTGGATCTGGTACCGCCTTCGAGCTTTCAAAGGACCATGGCTCGGTTCGATTTCGCCATTCTGGATGGCCAAAGCAGCACACTCTGGCCGTATGAACCATGAGTTGACTGCTATCAATGAAAAATATGGTAGAAAGGCCCCAACTATATCGTAATATCTAACCGCAGAATGCTGATGCGGTACAGGGTCACTCGCGCGCATTGGGCCAAATGACCTGCTTACCAGCAATCCCGAAACCGTCAAAACTATGAATGCGGCCCGGTCCAAGTACCAGAGGTCCGAGTGGTATAACTCCATGGCCCTGGATCCGGATATGCACAACATCCTATCCGAGAATGACCTGGAAAGGCATGACAGCCTGCGATCCCAAATGGCAGCAGGCGTACGTCCTTGTGACCGTTGCTATGCTTGACTCTGACCGTCGTAGTACGCAGGCAAAGAGAATCCTACCCTAGAGCAGAATATCAACGACCAGGTCCTCGAGCTCGTGAATCTAATTGAGAAAAAGTATCTCTCCTCGGATTCGGTCTTCCGTCCAGTCGATTTCGGCAGAGTCGCGCAATACTTCACGCTTGATGTGATCACGGCCATTGCGTACGGAAGGGCTTTCGGCTATCTTTCGAACGACAAAGATGTATTTGAATACATCGAAACGCTAGAGGGGATCGTTCCTTTCATGAACTTCCTGTCCGTCCTTCCGACCTTGTCAAGGATCCTGAGCACGCGCTTGGTGAGAAGACTCATCGGCCCATCGGCGAACGACAAGCATGGAATTGGGAAATTGATGGGGTTCGTTGACGCCGTCCCTGCTTCAATCCGTGTCCCTTTGTCTGATGACTGGTAGGGTTGCCAAGCAAGTCGTAGGAGAACGATACGGCCCCGAGAAGAAAGAGCGGAACGACATGTTAGGATCGTTCGTCCGTCACGGCCTAACCCAACGAGAAGCCGAGGCCGAAGTCCTCGCACAGATGTACGCTCTTCTCACCGTCACCCTACACTCGATCTTTCACTGATATTAATCCGCCCCACAGCGTGGCCGGCGCCGACACTACAGCCACCGGCGTCCGTATCACCCTCCTCCACATCGTGACTTCCCCCCGCGTCTACCGAACCCTAACCGCCGAAATCGACGCCGCAACTCCACACGTCTCCAGCCCCATCACCGACGCCGAAGCAAAAGAACTGCCGTACCTGCAGGCCGTCATTAAAGAAGGCCTCCGCATCTGGCCGCCCATCTCCTCCTGGCTCGAGAAAGAGGTGCCGCCGGCCGGAGACGTCATCGAGGGCCGTTTCGTGCCAGGCGGGACGAACATCGCCATCGCTGGGTGGGCGATGCAGAGGGACAAGAGCATCTATGGCGCGGACGCGGACGTGTTTCGGCCCGAACGCTGGCTGGAGGCGGATGCGGAGAAGTTGCGGGAGATGACGAGGATGCTGGATCTGGTTTTTGGTTATGGGCGGTTTGGATGTCTCGGACGGTCGATTGCTTCCATTGAGTTGAACAAGGTTTTCGTTGAGGTATGTTTTGCCTCTCTCCTCCTCGCCACAAAAATCCAAGCAGGGCTCGAGAACCAAGATCATGTCGTTCGGGCGAGATAAAGCCGATTCGAAAACCTCTATATAGACGAAGAAAGACGCTGACAGGACGAAACCAACGCAGCTTCTCCGCCGCTTCGATATTGAGATTGTGAATCCTGCCGAACCGCTCAAAAGCGTTAACCACAATATGTTTCTGCAGAAGGATATGATTATCCGTGTCACGAGGCGGGAAACAGGGCGCACCCATTAGCGCTGATTCGCTTTGCGACGAGGTTGGTTGGAGGGAAGGGACTGTGAGACCAGTTCAAATCGAATGACTAACAGCAGAGAGATATGGGGGCAAGGAAATCCTGTCTATAACGAGGTCCCCTGACGAGCACGAAATGTAAATGACTTTCTTTTTGCAGATAATTCAATAGCATAACTTCGTTGATCCCTCCGTAATCAAAATCATAAGAAACTTTTCAACCCCCTCTTTCCCATCCCAAGCCGATCAAGTAAAAGTTCCTGACGTCCCAACACAAGTCGGCACATTTCAAGCCCATCAAACAAGTGATCAACCTACCTCGCTCAAAAGGTACCTATCCCAATCATTGGTCAACCACGCTCCTGATCTTACCCACAAACCCCTCCAACCCACCAACGCCGTGTCCACCAGCCGGCATGACAAGCACCGAAGCGCCAACCTCGACCCACTCCCTATACGCCACGAAGCGGAACTCAACATCCATATTCGCTTTGCTAGCAGTACTTGACAAAGGGCCATTGCTTCCCAACTCCAAGGTCACATCGCCATCGTCTGGGTCCGCCTCATTTGTATCCTCGAAGCTGAACACGTCATTGTCCGGTTCTGCCTCACCGACACGTAGCTCTGCTCCCGAGTTGTCCCCGCGGACGCGACTTAATCTTGTCACACGCGCAGAAGCGCGAACGCTAGCAATGTAAACGATGACGTGGTTCCCGACAGACAGCGAAGCGCTAACGCGGTCAGCGAAGCGCGCGACAAGGCCACTAGAAGCTGAGGATGGTCGATTAACGTCATTAGGGCCGCCGTGACGGACGAGGACCATGCCTTTGCGGATCTTCTTGCTTTGTGCTAGATGTGGTACTGATGGTGGTGTTGACGTAGGAGGGTTCTTTGTGACGGGTACGATGCCTATCGTGCCGACTTGGCCTTCTAGAAGCCTGTGGACGGGAAGCCTCAAGTTTCGGATACTGACGACTCGGAAGGGCTGCCAGTCTGTGCATGGCTCGGAAGGGCTTCCGTTTCTGTTTCTGACTGAAGGGTCTGGAACATTGCTTGACGAGTATCTGTCCTTTTGAGAGCGGGAGTGCGAAAGACCCTCAGCATCAGTGCGCGAGGTTTGGAGTGAGCTCGCTGGGATTGTGGTACGGGTGTACGCCTCAAGGCGAGTTTCCGCTGTGAAAGGCCCGAGGAGGATTTCATCTCCAATCGTCAGTTCGCCGTAGCGCAAATAACCACTAACTATCGAACCTCTGTCAATGTTGATTTCAGCGTCCTCTGAAGGGGGTGGTAATTGTGAAGACGGTATGGTGAAAACTTCATCAATGTGAAATAGAACACGAGAATTCTGGAGGCCTTTGCCCAGTCCAGTGTTGGGAATTGGTAATGGTAGCTTCCGTAGAAGGGCATGCACTTTACTGATGCCCAGGCCATTGACCGCACTGGTAAGCACAATAGGAACCACAAGTCTTGTGTTAACATCCGAGGCTCGGCCAAGCAATCTGTCCGACTCATCTAAGTCCCGCTTTGGTATGAATTGCAAATCCTCTCCTTGGTCTCCCATGCTGTTGGTTGTCGAAAGCATGATCGGCTGTCGACCTGCCGCCTTGAGAGCCGACAGGACTCTAGCCAATGTTTGTCTGAGTCCCGCTCTAGAAGCTAGATCCAGCTTCGTGATAACCACCACTAGAGGAAGCTCAAGTTCTAAACACAGATCTAGGTGTGCATGCTGATTGTCGACGTCAGTTACGCCGTCCTCAGAACCGCCCAAAGTAGAAGAGGGACTCCCATTCACAGTAGAGCCAGCGATGCAACAGAGAGTCCACTGTGGGGCCCATGATACCAGACCACGAACTGTGGTTCGCCGATATCTTTCATGTCCTGCAGAATCAGAAACGAACACCAAGCGCCCATTTTCAGAAGATGCATGTATATCGTTCCAAGACGATACATTTCCAGAAGCGTAGTTGATCACCTCAGACTTGCAGCTCTCCCCCGGGCCAGATGATAGATTGTCCCTATAACCAAGGAGCTCCTGAGATACAGAGCTAGTAACACCTGACGCTATTTCATGACGATGTTTCAGTAGGCTGAGCCTACTTTTGCCACGACCGTTATCAAGAGTAGCAGTGGAAAGTGTTCCAAGTAGAGATGTTTTGCCAGATGTTGTCGCCCCCGTCAATGAGATCCGAAGCTGCTCAGTCTGCGACTCTATGCTTACAACAGGCAACGCGACATCATTCAGCTCAGGCAGTGCTCTAATAGTGCAGTCGGAAGTGTAATGATCGGCAGCGTCAGTGGTGACAAAGTCGTCCCTCCGGATGTCTAAATTTGGTAATATTAGTGCCTCAGCCACCCACAGTTTCTCTCTATGGATCTGTTCCCGAGCTTGCCACTCTGTCTGGATATCTTCAATCCACTCGCAATTACCGACAACAACTGTGCGTAAGAGCTCTACGTTGCAGCCCAGACTAGCGGCCATGGATCTCAGATTGGAGATGAAATCCTCCTCGGGCCTTTCACAGCGGAAAC
>QQTW01002751.1_pt1 | contig 12868 bp, 14 predicted proteins | sample 1904831 | NCBI WGS metagenome assembly QQTW01 (sample SAMN09435610, study PRJNA476489) | Subsurface metagenome, whole genome shotgun sequencing project. | reverse complement strand
GCCTGCAATTTGCAAGCGTATTGTATTGAGCGAGCATCTGGAAGTGGAGTATGAGTGGATTAGTCATCTTTGTTTTGTTTCGAATCTCCTACTACTAGAAATAAAACATTTGTAATTCCTAGTACATTTTATGGCTTTACATTTCCCTAAGCTAGACAACCAAGGCTTGATGGCAGCACTGTGTGCCACTGTCACTTGGGGTATGGCAGGCATATTTATCCGATGGCTACCAGGATGGTCGCCCTTTGCAGTTTTGGCAGGTCGCTTTCTAGTCGCTACTGCTGTAATGCTTCCAGTACTTTTTCTCACGCCGAGTGTCCGATTTGAATTTACCCGTTCCCTTAGTATTTCACAGACATGGTGGCTAAGTTTGCCAGCTATCGCGGGCTATGTTCTAGGCACAACAGCATTTCAAATGGCACCTGTGGGAGAAGTTACATTGTTATTAACAACCTCCCCCTTATTTGTTATCGCTTACAAGTATTATGTGGGCTTACGCATTAAACAAAGTGAGGGGATTGGAATATTACTAGCTATTATTGGAGTCAATTTTATCTTACTACCTCAGTTATCTGCTGGTGGAGCTGTCTTTTGGCAAGCTATAACAGGCTATCTTCTGGCATTAGGTGCTGCTGGTATGGTTGCGATTTACACATTATGGTTTAGTGAACTCACCAAGCAAGGCATTGCGCCAAAGTCAATTAATGTTGTTTTTGCCACCTGCTTACTTGGAGGTGTTCTCTCCCTCTCCTGTACAGTTTTCTTTTCCAAACTGCCAGTTGAATTTGGAATTGATGGGCAAACTATTCTTACTTTAATAGGGTTAGGAGTTTTGTCTACTGCTTTTCCGTTGCTGTGTTACACAATGGCAGCACAACGGTTACCAGTGGTAATGACGACTGCAATATTACTGCTGGAACCAGTATTTGCGACATTATTCGCGTCTGTAGCTTTGCGAGAAATTCCGTCGGTCTGGTTCTATATTGGCAGCGTGCTAGCTCTTTGTGGATTACTGTTAATTGCTAGAAAAGTTAATTCCCACTAACACTACCTTAAGGACGGCTATACAAAATACTATTGCTGCCTCAAGACAAATCCTCGCGTCCGAATAACCTTATTACACGCACCTGCTTAATAGACGTTTAAAGTGCGAGGTGCAAGATGTAAGGTTAGCCGCGTCAGAATGTCCGTTTCGCAAAGAAAAAAGTCCGGTTTACAAAGAAACTCTTCGCCGAAATCCTCTATCATTTCTTCACCTGACATTAATTGAGAAAACTTCCTACTTGGGTAGGAGTGATGGGGAATGAGAGTGAAGTATCTAATTTTTCTGATAGGGGCGATTGCGCCGCTGATGCTGTGTGAAGTTCGCTCGGCTCAGGCTGAAAACCTCATTAAGCCCACGCTTAAGACATCGCTTCAACCTGCAACCACGGTCGATGAGTGGCTGGCGCAGATCGATCAAGCTGCGGTCGCGCAGATTACTGCTGTGCAGTTGAATCCAACAACCACCGGAGTTGAAGTCATCCTCGAAACAGTGGGACAGCTAGAACCAACAACTTCTGTGGTGGGCGATGCACTGATAATTGACGTTCCAAATTCAGTATTGACGTCTGTTGCAACGGGGGAAGAACACAGCCGCGGGTTTGAATTTGATCTCAAAGGAGAAATTTTGCCGGGATGGAATTTGATTGCTTCCTACTCAAACATTAATGCTGAAGTAACAGAAGATAATACGATTTCTGTTGGAAATGAGTTGCCTGGAGTGCCTAGAAACAGCGCCAATCTTTGGACAACCTATGAAATTCAGTCCGGTGATTTAGAAGGATTAGGATTTGGGATTGGGTTCAATTTTGCCGGGGAACGAGCAGGCGACCGCGAGAATACCTTTGAAGTTGACAGCTATCTACTCACAAATGCCGCTGTGTTTTACAGACGCGATAACTGGCGAGCAGCCCTCAACTTCAGAAACATCTTTGATGTGGAGTATATTCAGGGCACACCTGTTTCCAGGACTTCGAGCATCGAACCCGGTAGACCCTTTACAGTAGTGGGTTCTGTTTCGGTACAATTTTAACCTCGATATTCAGCAATCTAAAATTTGAGGAAAGAGAAGCTAGTGAAGGTCGCTACAACTCTACAACGATGGCTGTTCGCAATACTCGTCGGCTTTGTAATTGTCGCCTGCAAACCGACAACAACTGATCTCCCAAGCGCGTGAAAACTTCGCGTCTACGATCGCAGCACATCCAAAAGTGCTGTTACTAAATTCAGTAGAGATGCAAGAATTTCGTCTGATCAGTAGACAAGATAGCTGCGGCTCCCTTGTCGAAAGCTTGGGCTTTGAGTTGATCTATCCGCCGAGTTGGGATGCAGCTAACCCCTATAGTCCAGCGCTTTCCCTAGAAGCTTTGCCACAGCTAGACGATGCAGAATCCATCATTCTATTTGGAGATAACACCCACAAGTTTGATCAGCTTCAAGACATGAGTCATTTTGAGCAACATCAATTGCATCGCCTTGAACAAGCATGGCAAGAGAATGCGATCGCCCAATCTTTACCAGCCACTCAAGCCGAAAGAGTGTACTTTATTCCGACTTACCTGTGCCGAGCATTACCGGGACCAATCGGCTCAGAGCTTTATTTAAATGAGCTGCAACAACTGTTGCTGCCATGACATCAGCATCGCAGCCGGAGAGCATGTCTCGATTCTGGCGATAGCGAAGCGCAGCGCCCAAGGGGCGATCGCCACTCAAGCAACTGCATACCCCGTGTAAGGTCTTACTTCCGGCGAACGGAATCCAAGCACAAAGCAGGTATTTGTGAATCCGTATACTGGGCAGCTAATGGGCGATCGCCAAAATTCATCTTAAAATTAAAGCGCCGACCTAGCTAAATCGCTGCAATGAGCACTCATCCTCTCCTGAAAGTTGAAATCTCTCAACTCAGCATTGCTGAACGCATCCAACTTGCTGAAGAGCTTTGGGACAGCATCCTGGAACAGCAACATGCACTACCCCTCACCGATGCTCAGAAACAGGAAATTGATCGCCGACTGGAACGATATCAGCAAGACCCAATGTCAGGTTCAACCTGGGAAGAAGTCAAGCAACGACTAGGCTTCTCTCAATGAGCTACAACCTCATTATCCGTCCCGAAGCAGAGTTAGATATTCAAGACGCTTTCGAGTGGTATGAGACACAGGTTCCCGGCCTAGAGTCTGAGTTCGTTCGAGCAGTTGATACCTGTCTATCTGGCATTGGACGTAATTCACTTGCCTATCCACTCATCTATCAGCAAGCACGACGGGCACTCATCCGACGCTTTCCTTATGGCATCCTCTACGTCTTTGACCAAGAGACCATTTTTGTCGTTGCTTGTTTTCACAGTAAACGCAATCCAAAATCCTGGCAAGATCAACTTTAGTTGACTCGCCCATCACCGATGATCATGCATGCTATTGACACATTTGACCTTTGTAATGAGAATTAATATCATCAAATGTAAAATGGATTTTGGACGGGAATGACAGTTCCTTTGGACTACGCTAACGCACTCAATCTGGCAGATATTCAAGAACTTTGTGATGAGGCTCAGCAAAAGGGTGAGGTCATTTATCAGCAGACTGGCTCTGAGATTCGGTTTAATCTTCCTCAACGCTTTGGCAGAGGAGGCGAATCGGAGACTCATCTCCGCAATGGAATTACTCTCATCATTCGTGATATAGAGTTGTGGCAGCCCATTAAGCTGGAAAATCACTACAGTCAGTCACCGCCCCTGATTTCCAAGTTTCATCTGTCAGGTAATTCTAGAGTATTGACACCTAACATTCCAGACATCAACAACGATTACATGGAAGTGTCTGGTTGCAACTATCTATATTACTTGCCAGAAGTCATTGAATTTGAAGAGTGGTATAAGGAAGAATCGATTCAGCTTGTTATGGTTCTTATCTACCCTGCCAGTTTAAAGGAATTTGATGAGAGCTGTGAATGTTTACCTCAACCGCTGCGAAGGCTGGCTGGGGGAAATTTTGCGACACGATTTCACCAACCGCTTGGTAAAACGACCGCTGCTATGAAACAAGTGCTACACCAGATTCTGCATTGTCCGCATCAGGGCATAATGAAGCAGATGTATCTGGAGAGTAAAGCATTAGAACTGCTTACCTTGCAATTTACGCGCTGGACACAAGACACTCAGAAGTCTGAGCGGCTTGCCCAGGGTGAACCACGCCAACGCCTCGGTTACTATCTGATGATGTTGAACGATTGCACCATGCTAGAGAAATCTTGCTTCAACAAATAGACAATCCGCCATCATTACTAGCGCTGGCGCGACAAGTCGGGCTAGACGACTGTAAGCTCAAGTGGGGTTTTCGTCGCCTGTTTGGAACAACGGTCTTTGGTTGTCTGCATGAGTATCGGATGGAGCGAGCGCGCCAATTCTTAGCAACAGGTCAAATGAGCGTTACAGAAGTTGCATACGCTGTCGGCTATAATAGTCTGCCGTCGTTTAGCAAAGCGTTTCGTAAACGTTTTGGCAGCAGTCCCCTCGCATACAATTCATAACTCCGTTTGGGATAAAAAAATCTCCGTTTAGGATAAGACCTCGATTTCAAAACGTCCTAATATCTGACTGTACCTGTTGAGAAAATTTCTTGACTGTGAGTTAGTGTGTGAGGCGAGCGCGTGAATAGGCTAAGAAAAAGTCTTTGGTTTGCAGGAATAGCATCGATTGTAGCTGTTCAACCTGTGTGGGCTGACGTTGGATTGGTGGAGGGAATGGGGGAAAGAGATATTCCTCACCTTAACGAGATAGAATCTGCTAAAACTATTGATGAATGGCGGATGCAGATGGCTCAAGCATCTGTAGTCCGAGTGACGGAAGTTCGACTGAACTCCACTGATACCGGAATTGAAGTCATTTTAGTAACCCCAGATGGGCAACTGCCAATTTCCTCTACATCTGTCGTTGGCAACACTCTGATTGCGGATATTCCCAATGCAGTGCTGGCTCTATCTAATGGTAATGAGTTTCAGGCAGCTGAGCCTGCTGAAGGAATTTCATTGGTTAGCGTAACTAGCTTGCTCGATAATCGCGTTCGAATCGCCGTTACTGGGACAGAAGTATCGCCCGTAGCCGAGTTGAGAACACAAGCGCAGGGTTTAGTCGTGAGTGTGACATCGGGAGTAGCAGCAGCAGAGGAAACAGAAGACAATTCTATTGAGATTTTGGTAACAGGGGAGCAAGATGATTACTACGCCCCCGATGCCAGTACTGCGACTCGAACTGACACTCCGATTCTTGAGATTCCTCAATCGATTCAGGTGATTCCTCAACAGGTGTTAGAGGATCAGCAAGTGACTCGCCTGGATGAAGCGTTGCAGAATGCCAGCGGTGTGATTTACAACGGCACGGATACCTTTAGTGACGTGAACTATAGCATTAGAGGGTTTGTTGGAGCACCCGTTTTACAAGATGGCTTTCGTCAATACGATTTCGTTGAGATTCCAGAAGTCGCAAACATAGAACGAATTGAGGTTTTGAGGGGTCCGGCAGCAATTCTCTATGGCGAGATTCAGCCCGGCGGCGTAATTAATTTGGTGTCGAAACAACCTCTGGCAGATCCGTTTTATGAAGCTGAATTTCAAGTTGGCAGCTACGGCTTGATTCGGCCTCAGATTGATATTTCTGGTCCAATAAATGACAGCGGAAGCTTGTTGTATCGTCTGAATGCGGTGTACTCTAGACGGGATGGTTTTCGAGATTTTGACCAGGAGTTTGAGCAATTTTTCGTTGCTCCCATTGTGACCTGGAAAGTTAGCGATCGCACCAATCTCACTCTTGACTTACAAATTTCTAAACGAGAGCGACCTCAAGATTTTGGCACGGTTGCGTTTGGTGATGGGGTTATTGACACGCCGCGAGACCGTATATTTAACGAACCCGATGATTTCCTGCAGCGCGATTTTTTTAGTGTTAGATTTGCTCTAGATCATCAGTTCAACGATAACTGGTCAATTCGCAATGCTTTTCGCTTTACAGACTCCAGCGTTTTTTCTGATCGGTTATCTATTCCAATTGCGTTTAACGAGACAACCGGAGACTTAAGACGGGTGTTTGCACTCGATGATTTTGATTCCCAAAATTATGCACTACAAACAAATATAGTGGGTGAATTTGCCACAGGTTTAATAGATCATACACTCTTGTTTGGCCTGGATTTGACTCGAACGAATACGAGTCGATTTGCTAGAGCAAACTTCACACCTTTCATCCTCAACGTCTTCGATCCAGAATACGGTGTTGACAGACCTGAGTTAGACACGTTACTCTTTGATCGCCAATCTGAAATAGATAGATTAGGAATTTATCTGCAAGACCAGATTCAGGTTTTTGATAATCTTAACTTGCTGGTGGGCTTGCGCTACGACACGGTAGAGCAGCGAGTTGACAACGTACCTGCTCTATTTTATCCGGACGGCGATTTAACTCAAAATGATGATGCGTTGACTCCACGAGTGGGGATCGTTTATCAACCGAGCGAAGACCTTTCACTTTTTGCGAGTTATTCACAGTCATTTAACCCGAATGTGGATGAGGTCGCAGCGGATGGCAATCCCCTTGAGCCTGAGCGGGGTGAAGGATTTGAAGTTGGGATCAAAGCTGAGTTATCTGATGCTCTCATTGCCACACTGGCATATTTCGACATTACGAAACAGAATGTCGCTACCCAAGATCCGGACTTTCCAGGTCTTGGCGTTTCGATTGCAACAGGTGAGCAGCAAAGTCGAGGCTTTGAATTTGATGTAACTGGGCAAATTCTGCCAGGGTGGAATATCATTGCGTCCTACGCCTACACTGATGCTGAAGTCAGCGAAGATGAGACTATTCCGATTGGGAACCAGCTACCAGGCATTCCGCTGCACAACGCTAACATATGGACAACTTATGAAATTCAAGACGGCAATTTGCAAGGATTGGGATTTGGAATCGGGTTTAACTACATTGGAGAACGGCAGGGTGATTTCATAAATAGCTTTGAAGCAGATAACTACTTCCTCACCAATGCGGCTGTGTTTTACCGCCGGGATAATTGGCGGCTGGCTCTCAACTTTAAAAATCTATTTGATGTTAATTACACGAGCAGCACTAGTAACTTTGGAAGTCGCACCAGCGCAGGTTCTCCTGGAGAACCGTTTACTGTTGTTGGTTCAATTTCAGTCAGATTCTAATTCTATGTTGATGAGCGTAAAGAACACTGCCCTTAAACTACTGTTGCTCACTCCACTTATAGCCTTTTCGATTTCTGCTTGCAACATCAGTTCATCTGAATCTGGTCAAAGTGCTGCCTCTTCATTAAACTGTCAAGCAATTCAACATGCAGGTGGTGAAACACAAATATGTGGCAAGCCCCAACGGATCGCCGTTCTCAACCCCAAAATGTTAGACCTCCTGCTTTCACTGAATGTGCAGCCGATTGGTTATGCAGAGGTGTTTTCCAAACATCGTGGTGAGTTCGATCAGCCTAGCCAGCAGATTCCTTACCTGGGAGATCGCATCACCCAACCGATTGCCAATCTGGGAATTAGTGGTGAGCCGTCGCTAGAGGCAATTGCTCGGCTCAAGCCAGACCTGATTTTGGGAGATAGTCGGGGAAATAAAGAGGAATATACTCGACTCTCTCAAATTGCCCCAACGCTACTGTTTGAATATGTTGGGAACGATAAATGGGAGAAACCGCTTCAAATCATTGCAAAGGTGTTAGATCGTACTGAACAGGCTCAAGTTGTGATGAAAACTCAGCGTCAGCAATTAGCAGCTATCACCGCTGGCTGCTGAAGTCAACAAAAATAAGTAATGATTTTTTTGAGCAGATGAAGCTCGTTACTAGTCTCGCCGTTCGGCGTTGGAGATATTTGTGCGTACCTTTCTCATCATCTGGAGTGGTCAACTCGTCTCAGCGATCGGCAGCCAGATGACAATTTTTGCACTGACTATCTGGACATGGGAACAAACAGGTTCAGCCACTGCCCTCGCATTGATTAGTTTCTTTGCCTTGCTGTCTAGTATTGTATCGACGCCGTTTGTTGGACAACTAGTTGATCGTCAAAATCGCAAACTGTTGATGCTCGTGAGTGATACTGCGGTCGCTCTAGCCGTATCAATAGTGCTTATCCTCAATGTCACAAACACGCTGCAAGTTTGGCAGCTATACGCGATCGCTACTTTTATCGGTCCCTTCAGCCAACTGCAAGGGCTCGCCTATCAATCCTCGCTGTCTTTGATGGTGTCAGAGCGTCACCATGCCCGCGTCAGCAGCATGGGCATGATGATCTTTTATGGTTCCCAAATCTTGTCTCCTGCATTTGCCGGAGTGCTCTATCCAGTCATTGGTCTGACCGGAATTGTATCGATTGATTTAATAACGTTTGCGATCGCTATCATCACCCTTTGGATTGTTCAAATTCCTCAACCTCCTGCTTCAGAAAGAGCTTCCCATCTCCCCCCCATTCTGACTGGCATTTACTACATTCTTGCCCGTCCTAGCCTGTTCACTCTCATAATTGTCACAAACCTATTCTGGTTTGTTCACGAACTAGCAGATACGCTTGTCAGTCCCATGCTTTTGGCTCGTACCAATGGCAATACCACTGTGTTAGGAAGCGTTTCGTCGGCAGTTGGACTGGGTGGGGTGATTGGGGCGACCGCCCTTAGCTTTTAGGGTGGTCCTAAACATCGAGTTCAAGGATTGGCACTGGAAATAATTAGTGTCGGCATCAGTCGAATCATATTCGGAGTAGGGCGATCGCCTCTAATATGGCTACCGTCGCAATTCTGTGCTTCGTTACTGTTTCCATTATTTGGCTGTTCTGAACAAGCAATTTGGCTAACCAGTGTTGAACCCAGTTTACAAGGGCGGGTGTTTGCGGTTCAAGGGCTGAGTCAACAGGTGGCGATCGCTTTTGCAACCTTGATAGCAGGTCCTCTGTCAGACTATGTATTTGAACCCGCAATGATGCCAAATGGTATCCTCGCCCCTGTTTTAAGTAGACTACTTGACACAGCCCCCGGTTCGGGAATGGCATTGCTGTTTGAACTTTGCACATTCTGCATGGTACTAATTGGCATTGGGAGCTATGCTGTTCCTACTCTACGTAACATGGGAAATTCTCCACCTGAAGCGAATTTCAAAAGCGAGTGAGCATGAGCAGTAGAGGTTAGCACATCAACAGCTCTACAATACCTTCCATTAGCCGTTGTTGAGTTCCGTTAATGACAACTTTCCGTTGGAATAAAGCCATTTCTCAAAATTACTTCGACAGCGTGTCCATTCTTTGTCTGTCATTGCAAACCAATCGGTATCTCTATTTCTGCCACGCATGATCATATGTTGCCGAAAACGTCCTTCATAAAGGAATCCCATTCGCGCGGCTGTAGTGCGACTGGCATGGTTCAGTGCATCACATTTCCACTCAACTCTACGATATAAATGATGATCAAAAAGGTGCTGAAGTAGTAGAAACTGTGATTCTGTATTAACTTTACTTTTGTGAACAGCAGGGCTAAACCACACATGACCGATTTCTGCTCGACCATAATTTGGCACAATTGCCAGTAATGCCACAATGCCCACCTGAGAATTGCTTGAATTCTCAAAGACGGTCCAAGTCAGCGGATCAGATTTACCAATCATGTCTCTTTCCATCCACGCTTTCATGGCAGAGGGACCATCAAATGGACCATAGAACAGATAGCTCCACACCGCTTCCTTTTCAGGAGTGCCATGTGACCCGCAATAGAGACAATCTACATCTCTTTCTGGAACAAGGGGCTTCAGTGTGACGAATCGTCCGCTGAGTTGAATATACTCGGGCGATCGCCAATTTCGATCCTGCATGATATTAGTGCTTATTCACACCATTCTACAGCAATTTTTGTGTATATTTCCACTCCCTCCTCAAGCTTTGAAATGTAGCAAAACTCATCAGTTTTATGAGCCATTTCTGGCTCTCCAGGTCCGATAATGATGGTTGGTGGATGACCAAATGCTGGAGTGAGTACTGATGCATCTGTAAAGAATGTTGCTCCTTTGGCAACGGGTCGAGTTTGAAGATAAGGTTCTACGAGTCTAAAAACTGATTGTATCCATTCGTTTTTCTCTTCTGTTGCAATACTTTGTGCTTCGTTGAGAAGTTCAATTTCTACCTCACTACCCAAAAAGTTTTGTAAGTGTTGACGAATCTCTGTACAAGTTTGACCCGGAATGGTGCGAATATCAACTCCGATTACACAGCGATCAGGTACAGAGTTGATATTAAGCCCACCAGAAATGGTGCCGACATTCAGCGTGGGTTTACCGAGAATTGAATGAGGAGCAATCTGAAAGTCAAATTCTTGAAGTTTGAGTATGGCTTGTGCAGCTTTATACACTGCATTAACTCCTTGCTCTGGCATAGAGGCGTGAGCGGTAATACCTTTGGTGCGGATCTCAAACCTCACCGCCCCTTTATGTCCAATCCAGGGATAATTAGCCGTTGGTTCACCAACTACAATTGCTCCTGCTTCACCCAGGACATTATCCAAACTGGCAAGATGATAAGCGCCTTGGCAGCATGTTTCTTCACCTGCTGTTAATACCAACGTTAAACCAGCTTTTGGTGATGGCAGTTGTGCCAATCGCATGGCAGCAACGACCATAGCGGCAACACCCGATTTCATATCTGTTGAACCGCGACCATAAATTTTATTGCCTGCAATCTCGCCTGCGAATGGATCTTGGCTCCACGCTGTCGCGCCTAAAGGAACGGTATCGATATGTCCTGTTAAACATAAAGGGAGGCGATTGCTCACACCGCTCAGACGAGCAACAACGGTCGTGCGTTGAGGCGCAAATTCGTAGCAACGAATCTGAAAACCGACCGATTCCAGCAATGCACCAAGATAAAGAGCGCATTCCTGCTCTTGTCCCGGTGGATTTATAGTGTTAAATGCTAATAAGTCACGAGTCAGGTTAAGCGGGTTCGTGGAAGTTGCCATGCAAAGAGTATCTGGTTAGAAATCATTCAAAGCCAATATTCTACAGGACAATTCTCTCGATGATGTTGTGCATCTGTTGGTAAAGGGCTAAATTTTAATTGAAATTTCTAGAGTGGAGTAATCGATATGGTACAAAGCCTTCAAGCAAAAAACGTGACTCTGGGCAATTTGAGACAGTGCTTCGGATTGGAACTGACAGAAGATGAGCAGTTTTTCCAAGAGTGGCAAGGCGACCTGCCAGAAGTGACGGCAGCAGAAAAGCAGCGGCTTGATCGCGTCAAATTGAGTTTTTCTAATTTGCTGGAATACCCTCCCCTGCTGGAGAACACGGTCAAGATGGTGGTGCTATCACCGCTTCTAGATTTGGCTGATATTTATCAGAAACCGTTTCATATCAAATCAGAGCCATCCTTCCAAATTACGACTGAAGACGAGGGGACGGTAATTCGGGGAAATGTGGATGTGCTAGTATTACGCGAGCAGCTTTGGGTGATGGTGATTGAAGCGAAACGAGCAGCAGTGGATGTGGACGAAGGCAGGGCACAACTACTGTCTTATATGTTGGCGAACCCAACACCTGAGACTGCATTTGGCATGATTACCAACGGGAGGAATTTCCTATTTGTAAAGCTAGTTCGACAAACTACACCTCGATATGCGCTTTCCCGGTTGTTCAGTTTGGTTAATCCCGGCAATGAACTCTACACGGTGCTGGGAATTCTAAATCGTCTAGTGACGTTGGTGCAGCAGGACAATTTGAAAGTCAGCAGTGGTGAGTATAGCTCGTAAAAGCGAAAAGACGAAGAAAGAATGGTTGGCAGAGGAAGTTGCCAAAGCCGGTTGGAGCTGGCAGAGCAGTTGCCGTTTTACCTCGTTGTGGACTTATGCAAGAAGTCTATTCCTCACCCATGCTCTAACCGCTCGCCGTAGTGCTAATCGTCCAGCAGAACGGTTCTCTTCAATCAGTTGCGGTACTGCTCGAATATCTAATTCCGGAAATATACTGCTCCGATCAACCTCAACATACTGTTCTCCTTCGAGGTGATAGACTTTGAGCTTTCTATCGACATAGCACCAGAGTTCAGGAACACCCAAGCGTGCATAAATGGGAAACCGCTCCAGCGATTTGTTGGTCAGATCAACCTCTAAAGCCAGATCAGGCGGAGGATCTTGAGCGAGGTTGATATCAAGCCTGCCGCGAACACTCGCTTCGTTTTGAAAATAAAAACAGTTATCAGCTTCCAATCCTGCCTGCTTCGCTTGCCATCGCCAGGTAGTAGAACCATAGCTCTCGTAGTCTAACTCCAGGGTTTCTGCCATATCCTTAATGGCATCGCCGATCGTCTCCTTAAAATATTCATGCTCTGGCAGCGGGATCATGATTTCTAGAGTTCTATCGTAGTAAGCTACACGAACAGAACCACGGCCCAACTCCTCCAAAATGGCTTCAAATTCCTCCCAACTGACATCCTGCAACAAGACTCGTTGCCCTGGTGGAACTTGGATACACTGAATGGGGATTTGTACGACCATGACCGCATCCCTATAAGGATTGATTCTAAACTCAGCTACTGCTAATCTTACAGCAGTTTTCGACGCGGCGAGATGCAGTAACAGCAATAGACTTCTTGCATAAATCAGGAAGCGCTGAAAAGACCAGTTTGTAGTTGTACCCGGCAATCAGATTGAATCTCAATTCCCTTCATGTTCGACAACATCTGCAAATTCTTAGCAGAAACCTTTCCCACTGACTTTGCCTCCTGGCTGTTGGGAACACCCATTTCCCTGACTGAACTCAGCCCCTCAGAACTCTCTTTAGAGCCGATT
>QQTW01002750.1_pt1 | contig 12870 bp, 13 predicted proteins | sample 1904831 | NCBI WGS metagenome assembly QQTW01 (sample SAMN09435610, study PRJNA476489) | Subsurface metagenome, whole genome shotgun sequencing project. | reverse complement strand
ATCATTTGCTCTATTCTTTTGCTTTGGCCTTTGGGTTTTCCATAACCTTGATATTGTCCTTAAAGAGCCTTGTGATAACCATTAGTCAAAGAAAAGAGTTCAGAACAAAGTTTTCATGTCAAAGGATAGCTTAGTCTTGTGAGATGAAGCAAACAAAGTAGATGTTTTTAGCTAATTGGCAGACTCAACCAAAGCATGTTATGCCAATGGGGCAAACTATGACTCCTGCCAAGAAAAATATAAGGCGTTAACGGCGTTGTCACTACTTAGTGGGCCTATGGGCGGCGAATTCTCTTCAAGCAAGTTCAAAAGGTCAAGGGTTAAGAACAAAGTGAACGAAATAGGGCTAGCAGCAATGAACAAAACAACACGAATTGTCAACCTTACTGCCCAGTAGTCAAAGGTAAGCTTTGACGTCGTTCAAGAAGCCTAGCTTCGAACTCATTCAGTAGCCAAAGCTTATCTTTGACTACTGGGCAGTAAAGTTGACAATTTATTTTGCTTTGTTCACTGCTACTAGCCTTACTTTGTTCACTTTGTTCTTGACCCTTGACCTTTTGAATTTGCTTGAAAAAGACTCGCCGTCCATAGGTCCGCTAAGCAATGATGACGCCATTAACGCCTTACAATTGAGTAGCAAGTTGCTGAACAGCAACGCTAATCCAATCAAAGATTTCTAGGCATTAGAACCAGTAGATCTTAGCATAAAGAATTTTTGCTGAGTAGTTTTGGCCTGAACAAAGCAAACAAAGCAGTATTTAAGCTTTGTTTGCTAGCCAGCTCATGACAAAACTGTCCAATAAAGAATATTGCATCTATTGAACATTCCGTTATTCTACAATCTATTAAAACATGCCACTCTGTACGCTTTTTGATTGATTTTTCATCATAAAAATCAAATTAAAGAAAGAAAAAACTTTTGCAACAATGTATAAAATTTTTTACATTGATCATGGGATTACCTACCATGTATTTATTAAATAAGTGACCATTTTTATATTTTTTTTTCCTTAGATTTGTTTGTATAAAGGTCATCAACATTAGTTTTTTTTTCCCCCAAATGTCGCTATTGGTTATTAATCTTGCTATCTTTGTTCAAAATTCCTTAAAAAGCCAAACTTATAGTTGGCTATTAATTTCACAATGTACTTTCCTGTTATGGTCCACACAACAAAGTTTTTTTACAGTTTAAACTTGTTGGCTCTGAGTCCAATTCCAATTTTGTGCCAGATGTAATTGTTGTAAATGTCAATTCTAATTGATTAATTCCCAATGAAAAGCCACTGAAGGAAAATTTAATTGAACAAAAGCTTCAACAGAGCAGAAGGATTTCATTACTAGACAGACAAAATGAAAATTCATTTCTATATTATACATAATTGCAGCGAGCTCGTCAGGATGGTAGTTCAAATGTTAAAAATAGATAAAGGAACAAAAGATCTGATGACAATAGTAATAGCCTTCAACACAATCGCTGTTATCTTGACTGTATTTCAGTATCATCATATAAAGGTAGAAAACTGATGCAAACGGTTTTCAATAGATGTGGTATCTACACTTGCTGTACGGTTAGTAACTAGCTAGGTGTACAGCTAACAACCAGCTAGGTGTACGGCTAACATTTTCTATGTAGGTGTACGGCTAACAAAAATAGGGTGTATGGCTAGCAACAAAGGGTGTACGAATAACACGACCCTAAAACGAATGTCTACCCATTCTTGTTACCCCGTAATAGTTGCCGCTACCCGCTATAGACAGATTCCAGAACTACTATGGACCACAACGCAACGGCAACGCATCGACAACTGCAGGACTTTAGAAAGTACGAGTCAAACGCCATAAGTAAGTCTGGCTAGACCCGCATTTTATGATCAACGAGGTCATTAATAATTACGACGATCAGTCAATATCTCTTCTAATTCCATCGACTCTATGACGACAGTTCGATTATCGTCCTTCCTTCGAGGATCCTTCGAACCGTATAATTGTGATGACTATGCATATCAGATTGAAACTCCATAACAATCACGGACAGCTTTCTCCTGCCCGTGCAACTAATGACAGAGGGAAAGGGAAGAGGGACGGTAGGTGCTTTGCTCCGTCATTCTGACGAGGTAGCGAGCGGATGACCCTTTCATCACAGTAACGATACTCGTACCTCCTTCCTCTCCTCCTCCTCCTCCTCCTCCTCCTCCTCCTCCTCGGGCTGGTTATGACGGGGACATAATCACTTCAGACCGATGATGAAAGCAACCTGATGAGGATGCAAGAAGCTTTTCGTCACAACCATAATCATGATGTCGACCTTGCTTCTATTTCTTGTTTTTTTATAATGTTGATGATGGAATCTTCTACGTTGAACCTGATACTGGCAACGGCAATAGTTAGTTCAACTTCCTCTGGTAGTCGCTTTGATTGATGAATGAAGATCTATATTATATCATGCTTCTTGACCTTTCATCGTACGCATGACGATGAATTGGACTAGGTGTTTATGCCGGATTGAAGAGTGGTCCGGGTTGATCCAAAGATAGTTATAGATAACAGCGGTAAGAGAAGAGGTCTGTCTAATCTAGCCCGGTGTGGGGAATCGACAGAGTGTAGAAGGGACCAGGTATTATGAGACTTTATGCATCATTGATAGATGGGAACTCATACGGTTATTTGATTAATGTGGACATGGCTACAGCATGGTGAAGATATGGTCAAGAAAGGCTCTTGGAAGCGTGAATGGATGGATTTGATTGATTCATTCACTGCCCGATTCATCTCATCATCAACCGCCCCCTCCCCTAACTCTTCTAATGGACGGACATATATATCTCTATACATATAGTCCGCGACCCCATCCGCCCCCTCCCCTCCTTTAAGCTAGCCCGCCAGGGTTTATTCCATGATGATCGCCAATTATGCCGTGCAAAAAGTGCCATGCCCAAAGATGCTATGCCATAATAAAAAATGTGCAAGAATCGAAGTGTGGCTCAAAATAAGAAGTGAAAGAAGAAGAAGAAGAGAACTGGTGGAAAACACAATCAACCACCGACACGAGCGAATTTACCCATGGCCGGTACCCGTGCCCGACTGATCCCATTGATGGCTGGAACCATAAACGATTGTGGATTCTGCACGCTCTTCATGAATTGATCGCCCATCGTACCGGCCGTGGCCACGAGTTGATTCGCACCCTCTGCCACCGCCGTTTTGGCCTTTTCGACATTCTGTTCCGGCGATGTAGCCGGTGCCGTTTTCTTCTCTCGGACTCCTGACTCTTCTCTGGGAAGCGGGCCAAGGAGTGGGGGGATCATGGATCCTTGTTTGGCGAATTCCTCACACTCCTGTCGATCTTTATCGGAGTTCCAGATCTTTTGCTTCGTCCATTCTCCCTTTTGTTTGACAAATTTTATCCTGGACTAGATAGAACATTACCATGTCAGCTTTCGCATTGCTCATGTATCTTTGAGGGATTCATGGTGGCGATGATGATGGGGAACATATGGTGGGGATGAACACTCAAAGAAAAGGTTGGGTAATCAAAAACTCACCCTGCCCTCTATATTCTTGCACCGATTCAACAAGTTGATCCCCCACGCAACGCTCTTCTTCGGAATCCGCTCCTGCATCATCATATCGCGCTGGCTTGACGGTTCCGTGATGATATCGGGGTCGTTTCCGTTCCGGATCGGGATATGGCCGCTTTTGACCAGCTCCTTGTACTTTTTCCAATCCGCAACTTCTTGCGGCGTCAACGGACGGCTGTTATGCTTAAACCGCGCCAGTTTCTGCTTCTCAGCGGGGGTTAGCTCCTGCTTCTGGGCCAGTGGATCTGCCTCGGCTGGGTCGACCGGAGTTTCGGGTGTGAGGGCGTCCACGGTGGCGGCGGTAGCCGGGGCGTCGATGCTGGGAGGAGAAAATTTATTGCGAATGCCCTCCGGTATCTTGCTTGCGATGCCTTGTCTCAACCGTTCGGGCACGACCTTCGACACGACTTGTTTCGCTCCCGATGCGATGCCACTCCCCGCCCCGCGCACCTTATCGACGAGACCTTCAGGAACAAACCGGCCGAATCGATCTTGGATGCCCCACCCCAATCTTTCCGCTTGATATTTCAAGTCCTGTCCCCGCAATTTTAGACCATCCGCTTTCCTTGTCCAGTCGGTTTTGAGAGCTCTTCCCGTGAACGCCAGTTCGTTCTTGAGCGATTGGCCGAGATTACCTCCGAACCGTTTGACGCCGTTGACTCCACTGCCCAACGCCCCAGTGATCTTACTTCCTAGCTTCGGCTTCGACGCTGGCGTATTGGGATCGGGAGCATTACCACTGGCCCCCGCCAAAGGATTGCTTCCATCCGGGGTAGTGCCCGGATCCACGCCCGCCGCTTGTTGCTGGTTGACCTTGTTTTTGTTCCCAGGCAATCGGTCCGTCAACCACGACAATTTATTTCCTGACTTCGCCTTGGATGGCTGGCCCGCCGGATCGGAATCCGGGGTAACGCCAGTGGCTCCAGTGGGAGGGTTGCTTCCGTCTGGTGTGGTGTTCGGATCAACCCCCGCCACTTGTTGCTGGTTGACTTTATTCTTATTCCCAAAGATCCGACTTCTCCATCCACCTAGGTTGGTCGCTGGCTTTGGCTGCGCCTGCGGCTGCGCTGGCTGCCCCGGGGGATTAGAAGCCGAATCAACGCCTCCTGCTGCCGGGTTGTTGATATCTGGAGTGAGATTTGGATCCACTCCCGTCGGTTGTTGTTTGACAGCTTGCTGTTCACCCTGCAACACTTCCTTCTGTTTTCTTTTCAACCAGTCTGGCGTCATCCAGCTGGGAAACCCTGATCTGGCGTTCCTGCCTGAAGGCGGAGGGGTAGTCCCTTGAGGAGTATTTCCGGGAGGAGTGTTGGGAGTAGGAGTGTCTGGAGGAGTGTTTCCCTGAGGAGTACTGCCCGGAGGAGTGCTGGCGGAGTTGGCGTCTTTAGGTTCGAGGTCAAGTGTTGAAGGAGAATTTCCATCAGGTGGTGAGGAGGGAGGCTCGCCGACGGGTGCAGCCACCGCTGCTGCCACGAGGCAGACCACCACCGTAGAGAGACGCATAATGCTGGTGGTGAGGAAGGTCCGGTTGAAAGGGTACAACGCCGGACACAGTAAGCCTGGGAGAAGAAGGGAAAGAGGAGAAGAAGAGTTGACCAAAGCTCAATGACAATGAATCCTTCATCCGGGGCCATCTTAGAGATATAGCAGAGGGAATAGAAGACCGACCCATTCGTGATGCATCACGAACGCATGATCCACATACGAGTACGATCTTCCAGCCCAGTGCAATCCGTATCGACATGACACCCGAGCATGATCACACATTGTGATCATGCTGGGGTGGAACTACCGAGATGGGCCTTTGGTGGTCCGGCCGTCGAAAGTACGAGGCGATCGCAAGTCCAAACCAGAAGGCAGAGAGGCTGTCCCGGAAGCACGTCCATCGTTGTCAAACAATGGTCTTGCCGTGGCTGCTGCGCGTCGAATAGCTAGCTCTCGTGTTCGTGTTTGTTTGATGACCGCGAAGAGCAAGTACGAAATATCACCTGTTTCGTACTCGTAACTTTACCCGTCCATAGCTTCGGTGGTGTTGATGACCTTAAAAACGTTGCCAGCCGAGGGCATCGGCGGGAGGTAGTCGTATAGGTCGTCGTATCCCCTCATTCGGATCCCCGTACCGCTACCCGCCTATGCGCACGTTAGCCGCAGTAGCAACCGGGAAAGCTCCAGGCTTCGAAACCGGCTGATCGTTGTACGAGTATACGAGGACTTTGTGCGATATCCTATTAACCTACTTTGATCATGTGGCCGTCGAGCCTGGCATATCTTTATAGAACCTCCCACGGCGATTTCGGTGTTGTCAACGACGAGGCTTAGGTTGTCGTATCCATCGCCTGTCAACCGCTTCAATCTGCGCGCGATCAAAAGCGGTACGCTATTGACTCGACAGAGGTGCAGGTGTTGTATGAACAGTAGATTCGTAAAATAGATTAATAGTAGCAGCGCCGCTCCATGGTATAGATGATCCCAATGCGCAAGCTCCAAGGTTGCCGTCAGGATGTTTTTCTATCTTCAAACTTGGCCGGTCTGACCCGCCTCAGGATGCGTCGGCATGCGTGCTCGCTGCTTGCATTGACGGCTTGTATCTCTGCCATTGGTGCTGTGCCACACGCAAAAGCTTCTGATCATGTCATCGTGCAAGCGACCCTGCTGGTCAAACGGAATGAGAATTCCGCCCAACTAGGTCCCACTCACCCATCCTATCCAGTTTGTTCCTGGGAACCATCTCAGCTCGGGCGGAATCAAAAGATGTGAAGCTGACACGGTGAATATGGCCGGCGATCATAGCCCCAGATGACCCATTCCATGTCCCCGAAAAACCTGCCGACTGGCGGGCCCATCTGGATCATTCGAGGAAGAACGGCCAAGCGTGGCGACATGAGATCTCCTGGCAGCGGATCCAACGCAAGCTCGGGATCGCTGACGGCGAGCTTCCCGTGGGCGAGAAAGACCGACGGGCGAGCGAATTTGGAGCCTGCATGAGAGCAGACGTACGTCTTTTCGCGGAGGATCCAAGATGAGGCCTGATTGAGACCACGATGAGCTGACCCGGGTATTGTTCTACCCTGATGCAGTTGCAAACCTTGTCCCCTGATGCCGAAGATCTTTATCCGGGCTATGGCCTTTACCAGGACTACCTTGACATGAAGCTACCACGCGAGCAGCTCCTCGATATCCTGTCCATGGAGGATGACTGTGTCGAAGAGGCCATCGCGCAAACTCCGTATGGGAAGGCTGCCCGCGAGAATCGCCTCGCATATGAGGAAGAAGTTGAACGGTGGTTCAGACAGCGGCAGCGACGATCCAGAGAGATTATTCAGATCGTCCCACCTCCGCAGCGTGCGCGTCCGCCCAGGCCGAATCGCGCGATGCAGGTGAAGGCGGTCCGGTTAGGCCAAGGAGAGCAGAGGAGCTTGAACAAATTCGTCCACCAAATCCAGTCAACCGACTTTGGACAAGTGGCAAAAGGCACCTGGAAGGGTGTCACTGAAGAACTGAAATCAATCAAGCCCACCGAGGTTGGCATGCTGTTGACAGCCAATGTGCAGAAGGGAGTTCGGGCTCCGAGATTCGCACCAGTTATTCCCATTTGAATTGGATAACTGTTGATGTTCGGAGGCTTTCCTAAGGATTTCGAGAATTGGAGAGAGGTCGACAATCCAGATGCACGTCCTGGTTGCCGCAAGTGTCGGTAGAATGGAAAGTGACAAACCTATCGTCACCTCTTGCTGTCTCCAGGTTCCTAGGGAAGCACATCCGGGTCATAACGAGTAACGCTCGGCTGCAATGCAATAAGCCGCACAGGGCCGGGTTTAAAAGATACGTTGCAGGGTAAAACGACGGAAGTAGTAATGGGACAGCCATAGCCTTGCGGCCAAGATCTTGAATGATTCAGCAACAACAGGGTAGAGCAGCAAATGATCCAGCTGGATAGGCCTGTCTTAGGGATGCTTCAGCTTAGTCCCACTCCAATGGCTTGCGGATTCCAGAAGATTCCTTGGGGATCGATTTCTCGCTTGATGGCGAGCAATTTCTGGTAGAGCTCGTTACCGTAATAGAGTCGATGCGCCTGCGGAGCAGTCAAACTTGGGTCCACATAATTGACGTATGCCGAGAAGTCCCCGTCCGGTTGCGCGTCCGTGAGAGCACGGTTGAGACCGTCGATGAACGACACCATTTCTGGTTCAAAGGTCACTCCTTCGTCCACATAGCCGTAGTTCTGGACGACCCAGAGCGCCGAACGATGAGCATACGCGGACGACTGAGATTGCCCACTGATCTGCGAGTCCGGTCCGCCATAGAGGTCAATGATGGGGAACCAGTTCTGATTGAATTTTCAGTCATCGTTCTCAAGACCACAGAGCTGGACGCACCATCGGAGTGCGCCGGCCCTGGTTGATGGCGTAGTCGAAGTACGACTCAAGAGACGCCTGTGTGAGCGGCGTTGATTCCTGAACCAAGATCGACTTAGCGTACTTGATCAGTCGTAGGTCAGCGGGTATCATGAGAGGGAGACCTGCATGCTCTCACAAAAGCGGAATGTTCATCGTAGTCTGTGACAGCTACCTGCATGAAATCTTGCGCCACGTTCTCCAAGCTAGCAACCCAGTCAAGCTCGCGAATCTTTGATGAGTCTGGTTCGGGCAAATCTTGAAGCAGCGAAGATCCAATCTATATCGTCAGGTAATTGCTATCAAGCGGCATCGGAGCCTTGAATCTTACCCTTTTGTTGAACTCTTCCAGACTGCCAAAGAACCATCTGCTAAGGTAGAAGCTCCAACGGTCGGTCCAGGTGCCAAAGACGAGACGTCGGTCCACAATAGAGGTATCCAAAGCAACGCCTTGGAGATGAAGGAACGTGCGGGCCGCAATCTTCTTGGACTCCAACACCCTAGAGATGTTCAAGTCAAAATTCACTAGCGTCGATGGAGCTGACTGTGTTTTCAAGTAGAAGGTGGTGATGATGCCGAAGTTGTCTGCTGCCCCCCGAAGTGCCTAGTATAGAGATTTTAGCAAACAGTGGAGTTATGCGAGAAGGTCTGCCTCACAAACTAGATATCTGGATGTTCGATGCTGGAGGCATGCACGAAGTTCCCGTTGGCCAACACGACGTCTAGACCAACGATACTGTCCAAGGCCAGTCCCCACACGCGCGACGCATATCCGTAGCCACCTGGTCGGATTATTTGTTAACATTTCACGACCGAGCAGACAGCAGAACGTACCATGGGTAAAGTGACCGCCAACTCCGACTCTGAATCCATATGTATCAGCTGATCCGGCATGCTCAGACGGGACTTTGCAAGCAAGCATGGGAGCAGCAGCATTGTATAATGTAGACCTCCATCGCTCGACAGCCTAAAAACCCTGCTTGTGGGGTATAAGGTATACAGTAGTTGATTATAAGATTCTCCAGCTATCCCCTGAACGAGAAAAATAACGATGAAAACCAGGGGGACAAAGCGAAGAACAGCGTTCGAAACTCGACCAGCCAAGCCAAGAGCTCTTCAAACGAAGATCCCACCACTAGAGAACGTCGTCGAGTAATAATCCACAACCGAGTCAAAAGAACTCGTCTTCAATGGAAGACGCCACAACGACCAAAACGCCGCAGAGTCACAAAACCATCAATGCAAACCGAAAATAATTGCACTTCAACTGAAGATGCCTCAATAACGCACAAACATGACATAAACGAAGAGCAAGAATGAGACTTCACTTTTCGAGTCACCTACCCCGGACAGATTCCATGCGGCACCGCACGTCCACCCCGACGGTAGAGCTCCAAAGCCAAGTTGCCCAATCTCACCCCTGCGCCCACCTTGGCAGTCCCGGTCGATTCGTCGACCGAGACCTCCCGCAGCGCCTCCAAATGGAGGACCAAACTCCCATTTTGGCCGCCGGACGAGTACGATGCATACGAATGCCCGCCCGACCTAGCCTGGACTTTCGTGTTGTTGATCCCCGCACAGGTGACCGCGTTGGAGATGTGCTGAGGGGTGGTGGGCAGAGCAATGACAGCGGGCCGATAGGGCAGACAGAGGTTGAACGGCTTGGCGAGGCGCGCGTAACGCGGCTGATCGGCCCGATTAACCGCCGGCACGTTTCCCGCCGTCAGACACTCGGGAGCGAACGTCGAGTTTCCTTCGCTGGGGACATCCAACGGTCCAGCGTCGACTAATGATAGGCAGAGGAAGAGGATGCGGAGCAGCAGGACTAGCCATCGAAGAGAAATCATATTGAGGTCTGCTTGATGATAACGAGAGTAGTCGTTGGAATAAAGCTCTCACAGCTCTTTGCTGCGCTAGACTAACAGTGACTGGAGACGCATCTGGAAAGGGTCGTTGCAGTTGATGTTGGGCAGGAGCAGCTTCTGCCAGGGAATGAGGAATATCACTTTTTGATTCATTGTATTGTGCCATTCTTGAGTAGATCAGTAAATGCTGTAACGTGTCGCGAATGATCCGCAGTGAAGAACTAGTCAGCTCAGTGAATATCAGCACACAGTGACTACACATACCAGGTCCCATCTATGCATGCTCTATTGTAAATCGCACTGATATCGACTGTATCTCGAGTCATCGGTTTGTTTATTGCATCTGGAAAGGCAGTAGCAACAAAGACTTAATGGGCACCCATTGCCCCTCCCGTATCAAGCAACATCCTCTTCTTCCCTACCATTTCACTTCCCCCATCATGCCTTCCCTCTTGATCATCGTTTTCGTGCTCCAGCTCATCATCCATCTGGTGGGCGCACTGGGTGCAACCACAATGAACAATGTAGTCAGTGATCATCTTCCGTACTCTTCGGAGATTATATCATATCTGTTAACCGCAATCAATCAGCTATGGGACTTCTACAACCGACTGCCCACCTCGACAGCCAAAGGAGCACGCGAGCAACGACAACTCCGCCGCGAGCTCGTCCGAGTCCGGCAGGAGATGAACAACACCAGTTCGCAGGATGAATTCGCGAAATGGGCCAAATTGCGTCGACAGCATGATAAGCTGCAAGCGGAGCTAGAGAGGACCTGTACGCTTTTCATGCCCCCTTCCGATACCGACATCATCACTCGAATACGCAATCAACCGCTTATCTATCTCCTAACTATCTAGCGGAATCATTGAAGTCGACCAAGAGCATTTTCGACAGCGCGGTCATGGTTTCACGTCTACTCGGCACCACCGGGTTGCGGTTCTTACTCCAGTTCTGGTTTGCCAAGCAGCCCATGTTCTGGCTCCCACAGGGCTGGTTACCAGGGTATATCGAATGGATTCTAGCTTGTCCCAAGGCGCCCATGGGCAGTATTAGCGTGCAGGTCTGGTGGTTGGCCTGCGCGGGTGTGATTCAACTCCTGGGCGAACTCGTCATGGGATTGTCGTTGTTGGGGTCTCGAGAGGGTCAGGTATCAGAGAAGGAGAAGAAGAGGCCGATGAAGGTTGGCCAAGGAGCGAAGAAGGAGCTGTAGATACATGTCACAATGTCTCTCTTTGTTTGTGACATAGACCAATGCCCTTCATGTATACTTCAAATGGTAAAGGTAGATTGATATAATGATTGATATGAATTGTCTCTCAACTACATTGACGCAACGTCGTCTTAGCTTCTGGCTCTGACGCTGCAACACGGTGTGAGATGGACCCTCTGCATGAAGATGCACGAGTGTACCATTGGTTCCCTCTTGGCATGATTTTGACCTTGGTGACCATGGAGAAGAAAGAGGTCGCAAAGCTTCGAAAGTGCCTTTTCACTTCAAATTGACCGTGAGGTCGAATATGAACGACAAGCGGAAAGGAGAATGTGGTCTTGACTGATAGGTGATGCTTGTTAGATTGAGCTAAGAAAACAATACCGTATGGATGACTACTGAGAAAAGAATTGCATGGAGTGTGTCTTGCCTAGACATACTTCAGTCGTGAGGAAATTAGAAAGGTGTGGGGAGATCGAGGGATGAAGAAGGGAAACTTGCGGACGTTTAGACACTCAGTTTGCACCACCACCACAAACTTGTCCATTGAACATCCCAGCTGACCTTGAAAATAAGCTTGTGATGCACTTGAAGACATGATATTTGTAAATAAACTCTTAGGGTGCCAGCTTTACATATCAAAGCTGGAATCATATTGATTGAAGATCACATTGGTATTTAATAAAGCTAAGCAGAGAGTGGTTGAATTAGGTACTGAAATCTTTCAATGCTAATATTCAACTCATAACCTTTAACCGTGCCAAGGTGGCTGATTACATCAGCCCCTCTGAGTCGCTTCCGACTCAGCGCACCCACTGACGTGGGTGCCAGTCAGTTAAACAAGAGTGTCAGTTAAACGATCGAGCCTTCTTCCTCCTCCATTCTTTCCCACAACTCAGCACATACCAACGCCATTTTGTTGTCTAGATTCTCAATGAACTGCGTGCAATTGGCGAGTTTTCCTTTGAATCAGTTCCAAACAACTTGTCGGACTCGTTTCTGTCGCTTCTTGACCGCTGCCTGTTCCAATCGAGCGAGTCGGGCACGAGCAGCCGCTAGCTCATTGATTTGACGCTCTTGAGCTATGCGTTTAGCATCTCGTGCATAAATCACTCCTCCCTTCTGGACTACACGGCGATTTTGTCTCTGACGTAGCTTTCTTGCATTCTCTGCAGCTTGTGAGCGTTCTACCTGCTCTGTCATGAGCTGTCCGGTTGTTGCTATCGTGAGGCTACCCTTGATGAACTTTCCAAGATCATGGCGTGTTGGCGAGGATAGCTCTAGCTTGAAGGACATCTGCTTGACATTAAAGGGTGCGGATTGTCAACGGGGTATTGAAGATGTTGGGCCAGTCGGCCGAACTAGATGGTACATCGGGAGTCAACGGTCTGAATGGTTGATTCTCGCGCATCTTTGACAAGACTACCTCAGGATTGTATGGGATGAGCCTAGTGCAACGGAAGCCTGACAAGATTGAAGTCCTCTTGAATGTTTTCTGCTGCATTGTGTCCAAAGCAGAGAGAAATTCCACCTTGTTGAGATCGATACACCCTGTACGAGTTGCATCATCTACCGCTTTTGCGTGCCAATGCTTGTAGGGTTGGAATAAAACAACGTCTAAAAGCTGGAGAAGGTGGGTAGCATGCGGTGGCATGCAGAATGGGACAATCTTGCGATTGTCACAATATGTGATGAACTCGTAGGTACAGTGCGACTCATAACCGTCAAGGAGTAGAAGACGGTTGTCATGAGCTGGCTAGCGAACGAAGCTCGAACGCTACTTCGTTTGCCTTCGTTCAGGCCAAACCTACTCAGCAAAG
>QQTW01002749.1_pt1 | contig 12871 bp, 10 predicted proteins | sample 1904831 | NCBI WGS metagenome assembly QQTW01 (sample SAMN09435610, study PRJNA476489) | Subsurface metagenome, whole genome shotgun sequencing project. | reverse complement strand
CCCGACCCCCCAGGGAGAAAAAGTCTTCCTCTAAATTGCTATACAATTGGCGTAGGGATTCAAAAGCCATACCATTTGGTGCCACACTATCTCGGTCCAGCTCGACTGAGTAACAATCAGTACCAGCAAGCGTGCCCAAATATTGTTGGCGTATTGGGGTCAAACCCGCTTCTTTTATATCAATCAAGCAGGGTATGCAAGCCTGATCGCTTTCAGTCAGAATAAGAAGTTGGCTGCCCCGAAACGCAAACCACCATGCGGACTGAGACTGTTCCTTGGGGGGCTCAATTTTGGATATAAAGGTTCGATTCATAGCGGCTCTGAATATGCATAGTCTATACTGATTCTGGTTATGCGCTTCCCGACTGGTTAGAGCGCTCTCCCGTACCCCGTTCTTAGTTTAACAATGCTGAACTTTGAGGAAAAAGCTGTACTAATTACAGGTGCATCACGGGGCATCGGGCAAGCCGCTGCTATTGCCTTTGCTAAGGCTGGCGCTCGTGTAGCGGTTCATTGCAACCAACAGCGGGAAGCGGCTGATCAGGTGTGTGATTCTCTGCCAGGGTCAGGTCATATTGTAGTGCAAGCTAATATTGCTGATCCGGTTGCTGTTGAGGAAATGGTCGCTCACGCCATTGCTGATTTGGGGCACATTGATGTTTTGGTGAACAACGCTGGCGTTTACCAGAATCATCCGCTGGATGGAACGAGCTACCAAGATTGGCAAACTGCTTGGCAACAAACAATCAGCATCAATTTGCTGGGAGCGGTCAACGTAGCTTATTGTGTGGCGCGGCACATGATAGAGCGGCAGGAAGGACACATTATTAATGTGACTTCACGGGGTGCATTTCGGGGTGAGCCTATGGCTACTGCCTATGGAGCTAGTAAAGCAGGGCTCAATTCATTCAGTCAGTCTTTAGCTCAACATTTGGCACCTTACAACATTTTCGTTACGGCTGTTGCCCCCGGTTGGGTAGAAACAGATATGGCTCGTGCTGTACTGGAGAGTTCTGCTGGCGATGCTATTCGTCAGCAGAGCCCGTTGAACCGTGTGGCTCGACCTGAGGAAATTGCTCATACCATTCTGTTTTTAGCTTCTGAGAGTGCAGAGTTTTTAACAGGCAGCATTGTAGATGTTAATGGAGCTAGCTACTTGCGCTCCTAAGGCACTGTTTGAAGCTCTAGACTTCGCCATAAGTACCATGAGGCAATCGTGCGATAAGGTTTCCACTTTTGTCCGAGGCGTTCTACAGTCTGCTTGGAAGGAAGTTCATCCAGAACATAGGCTTTCCGGATGCCTGCACGTATCCCCAGGTCATCCACAGGCAGGACATCAGCTCGGTTCATCCGGAAGATCAGTAGCATTTGAACTGTCCAACGTCCAATTCCCTTAACTTGCGTCAGTGTCAGAATAATAGATTCATCGTCCATGACTTCCAGCTCTTCAAGGGTCGGCAGTCCCGATAACACCTTAGTTGCTAAGTCTTTCAGGTAACTAATCTTGGGTCGCGAGACCCCCACATTCCGTAACACTTCTTCCGGTGTGTTTAGAATATCCAATGCTAAAGGAAAGGGTTTTTCAGGATAGAGCTGGAGAAATCGGCGGTGAATGGCAGCGGCAGCTTTAGTGGAGAGCTGTTGAGAGAGAATTGCTCTTGATAGCGAGGAAAAGAGGTCTCCATTTTGCTGCGAAGAGTCGAGTTGGCAGGGGCCAATCTGTTCGATGAGTTGCCCTAGTACCTGATCTGAGTGTTGTAGAAAGTTGATCGCTGCCTGATAACTCATGGCTGTGCTTATGTAACATAATTAAGATGGACCTATTTGACAAGCATCGCCAACAACTCGCAGAAACTCAATCCCCGCTCGCTGCCCGTATGCGCCCCCGCTCACTCGATGAGTTTATTGGGCAAGACCACATTATTGGGCCAGGACGCCTCTTACGCCGTGCAATTCAAGCTGACCAACTCTCTTCACTCATCTTTTATGGACCACCAGGCACTGGCAAGACAACTTTAGCTCAGATCATCGCCAATACAACTCGCGCTCACTTCATCGCTATCAATGCTGTTCTTTCCGGTGTTAAAGAGATTCGGGGTGCGATTGAGACCGCTCAGGAACGACACAATAAACACTCCCAGCGCACCATTCTTTTTGTCGATGAAGTCCACCGCTTCAACAAATCTCAGCAAGATGCCCTGCTACCTTGGGTGGAAAACGGTACAGTTATCCTGATTGGAGCGACAACAGAAAATCCTTACTTTGAAGTCAATAAAGCACTCGTTAGCCGTTCGCGGCTCTTTCAACTGAAGCAACTCAACGACTCAGACTTACAGCGTGTCGTTGCACAAACACTGACTGACTCAGAACGCGGTTATGGCAAACTGGCAGTACAAGTTGAGCCGGATGCCCTCGCTCATTTGGTCAACATAGCTAACGGTGATGCGAGGTCATTACTCAATGCTCTTGAATTGGCAGTGGAGACAACACCACCCGATGCCGCTGGTGTAATCCATGTGACTTTAGCAGTAGCAGAGGAATCGATTCAGCAACGTGCTGTTCTCTACGACAAAGAAGGCGATGCCCACTTTGACACTATCAGCGCCTTTATTAAGAGCCTACGCGGTTCTGACCCGGATGCAGCAATATACTGGCTAGCAAGAATGGTCTATGCAGGAGAAGACCCACGCTTTATCTTCCGTCGGATGTTGATTCTAGCTAGTGAGGATGTAGGACTGGCTGACCCGAATGCGGTTGTGGTAATTAATGCTTGCGCTGAGGCATTTGACCGTGTGGGTATGCCAGAAGGACGCTATCACTTAGCCCAGGCAGCTCTTTATCTAGCAACTACACCCAAGTCGAACAGTGTCATGGGCTTTTTCGATGCTTTGGCTACTGTTGAGCAGGAACGAGAAGCAGAGGTTCCAACTCACTTAAAAGATGGGAACCGCGACAAGAAGGGATTTGGACACGGAGATGGATATCTCTATCCTCATGCGTACCGTGATCATTGGGTGGCTCAACAATATTTGCCTGCTAGCCTGCAAGGACAGGTGTTTTACCAACCATCGTCGCAGGGTTTTGAAGGGGAAATTAGTAGGCAAGTAGCTCGTCGTCGTGAAGCCCAACTGGAAGCCTTATTAGAGGGTGTGGCACCAGATGAAGTGCTGACTTACGGACCAACTGATCGCTCCTATGACCGCTGGTTGCAGCGTACGTTGAGCCAGGTAGGTGAGCAATTAGCTGCTGTGCGCGATCGCATATTTACATTAGCCCAACCACAGCGACATCATGTGGTGCTAGACCTTAATGCAGGCAGCGGTTTACTTACTTGGGAAGCATTACGCTGCGTACCGGAAGGTGGAGTTTATGCCTGCACCCGTACACCAGCTGATACTAAAGCTTTACAAGATCAAGCAGTTGCGCTTCCAGAACTGTTGCGTCCTAGAATATTAGCTTCTACATTGAACGAGCTACCAGCTGTATTAGCAGCCCAAGCACCTGATATGCTATTTGACCGCATTATTGGACGCAATACGCTGCTGCGAGAACCCGATAAAGTAGCGACGGCAAAACTTTTAGCTAAATTGCTGAGATCGGGAGTATTGGTATTGGCAGAGACGATACCACGTCATACGCAACGACTTTATCGCTTGCTCGATCCTACAAAGCTGGATACAGACTTGTACGAGCGACTTGTTGCTGCTGAAGAGGCTATTTATGCTGATGAGTCAGACCCAATGGTGAATTGGGATGCTGACGAACTGCGGGTGGCTTTTGAAGCGGCAGGTTGGGTAGTTGAAGTTACTACTGAGCGAAGCTCAACACAAATGCACATCACACCGGCTTTACTCGAACGTTGGTTTATAACCACTGCTACTACAGAGCGACTCACTTATGCACAGCGCTTGACTCGTCTTTTAAAAGAAGCGGAAATTCGTGCTGTACAAGACTTTTTTACCCGCTCTTTACTGCATCAAACAGTAACTTGGTTGAACACTATTGCTTTTGTCCAAGCTCGTCTTTAGTCGCTTGAGTACCTAATAAAACTTCCAAACTGCGGTTTTTCTCTTTTGAGGCAAGCGATCGCAGGGAGTGACTTAAATTTTTGTTCTTACAAGAACAGAAATGAGATGACTCAACGGTTAATTCATCTTATGCAAGCGGCAACAACTCTTTAAAGTTCCAGTGTAAATAGCTTCAGAGTTGTTACCAGCCTGGCTGTTTCTTAGCCAAGTATCGGCCTAAATAGCTAAAATTACTTCAACCCGCTCATCTGCTAGTTGAGGTCACCGATAGCATTGCTCACATCGGTTGGCGTTGCATACTGCTTTGAAGGCAACTGCTTCAACGCCCGTAGTACTCCCTCGTCCGCACCTTTTTCCTCAGCATGCTGAACCAAACCTTGTTTGCTAACTGGGTAGTCAACTTCATTCAAGTTTTTCTGTAGCTGCACTGAATTTACTTTGATCACAATTACTCTCCTCAATATCTAACGCTGTATACCACTAAGGGTAGGTGAAAGTCACTCAATTAACAAAAAGGTGATAAAAAGCTGTGAGTGTTACACACAACTTTGTTACATAATTGTAATTATACATCCCACTAACGGTAGATGACAACTTAGTTTATCTGCAGTGTACAAATCTAGTTGCATGTGTATTTTTACACCTATCCCCGCATAAGACCAGTAGCTCCAAAAGATTTAACTGTATTAACCAAACCGGCTAGGAGATCTGCAATTTCGGCAGCTTTTCATTAGTCTCTACGGTTGTGGACATTGGTAGCATCAACTGATTTAGTTTACCGCTTCTGAACTTAATTTAAAAATTGATTTTGGAGGGGTGCTCGCCTCAGATACCCTTAAAGCCTTTTAAGCCATTCTGATAAAGCTAACTCAACTAAAAAATCCAGATAATCTATATTGTCTAAACAAAGAGATTCATTTCCCTCCCTCATTAAATATAAACGTACGTAGTGTTTGACATCCCAAGAGTCATTTGCCGAATGAGAACGTGATACCTTTGGCTTATAGTCAATATATGAATATTCGTCAATATAGCCAAGGCATGGATTATTATCAAATGCTCTCCTGTAAATTATCATTCTACCAATTCTTTTATGGTCATCGCACTCAGGGGAAATGGGTAAATACAAAATCATGAATGGTCTAGGCAAACTTTCACGTGGATGTAACTCCTTTTTCCCATATATTTCAGCACAAGGTTTACTCTTTCCTTTGCCATAACTGATAATTCCCGAAGCACTTGTTTCTTGCATTCGTTTATCAAAGCTGAGAAGTTTTTGCCGAATTTTCAAGAGTACTCTACTGTCATTATCATAAAATTTAGATAAAAGGTTGAGAAGCGCTCTAGGAGGGCTGGGTATATTGTCTGCACTATTTTGCTGATGGGGGATTTCTAGTTGTGAAACTTTACCACTATCTATGTCTTTTAACTGTAAATATAACTTTTCCCCATCTACCAACACTTCAAAACGTAGGAATTGAACAGTTAAAGGATTATACTTTCTATCTGTAAAATTATCTCTATGAAAACTTGGTGCAATTGCTAATAAGCCGATAGGTTGCTCATAGTCTATTTCCTCCTTAAAAAGCTTATCCTCACGCAAAGCGTCATAATAACGGGTTAGCTGCTGGACAATATAGCGGTCTTCACCGTTTTTCAGTTCCAGCACCACCAACTGTTTATTTTCACCCAACGCTAAAATGTCACAAACCTGACCTTTAACATAGTATTGTCGCTTCAGAGGAATTAATTCTAGTAATTCCTTTAAATTAGCCCAAACGAAATCTTCCAAAGCGGCTTCACTTTCAAACTTCCACCCTTGCACTGTTTTCTTTAAATTCACACAAGTCAGCATCTTGCCTTGCCTTCAGTAGCTTGCTAATCTTATGCTTCCCACAACAAGACATGATTTAACAGCTCCTAATACTATGACAACACCTGACGAATCGCCTGATCGAGAAGTGTACTCGCCTTTTCCGGATAATGATAAGTACTAAAATTCATCCCTCCGACCCGCTCCGGTTTTTTTGTAGGGGCGAGTCCCGTAGGTCAATTTAAATAGCTGGAGAGCCAAGCTCCCGATTTTTGTTAGGGTTGGACTAGTTACGTAAACCGCCGTGGGGCGTAAAAGAGGAATCTGATGGAGTATCGGCACTTGGGTAAGCATGGCATCCGCGTTTCGGAGGTCTGCTTGGGTTCTTGGCTCACTTATGGGGCAGCAAAGGATGAAAGTGTGGCGCGTGCCTGCATTGAGCGAGCTTATGATTTAGGAATTAACTTCTTCGACACTGCTAACGTCTATGCTCGCGGTGAGGCTGAAAAGGTTGTCGGCAAGGTACTAAGCCAATACCCTCGTCACTCCTACGTCTTGGCAACCAAGGTCTATTTTCCTATGGGTGACGGACCAAACGACCGGGGCTTATCTCGCAAACATATTTTAGAGCAGTGCGATGCCAGCCTCCAGCGCTTAGGCGTGGACTACATTGACCTTTACCAAGCCCACCGCTACGATCCGACTGTACCACTGGCTGAGACCCTAATGGCCTTTGACCACCTCATTAAGCAGGGCAAAATCCTCTACTACGGGGTTTCTGAATGGAGCGCAGGACAACTGGCACATGCAACTGACATTACCCGACTTGGGGGACTCGCACCGATTGCTTCGAATCAGCCACTCTACAACTTACTCAACCGCAGTATTGAGAAGGAAGTGCTGCCAGTTTGTCGGCGCGAAGGCATTGGAATTTTTAACTTCTCACCCCTAGATCAGGGTATACTTACAGGTAAGTATAAGCCAGGTACAGCGCTACCTGAAGGCTCCCGCGCTAGCGACTCCAAGCAAAACACGTTCATGAACAAGGGAGAGCTGGATCAGACTCTGTTGGAAAAGGTGCAGAAGCTTATTCCCCTTGCCCAGCAAGAAGGATTGAGCCTGTCTCAACTAGCGTTAGCTTGGTGCTTACGGCGTGAGGAACTCAGCAGCGTGATCATTGGAGCAACTAAGCCTGAACAGGTGGAAGAAAATGTGGGAGCTTCCGGAAAAAAACTCTCTCCTGAGACGCTGTTGGCGATTGATGAGGTTTTAGAGTATGAGTAGTTTTTCTTTAGAAGTTCCAGAAGCAGTGACGTTTGAGCAGGCTATTGCTTTAACTCAAGCGTTATTATCCCAGGTAGAAGCAGGTGTAACACAAGCAGAAATAGCAGCGGTTATCGCTGAGTTAGTCAAAACTGAAAATGGTGCCAGAGGTTTTTTCGTCACTTACCTAACGTCTGACTCGCCAATGGCAGACAATCCATCACCCTATGTAGTGCAGGCATTGCAGTCAAATCCAGATGTTGTGGCAGAGCTGTTAGTTAAAAATTTGGCAATGTCGGCGGCACAGGCAGAATTTCACCATCGGAATCAAAAAGAAGATATGGCTCAGGGTTCAGAGCGAGTAAGTAGGCGCACAACTCGTTTGATAGAACTAGTTGATCTACCTTCTGTGGATGAACGTGGTCAGAAGCTGTTGGAGAGCGCTGCTACAGGTGAGGGTAGCTACAAAGCTTTTTTGGAACGCTGGGGCTATGATGCCCACCAACGGCAGGTAATCTATCAGGCATTGAAGCAGGTGCTAGTTAAGACGTGATTGAGCGACTTCTCGGATTGAATACCTTGCTTTGGGAACTCCCTAGCAAGTCATAGCGCCGTGTTTTATAGCTTACAAATGGCTTTGAAAACTTGTAGAATCTGGGTTGAAGGCTCAGATTCCATCAAGTTTAGTAGTGGCATCAGCTGATAAGTAGAGGGATTTCCTGGCTGGAGGTACACAAACTGATAACGCGCTCCATTTGTTACCAAACCCCAAACTGAGGATTGATGCTCTAGACTTTTAAATGCATAGGTTAGCAATTGCGGTAAACCCACTAATACGTCAGCTAGACTATTTTTAGTTTCAATCACTAAGAGCCAAAAATATACGTTAGCTGTTATTTTTTGCATCTTGTTGACAGATAAGATATCCATTCGACCTGTAATTTTTGTACCTTCATCTTCAACGTCAATGTCTGCGATGTCCTCTTCTAGAGTAATTTGGATAGGGGAGCGATAGAAGCCAGCCAATCGTAATAATGGTCCAACAACAAGCAACTTTATTTGCCCTTCAGAAACTTTTCCTGCTGTCAAATAGTTATCGAAGTCATTCCGAATCTGCTCAAGTTCCTGCTGTTCAATCTCTGTCAAAGTCTCTAGAGATAATAAGGGCGTAAACGAGCTATTGTATTGCTTTTGAAAGTTCAAAAAACGGTGGACATCATCTAAAAATAGGTTGCGAGCATTAAGAGTTATCATGAATTTAGTCTGAGACGAGAAGAATTATAGGTAATATATAGCGATCCTACCTCAATTATGAAAAATACTTTTTTTAACGAACCACCGAGAGCGCCAAGAGCGCCAAGGAAAGAAAGGATTTCAAGAATCATTTAGGATTGCTACATCATATCCTCTAACGTGTCGTTGAAATAGGTTTCGAATGCCAGTCTACGATCTCTAGAAAGATTAATATCAAGTTTTTCAGTAACTCGCTTGAGCAGACTAAAGTAGGCGTGAGATCATCTAATAGTTGGGCGAATACGCCTATAGCGTTAATACTAGGCGTACTTCCTCAGCCGTTAGGTACGCTCTATCTGGAGATGGCTACGTCGATTATGAGTAAGTATTTTTACTTTTTGGAATTACGCGCATGGTGAGGAATGCAAAAGTAGAGCGATCGCTAGCCAACGCTTTGATTTAGTATTTCTTTAACACCCTTCTGCACCTGCGCAAGTTCCTGTCTCTGTCGATTTATCCAAGCTTTTTCAGCTTCGCGTTGTTCCACTGTTTCTAAGTAAGCTTTTTCCTGCTGCTGTAGGATGTTTTCATAGGATGAAATAATCTGCTTGATAGCTACATCTGCTTGCTCAACCCTGTTATCGAAAATCGAGGCAATATTTTCAATGATTTGGTTAAATATTTCTTGTGTAGATTCATTGAACTTCTCAAATCCTAAATCGTGGACTTGGTTTTTAACTTTAAAGTGAAGCTCATCTTCACTTGGTCCACCAAACAAGAAGGACCCAACTACAGCAGCAGCTCCTCCAGCTAAAAGCAATGGTACAAAACCAAGTCCGGTAAATAAAACTAATGCGCCTACTGTTAATCCACTAGCTCCAAGACCTCCTATTGGACTGAAGCTGACATTATCTGCGCTTTCATCAAGGGTAACTACTGAATTTATATCTGCTCCATTTTTAGTAGAAGTGAGAAAGCTAAACTGTTGATTAAGCTGAGTGCTTATCTGAGAATCAAGAACCTGAAAATTACCTTTTATGGTTTCCAATTCATGAAAAATTTTTTGCTCTAAAATATGAAGATTGTTTTTGACTACTTCATCCAAAACTTGTGTTTTCCACCACTCGTCTATTTCCCTTGACAAAGAATTAGTAAATTGATTAGTGTAGTCTTGAATCAACTTTTCTTTATCCCATAAAGGTGAATGGTCAGAACTCCAATTAGCAGCTTTTTCAGCCATACGTTCATCTAACTTTTCTACCCACTCATCCCAAGATTCAACTGTCTTGTCAATCGTAGCTTTTAATAATTGCTCTGCAAGCTGCTGAATTTTGACATCCCGTCCACTAGCTTCTCCAATCTGTTCCAAAATTTTTTGCTTTTCTAAAGTAGAAAGTTTTAGCTTTCCATCTAATACTTCTTCTGCTTGATGTAGACTATATAAAATCGCTTGTGTTAATCCCTTAAGCTTAATAACAAATTGCTTAATTTCAACAAAGCCGCGCTCAAGTGTTAGAAACTTTTCAAGTGCTTGAATAAAATTTTGGAATGTCTCCAGGTACTCATCCTCAATTCCATTTAAAGTAGCATCTAATGCTTTTTGAGCTGAAATGAAGTGAATGCGGTTTTCTCCTGAAACAATAGGATATTGACCTTGTACAAATCTTTCAATCCGCTGTTTTACTTGTGCAAGCCCCTTCTCACTACGTACCAAATCTATAAAGTTTCCTACTACAAAAAGATTGTCAGCAGGTTTATCTTCCTTACCTTGATTTAGCTGAGTCTTTAATTCCTGGAGTAAGTCTCTTTCTCCTTGAGTTAGAGAACGCGAAGCATTGGTTAGAAAAATAACTGCATCTGTATCTCTAAGTAGTTTTTGGGTAACAGCAGTACGTTCAGGATGTTCGTTTAAACCTGGAGAATCAACAATTTCTACCCCACTACTACACAGAGCTAAATTAGGATGCTCAAAAACAATTTCTTCAATTTCAGAATTAGCTAAATTTTCACTAAGACAACCGAGTGCTGCATCTTCTGAAATCGCTGCCTTCTCTTGATACTGCTCAGGGGGAATTTCCTCCTGGCGTCCATCTTTATAATGGCAGAGTACGCGAGTTTGCGCTCCATGCTTCAAAACAGTCACCGTGCCACTACAAGGAATTTCCCTTACTGGTTGAATTTGTTCGCCAAGCAAGGCATTTAGCAAGGTTGATTTCCCTTGGCTAAACTCCCCCACAACTGCTACACGAAAAAGTTGCAATTGTAGTTTTTGAGATATTTTCTCTACCTCGTTTATGAGGGTATGAGATAGTACGCTACGATTATTGCATTCTTGAATTATCAGGAAGAGTTGATTACAGTAATTATTTAGTTGCTTGCGATGCTCTTGAAACCTCTTTAGCTCTGTGTAAGAACTAACTGTATATTGTTTATTCTCTGGGCATTCAACTTTAGTGGGTAAAGACGCAAGCATATCGCTAGCAGCTTTAACGAATATGGCATCAAGCAATTGGAATCGAGCAGGATCAAGTAAAGACTGAATTTCATCAAAAATTGCTGGCTCGATGGTTCCTTGATGAGTAAATCCAGCCTCTAGAACTGTTAAGTGCCGCTGGTTAATCCCTAACCGGTTAGCAACTGTTTCTAAATATTTTTTTTCACGGCGATCCATCTCGCCATCTGCTGCTGACATTTGATAGCCGAAGCTAATTAACAATAATTTTTCAGGCTCTGAAAGTGAAGGTATCAGGATTGACAATTCATCGAATTTTTTATCAATCTGATTCTGTCGGACACCTCGATTTATAAGCTGCGTTAACTGACGCGCATTACTTTTTGAAGAGATGAACAGATTGAGAGTTTTCTGCCAACGTTGGTTTTCCTCTTCTGTGATTGTGGCATCTAGCAACATCACTCCCAATAGAACCGTCAACAAAGCTGTTAGAAATATTACGGAAGGTGTGAGGTCTCGTTGGCTAAGCTTTTGTCCGGTGATGTGTGACAAAAGATCAACAGCATGAGAGTCAACTAGCGCAGTATTCATAAAGTCTATACATTAACATATGATTTATGGATCTAGTATGCCCAGATTCACCTGAAATGAATACCGAACAAATACGGATATCTTCATTACAAAAACTAGTTAAGCTCTAAGGAAAAGGAATTAGCTTTTAGTCAAGTAAAAATATGTATTTTCAATTTACACCTGCTATCCAGGCTGGTATTGAAACTGGCAAGTACGTTCAAGCCTACTCTAATGGAGTGCCAATAAGCATGGCTAGAAATGCAGCTACCGGTCAATGGGCTGGTCAGGCAGTCGGTGCCATAGTCAACAACAGCCCCTTATCACCATTGGTAGCCGCTTCTCAGTTTATGACTAGTGGAGTGCAAATGTATCAAACACACAGAGGATTTACAGCAGTTCTCAATGGCTTACAAACTATTCAGACTAGCTTAGGAGTTTTGCAAGCGACTACAGCTTTAATTGGTGTAGGAACTATTGCAGGCGTGGCGCTTACAGCTGTGAATCTGCACCAGACGCTGAAGCTGAGAAAAGAAGTAGAACAACTGAAGTTGGAAGTTAAAAATGGCTTTATTGACTTAAAACAAGTTTTAAAAGAGCAAGGAGCTGAAACTAGAGAACTGCTACTGCAAGTAGCTCAAAATATCAAGTTTGAGCAGCATCGTACTATTTTGATTCGGGCTTACGGGCTTTTTATTCAAGCCCTGTATCGTCTCCGCTTTGCGATGCAATTACAAGATATAAACCGGAGAAATGCTGAAATTGACGCTGTAAGGGGAATGTTGTTCGAGGCTTTGGTAGACTACACCAGTCCTAATTTATTAGAAGAGCTTTGTGCTGCTGGGCAGCTTCGAAGATTAGAATGCGCTTGGGCTATCGATCAAGTAATTGTTACCACTTATCAAGTACAGAATGAGTTTACAGCAGTAAGCGATCGCCTCTCTCACCTACAAGATAAAATTCGTCAAGACTCCCTCAATATAATTAATAGCTGTGAGACTGAGGATGAACTTGATTTTCTCTTCCCTGAAATCACAAGACTTCACGATCACGACTTAGCTGTATTAAACTCTTGGCAGAATCATGTTGAATGGGTGCGATCGCTATCTTCAGAAGATGTAAAACTCTTGATGAATTCCGATTTTGGTAGTTCAGATGCTAGTCAAGAAACTACCGCAGCATTAACAGCACCTCCAGAACAATTAATCTACGAAAATTTAAAGCAAAAGTCTCACCCTCTCTCCCTTGAGCTTCAGCTTAAATTTATGGTGTCACCTCAGTTACGGCTAGAGTACGAATCATATGTAACTCAGCAAGCTGCATCTGTAGGTTATAAAGCATTAATTCTATCAAATTTACAACAAGCGTCAAATTCAGCTGTTGCTAATCTCTATTGGTATTTCAAAGTGAGAGAGGAATCAGAAGATCGGGTAGTCGCGTAGTTATTTGTTACACTTCCATCATCATTTGTCCTCAGTTTACAAATTTAACCAGCTAAAAACTTGCTCTTTT
>QQTW01002748.1_pt1 | contig 12873 bp, 11 predicted proteins | sample 1904831 | NCBI WGS metagenome assembly QQTW01 (sample SAMN09435610, study PRJNA476489) | Subsurface metagenome, whole genome shotgun sequencing project. | reverse complement strand
AATGTGTGCCTTGTTGTAATATTTCGTGAGCAGCAGCGTTGGAGGCGGAGTAGCGATCTGCAGAGCTGTCGCCGTGACCAGGTTGGCCTTGGGGGTCAGAAACGTAAATGGCAGTGCAGCCAAGAAAGGTGACGGGATGGCGTTTGAGATGAGCAGGTCAAGTTCCTAGAATGTAGTTGTTTAGTGTGGGTCATTCACAACAAACACGAGATACGTGACGCGTTGTTGAATGGAGTTTGCCGCTGCTTGATGAGAAACAAATAAATAGAAGATCACACATACCTTCTCGGTGTGCTGCAAGAAGCACGGAAGGCAGCTGCGGAATCCAAAGGCCCAGAAGACGGCAACACCCGTCTCGCCCAGCTCGAACGCACCAGGATATTCCAGCTCGCTGTGAGTCATCAAGCTGGGCGTGCGGCCACAAAATTGACAGACATCTGTCACCAGCAGCTTCCACATGGCCACCTCCGACCATCCAGACAGCGGGCCGGGCATGTCGGGATGATGAAGCTGACGCGAGGCGGCCCAGATGGGTTCAGGGTCCATCGTGTCCGACTCATTGGCTCCTGTGGGCAACGCGTCGAGCTGTTGATGTTGGGGCACGAGCAGATATGTATGAAAGAGCTTGTTGACCCGAGCCACGCGAGCTAACGTGGACGGCGAGCAGTATTGAAAAATCCGTCCTAGGATGTTGTTGGGCATGTACGCCATCTCCGGTGGTAGACGTCGTTTGCTGGTCCGCGTGGGCCGGATGCCGTTGTGTCGGTTGCGATACTCTTGATACGACACCACCTTGATGCGTTTGCTCGTCTTACTGTCGACTGCCACCTGGGTGTATCGTTCGGTGCTCTCGGCAGTTGTCAGAGTTGGTGTTGCTGATGCATTGGGTTCTGAAGGTGGAGTCGTGGCATCAGGTGGCTGCTGCTGAACATCTCGCTTATTTGTCTCTTCCACCATATATTCCATCGTGGGCGAGTAAGAGGGAGCACGAGCCGTAGCGGACTCGTGCTGACTAGCACGCGTATCCGTCTGGGGCAACGAAGCAGCTTCCTGTTCCAAGGGCGTAGCGTGTCCGTTCATAGTGAGATCATGATCAGCCGAAGGTCCAGCAATGGGCTTGTCCGGGCTGTCAGGTGTTGATGTTCGGCTGGGGCTGGAGCTGTCATCCGGAGGATCAAGAGACGGAGACTTCTCAGCAGAAGTCTCCATGACACCAGACAGATTGGTCTAGGTGAAAGCCGTGGAAGGCGCGGAGCGGGTTAAAAAGAAGATGGTGCCCAGGAATGGCACTCCTTGTAGACCCGCGAGTGAAAAGAGATACGTGGAGACACGGGGGCATTAAGGGTGTCTCCGAAAGAGGATAAACAACAGCCGTGCAAGCAATTACGCGCCAGTGTGAATGCTGAACGTGCTCATTCCACACGGCAAGCAATCACGGCCATCCAGAATGAAATCCGACGCGTGAAACCGTCGAGATCATGTACCACACGATCTCCGCCTATCCAAAAAGCATGATCCGGCAATCACCTATAGCATGCACTCATGGGGCCGGTAATGGGGAGGGAGCAAGTTCGGCAGCGCCAGAGCAGCAGCAACGAGCGCACACGCAGCAAGAGCGATATGGATGTAGAGGAGCAAAGGGGTAGGAGGAGGTGAAAGAAAAGCGAAGGGAGGTTGGGGGAAGCTGCAACTTAAATCGAAGATGCGGCTCTGCGGCGATCCGCCTCACATGTCAGATTTGGTCCCCTTCAAAGATCCCAACCCCAGCCTCACAGATGGTAGACACGACCAGTGAACAAGGTAAGATGATGAGATTTTAGGGCCAGCCTTCATAGACCCTGGCAGGTCTATGTTGGACAAGAAGCATAGCAAATAAGGCTTGGATTGAAGATATTCAGCTACAGATATTGTAGAGAGACCAATGAGGCCTGTGGTACAGCACAGTACCACATGCGCAAATGATATAAAATGTGGAAACAAAACTGAACGGGGTATAAATTTGCTCTGTCATCATGTCCAAGTAGTTCCACCGATATAAGGACAGCTATATCGTTCTCATTGTTGAGGAGGCCGCTTCATGTTCTGCTGTAAGAGCATGATAGTTTGAAGAGAGAGCAGAACAAGAGGATGAAACAGAAACAAGGGTTAGTCAGCAAACGCGGCACAAGTGACTAAGCTGCAACACTGAGACAAGCGCGCGCCACAGGTGGCTGGAATGTGGTGCCGCAGCCGCCGAGCTGACGCAGCTTCCGCGCATCGGGCAAGGCTGACCAGCTCCCAACGTCGAATCAAGCTCGACCTCCTCCAGACAGCGACCAAAGCTCCACCAACACTACATTCACGGACGTTCTCCTGCATGAGATCCATCTCATTCCTGGCTTGATCTTGTGCATTTTCCTTCCATCGTGCAGCCTCCAAAATTCGCACACCATGTCGACCCTCAACCTCTCGACTAATGGGCCATCCATTTCCAAGAGCTACCAGACAGTCGTCCAGTCCTCGCAACCTTCTGGCTCAGCAGCGAGCTCGCCTACGTATGGCCAATGGGCACTGTACTCGGTTTCAGCCCCTCTAGTCAACGCATTTCAGCAAGATAGCGCCGGCAAGGAGAGCGTGTTGAAAGTGCAGAGCACCGGAGGTATGTATTTTCTTTAATTTATTTGCTAGAACAACATTTCCCAGTTATTACTTGCCGAAGTGCTGACCTTGTAAAACATAGAGGGTGAACTCGTGGATTTGATTGAGGATTTCTCGGATGGTCGCATTCAGTTCGCATTCGTCAAGGTTAAGGACCCAAATTCAGGGTTGCCCAAAAGTGTCCTGATCGGTTGGGTAAGTCAAAATATACTTCAAAAATGGCACAATAGCTGACTACTATGATAGTGTGGTGAAGGTGTACCAGAGCGCACAAAGGGCTACTTTACGAGCCATCTTGCCGCAGTCGCCAAGGTCCTTCATGTAAGATTGCTCTATGACTGGTGTTTTACCGCCGACTGACGCCAGCCAGGGATACCATGTTCAAATCACTGCACGCTCAGACCGTGATCTCACGCCCGAGGGCATCATTCGTAAGGTGTCAGAATCCTCGGGAGCAAACTACAGTGGAGGCCCGGCAACGAAATCTGCCGGGGGTGCTGCCCCACCACCTCCGTTGGCGACGAAACCGGCATTCAATCCAACCCGCAGCGGTGGTGGCGCCGGTGGCTTCAATCCTCTGTCCAGTAGACGAGCAGGTGGAGGATCGTCAAATCGAAATGTGGACGCAGATGGCTGGGGTGACGACGCTCCTCCCGTGACCCGAACCCAGCTCGAAAAGGTGCAGCCAGCGTACAAGCCAACCAAAGTCAACATCAAAGAGTTGGCATCGCAGAAGGAAGAGCCCCCTCGATTGAACGCCTCCAGAAACGAAAATGGGTCGGGCCAGCCAGATGTGGTCAAGGGAGCATATCAACCGGTGGGCAAGGTGGATATTGCAGCACTGCGCCGACAAGCGAAAGAGACGGAATCAAAACTTGACGATCGTCCGACCGCCGTCAAGGGTGCTTATGAGCCCGTTGGGAAAGTCGATATTGCGGCGATTCGTGCACGGGCTCAGCCGCCAGCTGCGGAAAAAGCTACTTCGGTGGATAAGGATACCAGCAGGCCCAGTGTTGGGTCGACCAACCAGTCCTCCGAGCGCCTGACATCGCTTCCGCGACCAAAAGTGGGAAGTATGTCTTCAAGCAGCAGCGCCTTTCGAGGAACGAAGCCACCGGCGCCAGGTGGGCTCGGTGCGTCGGCTCCACCAGCGGCTGCTGCTCCCGTCGGGGCAATCGGTCGGACATTTGCGGACCAAGGCGGCAAGACACCGGCGCAGCTCTGGGCGGAGAAGAAGGCGCGCGAGGGGGGTATGGGTAATGCTCCGTCAACCAACAACACCGGCACGACCTCTCCTATGGCCAGTCAGAAGAGTGGTGGAGGTGGGGAATGGAAGAGCGGGTATTCTGGCAAATCGTGGGCGCCCGTGCAGACGACCCAGACTGGACGATCTGCCGAATCCGGAGGCGATCAAAGACAAGACGAGCAGTCTCAAGATGAAGAGCGGCCCGTTTCCTCGGGTGGGGTGGGTGCTCTACGTGATCGCTTCAAGGCGCCTTCGCCCGGCCAAGCTTGCGAGCAGCCCAGCAGCCCTCCACCTCTGGACACGTCCACCAACCCCAACGTGGGTGGCTGGAAAGATTCGGCCGTTGCGCTGCCCGGCCTGCCCGTCCGTCCGATCCCGCAGCGACACGAGACGGAAGCCGAAGAAGAAGACCGCGAGCCCGAGCGGGCGGAAGAACCAGAACAGCATGAAGAATCGCATCGGATGCCCACCCCGCCGGCCGTCCCACGTAGTCCGACTCCGCCCACGCCTCAGCCCAGCTCGCCCATCCGCGTCGCCATGCCCGTCAGCCGAAGCAAGCAGCCGGAGCTCGAAGCGCCTGAAGAACGATATTCCCCGCCCGCCATCCCCGCCGAATCAACCGCTAAAGTCGTCCCGAATGAAGAGGATCTGACAGATGAACCACTTGCGCACGATCCCGCTCGAGCAGCAGGCGAAGCCGCCGCCGTCGCTACCTTCGGCGAAGAAGCGGCCGACCATTCCACGCAGAATGTCAACAGCGGAGGAAAGAAAGCACTGATTCAATACGACTATGAAAAAGCCGAGGGCAACGAGATCGATCTCGTGGAAGGTGAATACGTGACGAACATCGAGATGGTCGATGCAGATTGGTGGATGGGCCAGAATTCCAAGGGCGAGACGGGCTTGTTCCCGAGCAATTATGTTGAATTGGTGGAAGATGACGAAGGCGGTGGGGGTGCACCGCAAGAGGAAGAACTGGGACACGGACAGGAACCAGAAGCGGCGCCTGCGTCAGCTGGAGAAGAGACCGGACAAGAACAGGGACCCATGGCGACGGCATTGTATGATTACGAAGCCGCTGAACCGAATGAGTTGAGTTTCGCGGAGGGGGCGAAGATCACTATGATTGTGAGTTTAATTTCTCCCGTTTCTCATAATTCATTGCCGAATAGTTGGAAAGATCATCTTCGAAGGAATTGAGAGTTACTGGAGCTAATCATGGGGTCAATTCAGGAATTCCCCGACGAAGATTGGTGGTTCGGTCACCACGGAGGACACGAAGGGCTGTTTCCCGCCAATTATGTCCAGCTGGATGAATAAGTCTATTTTCCCCTGGTATTGGGTCAGCAGTAGTGGTGACGAAGGTGTTCTCGAACCGCTTTCGTTGCATTTCCGTACCGTTTGAAAGTGAAGTTGATGAGGGGGTAGTGCGCTGGAAAACATCCGTATGAGAGAGGCTGAGAGAGTAGCGATAGTCGTTGATGTCCGTTGGTCTCTTCAGAAAAGTACGGTAGCAAAATAGCAGTTTTCTGTCTGTAAGTTAGGAGTTGAGAGTGTTCGAAGTAGTTACAATTAGATGGGCGACAGTGCAATAGTAAATATCTCTCCCTCCGTTGAATGTTGGGGTGTGCCTGTCTATTTTACAAGGCACGCGGGTGACAGAATGAACGGAACAGCGCAGCAGTAACTGCTTCGTCACCCTTACGACGAAGGTACCATCATCATCATAACTATGACGAGGGCTTCATAGTCTTCATCATGAGTCCGATGAAAGGGAAGATATATCATCATCATCATCAGTGTAATGGAGATGCCTTCGCTATAGGAATGATGAAACTCCCTTTCGTCGTCAGACTGCTTTGCAACAAGCAAAGGTTGACGGAATGAGGTTGAAGGGTGCAACATACTGTGGGTCCTTCTGTGGGCATATCGACCCTCCATGGGACGGTGCCTATCATGGGCTACCGGGGGGTCGATTTAGGGGGACCTAAGGGGGTCGAATGTGGCCCTATTGGTGTCTACTAAAGAGCCATTCGGTGGGGGCTGGGTGAGGGGGCCGAATGTGACTCTATTCGGTGCCTACTGAAGAGCCGATTCAAGACGATCCAGGGGAGCCTAATATGAGTTCGTTTGGGACACTTGACAGGGGCATTGTAGAGGTTACCACAAGCAATTCGGCACCCCTCCAAAATTTGATGGCAAACGCACAAATTCCAAATTTCAGAGTCGCAACAGAATGCCCTATCACCATTCAACAACTACACCTAGTGAGGATCTGATTTCACCTGTCGGAGCGAGATCTTTGAGGGATCTAATTCCGACAGGTGAAACAAGTTGAAATAAATTGATGTGGGCTGAATGCTGAAAGCAATTGAGAACCTTTGAATATTGGCCATAGCATTTGTACCTTCGAATACGAGATTGGTAAGTAGGCACGCGGGTGACAGAAAAAATGGCGCGGCGTGCGGTAACCGGCCTGCCAAAGCCCACCAAATAATTTGGCGTCCACCTAACATGTCTCTGTCTTCAACCCTACCTATAATTTCCAATCCCCGCTCAAATTGCTAGAAAACTGATGCAAATTAGAGCTCTTGAGCAAGTCTCCGACTTTCTCATAGAAAATTATTTCTTCCCGCAGCTTATTCAACAGCTATTGCGTTGAGGAATTGCTTGCGCCGGTTACTGTACGTCGCGCCATTTTTTCTGTCACCCGCGTGGTAGGTACTGAAGGCGTCGCTCTGGGAGCAGCTGCCGGCTAGCACCCACTCGCTGTCGTCTGGCTAGGGCGTGGCAGCCCTTCTCGTCGCGATCCGCTGCGTCCTCCACCGTCTGTAGGCTGCCTAGTAGATGAATATTCTTGTAGCTCTAGCAGTCTAGCCGTCTACTGCGGCCACAACCTCTCGATTCTCTCCGTCTATTCTCTCGTCCTCTCATCTGTCTACTGGCTAGCTAGAAGGGAAGCTATATAGGGGCAGTCGGCTAGTCAGGGGGATTGACGCATCACGTGACGTCTGTGCATGTCATGTGACATCCAAAAACGGCTATTCTCGACTACGCCTGCCAAACCGCCGACAGTACTGTGGGCATAAAAAGTTACCGGTACCTACCACGTACTCCAACGCCGCGGTGCCTTTTGGCGTAGTGGTAGGACCTCAGACAGTACTTATTGTTTTGGTAGAAGATCGCTTGTTTTCTTTCTCTTTTCAAAGTGCAATGAGCAATGAAGATTAATTAAAGATTCCAGCCTCCTAGTATAAGGCATGCAATGCCCTTGCAAATCAAATATGTCTCACATCTGAAAGATATGTTGCAATAATAGCGTGGTTGTTGCAATCAGGAGACCGTGTCTGATTCAATTTACACCGAATTTTGGTGGGGTGACGAATTGCTTGTGGTGTCGAATTGCTTGTGGCAACCTCTAGGCAATCTGAATGCGGGTGTTGTGATGCAAGTGGTCACATGGGACGAGGCTTCTTTGCTAGGGTTAGAAGCTAGTTGTTACACGTGAGCTTATGGAGCACTCTATATAGCAAAGAAAGCGCCTGTACATGCGAATAGACGACAACGAAATGTGAGCTAAAGGAATCCAGATGTTGTTAAATTCGTGGGTGAGCAACGTGAGCCAGATTGCGTCCATGTCCAAAGAGCAAGATCCAGCATCCATATAGGGTCATCCACCTCGGTTCAGCTCTTCCTTTTCCTCCCCCCCTTCTTATTTTGCCTCTGTACTTGTACATGTCCTCGCGTCAGGATTTGAAGAACTTGAGCGCGCTTTTGGCTTTGATTCGCTCCGCTTCTGAGTTCACAGGAACCTCAGGCTCTTCATTGTCAAACTCTTTCTGAAGGGCAGTATCGTGTGTCGTACGTATCGATGTTCCGTCCCAGTGGGGATGTATTCAGCTTCGTGAATGGGACAGCTACTTCACGAATCCGTCGTCACATTCCGCGAAGTGAATGACTTCCCGAAATCACCGTCCCAGTAGCGAAATAACCGTGGGAAAGATTGTGGTTTTGTTGACAATCAATATCTGCTACCAAGCGGATAAAGGCCAGCAGAGTGGATTGAACAGTTGTTCAAACCCTGGTAGTAGGACAAGCTATTCACCCGAGTTGAAGGACTTGAAAGGAAGGATAGTATTTTCCAACTGGAACGGCAATTTCGGAAAGCCATCCACTCCGCGAACAGAACAGGAAGTTCACGAAGCTGAGCACTTCGTGACTGGGACGGAACATCAACATTGGCGGGAAAGTGATACTTCCGCTTCCTACCGAGGGGGCCCTTCCCAAGAAAGCATCTCGGGTCATAAGGCGGTGCCGTAATAAGACCATGGATCTCCCGGAGGTGTTTCGTTAACGTGGTTCGGTCCATCATATCAGAGGATCGACAGAGCTGAGACCCGCAAGGACAATAAACAGGGCCATCCATGGCGGCAAGATGGTAATGAAGGTGAAGAGGGAGGCTTTCCGTGGAGCAGGTCGTCAGGCGGTCCGTTGCCGATCCTTGGTAGAAAAGACCGAGCGAGATTGTAGGTAGGTTCGGTTGTAGAGATTCTTGCAAGGGGCTCTCTCCTGGACGGGTTCATCGATGACAACGCAGTCGCCGTACTGGCAGGGCTATCATTGGGTGAAACCCTCCCATCTTCATGGGCACGTTTCAACACCCACAGCGCCTCCTTGTGGATATGCTTGTTCTGCTTCTGGAGGAGCGTTGCTGGAGGTTTTTGGCCTGAGGAATCGGTGGCCACAAAGGTGCAGGCCCGTGGTTTCCATAGTCGTCCATGTTACGAGCGTTCATCCTGCTCTTGCCCGTGTTAACTCGGCGATGCTGACGCTGCCGACATTATCACCTGATGATGGCGACGCCTTAGATAGCGCTCTCGATTGCTCCCAATCGTTTGAGTTCTTGATACTCGACGGTGTCGGCATGGACCGAATTCTTGGAATCCACAATCGAGACGTCGTCCTCTTAAATCGTCTTGACCGTCCAGTGGGCAGCCCAGACGGCTTCGTCATCATCCATTACTGCTGACTTGAGAGGAGTATTGAAAGTCAGTCCTTGTCGTTGTTCCTCGTCTGGCTGAATTGGTGGTCAGTGTGACGGCCAATTGTGAACATGCACATACGACAAAGTAGATGGAACAACTCAGCAGCAATTCGCTTCATATTTCCAAAGTCTTCATCACGCTTATGACGCAGTCGTCTTCGAGATTCTGACGATGGAAGGTAGCTTCATCGCACTTATGACGGTGATATACCCTCCCTTTCATCGGACCTATGACGAAGATTAGCCAAGTCTCATCAAACTGATGATGATAATGAGATAATGAGCGAGCCTCCTTTTGTTGTCGGTTACTGTTGAACCGTCCCATTTATTTGTCATCCGTGTGCCACGGTGGTGGTCAACGCCACTACACTAGGATTGACCACTGAATCGCTTGATGACGGGCTGATGCCATCTGAATCGCCGTTGTCGAACCAACGTCAGCAGAATATTGATGGCCACCAGGATTTCTCAGTGCTTACGGGGATTTCTGCAGTTCAGCGGTTACTGCTAAGCTGCTCCATTGATCTTGTCAACCACGTCGCGCCTGGGTCATGCTCAAGTAATTTGCGGTATCAATTCTCATTCTTTATCTTTCATTGTCTCGTACGTACATGCATTCTGTCTTCTGTCTTTCCATTATTTTTTTCAAGGTGATTGTTTTCTTAGTCTTAGTTCACTCCTTTCCATACTGGACTCTCTCTCTCTCTTTCTCTGACTTGCTCTGATGGGAATGAAATCAGACAAACAAACCCACCCTCACACTCACACATAGTGAAAACGCAGGACGTCATGATCCTCTTTCTTGCTCTGGTTCTTCTTCTGCGCTCATAATCAAGTAGGGAAAGAGGGGCGAGAAAGGACATGATGTATCATCTTCACGCTTCAATTACCGTACGAGCTCTCGTCGATGGAGAATAAAGAAGACGATGATGGTCATAATTCTGATTCTGATTCTGTCTGATGTCTGATGCGAGGGAGAGTTGGAGACGGGAGGAAGGGACGGACGGACGGAAGAATGAGAGGAGGGGAATGAGCAAGTCTACGGCACTACAATGCTGAGAAGACGAAGAGCTATCATCGTAATCACTATCGTCAGCTCATCTGTTTTGTGTACGATTGTTGTGGGAGAAAGGGGGTCGACCAGCCAGGCCAGGCAAAGCTAACGCAACGCATGCAATGCAGAGCTTTGCAAGGCACGACAGGGCAAAGCGAGGTAGATCACGAGGGACGAGGGAAACAAAGAGAGAAGGGAAATAAAAACTCACATTATTAGTCGCCGCAATGGCAATGCTATCCTCGCTCGGATGCCAGCTCATATGCAGAATCTTCTTGTTGAAATCGATCTGATCTGCGTCCGTCTCTTTCCTCATCCTCCCTCCTTGGGCATTCGCACCGACACCTGCTCCGACCGGACTTGCCGCTCTCGATCCTCTGCTTCGAGCCGACGACCCCATGGCGCTATTACTATTATTCGCACCAGCACCAGCCCCGGACGAATTGATGGGCGTAGGCACCCCGACCTTCTTCGCTTTGAAGGCCGATTTATCCGCTTGCAGGACAACTTCGGTTTCGGTATCCGGATCGGAGGGATAGATCATGAAATTGTTGTTGTAGCTCCCCGTCATGACATTCTTCGCGTCCCCGGAGAACACCACCTCGAATTTGTCGAAGATGCTGTCGTTCTCGTATGTATCGCACAGCTTCGGTCGGAGATGCTCGTGGATTGGAATCGTCTTCACTGGCTGTCGCTCCATGTTGATGTCCCAGATCTTGACCGTCAGGTAGTCTCTTGACAGAATGTATCGGCCGTCGTAGGAGAATCGGACATCCGAAATAGAAGAGATGATTTCCGAGAAGAAGGACCGGGAAGATGGATCCTCTTCTTGTTCAAACTCTGTATTGTCCTGTTAGCGAGGTGACGAATGCTGGTCATGGGAGGAATATATGTACGCTTCGCATGCTGATCGCACAGTGCGCTCTCTCGCATATCCGCTAGCTTGATCGTCCCTTTACTGCTCGCGTACATGAACCAGTTGCAGCTGATCGGGTGGAACTCGGCCGCCGTAATCACCTCCGTCAGCTCCTCCATGTTGGCCGGTTTGATGTCAACAATATTGAAGCTCTGGTCTTGAATCTGCAGATTCCACAGGTTGATCCGGAGATCATCCGCGCTGATGAACGTCTCTCCATCGCTGTTGACCGAGATGCTGTTGATATGGTAGGCGTGTGCGTTGGCATAGGTCTTGCGTGGAACGGCGGCGACGACGGTGTCGTGATGAGCAAGTCGAGGCATCTTCAGCGCCGCCGCCGTGGGGAAGTAGATGTTGGGTTTCTTGCGCGGTGGACCACCCCCGCCCACCGGCCCGCCGGGCGTCAGATCGCTCGACAGATTGTTCTCCGATACCACCCGCAACACCTTCTCGTACACCTTCCATAGCTTGATCGTCTTGTCGTTGGTCGATAACAAATAATGCGATGCGTTTTGTCGTCGGCACCATTTAATCTTGTTGATTTTCTCTTCGATCTCGAGCGACTTGAGGTAGTCGAATTCGGGTTCGTGCGACTGGAACTCGGTGTGGAACTTGTACTCACACGTTTTCTTCTGTATGTTGCAGTTCGGTCAGCGCGGAACTTCGACGCACAAGTGAATGTTTGTTGTGAGCACGTGTCCCACAGACCGTCTCATTCCGCTCAAACAACACCACTCGTCCGCCCTTGTCACCTGTCGCGAGGTAGTTGCCCGTATGGTCGAACTCGACCGTCGAGATGATGTCCGCTAGGATAGATGTTAGTGATATGATAACAAACAATCGGATGTATATTGAGCCCAGCACGACACTTCCCAAGCTGCTGCGCGGCTGTCGACTAGTCTCAATACATGAGGAACTAACCTTCCGTGATGTCCTCCACATCGCCCTTGTCACCGAAGCATCTGATAAACACTGTCAGTGGAACTGACTACGCGCATTGACCGTCTTCTACAGACGAGACTGCAACATACTGCGTAAACTTCCATGTAGGGGCGCCCCCACCGTCCCGGTCCACCATGGTCTCCAGACTGATGGTTGAATGTTGCCGCCAGTCGGCGAAGAGCTCTCTTTGATGCGGGCTGACCTTGATAGAGCTGCAGGAGTGTGGATGTAGGATTATTGATCTCTCATAAGAGGAGAGTGAACGACAACGGTGATGATGAGGAACGTGTTGTCGTGTAACTACATGGAAGACCAGGCCGAGATGCAGCGCGGTGGGTGTCACTTTGGGTGTGAAGCTGTGCCTGATGTCGTGGAGGTGCGCAACAACGTCACGTGCCGGATGTCCACAGGTGAGACCTCCTCCTCCCCCCACCACCCCACCGTCGTCACACTCCGCCACAACCCACTTCAATTCCACTTCTCTGTTGGCTGTGATTTTGATGAGATAGCATTTACAATACTGAATCAATTGAGTGGATGTCAATATGACCGGAAGCAAGCACGACAAGGGAAAGGGACGAGCCTCTATGCATGAGGCAGGCTCCGAGGAGTCTAGCATGTTCACTCGTCCAAATCCAAACAAAATGTCAGCTCCATCAGAATCCTACATTGGGCCTGGTGTGACCGCTTTGGCTGCATATCTCGCTGAAAAGGAGCTCACAAGGGGTTCTACCTTTGGACTGGACCGCGAGCTGAGTGGTTTGTCCATGACGGCCGGGAAGGGCGGTTCGTCCTCCCGGTTGAGCAGAGCGGATGGCTTGCTCTCCGAGATGATTCCTCGACGAGGTCCGTCTAGCAGTGAGAAGTTCAGGGAAGATGGTTCTCAGCAAGAGGGGAGCAAGTACGGAGATGGATTCGGCATGTCAGGCAGCAAGTTATCAGCTGCCGACAACGAAGAGCAATACTTCCTGAGAGCATCAAAAGGGCTCTGGTGGAAAGAGTATCTGGACCCCTCGACGGAATTTCTGAAAGAC
>QQTW01002747.1_pt1 | contig 12876 bp, 10 predicted proteins | sample 1904831 | NCBI WGS metagenome assembly QQTW01 (sample SAMN09435610, study PRJNA476489) | Subsurface metagenome, whole genome shotgun sequencing project. | reverse complement strand
CCATGAAACCACTAATGTCGCGCGTTGATGCGCAGCAGCTGGACCGCGCCGCGGCCATGCTCAAAGTTCTCTCCCACCCCAAGCGCCTGGCCATTGTCGATTTGCTCGGCAAAATGAAAGGCAAAGACAACCAGCTCTCGGTTACTGAAATCTACCAGGCGCTGGATTTGCCCCAGGCCATTGCCTCGCAGCACCTCATCACCCTCAAAGACCGCGGCGTGCTGAAATCGAGCAAAATCGGCACCAAGATTTACTACTCGCTGGCCGTCCCCCAGCTGCTGAAAGTAATTGATACGTTGGAAGATTATTCGGGCAAGCTCTAGTTTTTAGCAGCTCTCTGAACAGGAAAAGGCCACCCCGCGGGGTGGCCTTTTTGGTTTTCTCTCTGTCATCCTGAGCAAAGCGAAGGATGACAGAAGATTTTGTGTTTACGCTACCGGCTGGCGCTCTACGTCGAACACCTCGCCCAGCAACTCGATAAGCTGGTCGGCCTCGTCGCGCTTGCAGGCGGCTTTGAGGTGCAGCACGTGCTGCTTGAGCACTTTTTGCATCAGGGCGCGGGTGGCCTCGTCGAGCAGCTTGGCTTCGGCGGGGGTGGCTTTTTTCTGGAAACGGTCCAGCTCCTGCTGGCGCAGGTTTTCGAGGCCGGCCTTCATCTTCTGAATGAGCGGCGACACCATCATTTCCTTGGCCCAGTCGGCCAGGCCGGCGATGCTCTCGGCGATGATGGCGCGCACCTGCGGCACGGCGGCCAGGCGCTGAGCCAGCGCGGCCGAGGCCTTGCTCTGGATGGTGTCGATGTTATAAACCAGCACGCCGGGCACCTGCTCGACCTCGGCGGCCACGCTGCGCGGCACCGAGAGGTCGATGAAAAACTTGTAGCTCAGCACGTCGAGGTTGCCGACCAGCTCGGGCGTGAAAAAGGGCGTCTCGCGGTTGATGGACGAAATGATGACGTCGGCCTCGCGCAAGGCGGGCAGCAAGGCCTCAAAATCAACCACTTGCAGGCCCTCGCACTCGGCCGCCAGCTCGTCGGCGCGGGCACGGGTGCGGTTGCAGAGCGTCACGTTGGTGAAGTGCTTGCTCCCGGAAAGGTGCCGGCAGACGTCGGCGCCGATTTCACCCAGGCCCACGACCAGCACGCGCGGGTTGGCTACGTCGGCGGTCAGCTCTTCGGCCAGCTCCAGGGCGGCGTAGGAGATGGAGGCGGCGCCATCGCGGAAGCTGGTTTCGGTCTGGACGCGCTTGTTGGTGAAGAAAATGGTGTGCAGCAGGCGGTGCAGGAAGGGGCCGGCCGCGTCGGCGTCGGCGGCCCACTGGTAGGCCATTTTCACCTGGCCGGCAATCTGCAAATCGCCCACCACCTGGGCGTCGAGGCCCATAGCAACCTCAAACAAATGCTGCACGGCCTCGCCCTGGTCGCTGAGCACATCGAAGTAAGAGGCGAACAGGGCCACGTCGGGGCGGCCCTTGAGCTGGCCGAGGGCCAGGATGATATCGACGCTGTGGTCGGCCTCGGCGGCGTAGTAGATTTCGGTGCGGTTGCAGGTGCTGAGCACGAGCAGGTCGCTCAGGCCCAGCTCGCGGTGCAGCGTGTGCAGGAAGCGGCGGCAGGCCGTCTCGTCCAGGGCCAGCAGCTCGCGGATGGCGAGCGGGGCTTTTTTGAAGGAGAGACTGACGGCCTTAAACGGATGGGACATACGAAAAGCCGGCGCTGGGCCGGCCGACAAAATTACGGCACGATTCGCAAGGATGGAAACAGGCGCTGAGCGGCCGTAGTTTCGGGATTCCAAACCTACGGCGGAAATAAGGGCGGCCGGGGCATTTTTGGGCCGGCTGCCGCCGCCGGCCGTTCAACCTACGCATCTGCCGGACGAACGACCGGCGCCCTGATTCGCCGCCGACCCCCTGCTGGCCGCTGCGGCCGAGCTTATTTTACTCTATGAGTCCGATTTACGACCAGAAAACCCAACTCAAGCTGCTCATCGTGGTGCTTTCGCTGCTCATTGCGGGCGCCACAGTGGTGTACACCAACTGGCTCGTGCGCCAGGTGGCCGAGCGCGAAAAGCAGCAGATTGACCTCTACGCCAAAACCCAGCGCTACATCATCAACAGCGAGGAAACCACCAATCTGGCCTTTTTGCAGGAGCAGATTATCGTGGCCAACACCACCATTCCCATCATCTTCACCGATGCCGAGGGCAACGTGCTGGGCGTCAAAAACCTGGGCGATTTCCGTAAGCTGCCGCCAGCCGACTCAGCCCAGCGGGTAGGGCAGGCCCTGCTGGCCATGAAGATGCAGCATCCGCCCATCGTGGTGGAGCTGGGTTTCGGGCAGCGCAACTACATTTTCTACAAGGATTCGGCCCTGCTCGAGCAACTGCGCACCTACCCGCTGGTGCAGCTCATCGTGATTGGCTGCCTGGGGGTGCTGGCGTATTTCGCGTTCAGCTACTCGCGGCGCTCCGAGCAAAACCGCGTCTGGGTGGGACTGGCCAAAGAAACGGCCCACCAGCTGGGCACGCCGCTCAGCTCCTTGGTGGGCTGGCAGGCGTACCTGCGCGAGTCGGAGCGGTTTCGGGACGAGCCGATTGTGGAGGAGCTGGGCAAGGATATCCGGCGGCTGGAAATCATCACCGAGCGGTTCAGCAACATCGGCTCGGTGCCGGTGCTCAAGGATGAAAACCTGCTTCAAACCACCAAAAATGCCATCGAGTACCTGCAGAGCCGGGTTTCCAAGAAGGTCACGTTCCGCATCGAGTCGGATTTGCCTTCTGATACACCCGCGCAGCTCAATGTGCCCTTATTCGACTGGGTGGTCGAGAACATCTGCAAAAACGCCGTCGATGCCATGGACGGCCGCGGCTCTATCACGCTGCACCTGCGGCGCGTGCGCACCCGGCGCAGCTGGTATCTGCGCAAGCGCCCCGCCCGCCAGGTGGCCATCGACATCACCGACACGGGCAAGGGCATCCCCAAAAACAAGCTCCAGCAGGTGTTCGCGCCCGGCTACACCACCAAAAAGCGCGGCTGGGGCCTGGGCCTGGCCCTGGCCAAGCGCATCATCGAGAACTACCACGCCGGCCAGCTCTTCATCAAGTGGAGCGAAATGGGGCGTGGCACCACGTTCCGCTTGGTGCTGAATCAGTGATTTCTCATTTAACAATTAACATTTAGCATTTAACAGACCACCTGCTTGTGCCACTGGCGCATATGGCGCAGTCAGGCGGTCTGTTAAATGCTAAATGTTAATTGTTAAATGAGAAATCATCGGTTTGTGATTTCCACATACGCCTGCCCAGTTACGGGCTTCCCATTGTGGGTGCCGCTTACCTTGCACATGCCCTCCCAGTAGCTGAGCCGGAAGAACTTGAACACCCGCAAGCTCAGCTCCTGCTGCGGCACCAGCGGCGTCACGGTGAGGTCGTACCCCCTGCTGGGTACCTGTACGCGCCAGGTGGCGGGGTATTTTTTCCTGGACGTCGGGCTGGTCCAGTAGGTGAGGGGTTTGAGCTTAAAATCGGCTTCGGTGAGGTGCTGGTTTTCACCCTGCGGGCCGTTGTGGGTGCCGCCTGCTATGTGCTGGCCGGTTTTGGTCTGGTGCACGGTGTAGAGCATCAACTCCTCGCGCGGCGCATCGAGCTGAATGCTGAGCCAGTCCCAGGCCACGTCTTTGTTGTTCACGCCGCCGCAGTTCCACTGCCGGTCGTACCACAGCTCGCCGGTTACTTCGTGCGTTTTGCCGGCTACCTCGATGGTGCCGGTGGTGGCTAGCCGGGGGTAGGAGTAGTAGCCGGCCTGCGCCACGGGGCCGTACTGCTCGTAGCCGGTGCCGCCGCCGTGCAGCAACACGGGCTTGGTGGGCGTGGTAACGAGGTCGATGGCCTGGCCCGCCGCGTTGGCCATGCGCGCCTGGAAACGGTACACCCCCTGCTGGCCGCTCAAAGTCCAGGTCTGGGGCGTTTTGGTGCCGGGCCTTGTAATGGTTTCGGTCAGGTTCAGGGGCAGGGTGGGGGGCAGCTCGGTGGGCAGCTTGCCCAGGTCGTAGTCGTAGTAAAACTGCTGGGTTTGCGGGTCGGTGAGGGCGAAGTGCGCCATCTGATAGTCCTGCTTACCGCTGGGGTTGAAGTGGAAAAACACGTACTCCACGCCGAAGGTCTGGCCGGTTTTCGTGTCCTTTAAATGGCCGGTTACATACCACCATTCGAGCGAGTTTTTGGGGTGCGGCGCCTCTTCCTGCGGCAGCTGGGCCCGGCCGGGAAACACGTCGTTTTTGGTAGTGGGCTTGAGCGGAAGGCAGGCCGAAGCCAGAAGCAAGAGCAGCGCGGGCAGCAGGGTTTTCATACCCTGGCAAAAGGGGTTTGGGGCCGGAAAGGTTTGGGTGGCGCTAGCGGCGAAACGGCCGGCTCAGCCAAAACCAGAAGCGGCGTGGGTGCCAGGGCCAGGGCTTGCGATAACAGGCGCCGCCAGTTATCACTACCTCGCCAGATAACATTGTCGTGTCAGCTTTTAGAACAATCCGCACTGGCTCGGCAGTTGGGCTAGGCTTGTGCGGCAGTGGCATTAGGGCCGAATGGTAGCCTACCAAACTGAAACTGATGGCCGCCCCCGGTTCCTGCCATAGCCGGGCTGGAAACACTAAATCGAAGGTGCCATCGACTGCGGTCGCGACCCCAATGCTAGTGCCAGCTAGCAGTACTGTGGCTCCCGGAACGCCTAAACCGGCCGAATCTATCACTATGCCGCGCAGCCGGAGTTTGGTGGAGTCGGCGCTGTGCAAGTAGGCCGGTGGCTGGGGTTGGCGCTGCTCGGTGGGCGTTTGGGCTTGGGCCGCTGGCGCGGCGGTTTCGCGGCTCAACCAGATGCCAAAGGCTAGTGTAGCCCAGGCCCGACTTTGCGAAATCCGCCAACGCAACGTTGTTGCTGGTGCCACTGGTTGCAACGGCCGACCCAACTGCGCAGCCCGGAAGCGCCCACACGTGCCGCCCTGGTCAGCTTGTCGAAAGTGAGCCACTACTTCTTCATCAGTCAGTTGGGTGAAGTCAATCACTGTTTTCTGACACGCGGCGCAGTGGCGGCCGGCGGCGGTGGGCGTCATGGCATCCCAGCTTTCGGCGCAGGGCTGCGGAATCTGAACAATAGCGGGGCGCATAAGCCAGGGCGTGTTGGGTGAGGAGCTTAGTAAGCAGATGCCACGCGGCGCCCATTTGCACAGCCGTCTCGGAAATAAATTTTTGAATCAGCCAGCAGGGGGTAACACGGTTGAAAGCCGATGCCCAACGGCCCAATGCCCCGCTTAGCCCTATCTTTTCGCCCCCAAACTCCCGCCGCTCTACCAGCCAAGCATGTCCTCCGAGAAGTCCCTGTTCCGGCGCAAGCCGATTGCCGCCATCCTGCAAAACCCGCCCGCCGATGCCGAGGGCCACAGCCTGCCCGGCGCCGGCGGCCTCGAACGCCACCTCAGCGTGCGCGACCTCACCGGGCTCGGCATCGCGGCCATCATCGGGGCCGGCATTTTCAGCACCATCGGGCAGGCCAGTCTGAACGGCGGGCCGGCGGTGTCTTTGCTCTTCGTGTTCACGGCCATTGCCTGCGCGTTTTCGGCCCTGTGCTACGCGCAGTTCGCGGCTACAGTGCCAGTCAGCGGCTCGGCTTATACCTACGCCTACGTCTCGTTCGGCGAGCTGGCGGCCTGGATTATCGGCTGGGCCCTGATTATGGAATACGCCGTGGGCAACATCGTGGTGGCCATTTCCTGGTCCGACTACTTCACCGGCCTGCTCGAAGGCGTCGGCATCCACATCCCCATCTGGCTCACGATGGGCACCCAAAGCGCCGCCAAAGCCCACGATGCCGTGCTGGCCCTCATGCAGGCCGGCAAGCCGCTCAGCGAGGCCACGCCCGCGCAGCTCGAAGGCTACAAAGCCTGGCAGCTGGCGCCCGAGTTTCTGGGCGGGCGCTTCGTAATTGATTTGCCGGCTTTCCTGATTGTCGTCGCCATCACGGCGCTAGTGTACATCGGCATTAAGGAAAGCAAAACCGCTTCCAACATTCTGGTTTTGTTGAAGTTAGTTATCGTGGCCGTGGTCATCGGCGTGGGCGTGTTCTACGTCAAGCCCGCCAACTGGACGCCCTTCGCCCCCAACGGCGTGGCCGGCGTGCTCAAGGGCGTCTCGGCCGTATTCTTCGCCTACATCGGCTTCGACGCCATCAGCACCACCGCCGAGGAGTGCAAAAACCCCCAGCGCGACCTGCCCCGCGCCATGATGTACGCCCTGGTGCTGTGCACCGTCATCTACGTGATTATCACGCTGGTGCTCACCGGCATGGTGCCCTACACCAAGCTCGGCGTCGGCGACCCGCTCTCCTTCGTGTTTGCCGAAGTCGGTCTGCCCGGCCTCTCGGGCCTCGTGGCCGTGAGCGCCGTGTTCGCTATGGCCTCGGTGCTGCTGGTGTTTCAGCTGGGGCAGCCGCGCATCTGGCTCACGATGTCGCGCGACGGCCTGCTGCCGCCCGTGTTTGCCCGCATTCATCCGCGCTTCCACACGCCCTCGTTTGCCACCATCGTCACCGGCTTTTTCGTGGCCGTCCCCAGCCTGTTTCTGAACATGGATTTGGTAGTGGATTTGACCAGCATCGGCACTTTGTTCGCCTTTGCGCTCGTCTGCGGCGGCATTCTGATTATCGACCCCTACGGCCGCTCCGAAGCCCGCTTCAAGGTGCCCTACATCAACGGCCGCTACCTCGTGCCGCTGATTCTGGCCGTCGGCGCCGGCTTGCTCTTGCGCTACAACGGGCCGCAAATCAGCGAGTTCAGCGCCAATGCCAGCTTCCAGCAGGGGTACGAAGGCTTCCGCCACCAGATTCCGATGCTGGTTTTCTTGCTCTCCTGCGTGGCTTTGTCGGTCGTCTCCTTCCAGAAAAAGCTCTCCCTGCTGCCCGTGCTGGGTTTGCTGATTAATCTGTATCTGATGACTCAACTCGGCATCAGCAATTGGACCCTGTTCTTCATCTGGCTGCTGATTGGGCTGGCCGTATACTTCGGCTACGGCTACGCCAATTCCAAGCTGAACCAAGTAACTGCTACGGGACGGTAGCTTCATTCACTTGACTAGACCGGCTGCTGCAGCTGGCTTGTGAAGATGGATTATAAAAATCCATAATCCAGTTTAGGCGTCTAAACTGGATTATGGATTTTTATAATCCATCTTTGCTTTCCAAATCATCGCGGTACTACGCATGGAACTGAAAGCATTCAAGGCGGGCTACTGGCAGCCGCAGATTGGCTACCGCAGCTTTCAGCCGTATCCGGTCAATCATACCTTCACCTGGGACGACCCGGAGCTGAATATGCTGCTAGAGGAGGCCACGCTGAAGCTGGGTGAGCTGAACACCTAATCCGAGCTGGCGCCGAGCATCGACCTGTTCATTCAGATGCACGTGGTGAAAGAAGCTACGCAGTCGAGCCGCATTGAAGGCACCAAAACGGCCATGGATGAGGCCCTGATGCGCAAGGAAGACTTGCAGCCCGAGCGCCGCGACGACTGGGACGAAGTGCACAACTACATCGACGCCATGAATGGCGCCATCGCCGAGCTGGAACGGCTGCCGCTCTCGTTGCGCCTGCTGCGTCAAACCCACAAGCAGCTCATGCAGGGCGTGCGCGGGCAGCATAAGAGCCCCGGCGCGTTTCGCACAAGTCAAAACTGGATTGGCGGTGCCTCGCTGCGCGATGCGGCCTTCGTACCGCCTAACCACCTCGATGTGCAAAACCTGATGGGCGACCTCGAATCCTTCCTGCACAACAAAGAGGCGCGGGTGCCGCACCTGATTAAGATTGCCATCGCCCACTATCAGTTTGAGACAATTCACCCCTTTCTGGATGGCAATGGCCGCCTAGGCCGTCTGCTGATTACGCTTTATCTGGTCAGCAATGGCATCCTGCGCAAGCCTGTGCTGTACCTATCGGATTTTCTGGAGAAAAACAAAACCCATTACTACGACAACCTCACGCGGGTCCGCACCCACAATGACCTAAATCAGTGGCTGCGCTTTTTCCTGATTGCCGTAGCTACCACCTGCGAGCAGGCTTTGAGTACGCTCAAGCAAGTGCTGGCCCTGAAGCAACAGGTGGAAGGCGAGCGGATTCATCCGTTGGGGCGCCGTATTCCGCAGGCGCAGCAGCTTCTGCAACTGTTTTATCAGCGCCCGGTGCAGTCGGCCCGCGACGTAGCGCAAGGGCTGACCGGCTCTTCGACTACCATCAACAAGCTGCTACTAGACCTGGAAAGCCAAGGCATTCTACGCGAGATAACCGGGTATAAGCGGAATCGCATGTTTGTGTTTTCAGAGTACTTGGCCCTGTTTCAGGGGTAAGGGCAGGAGTGGGGCCTAAGCGGGGCCTATTCGCGGATGGGGTTGAGCGGACGGGCGGAATATCGCCTCCCGCCAACCTAAAGCGAAATGAGCGAGCAGGATTTTGGTGGTCGGACATTAAATTACAGCTTTGAAACGAGCCGTTGTAGCCCGGCTTTATTTCGCCGCTCGATGGCCAAGCTACATCCTCAACCGGGGCAAATTATAAAGCCGGGCCGGCTCGGGCCGTTCATCGAGCGGCGGCTGAATGAGGACTGGGTGGTACAGCAGGCCCCTACTGGCCCGCGCAAGCCGGCCACGCCCCGGCAGCAGGCCCATCGGACTCGTTGGGCTGCTGCCAAGGGCTACGGCAAAGGAGAATCTGACAATCCGGTAAGCAAAGCGCTGTACCGCAGCGGCGTGGACTGCAAGTGCCGTAGCGCGTACGCGGTGGCCATCCGGGACTACATGAACGCACCGACCGTAACGGCCGTGGACGCGGCCGGCTACCGGGGCCGGCGACGTGCTGCAGGTGTGGGTAGAGGATGATTTCGCGGTGGTGGCCGTGTGGGTACGCCTACTTGTATAGTCCCAGCGTGAGCTGGGTCGGGTCACGGGTAAAGATAGCGGGGTTGTTTTGCCACTGCGCACAGACAAATTCATGTGGGGTCAGCCGGCCGCCGTAGCTGCCGTGGCCGTTGGTGCCATCAGTGAAGAGCAGAAACAGGTAGTCGGCCAGGTCGGGCCGGGTCAGCGGCTCCTGGCTTTGGTACACGCTCAGCGTCAACGGCTGGCCCTGCAGGGTGAAGTGCAGCTCGCCGTACTTGCGGTACATCGGCCGGCGGGCGCTGCTCGTGACCATGGCGAAGGGCGCCGAAGTCGAGTCGCGCACGAGGCGGGCCAGCACGTAGTGCTCGTAGCTCGTGGGGTAGTAGGACAGGGCCGTGAATTCCCGCCGCTCCCAGGGCGGCAGCGGCGACTGTTTCGGGTCGGCAAACTCGTGGTTCAGCTCGCGCTAAAACTCGGCCACGCTGCGGGCATGAGCGGCGGCCTCAGGGCGCGGGGCGGGCACCGGTGGCGAGGTTTGGGCGCCGGCGGCGCCGCTGCTCAGCAGCAGCGCCAACAGGATTCGGGAGCAAGGCATTATCGGGCAAAGCTAAGCGCCGCCCCCCTGCTGGCCGCGGGCCGGGTCCGCGCAAACCCGCCTAAAACCACTTGCCCGGCTCCGGCACGTAGGTACCCCCTGCTGGCTCATCGGCTGGCTCTATGCTTATGCTTCGTGTGCCCCGGCTGCTGAATCTTTTGCTCTTTCTGCTGACCGTCAGCACCGGCCGCGCGGCGCCCGTAGCAGCGGCCGCCGCCCCGCCCGACACGCTGCGCCCGCTCAGCCCCGACCGGCTGCTGCGCTACACCTACGCCAACGACCTCTGGTTTCGTACCGACTACTATTTCACCCAGGGCATGAGCCTGACCTTGGTGCACCCCCTGCTGGCTCGGCTGCCCGTGCGGAACCTGCTGCCGGCCGGCGCGGCGGGCAGCACCCAGCACCACGGCCTCACGCTGCACTACGACGGCTTCACGCCCCTGCGCATCCAAGACCCGTTCATCCGCGTCGGCGACCGGCCATATGCGTCCTACATCTACGCCGCCTTCTTTCGCGTCAGCACCCCGGCGGCGCAGCGCAGCCGGCTGACCTCGGCGCTGGACGTGGGCTTTATGGGACCGGCGGCCGGCGCCAAGGAATTTCAAACCGCCATTCACCGGCGCACGGGCAGCCCGCTGCCGCGCGGCTGGGACTTTCAGATGCGCACGGCGCCGGTGCTGGGCTACCGGCTGGGCTACGAAAAGCTGCTGCTGACCGCGCCCGGCCACGCCGAGCTGCTGGGCAGCGCCACGGCCTCGCTGGGCACGCTCTATACCTATGCCGGGGCCGGCACGCAGCTGCGCGCCGGCTGGCTGAATCTGTATTTTGCTGGCCTGGAAGGCTTGAGCAGCCGGGCAAGTCGCGCCGGAGAGCGGCGCTGGCAGCTTTATGCGCAGGCTGGTGCTGAAGCCCGCGCCGTGGGCTACGATGCCACTTTGCAAGGTGGGATTTTCACAAATGACAACCCGTATGAACTGCCCGCCCGCGCCGTGCGCCGGCTGGTGCTGCGCACGTCGGGCAGTGTGGTGCTAGCCCACAATGGGCTGAGTCTGGCCCTGCGGGCGGTGCAGGTGTCGCCGGAGTTCCGGGCGGCCCGCACCCACCGCTGGAATCAGTTGGCTTTGGCAGTGGCGTTCTGATATTTTTGCTCCCTACGCGGGTGGCCTTAGCGTCGGACCGCACTGCCAGCCGAGGCTAGAGGTAATGGTAGGCAAATATGCAAAACCAGTATGTGGGCTTGACTGTGCGTTGATTTGCAACTAGCTCTAAATACCTGCTTCATGCCCGCCGCCGAAACCATCCTGCTAACCCTGCGCCTGGCCCGCAGCCTGAGCGCCGCGCAGGGCCGGGAGTTGCGGGCCGCCCTGGCCGCCGCGCAGCAGCACTGGCGCGAACAGGCCGAGGCCGGCGCCGCGCCCGAAACCCTGGCCGCGCTCCAGCGCCGAACCGAAAAACAGTTTTTCATCCAGTTCAACGCCGCGCTTAGTCATTCCGCCGTTGGCTCCGCTTGGTTTTCTGAGTACGAAAAGATGGCCGAAACCCTGGCCGGCGAAATCATGCTGCTCGAAGAAAGTGGGTTTGAGGTTCCGGGCTTCGCCATCCTGCCCAACCACGCGCACGTGCTGGTGCGGCGCCCGCCGCAGAACCGGCTTTCGCTGCCCAAAGCTCTGGAGCTGTTGCAACTGCGCACGGCTCAGCACTGCCGCCGCCTCGTGCGCCCCCGGCTGCCGCCCGAAGCCGAGTTCGGGCACCCCAGCGCCCACGAATACCTGGTGCCGGATGAGGATGCATTGCCGCGCCTGCTGGCCTACCTTCGCCAAAGCAGCCGGCGGGCCAGGCTGCCCGCGCAGTTCCAGCAGTGGCCTTATGTGAACGAGCCCCTCGTCTAACGGCGCCGCCGAAAGCCTAAGCCACTGCCGAAAGTGGTGCCCGGCGCCGGCAACACTTCCGGTCGGTTCGGGCTCTCAATAGCTGATTTTCACCTTTCTTCCAATCACTACTGCTTATGCTGCTCCCGCTCTGGCTACTCGCCCTCAGCTCGGCCCTGACCATGCCCGCCGCGCCCGCTCCGCCCGTTACCGTCCTGAGCGGCCACCTGACCCACGCGCCGGCCGGCGACTCGGTGCGCCTGTGGGTGGGCGAGCGGCGCGTGAGCACCCCCCTGCTGGCCGGCGGCGACTTCCGCGTGGCGCTGCCCCAGGTGCAGCAGCCCACGCCGGTGCATTTCGAGTACGCCGGCCAGCACACCCGGCAGTACCTGCTGCCCGGCGACCAGTTGCGGATGACCCTGGATTTCAAGGATTTCGACCAAAGCCTGCGCTACTCCGGCCGCGGCGCCGACGTGAACAACTACCTGGCCCAGGCGCTGTACAAGTTTGAGTACGGCCCCGCCACGCCCGACGCGCCCCGGCCCCACGAGCAGGTCGGGCTGAGCACCACGCTGGCCCAGGCGCGGCAGTACATCGATGCGTTTCGCCGCGCCCAACTAGCCTATCTCGCGGCCTACGCGAAAGCCCACCCGCTGCCGCCCGCCTTCCGGCAGGACGCCGAGTTTGCCATCAACCTGAGCTGGGCCACCCGGCTGCTGGCCCACGCCAGCTACCACCGCGATACGCAGTTGGCCGCGGGCGCCGCCGGCAACACGGAGCCGCTGCCGCCGACGTACTTCGATTTCCTCAAGCAGGCGCCCCTGGCCGAAGTGGCCCGGCGGTTTGGCACCGGGCGGGGCATCGACGAGAATACGGCGATGGCGAATTTTCTGCATTCCTACCAGACCCGGCTGGCGCCCATCGGCAAGCTCAGCCCCGACCCGGCCGAGGGCGCCCGGATTTACCGCCTGGCCACTGCCGAGCTGGGCGACACCAAAGCCCGCGACATGGCCCTGCGAATGATGCTCTTCAACAAGCTCGACCACGACCTGCCCGGCGTACTGGCCTTCTATCCCGCCCTCAAAACTCTGAGCCGCGACTCGGCCCTGGTCCGCGACCTGCGCACCACCTTCGCCAAGCGCCAGCGGCTGGGCGTAGGCAAGCCCGCCCCGGCCTTCACTCTACTCAACCAGGCCGGCAAGTCCGTCTCACTGAGTGATTTGCGCGGCAAAGTCGTGTACCTCGATTTCTGGGGCACCTGGTGCGCGCCCTGTATGCGCGAGATGAACGATTTCAGCCACGAGCTGAAAAAGAAGTTTGAGGGCCGCGAGGTGGCCTTCGTCTATATCGCCGTCGGCGACCCCGAAGCCAAGTGGCAGAAGGTATTAGCCGATAAGCAGTTGCTGAGCGCCAACAGCATTCACCTGCGGCAGCCCGAAAAAGGCACGGTGAACGAAGACTATCAGGTTTCCGGCTACCCCACGTATTGGATTATCAGCCGCGACGGCC
>QQTW01002746.1_pt1 | contig 12879 bp, 7 predicted proteins | sample 1904831 | NCBI WGS metagenome assembly QQTW01 (sample SAMN09435610, study PRJNA476489) | Subsurface metagenome, whole genome shotgun sequencing project. | reverse complement strand
GGACCAACGTTCACTGAATCAACGCCGGCATCCGGCCCTACGTCGCCCCAGTACAGGTTACCAGTATGCTTATCAACGGAGATCCGGTAGGGATTGCGATGGCCCATCGTGTAGATTTCCGGCCGGGTTTTCGGCGTTCCTTTCGGGAACAGATTCCCTTCCGGAATCGTGTACGTGCCGTCTGCTTCGGGGTGAATGCGCAGGATCTTGCCGCGCAGGTCATTCGTGTTTGCCGATGACTTCTGGGCATCAAACGGAGCCCGCCCCTCCCGTTCGTCGATGGGCGCGTAGAGCGTTGCCCGCGGGCTGGTGTTGTCGCCGGTCGACAGGTACAGATTGCCTTGCCCGTCCCAGTCAATTGACCCACCCGTATGGCAGCATTGTTCGCGTTGGGTCTGGACTTCGAGCAGGACTTTTTTTGAGGAAAGCACCAGTTCGTCACCCCGCATTTCGTAGCGGGTGAGGATGTTTTTAGACTCGGTACCCGCCGGTGAGTAATAAAAGTAAACCCAGTGGTTGGTCTCGAAATCAGGATCAAGATTCACCCCCAGGAGGCCATCTTCGGCTTCGGTTTCGTGGCCTTCTTTGTCTTTATACTTCGTGCTGACTGGCAGGGTGGCAATGGTTTTGACCTGCTTCGTCGTTGGCGAATAAAGCTGTACCTGCCCGTGCCGCTCAATAAAAAGCACCCGCTCGTCGGGCAAAATAGCCATTTCGAGGGGTTCATTCAGCTTTTCGGCCAGTACTACCTTGGTAAAGCGATTTTCATCCGGTTTATCGCCCGGCTCAGTAAGCGGTCTGGCTGAATAAGCCCAAAGGCCAATGCCCAGCCCAACCAGGCCTAAAGAAAGGCCAAATGATTTAAGGGGAAACAGGTGCCGAGTCATTTCGATTGTGTATTTTTAACACAATGATACAAATAAACCCTACTGTGTAAACAGTACGCAATGGAAAATTTTTCATAATTTCATGACAGAAGCCAAAACCGAGATCAGAGAACTCATTCGGGCGTTAAAAACCGACTACCTGCCATCCGTGTCCATCGACTTTGTCATCTTTGGGTTCCACGAGGGAGCGTTGAAGGTATTGCTGCTTCGCTGGCCGTACTCAACAGACTGGCTGTTACCCGGTGGTCGCGTTGGCCATACTGAGAATCTGGAGGACGCGGCCTACCGCAGCCTGCGGGAACGAACGGGCTTAGACACCGTCTTTCTCCAGCAGTTCTACACGTTCGGCAACGTCATCCGCACTACATATTTCGCGATTGAAGAAATCCTGGTCCAGATGGGATTGACGCCGGAGGATATTCAGGGGCTACCGGCCCGGGATGTATCCATAGGCTATTACGCCTTAGTCGACCACACGAAATTGAACTCAGTGCCGGACGCGCTAACCGAAGAAAGTCGCTGGTGGAACGTTGACGAAGTGCCTAAGCTACTCTTTGATCATAATGAGATGATTATTCTGGCGCTGAAGACGTTACGGCGGCAGCTCGGTTATCAACCCATTGGGTATAACCTGTTGCCTGATACTTTCACCATGCCGCAGTTGCAGCAACTCTACGAGACCATACTGGGCCAGTCGCTGGATCGGCGAAACTTCCAGAAGCGCATGTTAAGCTATGGTATTTTGGATCGCTTAGATGAGAAAAAATCCACCGGTGCCCACAAGGCCCCCTATTGGTACCGATTTAATGTAGCGAACTACCAAAAAGCGCTCCAGGAGGAACGCATGTTTATTATGTAGCCAGGAAGCCTGTCGGCAGGGTTCAAGTAAATTACGTAGCAATGTTCGAATCGGATACGATTCGGTTGGGTCGGTAGCCGACACGGGCGGGCAGCGCTCATTAGTTTGTTAGCCGCCAATGCTTTGTCAGGTAATTGGTCTTTAACAAAACGCTACGATGAAACCGTCAAGACGTAATTTCCTACAATCACTGGGTGTCGGGGTAGTTGGTCTGGGCGGCTGAGGATGAATACAACGTAGCCCGGAGGGCGGGCAATTTTGGCTGGCCGTATTTCGTGGGCGATAACAAAGCTTACTACGACGTCGATTTCACAACCAGTAAGTCGGGTGCTCAGTTTGATCCGGCTCGCCCGGTCAACGAGTCGCCCAACAATACGGGTTTGCGTGATCTGCCCCCCGCTCAGCCCGCCCTGATCGCCTACCCGGCGGCCGAGAGCAAAAAATTTCCGGTTATGGGCACCGGCGGCCGTAGCGCTATGGCGGGGCCGGTCTACTATCAGGACGACCTCAAGAAAGCTGAACGGCCCTTTCCGGCGTACTACAACGGTAAAGCGTTCCTGTTCGAGTGGATGCGCGACATGATTCTGACGGTCAGTTTTGATAGTCAGGGGAATCGGGAGAAAATTGAACGCTTCCTGCCGGGTATGGCCTTCAGCCATCCCATCGACATGGCTTTTGGTCCGAACGGCGATCTGTATGTGCTTGAATACGGCACGGGCTGGTTCCTGAAAAACGATGACTCGCGGCTGGTTCGCATTGAGTTCAATGCCGGAAACCGCAAACCTGCCGTGTTGGCTACAGCCAGCCAGCAGGCCGGGGCCGTTCCGTTCACGTTGGCCCTGTCGTCGGAAGGCACGAAAGACTCCGATGGCGATGCCCTCACGTATCAGTGGAAAATCTATAACCGGCGGTCAGACGGGTCTGCCGGTGGTCAGCCAACGGTTTTAGCTGGAGTGAACCCGACGTTTACCTTCCGAAAACCGGGTCAGTACAGAGCCGTACTGACGGTGACGGATGCGCACGGCCTTACCGACACCCGTGACGTTGATATTACAGCGGGTAACCAGCCGCCAGCGGTTGAACTGGCTATTACGAAGGGCAACCGGAGTTTTTATTTTCCGAATCAGCCGATTGCCTATCAGGTGAGTGTCACCGACAAAGAGGATGGGCGTCTGACCCCGACCGGGAGCGGACCTGGAACAATTCTACCCAAACAGGTGCTTGTACGGGCTACGTATCAGGATGAGGCTGCGGCCCAAAATGCCAGTCCGGCCGGACACAAATTCTCGGAAGCAACGTACTTGGGTGCCGGTAACGCCCTGATGGATAAGAGTGATTGCAAGGGCTGTCATTTCACCGACAAAAAATCAATCGGCCCGGCTTTCGTCGACGTGGCCAAACGCTACAAGGGCGATGCCAACGCCGTAGCCAGCTTGTCCGGCAAAATTATCAAAGGCGGTGGCGGGGCCTGGGGTGATGCCGTTATGACGGCCCACCCGCAACTGAGTGCGTCGGACGCGGGCGAGATGGTCAAGTACATTCTATCCCTGTCCGACAAGCCCGCAGCCCCGCTCTCTTTACCCACGAAGGGTATCTACACGCCGGGCAAAAACGATCAGGGCAATCTGGTCCTGCAGGCATCCTATACCGATAAAGGAGCCAATGGACTGCCTGCCCAGCGGAATCAACGAGCCATCGTATTCCGGAATTCCCTGCTTCCGTTGGGCACCAGTGATGCTCAGTCGAAAGGGGTCTCGCTGTTTAAGATGGGCGGTCAGCCGCACCCCTTAGTGATTGTAACGGCCCCGGATACGTATGTCCAGTTCAACCAGCTCGACCTTACCGGTATTAGAGCGATGGAATTTGCCGTGGCCATTCCGAAAACGGGGCTGAACGCGGTGGGTGGCCGGATTGAAGTACGCGCAGACTCGCCAACGGGGGCGCTTCTGGGACAGACCGCCGATTTGTTGCCCGTTGAAAGCAGCGATCCGACGGCGGTATTTACCCCCAGTAAGGCGAAAATTACCGTGACGCCCACCACCGGCCTGCACGATTTGTTCTTCGTCTTTAAAAACGAAAAAGCCGGGAAGTCTCCCCTGTTTGTTCCGGTTACGGTTCAATTTTTTAACTGAGCAAGTGCATCAGGCCCGTTTACCGAGGCTGGTGCACCTGTATTCTTAACGCGTAACCACCATGAAGAAAATCGTCAAAATCATCCTCTGGAGTGTGCTTGGCTTAGTGCTGCTGTTCGTGGCGGCTGGGAGCCTGTTCTTTTACAAAATCCAGTACGGCTTCCCCGTTTCCTACGAAACCGAGAAGCCGACGATTGACTTTCCACCGAATCGACCTGCCATCCTGATCTTTTCCAAAACAACGGCTTTCCGGCACGGGGAATCCATTGATGCCGCCAAAGCGGTTTTCGGGGCAATGGCCCGGCGAAACAACTGGTTTGTTTACGAAACGGAAGAAGGGGGCGTTTTCAACCCTGAGCAACTGGGGCGCTTTGAGGCCATTATCTTCAATAATTCCACGGGACCGGTGCTGAATGACGAGCAACAGCGGGTCCTGAGCCAGTACGTGGAAGCGGGCGGGGCTTTGCTGGGTATTCACGGAGCCGGGGACAGTTCTCACCGCTGGCCCTGGTACGAAACGAACCTCCTCGGCACCCGCTTTTCCCATCACCCGCTCAACCCGCAATTTCAAAAAACGGACGTGCGCGTGGAACCCACTGTCGACACGACCCTTACCCGGAATTTGCCCTCCTCGTGGGCGCATGAAGATGAATGGTACGTTTTTCTGGGCCAACCCAAAGGCGTCAGGATTCTGTCGTACATCAACGGCGACCAGATCATTCCCAATGGCAACATGCTCTGGATTAAGGATAAAAATTTCGGGATGGGTAAATACCACCCGGTAGCCTGGTACCGGCCGGTGGGCAAGGGGAAAACCTTTTACACCTCCATGGGTCATAGCGCAGCCGTGTGGCAGGACACTCATTTCGTTCGGCTGCTGGAAAACGCCATCCGGTGGACTTTGAGGTAATCGGTACGCACTGTCTGGCAGACATCTGCATTGGGTGCGTAAGGGCGTTGCTAACGAACCGTGAATCTGATTTCAGCGAATGGTAAGGCTGTTTTAGTGGCAACCGGGCGGGTTAGGTCGCGGTCGAAGGAGCGGTTCAGGTTGTTGCCCGCCAAATCTTCCAGCCGCCCCTCAATTTGCAGCCGATACCGGCCAGCCTGCCAGGGCTGATCGGGTTTGAATCCGCTTCGTTTTTCTTCATGGCCTACTTGCCACGTCCCCGAAACAGCTTTCCCGTCTTCAGTAATCACGTGCAGCGTTTCGGTTAGTAAGCTATAATCGAGAGCCTCGCCGAACCCCACGTTTAAGGGCTGTACAGTGCCGGATTTGGGTGGTTGTAGCGACCATTGCGCCGGGATAGGGGACAGGCTGTCGCGCTGAACGGTCAGAAATGGTTTGGTGGTTGTTTTGCCCAACTGAGCGCCCTGCGCATCGGGCCAGTCGGCTGAAACGACCAACTGGTAATACAGGCCAGTTTGGAGTGGTGCCCCCAGCCGTTTGTTCGGTTGCAGATCGCGTTTGATGCGGCCGGGGTCCAGCCAGAGGGTAAGCCTTGTTCGGTCGGCATTCCAGAGCTCCGGCTGAAGATCGAGAAAAACGCCGGGCAGGGTGTCGGTCTTGTTTTTGAGGAGGGCAACGTACCGCTGCGATTGCCCTTCGCGCATGGGCCGGGAAAAATGCAGGTAAATCTTTAGCAGATTGTCTGGCAGCGAATCCTGCGATGGATAAATGGCCAGTAGGGTTGGCTTGTCACTGATGGCTAAGGCCGGAATGGAAAGTTCGCCCAGCCGGGTGTTTTTCAACCATACGCTATAGCGGAGGCCACGGGTGAACGGGACCAGCGGTTCAAAAATAAGGTCGTCGCCAACGGACTGGTACGTACCGAGTATGGCGGTCTCCTTACCGGCCAGCCGCACGGATAAATAGTGACTCAGCGAATCGGCGGGAAGCGATTGCACGAGCCGTTTGGGAATAGCAAGGCCGGTGGCGCGGTTGCCCGCCCAGCGGATCGTGATGCGGTCATCTTCCGGCTGATGGCAGGCAACCGACAGCCAGGCAACAAAAAAAATCAGGTTATACGGAGCGCATAACCTGATCAACCGTTGCCGGGTCTGTTTACAGATACCGATCACTGGACGTCCAAAGATCAAGGCTACCGTTGGAGCGACGCTGTAGCAACACCATCCGTGACTCGTCGAGCTTATCCAATTGAATCACGTTGGTCAGCGGCAGAGACACAAAATCCAGACCGGCTGTAGCGAAGTTTTCTTCCACGGGCGTGGTCAGCGATCCCTGATAAGCCTCCAGGTTTTTCTGGCGTACCTTAAACACCGGACGGCTCGTGTTGGCCATAATCAAAAACGATTCAGTTCCTTTCGTCAGCGTGATGATGTCCAGCGGGGAGTTGCCGCTGCCCATCTCAGCCACGGTGCGGCCTTTTACGTGGCTGCCGGGCTTCAACTCGTCGAGCGGAAACAGGACTAATGGCGTGCAGGTGTAGCTGGCCACGAGGTATTTTTTGCCCTTTATCTCGGTCGTGGTAAACGTCTTGATGGGGGCCATGGTCTCGTACTTGCCGTGGGCCGCGTGGTAGATTTCGAGCGAGGCTTGGTTCTGCGTGTTCGTGAAGGGGAACGGAATGCTGCGGAACGTCGAGCCGAACTCCTGATTCGATAACCCACTGACCAACAGCTTTCCATCGGCGTATCCCATGTCGGAAATGGCCGCAATGCGCAGTGACTCGCCCCGCCGGTCTTTAGCATCTTCGGCTGGTGCATTGGCCAGCGCCAGGGTCGAGAACGGGACATCCTTCAGCGGTACGGCAACCAATTTATCCCCCTCTACCCGGAGCAGGGCCGGCGTACCGTCGCTGTGCTGCACGGCGCAATACACTCGTTTCGATTTGGGGTTGACGGCAATATCCTGAATGGTAATGTTTTTTACCTCGGTTCCCAACAGGGCCGCAATCTGCTGGTCAATACCTTTAATCTCCACCGTGCCCGCTTTCTCCACCTGTTCGGCATCTTTGGTGTCGACGGCGAAAACGGCCGCACTTTTCCCGTCACCAATGAACAGGACACCGTCGGGGCCGAACGTCAGGGCATTGATGGATTTGATGGCGGGGGTGCCGGTCACCAATCCGTACTGATTCGGAACCGGGCGGGTGGTCGTGGCCAGCAACGCCAGTCCGGCAACGCCAACGGCTACTAATGCATACATTTTTCTCATAGTCGTAACGGTTAGTTTCCTGTAAAAGCTTAATCGGTTCGTTTAGTTGCTGAAGGTAAGCAGATTAACGCGTAGTTTATCGAAAAGTAAACGAAGGCTACGGTAATTACTGCCCCGGTTTTTCCAACTCGGCGAGCGTCCAGGGCGTTGTCCGGTGGGCGGTTTCCTGCCGTAGCTTAGTCACTTCGTCGGGTTGAATGATGGGCAGCGTGCGCCCTCTGCCACCGGGGCCTCTACCGGCCGTGGCCGTAGTCGATGAGGGTCCGGCCACGGCCCCCGCTGGCTTAGCCCCGTTCTGAGCACCCGCCCCAGCCGGAGGAGGTGGCGGAACCGGTGCTCCAAATTCAAACCGGATGTAATTGGCCACGGCCGCAATCCACTCGTCGTTATTTTCCGCCATCGACGGCATAAACGTCGGGTAGCTCTTTTCATCAATTGGCCCCGATAGTCCCCGCAACAGAATGTTGAGCAGCAACTCTTTATCGGCTAAGTGTTTCGAGCCAGCAATGGGCGGAGCAACCTGGCTGGCTAATCCCTTGCCATCGGCCCCGTGGCAGGAGGAGCAGAGCGACTTAAACACCTCAGCTCCCTTCAGCACCGAGTTCCGGTCAAGCGCGGTCAGGCTGCCCAATTTGCGTCCGTAGGTTTTGAAGTCAACGTTTTTCTGAATACTGTTTTCGACGGCGGTCAGCATCGGGTCGGCGGCATTGCGGGCCAGAAATTCCCCAACAACCGCTTTGGCTTTGTCAGAACGGCTATAGTGCATGGATGCCAGCCACTGAACCCGCACGTCAGGGCTTGGGTCGTTTTGAAGGGCAGCTACCTGGTCGGTCAGCGCGGCATCGTTTCCCTTTAAATAAGGCTCGCTCAGCCAGATGGCCGTTCGCCGAACCTGCGCATCGGCGTCGTTCAGTGCCCCGGCAATGGTGACCGGGTCGATGGCGTCCAGCCCTTCCAGCGTCCACAGGGCATGAATGCGGGCTACCGCACTGGGTTTTTTCGCCAAATTAGTTTGCCCACCAGCCGCGATCTGGCGCAGCGTTGGGACCACCGATTTATCGCCCAGCGCCACCAACTGTTTCTGGGCGTTGTCGCGCCACCAGCCGTTGGGGTGGTCCAGGTGCCGCACCAACTGAGCCGCCGATTCGTCCAGCAGGCGGGGTTTTGGACCCGGCTTCGTGCCATCCTGCACCAAGCGCCAGATGCGCCCGTGCTGAATGTGCTTATCTAATCCCAACCGCTCGATCTGCGGGCGAATCCAACTGCCTTTGGGCGTCCACTGCGACTCCTGGATGATGCCCCGGTTCATGTCGACGATGTACAGATTGCCATCCGGCCCGGTGTAGGTGTTGACCGGGCGGAAATTAAAGTCTGAGGAAGCAATAAATTCCTGCTGGTTGTAGACGTTGACAAGCTGCGTTTTTCCCTGCTGGTTCACCACGTCGGCGCGTCGGACAATGCGGGCCACCGGTTCGCAAATCAGGTAATCGCCCACCAGATCAGCGGGCAGTTTGTCGCCCCGGTAGATGGACTGTCCGCAACCCGCCGTAAAGTGGTTCAGCGTACTGTCGGCCCGGAGTCGCTTGGGACCACCCTGGGCATCGGGGTTGGCAATGATGGACCAGACCGGGCCAAACGTCGCTTCGTCATACGCATCGGCGAATTCGAGCGCCCCGTACTTGGGATTGATCTGAAACCCGGCACCGGCATTCTCGCCCCCCGCCCGGCTGAAAAAGAGCCGCCCGTAATTATCGTGCGTCAGGCCCCACTGCCCATTGGAGCCACTCGGCAGCGAATCGACGGTTACGGTGCCATTCGTGTAGCGGAACCGGACCGGGTCCACCGTGACGTAGATCCAGTTGTCGAGGTTCCAGTCCAACCCGCTGCGCTGGTGTTCCAGATTGCCGGTTGCTTTGCGGTCTACGTGATAAATTCGCTTTTTGTCGTCGGCAATACCATCTCCGTTGGTGTCTTTGTAGCGCCACAGATCGTAGGTATGCGTCTCATTGACAATCAGTTCGTGATTCACGCACAGCAGCATCCGGGGCAGGAGCAGTTTGTCGATAAAGACCGAACGTTTATCCATTTTCCCGTCGCCATCGGTATCTTCCAGCAGCATTACCCGACTCACGGGTTCATGCTCACCAGTAGCCTCCGCATCCTGCATGTAGGTGCCCATTTCCGCCACGTACATCCGGGCGTTGCCATCCCAGGCAATGGTCACGGGTTCGTGAATCATGGGTTCGCTGGCCACTAATTCCATGTGATACCCTTTTGGCACCCGGAAAGCGGTCAGGCTTTGCTCCGGCGTTAGCTGCGCCGGGTTAGCCACCGGATCAACGACGGGCTTCGCGCTGTAGTCAGCCCCCGACGGAGCCGCGTTCTGCTGCTGAGTCGTTCGCGATACGGTGCAGGTGACAACCAGCGCAGATAGTACGAACAGGCTTCCAATCCAGGTATTCTTTTTCATCGTTCTCGAACAGTCAACGAATGGCGGCTGCTGCCTACCAAAGAAAATGAACGCATCAACTTACTGCCATTACCCGGATCGTCGTCAGCAGGTCCGGTCTCTGCCCCCGTCTTTCATCTACAGCATCCGCCCGTAGTCATCGGGAGCCACCTTAACTCAGCGCATTCCGGCAAAAGGCCACGCACTTTTTTACCTCAGCCACGGCGTTTGAGCCGGTCGGTATCTGGTACTCCAATTCGACGGTGGCCGGGAACGTGTATTTTTTATCGCGCATCAATTTTAGCACTGGCAGCAACGGGGTGTCGCCCTGCCCCCAAACCAGATTTCCTTTGCCGTGGTCGGCCGTTTGGCGGTCTTTGATGTGCATACTGGCAATGCGGTCATGCTTCTGCTGCAGTAGAGCCAGTGGGTCGGGATTACCGGCGGCCACGTAATGGCCTAAATCGAAGTTCATGGCATTGCCCGGCGACTGGGTCAGGGCCGTATCCCAAAAGGTAGGCGTTTGCTGTTCATGGCCGTGATAGCCCACGCGTATCCCTTGTTTTTGCGCCATAGTGCCTAATTTCAGGGTATGAACGTCGTTACCGGGATGTTCGAGCGTGACCTGATTGGCACCCAGCAGTTTGGCCGCCTGCAATCCGTATTCAATCTCGGCGTCGGAGTTTTGCATGCCGAAGGCATCGGGCTTGAACCCGTAGATTTTTACGCCTGCCTGGTTGTACATCCGGCGCACCTGCTCGAACTTCGTCATGGGGGCCGAGAGCCGCCATTTGGCCACCTCCTGCCGGTAAGCTTTCATCTGAGCCTCGGCTTCGGCCAACGTCTTTTTCTCGTCGTCGGTTAATTCCTGATTCTCGCGTCGCTTCCGCATCAGGGGAAACACCGACCGCATATCGACCGAGTTTTTGGGAGCGCCGACAAACGACTCGGCCGGGCCGCCCATCAACTCAATGGCGCTGATCCCGCTGTCGAGCACGTACTGGAGGGTGGCTTCGGCGCTTTGGTCGGGCATTTCCCGAAACGAATACGTGATAACGCCGATCTGCACCCCGTCGATCAGCGAATTTGGTTTGTCACCTAAGCTACGAACGAGGGCAGGTGCCCCCAAAAGCCGGTTGCTGCTCAGTGCCGCTCCCGATGCGAGTACGGCCGCAGCGCCCAGAAACTGACGGCGTGTTGGTTGGTTTTTCATGGTTTTACTGAGTTGAATTGGTTAGGTAACTGGAATAGGACGAATTTTATCTACATCGGGGCCGGGGACGGGCGCCCGCGCTGCCCTGTAGGGGCTAAAGAATTACGTGAAGGTACACAGCCAGCGTGACCCGGCCAAACCCCTCTTGTCGCTGACGAATTTAAACGCCCTCCAGCAAAAACTGCCTCCTAATCAGTTCTGGCGGGTACACTGGTCGGTAAAGACAGACGCGCTGGGCTCTACCAGGCTCGTACGCGTTCCCGGCAGGAATCAACTACTTCACGGGTGAATGAACCGTAGAAAGTACGCCGTTTATTCTTATAAATACGATTGCTGATCGCGTAGGTAATCCGGCCCGCTAATCCGTGGCCCGCCCGTTTGGCTATCTGTAGCACGTTAGACGACCTATTTCCATGAATACTATCCGTTTTGCCGTACCCGTTTTGCTCGCCACGCTGTTTCTGTCCGGCACGCACGGCGTAACTGATCCTGCCAAAAGCAGGGTTGCTCAGGACACCGTACGGGTCGACCGCGACTACGCGCTGGAGGCCACCATGTTGGGTTATTTTGGGAAGGATGGCTCCCGCAACCCCACCTTACGGGCCAACAAAGGCGACCGGGTTCGCATCACCATCACCAACGGGGAGTTGATGACCCACGACATTGCGCTGGAAAAACTCGGCGTCAAAAGTAAGTCGATCCAAGAAAAGGGAGCCAGCGCCAGCGTCACCTTCACCGCCGACCAAAGCGATGCGTATTTCTGCTCGGTGCCGGGCCACCGGGCCGCCGGGATGGTGGGTAACCTTGAGGTAGTGGCCGGGGTTATCTCAGATGCGACGGTCGCTGGACTGGTGCCCCTGAAGAACGGAAAACCGCTGAACCTGAATTTCGAGTCGGGTACGTTAGCCGACTGGACCGCCACCGGCGATGCGTTTGCGGCCCCGCTTTTCGCCCAGGACCCGTCGCCGGTGCACGAGAAAGACATGCGGATCGGCTTTAGGGGAAAACACTTCCTGAGCAGCGGGGGGACCACGAACTACAAACTCACGGGAACGCTAACGTCCGTGCCTTTTCCGGTGACCCAGCCCTTTGCCGCCTTTCGGGTGTCGGGTGGAGCGTTGCAGGATACGCGCGTTGAACTCGTGCTGGCGGAGACGAACAAGGTTATTTTTCAGAGCACCGGGCAGGGCCGGGCGACCCTTCAGCCGGTCGTCGTGGATCTGCAGCCGTACCTGAACCAGTCCATTTTTATCCGGATCATCGACGGGGAAACCGGCATCTCCCAGATTCCCTACATCCCGAATGACAAGTGGGCGCACATCAATTTCGACGAGTTTCTGTTCTACCCCAGCCGCCCCACGTTCCCCAACGAACTGCAACAGAAAGACATTATCGTTCTGCCGCCCCTCGACCCCGTGCTGAACGCCGGGCTGTCGGGTGTCGATGCGGCCAAAGCGATGACGCTACCCAGGGGCTTTAAAATCACGCTGGCAGCCGCCGAACCAGACATCATCCGGCCCATCAGCTTTACCCTGGATTCACGCGGTCGGCTTTGGGTGGTTGAAGGGCACACCTACCCCATTCCAGCTCCGGAAGGACAAGGTCGGGACCGCATTCTTATTTTTGAAGACACCAACGGCGATGGCACTTTAGACAAGCGCAAAGTCTTTGCCGAAGGACTCAACTTAGTCAGTGGCATTGAAGTCGGCATGGGTGGGGTGTGGCTCGGCGCGGCCCCGTATCTGTTGTTTATTCCGGTGGATGCCAAAACCGACACCCCGGCTGGTCCGCCCCAGAAGCTGCTCGACGGCTGGGGCACGCAGGACACCCACGAGGTGCTGAATAACCTGCGCTGGGGTCCCGATGGCTGGCTCTACGGTACGCATGGAATTTTCACCCATTCCAACGTGGGCAAACCGGGTGCGCCTGACTCGGAGCGGACGAAGTTGAACGCCGGGGTCTGGCGCTATCACCCCACGAGCCATCAGTTCGAGGTATTCGCCGAAGGGTCCAGCAATCCGTGGGGTATCGACTTCAACGACTATGGCCACCCGTTCATCACCGCCTGCGTCATTCCGCACATGTACCACGTCATTCAGGGCGCGCGCTACTTTCGGCAAGCCGGGAAACATTTCAACCCTTACACCTACGACGACATCAA
>QQTW01002745.1_pt1 | contig 12881 bp, 13 predicted proteins | sample 1904831 | NCBI WGS metagenome assembly QQTW01 (sample SAMN09435610, study PRJNA476489) | Subsurface metagenome, whole genome shotgun sequencing project. | reverse complement strand
TGTTCCATCTTCCACATGGGAGAAGATGCTCTGGAGCCGTTCCCAGAACCCGGATACTGACGGATGTTGTCATTGCTGTGTCTGGAAGCTGTTAAGGAGGCATATTTCCCTCGGTTCCAAGCTCTGTGACCATGTCCACATAGCTGTCAAGCGCTGTGGGTCATCTCCATAGATCTCAAGAATCAGGTGCCACAGAAATCGACGGATGTCATTCTCGTTGGGGTGAGTGCTCCGCTCGAGAAGGAAGCTTCGAAGTTCTCGATTGGCCAAGATTGAATCGAGTTTTTGACCTTAATAGGGGTCATTAAAAGGCAAGGTTAGTGCGCTGTAGCAACTTACTATCAGGCTACATCATGCCTTGTTCTTCGAAGAAATGCTGTAGCGACCATCTCCAACGGAAGTAATCTTCGTCCGAGATGTCTGGTTCCGTCAAATTGGCAGGCGAGGTGCTGCTGGCTTGTTGTCGGCGTTGACTCGTATACTCCATAAGCTTCAAGGACGCCATGATGCCTCCCCGGTCTTTGTCAACGAGAACCTGGAAAAGGAGATAGTCCAAAGTCTGTGAAATGCGAACTTGAAAAGTGAGAAAGACTTCTTTGCTTGACATCGTCTTAGCGCTTCTTTGTGTGAACAAGGGGAGCACACGATTACACACTCAGCGAGTAGGACAGGATTCCACAAATCGGACATCCGGGCCATTTTCACTCGCCAATACGAAGCAACATAAGATTCTGTGGACACGTAAGATAGGCAAGAGGATGTGGATGCATCCATTTCCAGGAAATCATGAATGAAAACCAATGGGAATTTGTACCGTTTCATCATGGCGCGAGGGTAGTGCGCACCTGTAGCAGCAACAAAGTATGCAGGGATGGGCACACATAGGGACGACAAATACTTGAGATATTTTAGACGCTTCGTATTTCGGATACCTGCCTTTGAAATGTGCCACTGTTTTCAGGGTAGGCTTGAAATCTGAATCATCGATGAGCGCTGCAACAGCAACTACCACCATCAATTTGCAGAAACGGGCGTGGCTGCTTAACCATGGTGCAGTAGCGCGGGCTGCTGATAGGTGAGCTCGACAGGCTTCTTTGTGGCTCAGGCTGGCACAAACCAAGCGTGTCACAAGTGGCAGAAGTAAAGTGTCCCAAGTGCTGCTGTCATTCAAAAACTCGATGCCAGAGTGGAGATTCATGTGCAAACCTCAATCACGGGCGGTGGAGGTAGATCGGGATGAGGGAATCGCAGGCTAAGATAGCTTTTCAAGCGCTGGCAACCCGCTGTGATATTTCGGAGGACCTTGCTTGTCATTCGAAAGGACCCGGGGAGAGCCAGAGCCTTTACGAAGCCCTTACGCCTGGCTTCAATTACAAGAGTGGAGATCGGCTTGGCAGCTCCCAAACTTGAATCACACCGCAACCTGCCAAAACTCACGTGATTTCTCAGTTCTGCCTCACCAGCTCTGCACATATCTACACCGTGGCCCTTGTCTTGCTCCTCCAGCCTCACCGCCCCCTTCAGTCTCTCTCTCACCTTGGAATTTCCCAATTGTTGAATCCTGGTGATCTTTTCTCTTCCTCAAGACTCGAAGTTGAATACTGAGGCGCCTTGAACCTCTTTGGAAACATGGCACAAGCAATCAAGAACGTCATGGTCTTGGGGGTGAGTCTATGTTGCTCCTTCGCGAGGAGAACTTATTCGGTAAACTGACCAAAACCCCAAAACCCGCAGGCAGGAGGACTTTTCGGCTCTGAGATTTTCGCCACGCTGCAGCGAGCCAATGTGTTCAACTTGACGGTGCTTTCACGCAAATGTTCCATGTCTACATTCCCTTCGGACATCAAGGTGTACAAAGTCGATGATGATTACCCAGCCGACCAGCTCGTCGACGCCTTCAAAGGCCAGGATGCTCTTGTCTCAGCAATGCCCGGTCGACCATACACGGCTCATCTGCGCATTATCGACGCCGCCGTTGAGGCTGGAGTGAAGCGCTTCATCGCCTCCGAGTACGGTAACAACACCTGTACAGCGGCCTCGGATCTGGTCCCGCTCTACGCCGACAAAGCCAAGGTCGCCGCTTATCTAAAGACCAAGGAAAACACCAGCTTAACTTGGACGGCTATCCACACAGGACAATTCTTCGACTGGAGTCTCGAGAGCGGATGGCTCGACTTTTATCCGGCCAAGAAGCGTGCCACCATCTACGACTCTGGAAACGCGCGCTGGTCGACCACCAACATGGGCACCGTTGCCACCGCCGTAGCCAAGGTGCTCTTGAAGCCGGAAGAGACGAAAAACAAGCCCTTGTTCATAGCCTCTTTCACCGTTTCACAGCTACAGGTGCTCGAGGGATTGGAAAAAGCCACGGGCGGAGAGAAATGGGACATCGAGAGAATGACTTCGGCCGAGGCGCTGGAAAAGGCCAAGAACATGGGCAACCAAGACCACTCGGACGGCTTGAAGCTACTCTGCCTGATGCTGCTATACGCCGACGATGCGGACAGGGGCGCAAACTTTGAGAAAGATGGTTTGTTGGCCAACGAGCTGTTGGGACTACCGGTTGAGGACCTCAGCCAGACCATCGCGCGAGTGGTCAAGGGACAGTAGGGATCTTGAAGATATCCCAGGATATTCTGAATGGGCGGTGTCAATCTGTGGCAGTGTGAGTCGCTCCACCTGCTTCTAGACCCATAGAATTGTCGAGAGCTTACACGGAATGCAGACTGCAGACACACTAGACAACAGGCTAAGCCTCAAAAAATACGCCTTGCTCTGGAACTACTTGCTGGAGCCAAGCAGGGAAAAGGTGCCCGCGCCTAGCCAGGGCAACTGAAGATATGGCACACCAATTCAGGGCGCCGTAGGTTTGCATCGAGGAGGGGGCATCGGCCTCAAGGGCTCTGGCCAGTAGATTCTCAAGTCGGGCCGCTTATCTGCGACGAATCAGTGGTTACGCACCGAGGACATGCCGTGAACATTGCAAGGAAGATGCATTCTGCGCATCGACAGCCTCACTCCTCGATCGAGATGTCTCAGCTTTGATCAAAAATCATAGTAGAAGTCAGGCGTAACACGATGACTTGTCCATGCAGCCAGTGGTCAGGCAGCGAGCGGCATCCCAGGGCCTCCTTGTAGTCATTCTGTCGCTCATGTTTGTCACTCTTCAAAATTGCATACTGATGGCGGCCGTTTAGTCCTCATCTGGACCGATAGGGGAAGCAGGGCTGGCGTCGATTTCGTCGAAGGTCCGTTGTCCTCGGCACTGGGCTTGTCACAGTCGCTCCGACGTTCACTGCTGCCCATTATTAATTATAGGCCAATGATGGGGATCAGCTCAAATGGTGTTTCGAAGCGAACTTCCAGTGACCCCCAAACTGGATCACCACTGCATCTCGGGTATGGGCGCTTCTTGAGGACAAAATTGGCAGCACGAGATCCCTTTTATTGCCTTAACGAAGTTTTTGCCCTTGCAGCATCTTCAGAAAAGCAACTCCTGAACCTGATAAAGACGAAGCTCGAACAAGCCATCCTGGATCACAGCAAGAGCCCACACGACGACGGGCTCGAGACTCTGCGATATCTCAACGCCTTGTTGTACCGCTATGCGCGACGTATTAAGACGACCCTTTCGTCAGTCAATAGCAGTAATAATAGCAAGTGGCCCAAGGCGGACGAAGAGCTTACGAGACGGGCTCGCGCTAAGGTCGAGCTAGACCTGACTCACCTGTATAAGCACGCCGATGCGCTACGACGACGTTATTAGGAGGAGATCGCCGTGCTGATGAACAGTATGGCAATCCTGGAATCCGAGAAGGCCATTGCACAGGCTGGTCGCCTAGAACAGTTGACTTTTCTAGCCTTCTTCTTCGTGCCCAATTCGTTTGTGTCTTCGTTTTTCAGCATGAATGTCATCCAGCTGCAGAACATGCAGCTATGGATTTACTTTGCCGTCAGTCTGGCCGTCTTGGTCGCCTCAGTTGCGTTTTATTTGTTTGTTGAAAATATTAAGAAGGTGTTGAAAAGTCTGCCACAAAAGCTGGGCCACTTAATTTCCTAGCGATGGAGTTGCAGGTTGTACACCCAGGCGTGTTGGTGATGGGAGGGATCTTTTCGGAATTTTGTCTGGCAACGGAGGATTTCTTGGACTGTCAGCCGACCAAGTCATATTGTGGAAGATTTCTGCCCAAAATGAATGAATTGGAGACCTTTGTCCGACGCAAAAGTGCAAGGGCTCGAAGCTGTTTATATAGCTATATGAACGACGGCGCTGCCGTCGACAGATTCGCAAATGGGTCAAAAGGTGGCAACACTGCCTGTTGGCACAGCAAAATGGGCATAGTTTGGCCCTTCCGTGAACCAGCGCTGTGAATCGCAACAGCTGAAACATCGAGCACAATATCAATAAGAGCTGAAGTTACGAGAGTGGCGGTACAGAGGGCGTTGAAAACTGTTATGTTGAAATTTTGAGAGAGTGGCGGGGGGTTGGTCAAGAACGCTGGGCGTCGTGCTTATTGGGCGACGCCATTAGCCAATAGGCGTGCTAGTGCAACACAAATGTACTGTTGCGCATAGACAAGCTTCATCTCGACCAGAAAACAACAAGATTATCGTAATCCTCTTCGGTGAGCTCGTCCATTCCTCGGTGATCATCTGGCAGCAGGGCTTGACGGAGGTGGAAGGCTTCTCGAAGCTCTGCCTCTGCTTTGTCGTTATTGCCGGACGCGAGAGACACCTGTGAGGCTTTGTAGGTCGTCCGGGCCAGTTCTTGTCTGTATTGCAGGCGGCCGCCGAATACTTTCAACGCTTGGTTGATGAGGTTCCTGGGGTAGAAATAGATGAGTGCCTCTGTTCTTGGAGGCCAAAGGGAAATACGCACTGTGCCTCCCCATAATTCTGAAAGCGGAGATAGTCATCTGCAAGCCTGTGACATATGTCCCCAATTCGGTGGTGTCTGTCACCGAGTGTCGCTCGGTACTGTTTCAAGCATCGGATGTGGTATTCAAATCCTCTCTCGAACTGTCCCTGGCTTACGTAGACGTTTCCTAGTCCGTAGAGCATCTTCCCAGTCCTGTTCGAAGGGTTGTCAGCTTCCGGATTCCTCCTGTGACACGGAAAGGAGGATATTTTGGTCGCTTACTTGAAGGAAAGCGTGTCATCGTAGCCGTTGGCTTTGCAGAAAACTTTAATGATGTCGATGAAAGTTTGTTCAGCGGCTGCAAAATCGCCCAGGATCCAGTGCATCAGTCCCTTGTTGGCGGCTGGCCAGCCCATCATGGTGTCGACATAATGCGGCAGCTTTTGAAAGGTCTCAATCGCCTTGGAAAAGTGCCAGCTTGCCATTTCCCATCGGCCATGCATGGCTTGCGAGTTTCCATGCTCGTTATATCCCATGCCCAGTTCGTAGTCCACAACCACTTCCCCGGCGGCGGTTTTCCTCTCCAGGAGCATCTGCAGCCAGATTCCAGAGTGTTTGAGGAACCGCTCTATGTCATTAGTCTCCCCTGAAGCGGTGCCGAGATTGTGATGCGTGTCACGGATCATGTAAGCCACCTCTGGTAATGACTTGTCCTCTAATTTCTCGCAGATGGTACCGACCAGTTCAAACCACTCTTTTGACTCTTCTTGAAAGCCACGCTCGAAGCGGTACCTGTAGATGTTAGCGACACATGATATTCCAGTAAAGCTAATCTCGAGATGGTCATTAAAAGAATAAACTTACCACCCCGCATCACCGAATAGTTGGGCGATGGAGAGCTCCTGACGAAACGTCTCGTACGATGCCACGACTGGATACGCATCTTTGAGGCGGACAATACTGGGAAAGATCAGGCGACAGTATTTGTAACGTGCGGTATGAAACCGAGTCTCCAAGGTAGAGAAAGGCCACACAGCTGAAACTGCACAGATGGCTAGATTGTAGAGAGCGACGAGCTGACGTGGAATCAGCTTGCCCTTGGCCACATCCTGGACAATGCGATGCACCCAGATATCGCCTGTCTCAGGATTCTGGTTGACCAGTGACGTCTGCAGGAGCTGGGCTCTGGCATCGTAGTACTGGATAAGGTTCTTTGGGAAATCATCCACGCCTCCTTTCGAGCATGCATTAGTCAGAATGGTCTCAGGTATTCGGTCTGGATCTAGCATTGCAATCAGGCTCAGCAACGCGAAACTCGCGGGGGCTAGTCCATCGAAGCCCAGCTTATAAGAGATCGAGTACACTTGTTGTGGGGTCGACATGGCTGATCCCGTCATGCCGATCTGCTCGATCCCGCTTGCGTTGTACAGCTCGATGAAATCAGAGTAGGAGAGGCGCAACCGAGCCATGACACCAGCCATCTGTGTGATGAGAAGCGGAAGACCTCCGAGTCTATCCGCCACTTCAGCAGCATACGCTTCTTGAGTGGGTTGACGGGGGGCCCGAGTCAGAGTGTTGAGGAAATGAACAGCGTCGGAAGCCGAGAATGGCAGAAGGTCGATGCCGTTGCTCACGGTGTAAATTTGATTTTTGGCCAGAGAGTCGCGACTCGTGATGAGCACGGCACCCAAGCCCGTTGTTGGCCAGAATTCCTCTAAGACATTGAGATCGTCGACGTTGTCGAAAATCAAGAGCCAAGATGCTTCATTGGCTGCTGACGGAGGCGCATCATATGACTTTACAGGATTCGACAGCCAGCCTTTCACAATCTCGCAAGACACCGCGATGTCGTTTGCTTCGCTGTGATCCTCTAGGCCTAGCTGTACTGCAATCCGCACAAACTCTTCGGCAAGGATCGTCTTGGTATCTGCCGTTATGAAAAATATGGCATCGAATTTCGATATTCTTGAGTAGGCGTATTCAACCGCAATCTGCGTCTTTCCTATGCCGCCCATGCCACAAAGGGCATAGGACCGGAGTGAGCTCTCGTCGGAAACGACATTGCTTCTGTTTTCCGGAAGGAGATTCTGATCGATCAAGTCAAGGACATCCTTTCTGCCGAAGAAATCGTTCTGTCTCTTATGAACTTTCATGGATACGCAAGGCAAGCATGGATTTCTCTTGACCACGTCAAAGTTGGTAATGGCTTGTTCGATTATCTGGGTCCGATTGACTGAGGAACCGAGGGTGGCGTCCCTCGAGCTCATGGTTTCAATTTCCAGAGCTGTGACGGCTGGGATGAGTATGGCCTGGCTTCGCTCATTGTCAGTGGTGAGGCTTCCAATTGTGCCTAGATCCCCTCCATCGTGTGTGCTAGCTTTACGAAATGTCAGCGGATACAATGCGATGCAACGATGTCATGATGGACTTGCTGTGAAACTTCTTCATGATCAAGCCCGGAGCATATTCCAACGAACGTTGCAATGCGTAATCAATGGCTTTGTAAAGCGATGCTCCCACTTGGACTTTACATATATCGTCGTGCGTTTTGTCTGTGGCTAGAGCAATTTCGTGCTGTGACCTCACAAGTGATCTATCTTTGGAAGTAATCTACAACAATCAAGTTTGTTAGCTTCTGTTCGAGATTCAAAGACTAACAGGTGCGACTTTCAATAGCTCGGTTCGTTTTGAACATTCCTTGGTGAACCCGCGATTGGAGAGTCTTGTAGGCTGAGGCAATAGGCACTTGAATACTGAGGAGCTCGAAGTCCTGGCAGCATCTTGCCAAAAAAGCATTGTCGTTGACGGTCAGTGCATGCTTCTGAGGCGAGCTCCGTTGATGTAAGCGCAGGATGAGATCGATGATATTGGGACTTGGAGCGACGCTCAAAGGGAGATGAGGTGTTCCTAGAAACACGATACCCGATATGACTTCGATCACATCAAGATGCCTGAAGACATGGTTTCTCGTCAACGACAATGCCTTGTTGTGTTAGCTCGTCCAGGTCAACGATTCATTTGAGAGCATGCGTACCCATTTTAATATGATGCCGCCGAGACTGTGGCATATGAAGAGAAGCGGTATCCTTCGTGGCTGTTGTGGAATTGTCGGCGGGTCGCCTAGGGAACGCTGTGGAGGTGAATCGGGCTCTTTTCCCGAACAGAGAACGTGGAGACATGTCAACAGGTCCTGGCCTCAACAGTCCGCCGTATTACTGCCCGTTGCATAAGTGTTGCAATTCCTTGGCGCATATATCGGAGTTGCTGCTGGCTCCTCTAATTTTTCAAATAGTCACAGAGAGCTAAGTAGCAATCTAGAATATATTATATATAGATTGAATTGATGCTGAGCTTTGTCTGATTCTAATGATATAGATTATAGATAGATCTTTTTTTATTTGAAGCAGTAAATATCCTGCATACAAAACTTACCCTCTTTATCCTACAATATACACACTTTAGAGATCAGGAATCTAGCTTATTACAAAGTCTACTCTTCAGGCGTAACCGATTGATATAGAGTTAAGAACATCTTACAGTGTAATGAAGGATATAGCATAAACAGATCCAGCAGCAGCAGCTCCGATGTATACGCCAAGAAATTGCAACACTTATGCAACTGGCAGTAGACTCTAGGAACAACATCATAGGCTAAAGACTGTGTCCAAAGTTACGATTCCTGCGAAATCTCCTTCTAGAATGAGGCTCAACTACCATGTCTTCCCTTCTCAAGGCTTTCAACCAACCATTCGATGTGCTCTGGCGCACTGCTCTGGTCCGACTTCCCCGAGCTATCCCTGATGCAATACTCTACTACACCTTACCAGAAGGACCCCACCCGTTCGTTTTCAAACTTCCATCTCGTGGAAGCCATGAGATTCCTGTTTATATCTTTCTCCCTCCGTCAATACAGAATGTGAAGCTGAGATCAGCTCCGGTCCCTGTAGTGATCGACTTTCACGGTGGTGGCTTCTTTCTCGGTTCGTGTTTGGAACAGGCACCATTTTGCGCTCAGATGTCAAGAGAGCTGGGAGCCGTTGTTCTGAGTGTCGACTACCGATTGGGACCTATCGATAAATTCCCTGCTGCTCTCGAAGACGCAGAAGATGTCTTATATGCTGTACTCAGCGAAAAAAAACCTGGTTACCATGAATTGAGGAAGGCCATCACGCGAAACCTGATGGGGTCATATAACACCAACAATTATGGAGAAACAGAGGGAGAATCTGGCCCAACCTCAGAGTCGGTTTCTATGGAGGGCGGCGTAAATCTTGATACCGACAGGATTGCTTTATCTGGGTTCAGTAGCGGCGGGAACCTGGCATTAGAACTCGCCCTTGATATTGCCAGAAATCCACCAGTTGTGCCCACTCCATGGCCCAGCCCATTCTCACGGGAACACCCCCATCCTATCCCGCTCTTGCTCTTTTACCCATCATTGGATTACCGGCTGCTTCCATCCGAGCGTACTCGCCCACCAGGTCTTCCAGCTACGAAAAGCTTCTGGATTGAGCTCGCGGACACGCTTGGACCAACCTACGTATCTCGAGATGAAGCATCACATCCACGAGCCTCGCCAGGACTAGCAGACATCATTGATGGCGGGCTGCACGAGCAGGCTAGAATTCTTTTAGTCATCCCTGAGCTCGACTCTCTGGCTGAACAAAGTGAGAAATGGGTCAAGAAATTGCAAGAAAATGGCAGAGGCCAGCACGTGAGGGTGGAACGGTACAAGGGGATGAAGCATGGATGGACACAAATGCCAGTGTCGTGGTTAGGATTGCCGGAGAGGCAGACAAGGACTGAGAGTTTCGAGATTGCTAGAGATTTCGTAGAGAGGATTTGGAACACTGGAGAGGTTAGGTGAAGGAGCACCAGTTTACAAGCACTCGGCTCTGAGTCTCATGCCACAAATCTGCTACCGGGTTGTATGGCGCTCAACGACTCAAGTCCAGGCCGTCAACATACTCAGTCCTTTGAACCCGATCCTTTATCTTTCTGTACCAACGGCCTCCGGACCACGTCAAATTTGAGTTTACTTATGTCTAGCATTTACCAAGGGTCCGAATGCTCCCTCTGAACGTCGAAAACACTATTCGTCTCGACGCTACCCGGCTCCAGTCTAACGCAGAATACGGTAGAAGATCAGATTCTTGGATGTACTTCTTGCGCTACAGAGGCAGCCTGGAGAGGATGCGGATGTTGCGCTCTGATGATCTCGGCCTCAGTGCCCGATCTGAAGTGATATAACAACCTCAACTGGATGGAGCTATTGGCCAGCCTGGAGTTGACTCGAAACAGGTGTATGTATGTGTCTTCCAGGCGCACGCCAGGCAGATAATTTAATAGCATATGATAGATAGTTGCAATCAAGTTCAAGCCCGATCCAGCATCCCAAGTGCCACATTGCACCAGGACATCATGCCGATGTCTTCCAACCCCACGTGCACTATTCTGATAAGCGGGCTTCGACCTTCAGTGACCACTCGAAACGAAAGCTGGTAATGTAAATGCCGCATCAGACATATCTATCGACCAGAGTGGCATGCAGGTATCGCCTCGCTCCCCCGCTAGAGGGTATTTTTCAATAGAGCTGCCAGGCTGACTAGAGCTGACAGTTGAGCTGCCCCATCGGGCTCCTTCACCGATCGAAGCGACATGCAAAATATCTTGGAACTGACGGGCTTTGCTTGTCCAATGAAAAACATACGGATCCTTTCAGTCAGTTGAAAAGAGTTCAGCCCCAAGGCAGTAGCCGAGATGCTGCATCCAGCCCCTTTCGTCCACCAGAGTGGCATGCACCTTTCCTCCATCCGCCTCGTGTCTCTCGTATCGGATAGCCCAATGATCCGCCTGGAACGGAGTACGGAAGCTTACGTCGATCGGCCGGGCCGCAAATGGCAGATGTCTTGGTTGCGTACCCTACGAATATTCATGTTACCTACTATTGAGGAGCTTGAAAAAATGCACTCAGTTGCAGATGCCCGTCGAAGTGACCCGTCTTCTCGGGCATTTCAACAGGGCAATAAAACGGTAAGACGTGCATTTTAGAGTACTTTCCAATGGAGTCAATATCGAAGCAGACTAGATAGGCGACTGCATCCACGGAGTCGCAAATTGCTGTTGGAAATTAGAACCCTCAGATGCTGGCTTTCCTCTTTCGCGGCAGCTCAAGCTTAAAGGTTAACAATTCTCGAGGACCCTCGCCAGAATTGAGTACGGTCGCCATTGTCCACAACTGTACCATGTGGTCTTTTAGCTCAACATTGCTCCCGGCCGCAGCTTGTCATGCCATTTAAGAGGTCTCTTGCTCGGTCCGCGGCATTTCCGCGAAGATCGTCCGTCTCTGCAAGCTACTGAAACATTCTTTTTGGGAGCAGTCACAGCATTACCGATCCCTGCACCTGGTTGAAGCAATACAAACTCAGCAGCCTGCTTACTACCAGTGCTCCTTCACGGCCGGAGGGCTACCGTTGCGGGATCCTACTTGTTCTCCCTCGCGCGCAGTTGCAGATAGATGTAACGAGAGGCGATCGTGTCGACGCGAAGTTGACGCTTTATGTGAGTCATTCTAATCAGCTTTAGTAACTCTTGATGGTTGACCTTTGTCTGACCACTCGATGGTGAATGACCCTTCTTCTAACAGATGTCAACTTTGTGTGCGGGAAACAGTAAAGCCATCTTTTTGTAAGGAAATGAGTGAAGCTTTGATGGCCAGTACAAACTACAAAGTCGCCTAAATTGTTCCACGTGTGGTTCTCGCCCCTCTCATGTCGAAGCAACTTGACCTCCAGGAGATATTTGGCTCACAATTTGAGAATTTGGCCTCTAATTCTTCGTAGAGTGCGCCGGTCTTGAGAAATGATATCCTCAACATTTTGCCTGCCTCAGTGGCAAGTTCAATGTCTTCCCTGGGTAACGTGCCTTCGAAGAATGGCGACGAAGTCAAATACTCGTGCCATAATCGTCAAACATGGCGTCCTTGCGTCTGCGTAGAGGGCAATTCCGCTCAAAACTGGAATTCTATGCCGACAGTAGAGCAATCTCGACTTGAAGTCCGGCGACATAGTCGTGGAAGGCCTAATTCTCAAAATGTGCTTCCTCTCATCTGGCATGCGAGAGAAAGCATCCAGACAGTGGAGAGGAAGCTCCATGTCAAGGCCGACAAAAACATTGCAGACCTGGTCGTCGTAAAGGATAAATTGACAGACGTGACAATGGCGCAGAAGGCAAGTCGATCTCAAGAAGATCGCGTGAGATTACTGCAGTATCCCGGGGGAACCAATTGCGAGTGCATAATGCTGATAGCCTTGACGTTGGCCAGCCCTGTACGTTCCCAAGCGAGGATCAAGACCACCATGAGAAGCTAAGCATAGAAGATCTAGTGGACGTCAAGGGTATTCGGAACGATGTCATTTTGTGCCGGTTGCGCGAGACAGTTCAAGCAGATGGAGCTACAAAATCCAAGGGACCAAGAACAAGTAGAGGTCCTCTGACTCTGAGAATGTCTCGCCACATGGAGCGTTCCAAGTAGGCTGTAAAGTGTTATGTCGACGATTAGAGCTTTGGTGACTAAGAATGATGTTTCAACAAAAGGTCGCATTGCTGCTGAGGCGCCACGATACTGATCTGAAGGAAGATTCCTCATGTCAGGTCCCGCCTTGACATTGGATAACATCCGCTCGAGACCACGACTAGCTCTCGTTAGGCCGTCCAGGCTGCGCGGCGTGGCTCCGTGTTCGATCCCGAAGCTCTGTGATTCGTCTAGTGTTTTCAAAAGTGCCTATCATACAAACAAAATGTCAGCAATATCATGATAGTGCCACAGATTAGCATACAGGTGTCCGTTAGGACATGGAACGTTAGTGTATGTCCCTTCGATATATCCAGACAGCGGTCATGCTATCATACTATCATAGCCGAAAGCAGCCACGTAACTGTGGTCGACCATTGAGGACGCTGGACTCGGGTGTTGGATTTCCCATCCGTAGTATAAGAGGGGATAAGGTATGTTAGGGCCAAT
>QQTW01002744.1_pt1 | contig 12882 bp, 11 predicted proteins | sample 1904831 | NCBI WGS metagenome assembly QQTW01 (sample SAMN09435610, study PRJNA476489) | Subsurface metagenome, whole genome shotgun sequencing project. | reverse complement strand
TCATTGGTGTTCAAGGATTGGGCAGCGGCGCAGTGCGGAATGTATGAACTGTGGATATGGACCCAGTAGATGCACGCCGTAGCTTTTGGTCAGTGAAGACGGCAACATTTTCAGACCGTTTAGAAGTACTTTCAGTGGTAATCTTACTTCACGTGGGGAATCGGTCGTGGCTAATCTCCTCCTGCCATTTCGGGCATGTACCCAACGAATGGTGGCTGGCTGTACCACAAAGCGCATATGTTCGGTGCAATATATTTTGATCACATGACCACGGGTCCCCTGTGAGGCTGAAGAGTAATGTCGTGTGGGGCTATGTATGGATGTTAAACCAACCTGTACTAAGGTACCCTGATACCTCTTTTTTCTCGAGTGCTTGGGTAGGCTGCACAATGATGTCTAGGCTCCCACGTTGATCCCCACAGATGGCTAATGAAAAGCGTGCTCAGCACCAAGGTGGCTGCGATCGAAGCCCACGCCAATATCTGTGTGACGAAAGCGAACAGCATGTTGCCGTCCATTAACAGACTACGAGAGGCACCGCCAGAGGAGCCACGGAAAATACTTCGTACCACGAGAGGCCATGCGAGAGCGGCAGCCACAACCTTCCATGCACGAGGTCTTCCACCCAAGCCACCGTCACAAGTTGCATGACCGTCTCCTGCCGTCCCCAAACGGTTATTGGATTCCGGCAGGAGATGCGTCCGCTGTCTCTCACTATCCTGGAAAGGCGCTGCTACGGTCGTGGCTTCACTGGCTTGCCCCCTTCGAGCTCGGTCCTGGAAGTCCGAGCCTTGAGCTACTCTTTCGCTTTGATCTTACCCAAAGTGTGGACAACGCCAACACGCATCCGACGAACTGAGGCTCGTTTCAGCCCCAGATGGTGAGGTGAAGTACTCGGCGGAGATCATCGGCTCCACAGGTACTCCCCCCCACAACTCCCTCCTGCTAGCAGAGTGGATGCAGGTAACCGATCGTTCGGCAATCTTTTGTGCGACGCGGATCATGCCACGCTATTGACATGTTCGACTTCGGTTACACAGCGGGTTCCTGGACCCATGGTACTGGGTCCGAGTGTCCTAAAAGCATGATATTTGCCCACCACTTCACCTCAGCTGTTAGACGGACGTACCGTGTCCGCCGCAGTGGGAAGTAAGTTCATAAGCGCGCACAGACCGCTCGCACTTGGATCTTCTGACGTCCTTCCGCCATCGATTCCTTCGTCGACGGAGATGCGAGGGTCTTGTCCATGGCTTGAGCAGTTCGCTCAATCCTGTTCCCAGTCTTGTATTTGCGTAGCGCCCTCCAGCCTGTTCTAGCGGTTAACCAGAGCTTCTAGGATCCATATCCCGGATCCCCTACCAGATCCGGTCTTCAATGTTGCTATCTTTATTATAGTAAGTTGCCGAAGCGAGTAATGGCTCCTGCATCGCGCTTTCCCTTCGTCACCGAAAGAATCCCTGTTTCCCACCACGCGGCGGCTGTAAAGCCAGACGACGTCTGTTCAATTGACAAGCAATGCCGTCACCGTGATAACGATTTGGTGGCCCAATCATCCATACTACTAGCTTTCCTTGATGACCTTGAGCCCTACTTTGAGTCCACCTCTTACTGCTTCGGTCAGCCACCTTCTTCATGGCAAGCTACTGTGCTATCTTCGAGATGATGCCTTAAGACGTCCGAAGTACTCCTAGAATTAATGCTCTTCGTATTTCTGCATTCCCTTATTGCGTCCACACTGTGTGAGATATTTGATGTTGATTAAACTTATCGTTGCTGCAATGCTCTTTCCCCTTCATTACCTCCGTCACTACGGCATCCACATCAATTCAACAGACTACTACAGTTATGATTCAGCAACAGCATCTGCTTGCTGACTTTCATGCTGGCCCCTCCCTCTGTTTCTCTGCTATTTTGCAGCATAGACAATGCAAGCGTGCACGCAAATCTCGTATCATTACGACTGCTGGACGCATTATTTGTCAACCTGTACAAAAGCATCCTATGGCCGTGTTGCCTTCACACCATATGATAACATTCCTTCAGCTACCGTCAGAAATCCGTGACGGGGTCTACAGCCAGCTTTTAGACCAACCGTCATCATTATTGAACCTTCTCACTGTCAATCGCTGCATCTCGAGGGAGGTTCAACCATGGCTCTTCAGGCTCCCCATGATCTTTGACGGCCAGAAAAGCCTGTTCCAGTGGCTCTCGAAAGTCGATCCAGGATTCATACGTTATGTAGGAACTGTCCGGCTGAGGCTGCATGATTTGGATCCAAATCAGGTCGCGGACGCGTTCCGTGAACGCCTGAGAAGAACAAAGATACAAGGCCACTCCAAGGGCATCGGAAGCCCTTACGTGGAATCGGTCGCTCTCGAAAGTTTCCGCATCAGGAGTGCGCTTGAATTGTTCACGAACCTCAAGTCGCTGACGATTCTCCCACACAACGGGACTCGCCCAGTTGCTCCGCACATAATGACAGAGCATCTTGTGAGAAGTGTCCTGGAAGTCACACCGGCAACCACATTGAGCGTTCCTCATGAAAGCTTATCCCTTTTCACCGCTGACACCGATGCCACCATCCCACGGCTGCGCTTAACGGACTATGCTTTTGTCCAATCGCCACACCTTCCGGGATACATGCAATCGCTTCCCATGGTGAGCGACCTGCACCTCTGCGGCGATATCGGCAACCTCTCTAGAAAATCGTCATTCCACCGCAAGCGGTCACACCCCGGCATGACTCATTGGGAGTCGCTATCGCAACTACGGTTACGGAAGATGACCATCTGCCTACACGACGTCCCCAGCGACGAGGTATGTGAACCCTCGCCTTACGGCGCACTCCATCGGCACATCGCCGCCATCGCTCGACACGGCACGTCACTCAATACCTTCAGGCTGTGGTGCGATCTCTGGGTCGGCCATAGCCACCCCGTAAAGGCACAGCTGACGTCGTTTCTGAAATCTTCATCACTTGAACACATTGATACCGGGTACTGGTGGACACCGCCACTACATCATTATCCATCTACCGTGAGGACCATCACAGTCCGGTTTAACGCGGGCCATCGCTGTTTCCCAAATTGGCTTCAGAGGCTGCACGACGCGGTTGACCCGCCACGGGTGCGCTTTTTCGCCAAACACCCCCAGCTGGAGGAGATCAAGCTGTATCTACCGCCCAAGGCTCAGCATGCTCTGAAAAATGTTACGACGCGGCAGTCGGAGGTGATTTCACGGTGCAGAGCGTATGGTGTGCGGGTGAGAGTGTTCTACGAGGAGTTCGATTGCGGACGTCAGTACTAGTCAGTCCATAGGTTCGAACACCCGCTATGGGTCGACAAGGAACCCTCCTTCCGATATCGGATGTATCGTCACCTCGATTTACTTATTGCTCATCGTTGCGGAGATGACATGTACATAAACGGACAGAGATTTGGGACATAAATGTTCCTGGTATATACATTCGGCGGCTTGTTTTACACACTTGTACATACTCGAGCACATATCATCAGAAGAACAGTAAACAGTGCAGCTTGAACAGCACTCTCTTATTTCCGCAAGATCGACGTACGCCGTACCTAAACCCCTTGCACCCCGTCCTTTCTATAGCACCGCGCACGGCCCATGGACTCCATCATTCGACCCTCCCTAACACTCACCCCTCCAATTCCCTTCCACCCACCCACTGATGACGTCCGTCATCGTTATCCCTTCCATATACGCCTCCGTATCCCCCTCCTTGTACTCTGCACCCAGAAACTCCAGGGCCAGCAGCACGTAGCGCTGGATGAAATCCAAATAGACCAGATCCACTGTTTCTGGATCTTTGGCCTCAGTGTCTTGTGGAGATATTTCAGGGAAACCGATTCGAGCTTCGAAGGCGTTCGGGACCCGGTAGAACTTGATGGGTGTGTGGATAGTGTCATCACCATCCGAGCCAATGGAGTCGTGGGTTGTATAGCCAGGCGTCAGGGGCTGTCCTTCTTTGTCGGGTGAAGAGGATGAGGAGAGCGGAATCTGGCTGGTGCCTTGGTAGAGAGCATCGTGGGTGTTGGATATAGTCAGTGCTAGAGAGGATGCGGATGACACCGGGATCTTTGCTGCGAGATCATACGGTAGGTCGAGTATCTGGGGAACTTCTTGGTTGAGGATGGCTAGAAGCTTTTTGGCTATGGCGTACGGTACGTCTTTAATGTACCGAAATTCGCTAGTAAAGGGGGAGACGGTGTAGGTCGTGTCTATTGTAAAAGGTCCTTTGAAGATGTCGAACCGGATGGCGCCAGTATTGACAACGAGGAGCCGAGGAATGTCTTTACGGGCGGGGTCGGAGATCGCTGCTGGGAAGACTTGATCTTGAAGCCAGGTGAAGATACTATCCTCGCTAGGGAAGGGAGCGCGGTTCGTCCAGAGATCGGTGGGAGCGCAACCGAATCGGTGGTCCAAGTCTAGGGAATTGCGGGCGGAAGTTATCATGGCGGAGACATTGCGGCCGTGAGGAGTGGGGAAGGTGGAGCTATTGAGGGAGGTGTGCTGATGGAAGGAGTAGAGATTGTTGTCGATGTATCTGCGATCGAATTTGGGTGCTGCGAGCGACGTGCTTCCAAGGTTTGGTTTGCCGCCAGTGGGTAGACCGGTAATAGACATAAACCCAATCGTTTCCATGTAGCGTCCGCTTTCCAGGCCATAAGCCTTGTTGTCGTACCTGAGGTAGTCCCGGATATGCGTGTGTCCACCAAAGAATTGAATGGGCGTGTCCCATTGGACTCGGCGGATAGCGTTGAAGATTGTTCTGAATTCGGGTGAGTCAAGAGGGATGTGGCCGGCGACGAGAAAGAGGTCGACGGCTCTGTCATGGATAGCTTCGAGGAACCACTTTTGCTGAACGGTCTTTTCAACTGCTTCGACAAAGGAGTTGTTTGCGTTGCCGGTGAAGTCGAAGAGGAAACCGAAGGCCAGGATACGGATACCCTGGTTCTTGGTGGTGAACTTGCGGAACCTGGGGCCTAAAGGCACTCTTTCACCAGTATTGGGAGCCAATATGTCGAGGTTGGATGCGAGGTAGCTTCCGTGAAAGTCGGGTACTGTGTTGAGGTATTCATTCTCTGAAGAGACCTTCTTGTACAGCTCATGATTGCCGATACATATTACGTCGATATCTTGTTGCCGGAAGATGTCTCGTGTGTATTTGCCCTTCGGGTCCGATGCATCGTACAAGCCATTCCCCTCTATGCGATCGCCAGTATCGATGACGAGCAGATCGTTTCCCTCACTCTCTGCTTTCTCGCGCAGTCGTTCAGCGAAGGAGATGTAGTCGCCCCAATCGCCAGTATACGACGGTCTATGTACAAGTCAACGAACGGAGGTGCTTCAGGGTGTACAAGTTGCATACTCCTGAAGGTGTCCAGCATGCCATCCGTGGGTGTCTGTGGTATGCAAGAAGTTGAGCTGGCCCCAAGGCAGCTCTCTTAGAGGCGCGGAGACCGGCTCCGGTGCAGATGGTTGCGCTGACCGAGTCAGATCCACATAAACCAGGAGGGGGATGAAAGACAGTAACCTCAGAATCATGATTGAGAGATGGGTCAAGAAGGAGCACAGACGGAGCTGTCGAGCTGTTCACTTTGTTGACAGCTGCACCATGACGTTGCAAAGCTGTTGGGTCAGCAACACCTCCAACCAGCAACATCGATAAATCGATTTGTAGTGAACCTCTCGCTCCCAACAGACGCTCTTGTACAACAGTCGCGGCTTTCTCTCCCATGAGGCCTTGAATCGGCCACCGCCGTCTCTCGGTAGCTCAGTGGAGCATATGGGCTTACGCACAAAGCTGGCCAAGCAATCGTTGCATCTACAGGAACTGTACGCATTTATCAACAATGATTTCGTGTCACCAGCTTCGAACCGTGACAAGATACTTCGAATATGTCAGGAGGCCACTCAGCGGTGGCCAGAAGGTAAGTCAGATGTTGCTCGATTGCCGTCCAATCTTGTCTTACTCGGCCACAGACAAGTTCTTATCCCGCTTCAACAGTCAGCCTATAGCAATCAAGGACAACATCTGCACTCTGGACCAACAGACAACATGCGCATCAGCCATGCTTCAGGGTTACCAAAGCCCCTTCGCAGCCACGGTTGTAGAGAAATTGGAAACCGCTGGAGCAGTCATCATCGGAAAAACCAACTTGGATGAATTTGGCATGGGGTAAGGTCGCCTTGCAGGCCTTCGGCAGGAACGCATGCTCATCGCTCCGCTTAGGTCACATTCCGTCAACTCGATCCATGGGCCTGTGAAGTCTGCCTGGTCCAAACCGGATAAAGGACGCTCGGCCGGAGGAAGCTCAGGTGGTAGTGCAGTCGCCGCGCAAACCGGGCGGTGCTTTGCGTAGGTACTTCATTGGGATTACCATCTGTACCATACTAAAGCATTGCCAGTGCATTGGGCACAGATACAGGAGGCTCAATCCGCCTTCCAGCAGCATGGACCGGCACCGTAGGCTTCAAGCCCTCATACGGCATGGTATCTCGATGGGGCGTCATCGCATACGCCAATTCCCTGGATACCGTGGGAGTGATAGCCCCCAATATCACCAAAGTCAAGCTGACCTATGGCCCGTCCCTCTTTCCCTGTACTCTCTGCCTGCTTTGCATCTAACAAGTGCCTTACAGACCGAATCTGCGGTCACGATGCCCGCGATCCAACCTCGGTCACCATCGGCTGCCGCAATCGCATTGACTCCCATATCATGCGCTCTCGACCCGGGCCACCTCACTCTTGGCGTATTGGCGTTCCCCTTGAGTATCTCGTTTCAGAGCTTCACCCTTCGGTTCGTAACGCCTGGTCCCTCGCTCTCGCCTCCCTGCGGAAACAAGGTCACACCATCCACCACATTTCCCTTCCCTCGACCAAGGCAGCACTATCAGCCTACTACGTCATTGCTCCTGCTGAAGCATCGTCGAACCTGGCGAAATATGACGGCGTGCGGTATGGCAACAGAGTCCCTCTTTCTCCCTCCGCCTCAGCTGCCCCGTCCCCGCCTCCCGATGGGGGCAGAGATAAAAGCAACCCTCTCTTCTCTCCGACCCGGGGCACTCAACTGGGTTCTGAAGTGCGGCGCCGCATACTACTGGGCTCATACACCCTCAGTTCAACGGCGCTTGACAACTATTTCATCCGTGCACAGAAAGTACGGCGTTTAGTCCAAGACGATTTTAACCGTGTTTTTGCTCTCCCACATCCTCTTCTTCCTCATCCTCACCCACAAGAAGCCCTTGATTCGGCAGACCCTACGCCAAGTAGTAGAAAGGAAGGTGTCGATGTAATTATCACACCGACCTCCGTTCGCCCACCACCTTTGCTCGCTGAGCTCAATGCTGAGATGGAAGAAGATCCGGCAAGGCAGTTCTACGATGATCTATACACCGTGCCCGCAAGCTTGGCGGGACTGCCGGCCGTAAGCGTTCCCGTGGAAGGCGACGAGGGCCCCCACGAGAAGGTTGGAATACAGATCATGGGGCAATACGGTGACGATGATCTGGTTTTGAGAGTCGGCAAGGATGTGGAGAATCTTTGTCGCGCATAGCGAATGCCCTCAATGGCCGAGTCTGGCAAAAGATTTCCATTAAAGGCGGCTGGCTGAATGCTCGCAACACCATGATGGTGTATACGGTAACACTGACGGCTGCCGGGGAAAAGGGGAAGATGAGTTCTAACGTTCGTCTATTCAGAATACCATAGGCACAGAACGCTCCGTGAAATATTGTATCATTCCGCGCTTTATCGGAAACATGTCCTTGTGCAAGGCAAAGATTCGCTAAGGTAAATAGTGGTCAAACCCGAGCCCTTCTGACGTTCTTGATGAAGTCGGCAGTATGTTCAAAATACGGCCTGTCGTTTCATTGTGCCTTGCTCTAAAAGCTGTTCTCCATATCCTAGCCGGGCCCCTCCGGGCCCCTTAGACACCAATCAACAAGTAGCCACAAGGAACCTGGGAAGTGGGACATCGACACCTCGACTTATGCGCTCCTAGAACGGGTGCAATTGTAGGAAGGGATAGGGGAGAAGAGAGAGAGAGAGAGAAAGGGTAGCGACAAACAGGGTGCAGTGATCTGAGTGGCTGACATAACCGGCGAATTTCTGATGGTGTAATTTGGTAACGGTTGAGTGCATGGCCAGATACAGATCCTCTGAACCATTCATTGATGAGCTATGCATTTTTCTTTTGCTTCCAAGCGTTAGAGAGACGGTACAGATACCGAGGCGCTCAATCTTCTTTCCTGTTTGGGAAAAGCCCCACGCTTCCAAAATATCAGAACCCGAAAAGGTACGCCCTTCTTTACTTCACTCCACTTTCACTTCCTTCCCCCTCCGCCATCTTCTCAATACCCACCTACATCCCCGCCCGCTCTCACCACCGCCTCCCACACCCCCCTCTCCAATCGATACCGCACCAGCCCGGCAAAACACATCAGATCCCGACCCACGCCCCTCAATTCCTCCCGCACGCTCTCCCGGCCCTGATCGACAAAGCCGCCCTTGCCTTCCTCGAGCCGCCTCCTCTCGCCGCCGACGGCCATGATGGCCCACATGAGCAGGTTGCCCAAATTACGCGCCACGGGCTGCGGGAGGGCATTGACGGCGTTGGCGGCGGCGCGGATTTCCGGGATGGAGCCGCGGGCGGAAAGCGGGAGGAGCTTTGTCAAGGCGATGGCGGACAGGGCGGCGGGGTAGTCCGGGGGGTCGGAGAGGAGGTGCGAGCGGATGGCGGAGAGATCGAGGAGGGCGCGGCAGGTTGTGCGGTTGAGGGGCCGGACGAGGCGTTGGTAGAGGGGTTGGGAGTCGTAGAGTGAGATCATGTTTTCAGCCAGGGTGGCGGGGGAGGTAACGGAGGTAAGGGAGAAGGAGGAGTTGAGGTCCTCGGCCGCTTGTTGGGGTTGGGATTGAGATTGGCGGGGTTTCAAGGGGGTGAGGGCGGGCGCGGGATCGGAGAGGTCGGTGGCGAGGGAGTCAGAGAGGGCGCGGTTGACGATGGCGATGACGTTGTCGTAGTCCTCAGCAAGGTGGTAGAGCAGGACGGCGTCGGTGGTACGGCCGTTGTCGTCGGCCACGCTGGCGGCCTGCACGGTGACGGTCTTGAGGAACATTTCTTGGTCGGCGAGGCCGATGAGTGGGAGACGCTGCTCGATGGAGCCTTTGAGGCGGGTGCCGTCTCTGCGGATGTCGCCGAGCAATTGGGCGAACTCACGAGATTCCAGCACGAGTTCGCGGAGGGCTTCGTGGCAGAGAGAGGCTTCCGCTTTGCCAGCTGCTCCGGGGAGGTCGATGTTGAGGCAGATGAGTACAAGGTAGTCGACTGCGGCGTCGAGGTTGCTGGTACGGAAGTCACGGGTATAGTAGCCTAGCATGCGACCGAAAGAGATCTGAGGGAGCCCCTTGGTGTTATGGGTCACTTGAACGGGGTCAGCGCGAAAACATCAATTAATCCTTCAGGGGATACACGTCTCCAACTCACTGAGATCATTCTCCGCGCCCGCAAGATCGGACACACGTAGCAATCCATAGTAGCAGAGCCCAATGGCAAAATGAACGGCCGCAATGTAGCTGTACGAGTAAAGGAAGGAGATGGCCTGCTCGAACATGCCAGCCAGGATGAGGAGCTGCAAATAGGTGGCATAGCCTCCGAGACCTTCCTGCCCTTTCTGATAATGGCGTTGTCCAATCTCGGAGACTGATTCTCGGATCTCTTCGAGACCAAAGACATCTCCCGCAACCTCCTCGACCCGATTGACTTCCCGAGCCAGACAGAATTGTAGCCAAAGCCAGTCGTTGCTTGACTGGTTGATGTTCTCTATCGTTCGTTTGGTGAGCTCGCACCGGCCGACGACCTTGTAGCAAGCCATCTTGTACGGGTCCAGAGAATTTTCCGGAGCCAATCTCGACTTTTGCTGATACTCGGCATTGATGCGATCTTGCAGATTCCTCGGCAGTCGTCGTTCTTTATCGGCGGCGTAAGCGTTCATGTAGAGACCAAAGTTGCGTTCGACTGCTTTGAAGATCTGCGCGTTTGACTTGACATAGTCCGCAGCTTCCGTCACGAGTCCACAGCGTAGGAGAAAGTAGACGACGGCCCACATGGGCTCGCTCTCGTCAATCTTCTGCAGCTCGAGCTCATCCGGCTTCAAATCCTTGCGAACATCTCGAACTCGGATGTAGGCCCGGATCTTGTTAAGCGGAGACGGCGAACCGCCGACGTTGGCTTCTCGGGGGTTTCGGTTGATGAGACTCTCAACGCTTTCGAAGAACCTGCGACAACCGGTGAGCGAGGGTTCGTTGAGGCAGAAGGCATATGTGTTTGCTCCCATGCGCGTCATCGATCCAAGTACATCTCCATGCGACTGCTGCCCAATTCTGAGAAGCTACGATGGCGAGAAATACACAAGCGTCACCAGGCACAGAAGAGATTCTTCGACTTACTGTTTCTCCAATGATCTCTTCGAACCGTCCAGGATCCTCTTTCGTATCGCAACCTGTTTCGCAGAGTTCAGGCTTTCATCCAAGTAAGCGTTGAGGAATTGTCGCGGCTTGGGAATCGGTGCTTGACCGGCGTTGTCCGGGTCAGGCTGCTCTTGTACAATCTCAATCAAAGCCTCGTAAGCGTCGAGCAGCTGAGACGGAGACTATACCGGGCGGAGTGTCAGTATCCTCGGTAATCTAACGACGATTGTGTTTACATACCTCGCCACCAGGTTGCATCTGCACGTTCCTGAGCTCGTGGAAGATCGGATATGGCTTTTCTTGAAGCCGCGCCCGGTTCAAGGCTTGTACCTTCTCCCCAAACTTGCCCTGCTTTTCGCGCGAAAAGCGGTCTTCAGCCACCGGGCCCTGGCCACTTCTATCTTCCACATCTGTGAAAAGGCTTGCAGTTTTATGGGCGCCATTTGGCGTTCCAATGACTGATTTCTGCAAACTCGACTGCCCGAAAATGCTCCGCCCAAGGGTCGATTGAGTCGCTTGATCGCCTTTCAACGTGCGCCCTCTCCTCGTCGTTCGCCCAAAACTGCCCTTCACACCAGGACTGATGGGTTGGGACGCAACATCTGATCGGTCGCTGCTCCGTGCTGCAAGACCGAAATGCTCGTATATCTTCTTCCGCTGAGCTTCCCAGTTGATGTCAATGTTTTCATCCATGTATGCGTCGAAATTACGATGAGCACGCTCAATGCCCTCGGAGATCATCTTCAAGGTCGATTGCTGCTGCATCTGGTCCATGTATCGATTCGTGTCCGGATCCCACTCGGCCGGTACCTGGAGATCACCGTGTGCTGCACCTGGCTGGACCTTCAGGGCATCGAGGTCGCGTCTAGTGGTTCCTGGATTCACGCCGGACGCCGCGAGAAGGTAGTGTGCCTTGCTATCTGCCGCTCTATCTGCCGGGCTCTGAGCTCCAACCCCGCCAATCTCCCTCACCTTGCGAGCAATGTCGGTTAAGCCCAGCTGCAGCCCCGGCAATTCTCCAAGACTTGACGTTCCCTCTGCATCGCGCGGTCTCTTCCTCCCTTTTTCCAGTAGACTCTCAAAGTAAGCCGGCTGGGACAACCGAGGTGGCGGCGGCTGCTGCTGTTGGGTATCCTGGCTCGACTGATCCTGCTGCTGCTGCTGCTGCTGCTGCTGCTGCCGCTGCTGCGGTACCTGTGCCGAGAAAAGCGAAGATCCAGAGCCTGCATTCGTTGCTTGAGGCGCGAACATACTGGAGGCAGCGGGCTGAGTAGTCGCTGGCTTTGGTGCCCCGAAAATACTGGACGTCTGCTGTGGCTGCGAAGAGCCAAACCCTGAGAACATACTCGACTGAACCGGCTGAGACTGATTCCCGAGATTGGCGAATATGCTGGCTTGGGCAGGCTGTGACTGTTGTTGACCTCCCAAATTGCCGAAAATGTTCGATGTTGCGCTCTGGGACTGTTGTGGTTGAGCAGTCGTTGCCGTGCCAGTTGGATTGGCCAGGTGCCCAAAGATATTACTCGTACCTGTTACAGGTGGCTTGCTGAATATGGACGACGACATGATGTGTAGAACGAATGTTGATACTAGAAGTACTCCGACTGCGGATTCAGAGGAAGCTGGAAAAAAGGTGCCCACTCGAACAGAGTCTGGGCTATCAGATCATGCAGGTACCCGGGGCTAAGCTGCTTTAGTATCCAGCTACTAGCGCCGACCACGTGCCAGCTCAAACGGCTTTATAAAGTCACCATTAGACAAACTGTCAGAATGACAATATCTCATCCGTGGGCCTTCAAGAGATTACGACCCTTTCCAGGATGCGAAAAAGGCAGAGCTGCTCAAGTAAGGCATTGGATCCTAACCCTTGTCTTGTTGTTTTGCTACCGCTATGCTAATGATTCCATGCCTATCGTACAGTGTCGTTCAAAAGAAACCAATGCAATGCAAGAACCCGCAGATGCCATGCGACGCTCGCGGTAAGATAAGACGACAAGACGAAAGACGACAGTAGACTATTTTGCTGCCCGCCTCAAGTCAACCGGGCGTTAGTTTCTCTCATCGTCCCCGAATAAAATGCTCCAGGACGCCAGGGTCAGACCAGCAATGAGCTCGGAGCCTCCTCGATCATTTGCTCATCCTTGATAGCTCCTCCGGTCTTGGCTCACCTGCCTCTTGAGGTTGCTCTCGGGCATCTGCTCAGCTAGCCATTCGAGCACCGTCTCGTAACACAACACAAACTGCCGGAGCGTTTGTACCATGCTCAAGCGCTGGTTGCGAAAGTCTTCAACTGCCTTCACAATAAGGTCTTCTTCGTCATTCGTCGCCCACGACAGGTCCTTCTGCGTAATCGTTGTATCAATGCCATCGTTCTTGCATTGCATTGGTTT